>Ga0315284_10000054_pt1 | contig 154779 bp, 134 predicted proteins | sample YL17G09_16_MG_FD_203696 | JGI IMG/M metagenome (GOLD analysis project Ga0315284, IMG submission 203696) | Sediment microbial communities from Yellowstone Lake, YNP, Wyoming, USA - YL17G09_16 | ecosystem: Environmental > Aquatic > Freshwater > Lake > Sediment | place: USA: Wyoming | collected... | reverse complement strand
ATGGACAGTTACCAACTGCGCTTTTAGCAGCAATAGTTCTAGAGGTGGAGGCGGCATAACATATAGTGGAATATGGAGAGTGTATAACTGCACTTTTTATAATAACAGCGCTATAACTAATGGCGGCGTGTCTTATAACAGCACATGGTATGTATACAACTCCACTTTTTATAAAAACAGCGGCAACACGGGCGGGATCGCGTACTTGGGCACATGGGCAAAGGTCATTAACTCGATCTTCACAGGGAATACCGCCATTAGCAGTCCGGTTTTCCATACTAACGTAACCGCCACCATGTGCGCCTATTCAGGTTTCCAGGTCGACGGATACAAATCGGGTGCCGGCAACATAACAGTAGAATCCGTCTTCAGTTCAACCAGTGAGTCGGAAGCATCAAATTTCCTACGACTTGGAGCGGGTTCCCTGTGCATTGACTCGGCGTCATCCGAGATCGCCTCCGGCAGCGACAAGGCCGGCAACGCAAGGCCCCGCGGTTTTGGCAATGACATGGGAGCGTACGAGTTCCAGGGGCCGTCGGTGAGGGTGATCCAGCCCAACGGAGGAGAAACTCTGCCTGCCGGGACCGCTTACAAGGTCATGTGGGAAACAAGCCCTGAGGCGACCACCAATGTTACAGTAAGGTTGTCAACAAATGAAGGGGTTTCCTGGGATACGATTATTACATCTGAGCCGCTGTCACATACATCCGGCTTAAGCACGTACGAATGGACCCCTCTTGCGGAACATATCTCAACCGGGTGCATGATATCGGTGGAGGTGAGCGGTGAAGCCAGCGGGACCTTCAATATCGACACGAGCAACGCAAAATTTAATATAGTCTTCCCCGTCGTCAAAGTGATAAAGCCGAACGGCGGAGAGACGCTGGAGGCATACACCCACTACCTTATCACATTCGAAGTCACAAACGCGGTGACCATGGAGATACGCCTTTCAACTGACGGGGGCGCGACATGGCCTATCCTGATAACTCAGGAAACGAACCTCACAAGCCCGTACAATTGGAGTGTTTATCCCGCGAATTCCTCCACATGCAGGATCTCGATAGAGGTATATGATGTATACGGCAATTCATCTACTGACGCAAGCGACAGCAACTTTACGATCCTCGGCCCTGCTGTCAAAGTGATCAAGCCGAACGGAGGAGAGACGCTGGAGGCAAACACACAGTATCTGATCACATTCGAAGTAAAAAGCGCGGTATCCATGGAGATGCGCCTTTCAACTGACGGGGGCGCGACATGGCCTATCCTGATAACTCAGGAAACAAATCTCACAAGCCCGTACAATTGGAGGGCGTACCCTGTGAATTCCACCACGTGCAGGATCTCCATAGAGGTCTTTGACCTGGTGGGTAATTCATCTTTGGACGCGAGCGATAGCAACTTTACGATCCTCGGTCCTTCCACAGTATATGTTTCATTGACCGGCAGCGATGAATATCCGGACGGGGACGGAACATCATCAAAGCCCTTCAAGACGATACAGAAGGGACTTGATGTGGTGAGAGCAGTAGGAACTGTGGAGGTTGATTCGGGCGAATATCCTGAGCATATCATCTGGCCGAACAAGAATAATATTAAGCTCACGGAATGGGAAGACACCGATGTCCCTACTATTGACGGCACCAGCAACGGAAGGTGCATAAATGTAGGGACTGCACTCAATTTAACGATAGAAGGATTCACGATAAAGAACGGCTACATCGCCAATGTAGGCGGCGGCATAAAACTTGCCAGCGGCTCCAGCCTATGGCTGAGCGATGTCACGATCAAGAACTGCACGGCTGATGTGAGTGGGGACAAGGCCGGCGGCGCTGTTTATTCTGATAATTCAAATGTTTACGCGCAAAGCTGTAAATTCATCGGGAACAGCGCCGGTGCGTCGGGATGGGGAGGCGTGGCATGGGGAGGCAACTGGAATGCGTCAAACTGTGTGTTCGAAAGCAACAGCGCCTTTTATGGAGCCGTAGCTCATAGCTTTGGCGGGGCAGGATCCAGGACATGGACTGTTACAAACTGCGTTTTTGCTTATAACAACGGATCGGGCAGCGGAGCCATAGCCAATGCCGTTGCGAACTGGACAAGCGTTAACTGTACTTACTTTGGGAACGTTGGAAATGTCAGTTATGGTATTTTTGATTATTTTTCGACTTTTTCAAGCATTAACTCGATTTACCGGGAAAACACTGGTTATATTTTTAGCCGTATTGATACCGCTACAATTGAATATTCAGACGTTCAGCCGGAAGGCTGGCAGATCTATGAGTCTGGCTCGCTCACTATCAATAACAGCATTTCAGCTGAACCAAAATTTGTTTCGACTGATGAGGCAGATGGTTCGGATTTCCTGCGTCTTGATGCTGGCTCTCCCTGTATAGACACCGGCACGGGAGCGGGTGCGCCGTCCGATGACCTTGCCGGAAAATCAAGGCCGCATGGATTTGGTTATGACATGGGAGCTTACGAATTCCAGGGGCCGTCGATATCGGTTGAATCCCCGAACGGCAATGAAGTCTGGCTTAAAGGATCCCAGCATGACTTCAAGTGGCTGATATCCGGCGAAGTTGAAGGCAACATGAACGTATGGCTTTCAACGAACAAAGGGGCAAGCTGGGATTATCCTATCACCACCGAGACGGCGGTTTCCGGGGAAAGCATATACAGCTGGACGCTTCCGGACGTATTATCTTCACAATGCCTGGTCTCCGTTGACGCCGTCGGTAACGGGATAGGGAATTATGACGCGAGTAACGCCACTTTTGAGATCAAGGTAATATCTGTTGAAGTAATTAAGCCCAACGGAGGAGAAACGCTGGATGCGATCGCAATTTATCCGATAACATTCGAGTCAGGTGGCGCCACTTCAATGAAGATCCGGCTATCCACGGACAGCGGTGTTACTTGGACGATACTGATAACTCAGGAGACGAACCTGACAAGCCCGTATTTATGGACGGTTTATCCTGTTAGTTCCACCACATGCAGGATCTCGATAGAGGTATATGATGTGTACGGCTATTCATCATCGGACGCGAGCGATAATGATTTTACGATCCTCGCTCCTGCCGAAGTATATGTTTCAACCACCGGGAGCGACGAGTATCCGGACGGTGACGGAACTTCGGGAAAGCCGTTCAGGACGATACAGAAGGGACTCAATGTGATCGCGGCAGGCGGAATCGTTTACGCTTTCGGCGGCACCTATAATGAAAAAGGGATCGTCTGGTCTGCCAATAACAATGTAACCCTCAGATCTTCCACGGAAACCACGGTCTGCACCATCGACGCTCAGGCTGCCGGCAGATGCATAAGCGTTGAAGCAGCGGTCCACCTGACAATAGAGGGATTTACGCTTAAAAGAGGTAAAACTCCGAATACAGGTAACATTAATGGCGGCGGAATTTATCTTGCGGTCGGCTCGACACTTCACTTAATAAATGACACTTTTATTTCATGCGAGGCCCCTGCCGGAGGATATGGCGGAGCGATCATGTCCGATCAATCCACTGTCCGTGCTGAAAACTGCGGGTTCCTTAAAAACTATGCCATTACCGGCGGCGTTGCCAGTGGCGGCACTTGGAAAGCGATAAATTGTATCTTTAGCGGGAATACAGGTGCTGCTGCTGGAGGCGTGACAAGCGGAGGCACATGGGAATCAACAAATTGCGCGTTCATTAAAAATTATGGGAACAATGCGGGCGGCGTGGAAAATGGCGCAAGTTCATGGAAAAGCAGTAACTCCATATACTGGTATAACACGGCCACAAACGGCAAAGTGTTTGGCGGCACAACCAGGGAAGTAAGTTATTCGGACATTCAGAATGACGGCTGGCCCGCAAGCGGTGTGACCAACTGCATATCTATTGAGCCAAGGTTTATTTCAACAAATGAATTTTCTTCGGATTTTGTCCGTCTTGATTCGGGCTCGCCGTGTATAGATACGGGAACTTCGGAAGGAGCTCCGGCTCTCGATCTGGCAGGACAAGTACGAGGACGAGGACTAGGTTATGACATGGGCGTTTACGAGTTCCGGGGGCCGTCGGTCCGGGTTGTGCAACCCAACGGAGGCGAACATATCACGATAAATTCGCCATATAAGTTCACCTGGGAAACGAGCCCTGAAGCGACCATCAATGTTAAAGTATGGTTGTCAACAAATGAAGGGGTTTCCTGGGATACGCCCATCACATCTGAGCCGTTGTCACATCCATCCGGTTTAAGCACGTTTGAGTGGACGCCCACCACGGCTTTTGTCTCAAAGAAATGTTTTATATCCGTGGAGGTCAGCGGCGCTATCTCCGGGATCAATAATTATGATAAAAGTAACAGCATCTTTGAAATATTAAGACCATTGTCTACCGAGGTTTGGGTTTCTTGGACCACCGGCAGCAATACCACCGGCGCCGGCACTGTTAATAATCCTTACCAGACCATTAACTTTGCTCTGACAACAGTTGCTACAGGCGGCACGGTATATGCATTCGGCGGTACTTATAATGAAAACAACATCAATTGGTCGCAATTCAACAATATAACTCTTAAGGCTTCCCTTGAAACCACGCCCGCCACAATAGACGCCCAGACCTCGGGGAGAGGGATAATAGTTACGGCTTCGACTGCCGCCAATATGACAATAGAAGGATTTACTATAATGAACGGGCGCGCGCCCACACCAGGTCTTTATGCCCCCGGAAACCATGGAGGAGGAATATATAAACCGGTTAGCGGAGTTATCAGCATGATCAATTGCATATTATCAAATAATTATGCCAGTAACGGAAGTATGGGATATGGGGGAGCTCCAAATCTCGGAGGTAATGGCGGCGGTATATATACAATCGGTTCAGCTGTGTTAAGAAATTGTGTCGTATCAGGGAATAGGGCGGGTAACGGTTATACTTCGGGCAATGGAGGGAATGGCGGAGGTTTGTACGCTACGTATGTATCAGCAGTTAATTGTCTTTATTACAGCAATTATGCGGGAACTTCTCCTGGAGGCGGGACTGGCGGAGATGGCGGCAGCATTTATACATCAAGTAGCACCAGCAGTAATATTAATGATTGCACCTTTTATGCCAATTACAGCGGCAACGGAACTCCAGGAGGAAATGGCGGCGGAGCCGACTTTGCTGGAGGAAGTTCTAATAATATTATAAACTCGATCTTCTCTAATAATTATGCTGGCGGCAGCGGTTCCCAGATCTACACAGGTGGGACCGTGAATGTCAAGTATTCAGACATTCAAAATGGCACGGGAGGTATCGGCGGTTCGATCGGTACTTATACAGGCAATATTTCTGCTGAGCCAAATTTGACGACTGATTATTCTCTTGGTGCCGGCTCCCCATGTATTGACACGGCTTCATCCGAAGCCCCCTCCCCTGACCTTGCGGGCAATCCAAGGCCTCACGGTTACGGCAATGACATGGGCGTATACGAGTTCCAGGGGCCATCCATCGTGGTCCTTCAACCGAACGGAGGACAAACAATTTCCGCGCTGACCACTTACAATATTGTCTGGAAAGTAAGCCCCGAATCAGACGAAATACGCATAAGGCTTTCAACCGATGAAGGGGTAAGCTGGATCGAGCCGCCCATAACCAGTGAAGTAAAGACCTCCTCCGGCGTAAGCACCTATGAGTGGTCCGTGCCCGTTCTCCCTTCAACGCAGTGTTTGATATCGATAGAAGTTCTGGATGCCGATATCTGGAACTGCGACAAAAGCGATTCAAAGTTCACGATAACCTACATTATATATCCTCCCGAAAGCCTTACCGCGGAAGCCCTGCCTGCTGACATCCCCACATATGTCAGGTTGTACTGGTCAGCGAGCACATCCGAGGTAGCATTTGAAGGATATTATGTATACAGGGGATTGACCTACGAAACTTACGAGCCATCACCTTTGAATGCTACGCCCACCACTGAGTTTTTCTATGAGGATCGCACGGTGACCGCGGAGGAGGATTATTTCTACGCGATAAAAACATACGGATACGGGCAATACAGCGCGTACTCAAATGACGCGAGCGCTCCCCTTGTAACGCTGACAAGATCATCAACTATTGACGCGCCGCTTTCCGGCGGATACATGGGAGGCACGCATGACGCTGTGCCCGGAGCGAAAATAATATTCACCATGGAATATGAGAATATCGGTTTCGGCCCGGCCGCTAATATCATCATTAATGACAAAATCCCGGCCCACACGGACTACAAAACAGGAAGCGCGACAGGAGAAGCGGCAATATCAATTAAATACTCAAGCAATGAAGGGAGTTCGTATAATTATGCGCCGGGCGGGACCGTGGATCCGGCAGTTACGAACATTTCCTGGGAAGTAGAAGATCTTTATTCGGGTTTATTAAAACTTTGCACCTATGAAGTGGTCATAAAATGATTGCTTTCGCGCTATCCTTGTGATACAATGCTTGACACTTAAGTGAAAGAGCGAAAAGGAGAGTTAATATGAAATTAAAAGTTTTCGTTCCCCTGATCATCCTCTTTTCCGTTTCGGTTATTTTCCCTTCATTTTGTTTTGCCCAGCCCGCGCCGCTTGCCCCATCAAACCTGGTCGCGGATGTCAAAGATGATAACGTTTTATTAAAGTGGACGCCTCCGGTTGACACGTCCGTTGCCGGATTCAATATTTACAGAAAAGAGGATATAGCCGGAGCGGATTATATCAGGATAAATAAATCGATACTGAGCGGCCAGGAGTATCAGGACAGGGATATCTCAAGAGGCAAAAGCTATACATATATATGCAAGTCCGTGAATATCGACGGGATCGAAGGTGCCCCGTCAGATATTGCCGGAGCTCCAAAAATGTTCATGAAGACCTCCGCCATCGTTACGCACATGGGAAGGGCCGTAAGGATCGCCACTCCCGGCGATGTGATCAATTACAACATAGATTTTGCCAATCACGGTTATGGGGTGGCAAAGAACGTGGTGATCGTTTACGCCATCCCGAAGGGCACCACCTTCATATCCGGGACCGCCAGATGCCCCAAGTACACGGTCAAGATCTCTTACTTTGACGAGAAGGCAGGCAAATGGGTGGATAAGGTAACCAGGGAAGAAAATATTTCTAGGGTCAGGTTCAATGTCATGCAGGATGTTTTCCCTGTCGCGAAAGATCTGAAAGATTCTGCCTCATTAAAAGTAATGGTCAATTATTAACCATAAAGTAATGCCTTCGGCATACTTTATGGTAAAGGAAGGAGAAAATATGAAAAAGTATTCTATTTTATTCATCTGCCTTGTTGTTGTTGCATTAAATCTCCCTGCGTACGCGGCCAGGCCCTTTGAAGCAACAACAAACGTCGCGGCAGGAAAAAGCGCTTACGGCACTTTTTCGAACGCCGGCATAGTTACCGACGGAAAAATAAGGGGATTAGGCGCCGCGTCCGGGGACATCACGGACGGCCCGCAGTATCTTACAATTGACCTTGGAAAGCCCGTTTACGTGGACAGGGTCAAAATATTCTGGGACAAGAACGCCTTCAGCAATGACTTCTCCATCCGCACAAGCGGCGATGCAAAATACTGGATAGAAGAAGCTTCCGGGATCGACGCGGGGAACGGCGCGCTTGACGACGCGGCCGGAACAATAGCGATAAGCGTTTCCCTTAAGCAGTCGATCATCGGTTCAAGGTATATCCAGGTAAAGATCCCGGCCGGCACTAAGGTTACAAAAGGAAATTCCGCAAGAATTGTGGAAGTGGAGGTTTATCCCGCGGTTGACCTGAAGCTCGCTATCGAACAAATAGGCCCTTATGTATTGACGGAAAATTCCTGCATCATAAAATATAGAACGAGCATCGGCGTCGCCGGCGGATCCCTGCTTTATGGAACGAACCCGAATAAATTGGACAAGCTGGCATTGACCGCCGCGTCCGGATTAGGTAACAGCATCCCCATTGAGACGCTTGCGCCAAGGACAACTTATTTTTATCAGGTTAAGACCGCGGATCTCTACGGAAACACTGTCACCTCAAAAGTGGGCAATTTCACGACCCTTAGCGAAAACATCGCGCTAAAAAAGAAAGTTACCGGAACTTTCACCGCGCTTCCGCCGGGAGACACTCTTGTTAAACCTGGAAATGCCGACGATGTGCTTGCCAGGATAACAGACGGCAAAACAAGCTACTTTACGGCAATGGCGACTTCCGGCCCGGTGACAGCAGCGGACCAATATGCGGTCATAGACCTAGGAAAAACCTACAACATTAAGAATATTGTCAGTTACTGGAGACAGCTGGCTTACCCGGAAAGCCTCATCGTGCAGGTCAGCGACAATGAAAAGGACTGGAAAACCATTGAAAGCGGAGCAAATGTGGCAGGCGGCGCGTTTGCCCGCTCCGATACCGGAGATCCGATGGTGGTCTTGAACACAAAGGGAGAATCCGGCAGGTACATAAAACTTCTGGTCGCGAAAGGAAGCCCGTACTACCATAAACATGACAGCTGGAACTTTGTCCAGCTTATGGAAGTTAAGGCATACGCGGAGTAAGGTGAAAAGAATGCTTGCCCTGCTTATCCTGGCTGTCCTGCTCCCAGCTTTCGGGGCGCAAGCAAGGCCATTTGGCGAAGCAGGCAGGATGATAGTAGCCAACCCTTGCGTGATGTCTTATACGGACGCTCTTGGAAAGCAATTGAGGGTCGTCCGGACTAATCCTTTGATCATAATGATGAATAAAGGAGGCTGAAAGGACCCATTTTGGAGAGACCCCCTGTCTGCCTGTTGCCAAAGTCGATACAGGCTAACAAGGGGTGATAAATCAAAGAAAATATCAGGAAAAAGGGGGTGAAACAATGAAAAAGATCTTTTTTCTGGCTCTAGTTATAGGATTACTGCTCACTCCGGGGATCGCTTTTGCGGTCGCCTCAGACACGCGAACGGGAACCGGTATTACTGCAGAAGGCACACTGAACATGATGACGTACACGGACCTTAAGGGAGCGGCAAAGCCCCCGGTTTCGTCCGAAACCCTCACAACTTGGGTCACCTCGGAATACGGTTTAGCCGCGTTTCCGGACCGAAGCGATCAGTTTATATCCCCTCCGGAAACTGCTTATTATTATTACAGTCTCACGAGCGAGGGCAACAACGATGATACCTACACCGTAACATGTGAAATTTCTTTTGGAGGGGGTATCACAGGCACTTTCTGGTACGTAACTGTTGAAGGCGGAACTGACGGCGTTACTTATGGCACCGTCCTTGCAAACCTTGATAGCGTTACAAAGGAATATCAAGCTGCAAAACCAGTGACAGAGGATCAAATATATTATTACAGGATCACGGTAAAGCCATATGATAACTTGACTTATTCGCCTGACGGCGCTTTTGTGTTAGTAACATTTGAAGGCAGTACGGCCAAGATTCCGGTGGGCTATTATACAGGTGCCAACGGCAACTCATACGGCGGACTGGCCTCATCGTCTGACGCCACGGTCACACAGATATCGACCGCCAAGATGGTAATGTCAAGGGTTGCAACAGTTGACGCGCCGGTAAAGTTCACGGGAGGCACTCACGAAGCCGTGCCGGGAGCCATCATAACCTACACCATTATGACATCCAACGAAGGATCAGTTCCCGCTCAGAACGTTATCATAGTGGACAAGGTTCCAAATAACACATCAGGAGAATGCGTTGGCTGCGGAAGCGGCAAGCAGGATGGGGTTACAAATGTCGGCATAACCGCGGCACCTCCAAACGCCACAGGTTGGAGCGCGTCTACCACAACCGAGGCAAGTCCAAACAAGACTTATGGAGCTGCGGGATGGACCCTGGTAACTTTTGAAGCAGCTGGTCCATATACCATCGGTAGCGACGTGAAATGGATTAAATTTGAGAAGCAAACAGTAGAAGCAAGTGAAGACAGAAAGACGCTTACATGGGGCGTAGTAATTATGTAGCACAGCATAGAAGCAGCGTAGGAACAGTATCAATAAGGAAGGGGCTAAAGTTAACTTAGCCCCTTCTGTTTTTATGGGCAGTTGTGGATTGTCCGCCACAGTGCTAAAATTACCTTAAAATGAATAAAATATGGGCGGTCGTTTTCACTCTGGCTCTTTTCACGGCAGGCGGATCATTTGCGGGATCAACATCCATTTCCTACAAGGGCGGCGTTCTTTCGCTTGATAATCCCCCCGTGGAGATCCGCAGGATTTACGGATTGGCGCTTTTACCCGTGAACGTTACGATTAAGAGCAGCGATAAGGAAGTTTACTTTTCGCACAATATAGAAAACCACAGCAACGATACAATCAAAGTAAATATTGAGCTCCTCTTTATAAAGCCCGAAAAGGGATGGGGCGCGGAGCTCATCCTTGATGAAAACGCGGACGGGATCCGCCAGCCGGCGGAGAATGTAGAGCTTGGTCCATCGCTTGAGCTTGGCGAAGGCTCCACTTTCCATTTCTTCCTGAAGCTGAAAATGCCGGATAATGCCGTGGCCGGAGATGCCGGCTCCGCTGTGGTTAAAGCATCATGCTCCATTAAAGACGGGACAAGCTATATCGGGGATAACGGCGTTATCTACGGCGGCGATGATATAGTTGAATCTGAGGATACCCTGATCGTTGAATAATGATCAAATCAAAAGAATTATTTTTGCTTTTCGCAATACCGGTTTTTCTGGCAGCCTGGTTGCCCGCCGCCTGCCACGCAATAACGCCGGCTGGCATATCCATTGAATCGCAGGCCGAGCTCTATTATGGGGCATCTATCATTACCTCCGAGACAACAGTGACAACAGTTGAGCAGATGTACGGTATCACTATTGAGGTTCCCGCGCTTTCTGAAACCGATGTTTCAGGAATAACACATTATTTCCCGCATTCATTAACAAACCTTGGCAACGGCTCCGATCAGATAAGCTTTTATTTTAAGGTCGCCACCCCGGAGGACTGGGGCTTTTCCCTGATCAAAGACGACAGCCCGCCGAACGGTGTTCATGATCCGGGCGAGACGGCAACCCTTGAGAACCCCCTCCCGATAGGTGAGGAAGGGCTGATCCGCTTCTTTATTGCGGCCGCCGTTCCCACGGGCGAAACCCCCGGAACCACAGGTGAGGCGTATCTGGTCGCGACAAGCGAAGTATCGGATGGCGGCTTCTATATCGGGGCGAACGGAACAATTTACGGCGGCCCGGATACCGCGGAAGCGGACGACATTCTCACGGTAGGCGGACTTGTGAATCCGAAAATAAACAGAGGCGATATTACAGGCGAGATATACATCACCTGGACCGGCGGCACTGCTGACATTTTATATATCTCGACAACCTTTGACGCCACTTTTGCAAATGCAACCACAGAGGCCTATTCCGCAACAAGTCCCTACTATTGTTCTGTGGAGGCAAAGGACGGAAAAATCAGATACTACAAGATAAAGCTCTCAGGTAGATCTGATCCCGAGCCGCAGATACTCGGGAAGTTCGATGTTCCTGTTCGCGTGGGCATGAACGAACTTTCATATCCTGTAATCCAAAACGCGAATAATCCGGCAACTCTTGCGGGCAGGCAACTTACCGGAGCAAGCAATGCCGCCTCGGCAGATAGAATATGGAAATACAATCCAACGGTTGCCGGCAGTTACGAGATAGCATGGCTTGCAACCACCGGTAAATGGTACACCGGAAGCTCCCCTACTACTGTAAAAATAGGCACGGATGAAGGATTTAAAGCCGAGATAAAAACAGGTCATCCTGCGACAAATCTCTCCATGGTGGGCGAAGTCTCGTCTTCCGGCAGGACCATTGAAGTTATTGCGGGAATGAATTTTGCGGGATCCTGTTTTCCTGTAAAGGTCTCTCTTGAAGCCACCAATCTCTGGCAGTCCGGTTTGACAGGAGCTAGCAATGCAGCTGCTGCCGACAGAATATGGAAGTTCAATCCGACTGTTGCCGGCAGTTATGAGATAGCATGGCTTGCAACCACCGGTAAATGGTACATCGGAAGCAAATTAACCACAATGGAGGTCGTGCCTGGTTATGGTTTTTGGATCGATGTTCGTGCGGGACACAGCGGATTTTCATGGAAATACAAGAAACCTTATTAATTTATTCATTATTGGGGGTATAATAGACAGAAATATGAAAAGAAAAGTCATGTTTATATTCGTATTATTTATTAATCTTTCATTAGTGCTTATTCTGCCTGCTTTTGCAGAGAATATTACTATCACTACCGGATACCTTTCTAATCAAGGCGTGACCGATAATATAGGAAGCCAACTTTGGGGCACAGACGAGGCAGGATGCCTTGTGCAGATAATAAAGGTCGGCTCCGGCGGGCCTTATCCGTCCGATAAATACGGCAATCCCACTCCTCCTGACACATTGATGCTTCCGGCCAGCTACATCGGGGAAGGCTTTCTATACGAACTTGAACCTGCAAATGGAAGGTTCGCCACTGCTTCTTCATACTTGGTGAATCCCGGAGAACATATAATTGTAAGGGTCTGGAACAGTATCGAAGCCTCCCAATCCACATATTACGGAGATTCTCCTGTTCTTACTGTTGAAGCTTACATGACCGATTGGAATATAAAAGGAACCGATAATTTTCCCGCATTTTCAACCACTCAATACTTTGACAATATCCCTCCTGACCCGCCATCGAATTTCATTGCCACTCCTGATGCGTCAGGAGATATTATTCTTACATGGACAAAATCTTCTTCGCCTGACGCTATTGGCACGCGCATCGTCTGGAGAACAGACAGGTCACCAACCATGGAATGGGACTATCTTGACGGCAATTTCACCAATGTCTTAATTGCTGCAGCTCAGGCTTACCGTCATACAAACTTGACCCAGGGAATCACTTACGATTACGGCGCGTTCTCTTACGATTCTACTGCTAATTTCTCAACTCCAGCAGCAACAACAAGCGAGGTTTCAAATGATACATTGCCGCCCAATGTGGTTGGCTATGCCCCAACAGGAACAAGCGCGCCGCCAACCACAACTAAAATTGTGGTCACCTTTGATGACAGAATGAACCGCGCGAGCGTGGAAGGCGCGATAGTTGGCCTTTCTTTTTCAAGTTTTAATTGGTCTACTAACGATAAAACCGTTTCCTGCGAAATATCCGGCAGCCTTGCCGCGGGCACATGGTACTATATAACCGTTGAAACATCCGCGGCGGACAAAGCTCTTAATCAACTGGGCTCTCCTTTTTCGTGGTCCTTCAGGACCGCGGCGGGACAGCCGCCCAGGATCCTGGACTTTAAGATCGACGGCTGGAAGCAGTACGCCGGAGAGATCATTTCTCCCCATCCAAAGTTGTCCGCCACCATCACCGATGAAGACAGCGGATTTGCCGGTATATCAACGGTGGAGATGCAGGCGAACAGCGCTCTGTATAGTTTTACCGCTTCCGAGCTCGATGCCGTTTATAACAGGACGAACGGATACTTTGATGCCAGGTTCCCGGTTTTTCTGCCGGAAGGCACTTACACCATTACATTAAGGGCATTTGACTCAAGCGGAAATTCCACTGAGGAATCGGTTGCCGGACTCAAGATAAGCGGCGGCGCTGCTGAGGTAATACAAAAGGAGGTATATTCGTATCCAAGCGAATTTGAATCCGGCAAGGGAACCATACTCGCGTACAAGCTGAACGTGACCTCGGATATCCAGATATATGTTTACAGCGCCGGCGGCCTTGTGTTCAAGAAAAAGATCGCTGCCGGTGAACCCGGCGGAATAGCGGGATATAATGAGGTTGCGTGGGACGGCTTGTCCAGTCTCGGGAACAAGCTCAGCAACGGCCTGTATGTCGTCATAATCGCCAATGGCGACAAGCGCCTGGCAAAATTGTACGTAAAGATCAATAATCCGCCGGAAAGGTAAACGTGTGAAAGGGACCAGATGAAAAAACTGATATTTTTCAGCTTGATGATTTTTATGCTGTCGGGGACCTGTTTTCCTCAAATTACCGCCACAATAGACCCCCTGGATATAGGCGTGGGCACAAGGGCGCTGGGGATGGGCAAGGCCTATGTGGGCGCCGCGGATGATGCCAACTGCATTTTCCTCAATCCCGCGGGGCTTGCTCAGCTCCACAACTGGGGAGCAACAAGCATGTACTGCTCCCTTATATCGGAAATAACATACAATTCGTTCGCGATATACGGTTCAAGGGGAGATGAAGCTTTTGGCCTTGGATATGTGGGAGCTAACATCAGCGGAACTTTGATAACCACTTACCGGGACCCATCAACCGGCAGGATCGTGCCGCTTAACGTATATCCCGCGGGATATTCGGATAGTGTCCTGCTTTTTTCCTACGGCGTGTCGCTCGGGAAATATTTTAACGCGCCGGTGATTGATAAAACTTTGGTCGGCATCAGCTTCAAGACTTTCCTGCAGACACTGAAATCCTCCGAAGAGATGACGGCTTCGGGTTTTAACCTTGACCTTGGGCTTATTTATCCTGTGAACAGCTGGCTCAGGGCCGGGCTTTATGCTCAAAACATACTTCCGGATTCCGCCGGCGGCGCTCTCAGGTGGGATTCCGGCGAAAAAGAATCCATCCCTTCAAATTATAAACTTGGTCTTAACTTTAAGGTTCTTGGTTCAGAGGCCATCTGGGACAACCCGAACGATCTTTTCGCGAACCTCGATCTGGAACAGGGGGCAAAGTACGGCAGGCCAACGGTATACCATATGGGACTTGAGTGGTGGCCTTACGCCTTCATGGCGCTCAGGTGCGGCATAGACCAGGATGTTTACGCAAAAGAAGCCGGGAACGGGGTTGATAATAACCTGACCCTTGGACTGGGGCTCTGGTATGGGGACATAGGATTTGATTACGCGTATCACCAGTACGGCCCCCTTACGGATAACATCACCCATTATTTCTCGCTTTCTTACGGCTATCCAAAGGTCAAGCCTGTCCCCGTTGTGATTGCTGTAACTGCCGAAGTGGAAAAACCAAAGGCACCTGAGACCAAGGATTATATAACCATTACAGGTCTTCAGGACAAATTGATCGTTTACTCGCCAATGCTGGACATAAGCGGAGATATCCTCACTAGCGAAGTTGCTGATGTTGATATAAATGGCGATCTTGCAGTTATTCTTAATCGTGGCCTTGGTTACGGAGGCAATTATTCCATGACCTATATAATCAAAAAGTATGGAAAATTGCCGGTCATAATAAAATGCCTGGATGAAAATAAAAGGACCCTGAGGGAATATAAATTCAGGCTTTTACGGATCGTTTCATTCATGGACGTCAAAGAAGGCTACTGGGCAAAAGACGCGATCGTGAATCTTGCCACGTTCGGGTTTGTTGGAGGCTTTCCGGATTCAACGTTCAAGCCTGAGAAGACGATCAGCAGGGCGGAGCTCACCACTATTCTTGTCAAGGCAACAGGCATGCAAGTGCCTCCTGTTCAGGGAAAAGTATTCAGCGATGTAAGCGATAAGCACTGGGCCGCAAAGTACATTAAGTTGGGTGTTGACAGGGGCATTGTCACGGGCTATCGGGACAAAACGTTCAAGCCATCAAATAGCCTAAATCGTGTGGAAGGCCTTATGATGATCGCACGGTTCGCCGGCATCAAGCCTGTGGAAGAATTGAAAGAAAATCCTTTCCCTGACGTATCAAAATCTCACTGGGCCGCGAAAACCATACAGGCGGCAAAGGATGCGGGGCTTCTTAAATACCTGGCTGGGGGCAATTTTGATCCGAACAAGCCGCTTACAAGGGCGGAAGCAGCGCAGATCCTTTCACAAACTCAGGTGGCAAAGGATAAAACAGCGGAGCTGTACAACTGGGATGCGGGTTTTTGGCAGTAGCTATCTTCTGAAGATCCTCAATATGTCGTTCGCCGTCACCACTGCCATTAAAACCAGCAATAATATCAGCCCAACCTGATGGATCTTGTTCTCCAGGCTTGCGTCCACAGCCCTCCCCCTTATCTTTTCTATTGCTATGAAAACAAGCCTGCCTCCATCAAGCGCTGGCAGCGGCAGCAGGTTCAATAGCCCAAGGTTTATGCTTAGGAAGGCGGTAAAGGAAAGCAGCGGGATCACCCCTTCCGACGCGACCTGTCCGGTGTAATAAGCAATGCCCACCGGCCCGGCAAGGTCAAGCACGGATATTTTGCCTATTAACAGCATTCCCAGCGTATAAAGTATGAAGAGCGATGTTGTGACAAGCTGCGCAAAACTCTCATAGAGCGCGATGAAAGGATTGGTCCTCACATAAAAAGGCTTAAGTGAAAATCCCACGAGGCCGATCTTCAGTTTTTTGTTCAGCTGGGGCGTGACCGATTTCCTTATTCTTTCCCCTTTTCTTTCGATCACCAGGTATACTTTTTTGCCCGCGTTCTTATGTATGTATTCAACTATGTCGGGTATCTTTGTTATGCTCTTGTTTTGTGCGCCCAGAGATATTATTTTGTCCCCCGGCATTATCCCCATCTTCATTGCCTCGGAAGCAGGGGCAACAGCCGCGATCTCATTTGATATCCCTTTTGGCACTCCGGTGAACGTGAACATCACATAGAATATAAGGAAAGCCAGGATCATGTTAAAAAGCGGCCCGCCAAATATCGAAGCAAACTTCTGTCCTGGTGTCTTTGTCTGGTAACTTTCGTCAGGTGTATATGATTCTTCCGGCCTGCCCGCTTCTTCATCAAGCCCGGCTATCCTAACAAAGCCAAGGATCGGCACCAGGTTCAACGTATAAAGCGTCCTGTCCCTTACAAATGATATTAGTCTTGGCCCAAATCCAAGGCCGAATTCAAGCACCCTTATCCCTGCCCTTCTGGAGAAAAGCAGGTGCCCGAATTCATGCGCCAGCGTGACCGCGGTGAATACGATTATGAACGATATTATCGAAATGATCATGCTTTGATGGCCGCCTCCTCGATCCTTTGGGCTATTTCAAGGGCTGCCAGGCCGTCCTCTCCGGTAACTGAAGGTTTTTTCCTTTTCATTACAGCGTTCACAAAATCCCTTAATTCCTGGTTCAACTGATCGGATAGTTCCACTTGAATCTTCCTTTTTTTGCCCGCTTCAATTTCATCGGCTTTCTTGTTCAGCAGGTCGGCTTCGTAGGCTCTGCTGCCGCATGCGACGATCAGCTTTCGCAACTTTTCATCATATACCCTGTTCGCCTCAATGTTCGCTACGGTTCCGTTCTCAAACACTATCACCGCCAGTGTCTGGTCCAATTTGTCCGACCTCACCTTTTTGCCTATGGCGTTCACGTACTTTACTTTAGATTTTGCCAATCGCATTGCAAGGTCGATATCGTGGACCATCATGTCTATAACGCACGAAACATCCGTTATCCTCTCGGGGAAAGGGGAATATCGCCTTATATCAATGACATCGGGCTTGCTCCCCTTTATCTCCCTCAAAACAGCCTTAAATGCCGGATTAAAGCTCTCTATGTGGCCAACCGCAAGAACAAGCTTTTTTGATCTCGCCTTCTTTATCAGCTTTTCTGCCTGATCTATTTTCAATGTGATCGGCTTTTCAATAAGAATGTTACAGCCGGCATCAAGGGCGTATGATCCCACATCAAAATGGGTTGCGGTGGGGGTTGTGATCGAAACCGCATCGCATAATCCTGATAATTCGCGATAATTCTTGAAGAACCTGACGTCCTTTGGCGCCCTTGCCTCATCGATGTCCGAGGCGCCGATAAGTTCAACTTCGGGGATATTCAGGTATTGCTTTATGTGAAATCCGCCCATTACCCCGCAGCCGATCACCCCAACCTTAAGGCGTTTCATCTCTTGTGGAATTCCTTGATCGCGGCAGCTACTTCTTCTATTTGCGGCTCTGTCAGTTCGGGGAATATCGGAAGGGACAGGACCTCTTCCTGTACCTTTTCACAGTTCGGCAGGCTGCCCTTTTTGTAGCCAAGATGCTCATATACCTTCTGCAGATGCAGAGCTACTGGATAATATATCATTGAGCCGACGCCTTTCTCTTTAAGGAACGCCTGAAGCTCGTTCCTTTTCTTCGCCTTGATTGTATATTGGTTGTACACGTGCCTTGCGCCCCTGCCCTCTTTTGGTGTATCAACTACGCCGGCCAGCAGCTTATTGTACAATGCGGCGTTCTTCCTCCTTGCCTCCATCCAGCTATCCAGATGCTTCAGTTTCACCCTCAGCACAGCTGCCTGTATCTCGTCCAGCCTGCTGTTATATCCCACCATATCATAATAGTACGTTACCCGGCTTCCATGGCCTCTTAACACCTTTACTGTATCATAAATCTTCTGATCATTCGTTATGACCATTCCGCCGTCCCCAAAGCCGCCCAGGTTCTTTGTCGGGAAAAATGAGACACAGCCTGCGTCGCCAATGGTTGAGACATGCTTGTCCTTATATCTTGCTCCTATTGCCTGAGCCGAATCCTCAATGACCTTTATCCCCTTTGAGCTTGATATGTCCATTATCCCTTCCATGTCCGCAGCCTGCCCGTATAAATGCACCGGCACTATTGCTTTTGTCCTTTTATTGATCTTTTTTTGAATCTCTTTGGGATCGATGTTGAAAGTATCAGGGTCAATATCAACGAAGACCGGCTTTGCCCCTATATATGATATTGCTTCTGCTGTTGCAACGAATGTAAAAGGAGTTGTTATTACTTCGTCCCCTTCGCCTATCCCCGCCGCCCTTAAAGCCAGATGAATCGCATCTGTTCCCGATGCCACACCGATCGCGTATTTTGCGCCATGGTAATCCGCCGCTTCCTTCTCTAACTCAGTGACATTTGATCCAAGTATGAAGTGAGCGCCATCCACCACCGCAGAAATAGCAGCATCTATCTCTTTTCGTATCCTTGAATTTTGTATCTTTAGATCAAAGAATTGAACGGGCATAATAGAGGGTCATTATATCAGTGTTCTTAATTCGCGGCAAGTTTGTTATATTGATCTTATATTTGTTTCGATCAGCAGACGCCTATCCATTTTTCCTTCATCAATCCTTGCCTTAGCGTTCATGTCCTTAATTGTAACTTCCAGACTATCAATATCGCCTTTATCCAAAACCGATCTCCCGATTGCTTCGTATGCTGTAGCCACGATCATATATCTATCATCTTTAACCAACACACTTACACTTACTCGCGCATTAACATGGTTCCGCATTATCTTGTCCTTTATCGATACTGCGGCTTTTCTTATCTTATCTGGCGCATTTTTATATGTGCCTTCGGTGTCATACAATATATTATCCTTAATCACTGCTTTTGATCTAGGCGCTACCGGCGGCTCCATTCCCAGCGGATTAATAGATGTGGACATTTTTATTTCCTCCGATGTTTATATTATATCAATAATAATTCCCCTATTCAACGCCTTGCATAATTAAATATGTATAGTATTATTACTATATATGGGATATCCCACTAAAATGCAGGCTGTTAAAAGAGGCAAAAGCTGGCAGTGGTTCGTGAACTTTCCGGCTGCGATTGCGGCTGCGATCAACTTTAAGAAATCTGAAACTGTGGAATGGGAATTGATCGATAAGTATACGCTTAAACTTAAGAGGGTAAGAATTAAAAGCAGTAAGTAGCATTATCTCCGTGAAGCGGCCTTAACTGTGTTCTTAAGCAGCATTGCGATCGTCATCGGTCCTACCCCGCCGGGTACCGGCGTTATATAACCCGCTATATCTTTTGCTTCGTTAAAGTCCACGTCACCAGCCCAGCCTTCGCTTGTCTTTGTTGTGCCCACATCAATTACAATCGATCCCATTTTTATCATGTCGCCTTTTATCATTTTTGGTTTTCCTATCGCGGCGACGAGGATATCCGCCTTACTTGTTACGGACTTTAAGTCTGCTGTCCTTGAATGGCATATAGTTACCGTTGCATGTTCTTTAAGAAGCAATATCGCGGCTGGTTTGCCGACCATGTTGCTTCTGCCAATAACAACAGCATTCTTGCCCTTTATTTCGATGCCGGTCTTTTTGATCAGGTCGATTATTCCCTGAGGCGTGCAGGATATAAGCGGATCTCCCTCCCCTTTTATAAGCATCCCCATGTTCAGCACCCCAAGACCGTCCACATCTTTTCCCGGATCTATTGAGTTGGTAACTTTTTCTTCCGATATCTTTTCCGGCAGCGGCAGTTGCACGATAATTCCATGCACGCTTTTATCCTTGTTAAGCTTTACCACCAGTTTAATTAAGTCTTCTTCCCTCGTGTTCGCAGGCAGCCTGTGTATCTCCGACAATATGCCTGTTTCCTTACATGCTTTTTCCTTGTTATTGACGTATATATGTGATGCAGGATCGTCCCCTGCCAGGATAACGACCAGCTTAGGGCTTATTCCCCTGGCTTTAAGGGCTGCTATTTCAACTTTTAAGCCTTCCCTTATCACCCTGGCTCTTGCTTTTCCGTCTATTATGGTTGCCATTGGTTATCCACACCCTTTATCCACATGTGTAATGTTTCACCCGCCTTCGCCAGTTTAAATTGTTTCACGTGGAACATTTCACTTCACTTTCCCACGCAAAACTGCTCGAATATCCTGTCTATTACCTCGTCGCTTACTATCTCCCCGGTAACCTCTCCCATCGCTGCAATAGCGCCTTTTAAGTCGATCGATATAAAATCCGCCTGCATTTTCTTCTCTATTGATTCCCTGCTCTTTTCAAGCAGTTCTCTGGCTCTCTGTAAGCACTGCTTCTGCCTTAAGTTTATCATTACATCAATGTTTTGCGCCACTACTTTATTTGCGATTACAGCGTTTAACATTGCCTCTTCAAGCCTCTCGATCCCCTCCCCTTTCAATGCCGATATTTCAATAACCTGGCATTCTGCCAATCTCTTGATATCCGTGGCTTTCAGCAGATGATTCTTGTCCGCTTTGTTCAGTGCTACGATCTTTTTACTTCCTTCTGTACTCTCGATCAATTCATTGTCCTCATTAGCAAGCTTGTCAGATATGTCAATTACCAGAATGGCCAGTTCAGCATTCTCCAGTGCTTTTCGTGCCCTATCGATCCCCAGCTTCTCAACGTTACCATTAGGACGTCTTATTCCTGCAGTATCCACAACCTTAAAGGGTATTCCCTTAATATTCACTGTCTCTTCGATAATATCCCTGGTCGTCCCCGGTTCCTCGGCAACTATTGCCCTCTCCTGTCTTAATAGGGCGTTCAACAGGCTAGATTTCCCTACATTTGGTTTTCCTATTATTGCAACAGATACTCCTTCCCTGTAGATGACCCCAAAATCTGCCGTTATTAGCAGGTTATCCACAGCCTTTATGGCCGTGTCAACGGCTGTGATCACCTTTTGCCGGTCAATATCGTCAATCTCATCAGGAAAGTCGATAGAAGCCTCTATTCCCGCAATTAGATCCATTAAAAGCTGCCTTAAGCCCTTGATTTTGAACGATAAGCTGCCTTTAAGGTGTGATGCTGCCATTATTGACGATTCTTTTGTCCTCGCTTTAATCAGGTCAATTATAGCCTCTGCCTGTGACAGGTCGATCTTTCCGTTCAGGAAGGCCCTTTTGGTGAATTCCCCTCTTTGTGCAAGCCTTGCCCCTTCCCGGACGGTAAGCTCCAACACCATTTTCAGGACCGATGGCCCCCCATGGCAGCTTATCTCCACCACATCTTCGCCTGTATAGCTGTTCGGGGAAGCCATATAAGAGACCATTACTTCGTCTATTGCCTTTGAGTTATCCACAATCCAGCCATGCCTTATCCTGTGGCTAATAAATTCATCTTTTGAGGTAGGTTTGAATATTCTTTTGATTATCCTGAGGGAGTTCTTTCCGCTTATCCTGACAATGCCTATCCCGCCTGGCGCTCCTAGGGGCGTTGCGATAGCAGATATCGTATCAAACAGCACCAAATCCGCCTCCTCAGCTCCCGGTAGTTTTTGGTGCTATGACTACCTGCCTGTTCGCGCCTTCTCCTTTGCTGTAAGATGTTAGTCCCGGGAATTTCTCCTGTATATATATGTGGATAAGTCGCCTGTCAGCGGCAGACATAGGAGGCAACGCCCTTTCCTTGCCCGTTGCTTCCACATCCTTGGCTACAATTTGAGCGTCATCGGTAACGACTTTTTGCCTTCTTTCCCGATATCCTTCAGCATCGACCAGTACTCTTATCCTTCTGGCTGACTTTTTGCTTAATATTATCGAGGAAAGATACTGAAGCGAGTCTATGGTAGCCCCTGCCCTTCCTATGATCCTTCCCATGTCTTCGCCCTTGATCTCCAGGTTAATTGTATCCTCTGCCTCTTCTTTTATAGAAACCAGGGTCAAAAACTGCATTTTGTCCAGTATCTCCTGTACAAGCGCCCTGGCGGCCTCTCCCATGCTTGCCTTTGGCGAAACCTCCACCTCTGCCTCCTTTGCCCCAAAAACCCCCAATACCCCGCCTTCCCCCTCACTTATGACCCTTACATCAACTTCGTCCCTGGTTTTTCCAAGAACCTGCAATGCCAGTTCAATCGCTTCATCTGTTGTTTTACCCTTCATATTTATGCTTCCCATTGGCCATTTCCTCCTTTATCTTTTAATGCCTCTCATGATATATACCTGCTGTAATACGGTAAGCAGGTTCTGAGCGAACCAGTATAGCTGCACTCCAGCCGGGAATGACATGCTTATCACGGCAATGAACGCCGGCATAAAGTAAAGCATGCTTTTTTGCTGCTTAGCTGTTCCGCCCGGCATTGTTACCGTGGTCCAATATGTGGATAACCCGATCATAACTATAAGTATATACGTTGGGTCCGGCTTTGACAGGTTACTTATCCACAGGAATTGAGCGCTTGTGCCTGCGGTTTGCAATATATTGGCGAATTCCTTGCTGGTGAGAGCAAAAAACAAGGCCAGGAATATGGGGATTTGAAGCAGCATTGGCATACAGCCCCCCAGAGGATTCACTCCTTCAGACCGATAAAGGTCCATTGTCTCTTTTTGCAGCTTTTCCGGTTGTTCTTTAAGCTTATTCTTGAGCGCTTCCATTTTGGGCTGAATTCTTTGCATTGCATCCATTTGTTTCGTTGATTGAAGAGTTAGCGGATAAAGGGCGATCTTCGCCACTACCGTGAGGAAGATTATGGCTAATCCCCAGTTCCCGCTGACGCTGAAGAAGAACTTAAGCGCTTCAAGCATCCATCCAGATAATATATTAAAGAAATTCATTCCCTATTCCCTTTCAAAATGTTCCACGTGAAACATTTTATGCGGGATCCGCCCCGCCCTTAAAATAGCCATTACAGCGCGATATTCGCATTACCGCCATAGCCATCCCCTTGATTGCTCCATACCTTTCCAGCGCCTCTATTGCATAATCAGAGCAGCTGGGGAAATACCTGCATGATCTTGGCAAGAATGGGGATATGTAGGTTTTATACGTTTTAACAATAAATATTAGGGTTGTTTTTATCAATAAGCCCACCTCAAGTCCTGCTATTCCTATATCCTGTCTATAATTTCCTTAAAATCAGCTTCTACCCCCGACCCTGATGCCACTTTTAACGATGGCCTTGGAATAACTATCATTTCTACCGGCATCGATAACTTGTCCACAGCCTTTTTATACGCATCCCGTATCAGCCGCTTTGCCCGGTTCCTTTCAACTGCTGTCCCATATTTTTTACCGATCGAAATGCCGAGCTTGTTTGAAGGCGTATTTTTGTTCAATATAATTGTTACAAGCCTTCCGTTGTGTCTTTCTCCCGATCTATAAACCCTGTCAAAATCATATTTGTTTTTCAGTGTATGTTCCGGCATTTAAGGCACCAGTCTTTTTCTTCCCTTTCGCATTCTCCTTTGCAGTGTTCTTTTAAGCCTTGATCTATAGCCGTGTCTTCGATTTTTTCTTATATTACTCGGCTGAAACGTTCTCTTGGTCATGATTAACTCTCCTTTGCGTTCATGTTATTATATTTAAATCATTCTCCCTTGTCAACGTCTAATAATTGTTATATAATATACAGTTGAATTTGCATTTTTGCTTTGATAGCATTCTGTCTTATTAAGTGGAGGTTACTTTCTGATAGTTTTGCGCCTCTGCGATTTAATTATAACTTGTTAACTTATCCACAGATGCAGTCTTTTTGTGGATAACTTAAAACAAACAATTAATATTTGTTGCTATATTGGGAAATATTGAGTTTCACTATCTTGTTGATGTGGAAAATCTGTGGATAACTTTCGGAAAGGAACATGTTTTGGAATTAAATACATTATGGAATGATCTGCTTATTTCGGTTGAAAAAAAGGTTACTAAGCCTATTTATGGCGCCCTTCTGTCGTCGGCAAAGCCCACTTCGTTGGTTGATGGCAAGGTAACCATTGCGGTCCCGAATGAAGTTCTTCGTGATTGGCTCTCTGAAAGCGCATCGGGAACATTATTGAATATTTTGTCCGATAAGGGGGTTACTGCCCTCGTTTTTATTGTGGGGCCAAAAGAGCTTTTTATTACTCCCCCGCTTGAGAACGCCGGTTATCAATTGGAGCTGCCGCCCGTTCCCCCTGTTGATACCGGAAATATTTACTTAAACCCAAAATACTCTTTCGACACTTTTGTTGTCGGTCATGGCAACAGGTTCGCGCATGCCGCCGCCCTTGCGGTAGCAGAAACCCCCGCCAAAGCTTATAATCCTCTTTTCATATACGGCGGCGTTGGGCTTGGCAAAACCCACCTGATGCAGGCGATCGCTCACTATGTGATCAAAAGCAACCGTGCTGCAAGGGTCCTATATGTTACATCAGAAAAGTTCACTAATGATCTCATAAGTGGCATACAGCACAACACAATGGCTGAGTTCAGGGATAAATACCGCTCTGTTGACCTCTTGATGATCGATGATATCCAGTTCCTGGCCGGGAAGGACAGGACGAAAGAAGAGTTTTTCCATACTTTTAACACCCTTCATGAGGCCAGCAAGCAGATAGTCATAAGCAGTGATCGTCCGCCAAAAGAGATCCCCACGCTTGAAGAAAGGCTCTGGTCCCGCTTTGAATGGGGGCTTATTGCCGACATACAGCCTCCGGACATAGAAACCAGGATCGCCATCTTAAAGAAAAAGTCCGAGCTTGAAGAGCTCCCCGTATCACAGGACGTTCTTACGCTTATCGCGTCAAAAATGGTGTCTAATATCAGGGAGCTTGAAGGGGCGCTCATCAGGCTGATCGCATATGCGTCGCTTACAGGGGAAGACGTTACCATTGCTATGGCCGAGAATGTGCTTAAGGATATAATGTCGCCGCCAAGGGACCGGTCCCAGGTCGACATCGATCTTATCAAAAAGGTTACTTCGGAATATTATAGTATAAAAATTGAGGATATGACGGCAAAAACCAGAACCCGGGAGATCGCCACCGCCAGACAGGTCGCAATGTATCTGGCCAGGACACTTACTGCGGCCTCGCTCCCAAAAATTGGCGATGTCTTTGGGGGCAGGGATCACACTACCGTCATGCACGCCTTTAACAAGATATCTGAAGAGTTGAAGACAAATCCTGATATTGACGAGGCCGTCAAAGCAATAACAGAAAACATCAAAAGATATCTCCCCGGCAAATGATCTTCATTTTATGCACAATGCCTATGTTGATTTCCTATATATAATTTGTTATTAACTTTCTATTTAATTTTTATCATCATTGAACAAAATACTCACAGACAAAGCTGTCAACTTTTGATATAATAATTGCTGTATAAGCGTCAAATATCGTGTTTGTTAACATGTTAGACGTCTCTATTACTACTGTTTTATATATATAAATATATTAATAATATATAAGAATGATAGGGGGAGAAATAATGGAATTCAAATGCAGTAAGGAAAGTATTTATCAGGGTGTTCAAAGCGTTGACAGGATAGTTTCAACCAAGAGCACGCTGCCTGTGATCGGAAATATATTGCTGGAGGCTGGAAAATCAAAATTAATGATATCAGCTAATAACCTGGAAATTGGAATGGAGGTGGCGATAAAGGCAAACATTGATGAAGAAGGCGCGATATTGGTGCCAGCAAAGATATTTTCAAGTATTGTATCAAAATTACCGGATACGGACATAACGGTAAAAACGCTGGATAAAGGGATCGTGAAAATATCTTACAAACAATCGAATTTTAACATAAACGGCTTGTCGCCTGACGAATTCCCGACATTGCCGAAGATAAAGGAAGGAAAGGGATTTAGCATAGAATCAAAGCTTTTCTCGGAAATGATAGATCAGACGGTGTTTTCCGTATCCATAAGCGAGGACAAACACGTGCTATGCGGTGTACTTATGGAATTTGGCAAATCGCAGTCCTCCGGCGATCAATCAAACATGAGAATGGTCTCAACGGACGGGTACAGACTTTCCAAAAGAGGGTGCAAACTTCCAAGCGCGCCTCCATTTGAGACGAACATGATAGTGCCCGCAAAGGCACTATCGGAAGTGAGCCATGTTATCGCGGCAGATCCTGAGGGGGAGGTTGAGATCGCGATGGGTGGGGACCATGTTTCGTTCAAGTACAAGGACACATATGTGGTTTCCAGGCTCATTCAGGGACAATTTCCGGACTATAAACAGGTGGTCCCGAAGGGGAGCGAGATAAAGGTAGGCCTTAACTGCAAGGCGTTCCTGCAATCAGTGGAACGAGCGGCCGTTATAGCGTCAAGCAGCGCGAACATAATAAGGGTGGAAGTAAAGGGCGGGAAAATGAACGTGATCGCGAACTCGCCGGACGTTGGAAGCGTAATAGAGGTGATAGAGGCTGATATCAAGGGAGGAGAAAAGGCGCAGGCGGCCTTTAACGCAAGATTAATAATGGACGCATTGAAGGTCATAAAAGAGGAAAAAATAGTGCTTGAGCTATCCGGGCCATTGAGCCCGGGACTGATAAGGCCGATGGGAGGAGAGGACTACACATATATTGTAATGCCGATAAGGGTAGCGGAGACGTCTGTATAAAAACGAATGCGCTTAAAAAAGCTTAAGATAAATAATTTCAGGAACTTTTCCGAAGGCGAAGTGAATATCAACGACGGAACGACGGTTTTTTATGGGGCGATGGGGGAGGGGAAGACAAACCTTATAGAAGCCGTCTATCTTCTTTCTGTGGGAAGATCTTACAGGACAAACGATACAAACCAGGTAATATCCTGGGGGGAAAAAGAAGCGTATGTAAGGGGAGAGGGAAAGAATTCCACAGGGAACTTTGCTGTTGCCATTAAACTGACGAAGGATGGCAAGAGGATCGAACTGAATGGAGAACAAAGCAAGAAGTCCATCGAATTGATAGGCGGGCTAAGATCAGTTATATTTCACAGTGAGGATGTCGGGATCGTGGCCGGAGCCCCGCATGTGAGGCGCAGGTACATTGACATAGCGATATCCCAGGCAAGCAGGAACTACGCGTACAACCTGCGCGATTATTACAGGATATTGAAGCAAAGGAACAGCGTTCTTGCAAAATATCCGCATTCGGGGGCAGGCGAGTGGGACGATCAGCTGTCAACGGTGGGGGCATGGCTGACACAGGTAAGGGCAAAAGTACTTTCGGAGATCTCACAAATATCGTCGAGCTTCATAGGAACGCTGGTTGGCGAGGAGAGAAATTTCTCAATAAAATATATACCTGCGGGGGACGAGAACCCGGAAAAGATAAAGCTTTTACTGTCAAAAACCCTGACACTGGACATGGCAAGGGGGTCAACGTCCGTAGGCCCTCACAGGGACGACTTCAAGATATACCTGGACAGCGCAGAAGCAAGGTATTTTGCGTCATCGGGAGAGAAGAAAACAATAGCCCTGGCGCTAAAGCTTGCGGAGATGGAGTTCATGAGGGGAGTGACAGGCGAAAAACCGATACTGCTGCTGGATGACGTGTTCTCAGCGCTGGACCTAAGCTGCGCAAAAAGGCTGCTCAACGTTACGGAGGATGGCTCGCAGTGCATAATTACACTGTCGGACTTGAACCCGTTAAGGGAAGAATTCAGCAGGGAAGCGCTCTTTTATGAAGTGGACAGCGGCAGGGTAATTCCATCGCCAAGGAGCGGCATAATCGGGAAAATAAGACAACCATGATATATACGATGAAAGAAGTGCTGGATAATTATATAAACAAAGAACTCCAAATGCCCAGGGCGATGGACGCGTATAAAGTTGAGAACGTATGGACGAAGATCAACAGCACGGCGATAGCCGAGAACGCGGTACCGGACAAGCTGGTAAGCGGCACTTTATTCCTGAACGTAAAAAACTCCGCATGGGCACAGCAAATAAGCCTGATGAAAACGGATATACTTATGGCGCTGAACAGGTCGCTGGGAGCGAATGTGGTCAGCGATATAAGAACGAGAACAGGTCTTCTTGAGAGAAAGGAAACAGAAAAGAAGGAAACAACCCAGGCAAAATGCGCCTCTTGCGGAGTGGAATTCTTAGGCGAAGAGGAGAACTGTCCAATATGCTCAAGGGAGAAAAAACAGGGAGCTTTGAAAATGCTTTTCAGGAAAGTAAACCGAAACCCAAAGATCACCTTTTCTGAGGCCAAAAGAGATGTCCCGGGCATAAACGATGTTGACTTTAGAAGGGTGAAAAGGGATCTGAATGCCATGGTAATGGATAAAAAAGAAAGAGAGAGGAGAAATCGTGGCAGGGAAAAAAGCAAGTAAGGCGGCAGCTGCCAAGGCAAGCGCATCCGTATACGATGCGTCCAAAATTAAGATTCTTGGCGGCATAGAAGCTGTACGCAAGAGGCCGAGCATGTATATCGGCTCAACAGGGAAGTCCGGGCTTCATCACCTTATCAACGAAGTTGTGGACAACAGTATTGATGAGTCGCTCGCGGGCTTTTGCGACACTATCAAAATAATTATTCACAAAGACAATTCAGTTACGGTGGAGGATAACGGCAGGGGCATCCCCATAGATATGCACAAGGAAGCCAAGAAGCCAGCCGCCGAAGTGGTCCTGACAACGCTGCATGCCGGAGGAAAGTTCGGGACAGGTTCATACAAGGTGTCCGGAGGCCTGCACGGGGTGGGCGTTTCCGTGGTCAATGCGCTTTCGGAATGGATGGAGGTTGAAATAAAGAGGGACAACAAGGTATATACCCAGAGATTTGAATACGGAAAGGCAAAACCCCCAAAGGTTGTTTCAACAAAAACACCAACAAAAGAGACAGGGACAATCATTACCTTCAAGGCGGACAAACAGATATTCGATGAAGTTGACTACGATTATCCCACCGTGAAGCACAGGCTTCAGGAAGTGGCTTATCTCAACAAGGGCATTAAGATCATCTTTACCGATGAAAGGGAAAAGAAGGAAGAAACATACAAATATGACGGAGGGATCGTGTCCTACGTTGAACACCTGAACAAAGGCAAAGCATCGCTTTATGTGCCGCCGATCTACATGTCACAGGAAAAAGAAGGGTTATTAGTGGAGATCGCGATGCAGCACTGCAAGGAATATTACGACGAGAATATTTTCTCGTTCGTTAACTGCATAAACACAAAAGAGGGCGGGACGCACATGGTGGGGTTCAAGACCGCGCTTACCAGGTCCATCAATAACTACGCAAAGAAGAACGAGCTTATTAAAGGGGAAGAATCGCTTTCGGGTGAAGACGCGAGGGAGGGGCTTACGGCCGTGCTCAATTTAAGGATAAGCAATCCGCAGTTTGAAGGCCAGACAAAAACAAAGCTCGGCAACAGCGAAGTAAAGGGCATAGTCGATTCAATAGTAGACACGGAACTTGAGAGATATTTTGACAAGAATCCGGCCACCGCAAGGGCGCTGATTGAAAAAACCCTGATAGCGTACAGGGTAAGGGCGGCTGCCAGGAAAGCGCAGGAGATCGAAAGAAAGAAATCCGCACTTGATACGGCCACACTGCCGGGGAAACTGGCGGATTGCTCTGAGAGGGACCCGGCAAAGAGCGAGCTCTTCATAGTGGAGGGCGATTCGGCGGGAGGCTCCGCAAAGCAGGGGAGGAGCAGGGAATTCCAGGCGATACTTCCGCTCCGCGGGAAAATATTGAACGTGGAGAAGGCAAGGCTGGACAAGATACTGACCAGCGAAGAGATAAGGATCATGATCACGGCTATCGGCCCGGGAGTTATTTCCGGGATGAAAGGCGACGGAAACGGCGGAGGAAAGGACGAAGAGCTTACTACCGAAGAGATAGGCAAAAGGCTGCGCTACCACAAGATAATAATCATGACGGATGCTGACGTGGACGGCGCGCACATCCGCACGCTACTTCTGACGTTCTTCTTCAGGTATGCAAGGGACATCATTGAGAACGGGAATGTTTATATAGCACAGCCCCCGCTTTACCTTGTCAGTAAAGGGAAGGCGCAACACTGGGTTTATAATGAGGCGGAGCTTGAAAAACTCTTGAAATCCATCGGGAAGGAAGGCATCAACCTGCAGAGATACAAAGGATTGGGAGAAATGAACCCGACGCAGCTTTGGGAAACAACAATGGACCCAGAGCGCAGGACGCTGCTGAAAGTGGAGATAGAGGATGCGGAAGAGGCGGACGAGATATTCAAGGTGCTGATGGGCAGCGAGGTTGAGCCAAGGCGAGAGTTCATTCAGGCGCATGCAAAAAAAGTCAGGTGGCTGGACATTTGATGGTAGATCCGGAACAGGAAGAATTGTTCGGCCAAAAACACAAAAAGGAGAAAGATTTGCCGAAGAAGGAAAAGAAACTAAAGAAGCCAGCCGTGCCTGCCGGCAGGCAGGCAAAGGCAAAAGCCGAGAAGGCAACGAAAAAGTCTGTAAAACCGGAGCAGGAAGCGCCGCCGTCAGGGAAAGGGCCGAGGATACTTCCAGCCAATATAGAAAATGAAATGAGATCTTCCTATATCGATTACGCGATGAGCGTTATCGTTGGAAGAGCGCTTCCAGACGTGCGCGACGGATTAAAGCCCGTGCACCGCAGGATACTTTTTGCCATGGACGAGCTGGGGCTGCGCCCGGGGAAGCCGCACAAGAAATCGGCAAGGATCGTCGGCGAGGTGCTGGGTAAGTACCATCCGCACGGAGATATGTCGGTATACGATGCAATGGTCAGGATGGCGCAGGATTTCTCGTTAAGATACCTGCTTGTGGACGGCCAGGGAAACTTTGGCTCCGTGGACGGCGACTCGCCCGCAGCTATGAGGTATACAGAAGCCCGGCTGACGCATGCTGCCGCGGAAATGCTTGCTGACATTGAGAAAGAGACGGTCAAATTTGTCCCGAACTTTGATGAATCGCTTAAAGAGCCATCCGTTCTGCCGTCAAAGATCCCAAACCTGATCATCAACGGCTCATCCGGAATAGCTGTTGGCATGGCGACCAACATTCCGCCGCACAACCTTTCTGAGGTTGTTGATGGCACCGTTGCGTATATCGATAATCCAGAGATCGGCATCAAGGAACTTAACGGCCTTATCAAGGGGCCGGACTTTCCCACAGGCGGCATCATCTGCGGGCATGCGGGAATAACAGATGCCTACAACACCGGGAGAGGCCTGTTGACGATAAGGGCGCGAACGGAGGACGAAAAAACCAGGACAGGAAAAGACGTGATCATCATCAAAGAATTGCCCTACATGGTCAACAAGTCGCAGCTGGTCGAAAAAATAGCCGACTGCGTAAAGGAAAAGCAGATAATGGGCATATCGGACCTCCGCGATGAGTCTGACCGTGAGGGCATGAGGGTATATATCGAGCTCAAGCACGGGACCAACAAGGACGTCGTCCTCAATCAACTCTTCAAACATACGGACATGCAGACAACTTTTGGCGTTAACCTGCTCGCACTGGTCGGCGGAGAACCGAAGACCCTGACCATAAAGGACATGATCACGGAATACGTGAAGCACAGGGAAGAGATCGTGACCAGAAGGGCGAAGTTCGACCTGAAGGAAGCGGAAGCGCAGGCGCACATACTGGAAGGCCTTAGAATAGCGCTGAAAAACCTTGATGCGGTAATAGCGCTTATCAAGAGGTCAAAGACGGTTGATGAAGCCCGCGAAGGCCTGATGACCCGGTTCAAACTCACAAAGATTCAGGCACAAGCCATCCTTGACATGAAGCTCCAGAGGCTCACGGGACTCGAGAGAGAGAAGATAGAGGAAGAATATGTAAGGCTTAAGAAGCTGATTGCGGAACTGAAGGAACTTCTCGCAAGCAGGAAGAAGATATTGGGAGTGATAAAGAAAGAGCTGCTCGAGATCAAGCAGAAATACGGGGACGCAAGAAGGACCTCGCTGGAGGGGGCTGCTGAGGAAATAGAAGAAGAAGCGCTAATCCCGGATATCCAGGTAGCGATGCTGATAACAAGGGATGGCTACATAAAGAGGATGCCTGTTTCCGCTTTCAAGGCACAGGGGAGGGGAGGCCGAGGGGTAACAGGAATGGCCACAAGGGAAGAGGACGAGATCGACAAGATCATAAGCGGATCAACGCTCGACTACCTGCTTTTCTTCACAAATAAGGGCAGGGTCTATAAAAAGAGGGTATACGAGATCCCCGAGGCCAGCAGAACGGCAAAAGGACAGTCTATTGAGAACTTCCTGGAGGTTGGGAAGGAAGAGGTTGTAACCTCCGCCATACCGGTGAAGACCTTCGACAAGAGCAAATTCCTTGTAATGGCCACAAAGAACGGAATGATAAAAAAGACGTCGCTTGAGGAGTTTGAGAACGTGAGGAGGACGGGGATCATCGCGATTAGGCTTAAAGATAACGACGAGCTTGGATGGGTGAAGGAAACCGACGGAAAACAGGACGTCATGCTCTTCAAAAAGCACGGTATGCTTATAAGGTTCAGCGAAAAGAATGTCCGGCCCATGGGGAGGACGGCGGCGGGTGTAAGAGGAGTAAGGTTCAAAAAGAAGGACGACAGGGTGGTATCGATGGATATAGTGGATGAAAAAGCGGACCTGATCGCGATAAGCAATAACGGCTATGGCAAACGCATGGCCATCAAGGACTTTAGAAGGCAGAACCGCGGCGGAACGGGCATAACAGCGATAAAGCTCAGAAGCGGGGATGAGGTGGCAAGGGCGCGATTTATAGAAGAAGATGACGATCTGCTCTTTGTTACAGCGAACGGCACCATCAGCAGGCAAAATGCCAAGGGGATCTCAAGACAGGGAAGATACGCGAAGGGCGTGATAATCCAGAGGCTTGAGAAGGGCGACTATATTGTTGATGTTGCACGCGTGGTCAAAAAAGAGGAAAAAGCGGAATGATATTCAGAGGACTTATCATCGCCTTTTTGGTTTTAGTTGTTTCGGGTTGTTCGGTCCCCAGCAAGGTGGTCAAGATCTACTACTTCCAGGATGAAAAGCTTGTTTCCGTTGACAGGGAACTGCCGACCATCGAGAACCCGGTTATGATAGCGATCGACCAGCTTTTGATCGGGCCTAACGAGCAGGAAGCCGCAAAGAATATTATTACGAGGATCCCGCAAGGTACGCGCTCAAGGAAAGTGGATGTGGAAGGGGACCTGGCGATAGTGGACCTGAACAGCAGGTTTGCCGACTTTGAAGGGACAACTGCCGAGGCCAAAGCAATGGTATCCCAGGTGGTTTATACGGCGACGAATGTCAGGGGGATAAAAAAGGTACTGTTAAAACTTGCGGGAAACGATCAGTTCTCGCTTGGCCCGGGTTATATTATTGACCATCCGCTTGAGCGAGGCGATGTCAAGAATTAGATACTGGATACCCGCCATTTTGTACATGGCTTTGATATTTTACATGTCCTCAAGACCCGCCCCGGAATCTGTTAAATGGCTGCCTATCATAGCAAAGCTGAAACTTGTCCATATTATCGAATACGGCATACTTTATTGCCTGTTTTTCTTTGCAGTCAGAAAAACTACTGATTATAGTTACATTGAAGCGGTTGCCCTTGCTTTTGCGTTAACATTCTTATACGGGCTTACAGATGAGCTCCATCAGGTATTTATTGTAGGCAGGACCGCTAGCCTGGTAGACGCGGCGGCGAATGGGGTGGGGGCGATATTGGCTCAAGCTGTCATTATTAGATATTTATAGAACTTCTTGGATATAACTCCTGAGATAAGTTTTTCGTTCTTTGCTTATTGCTGAGTCCTCCACATAACGCAAAATGTCATCCTGGTAAAACTTATAGCTTGTACGTGGTTCCGTTGCGGCAAGACGTGCCGCGGCCTCAAATTGATGGGCCGCATCTTCAGAACTGTTATCGCCCCTGCGTTTCGAAATCATAGATGCGAAGGAAGCCATCAAGCAGACCCTGATGGAAATGAATTTATTCGGGACCCTGCCCAAAAGATCCTTCGCCTTTTCATAATTGCCCCTGGCTTTTACCACAAGAAAAGCTTCAACAAGGTGATATGAATTTCTTTCGGCTTTTGGATAGGTTGATATTTTACGGGCCAGATCATCGCCGACGCCGACCTCAAGGGATCCTTTGATCGTATTAATACTGCCTACAAGTTCCTTTTTATCTTTCTCTGTAATATGTGATTTAACAATAGAATCCTGCAATTGCAGGAGGCGGGCAGAAAAAGCAAGCGACTCAGCGGACGATAGCGCGAAAGGAGATAATTTGCCAAGACTATCGGCTATACAATAATAAGCTTCCGAACGCGAAGATGGATCCTTGATCTTATTGGCGGAATCGATCGCTTTTGAAAAGTTTCCCTCAGAAACACTTGATAAGACATTGTCAGCATATTTTTTATCGGCGGAAGCGATTCCCCCTGCCTTTTCAATTTTTCCCGACCCGCTAATTTCCCCCATTTCAACCAGCTCCTTTTTGTTGTTCTAACAGTAAATATTAGAGACAACAAATGACCATATTTACCAAATCCGATGAATTATAGCAAAAATTTGAGGGAAAGTCAATGAGGGGACGAATTCTCGGGATAAAGATTAAGAAATAAGCTTAGCTAACAGGTCGATGTCTTCTTTTTTCACAATCTCAGTTACCGCAACCAGCATATGATCATTCAGCTCAGGGTAATATCTTCCAAGGCCAAGTCCGCCGATGATATTGTTATCGAGCAATTTTTTGTTAACTTGTTCGATCGGCTTTGACAGCTTTATCACGAACTCTTTAAATGAGGGGGATTTTAACGCAACGAGCTTTGAAAGTTTCTTCTTCGCATAGATCGCTTTCTGCAAGCATTGACTGGCAACCTCCCTTAAACCTGACTTGCCCATGGTTGCCAGGTAAACTGTTGCCGCAAGCGCACAAAGGGCTTCATTTGAGCATATATTTGAATAAGCTTTCTCACGACGGATGTGCTGTTCGCGGGCTTGAAGAGTCAAAACGTAACCCCTTCGTCCTTTTGTGTCGACAGTCTCTCCTACGATCCTGCCGGGCATCAATCTCAAGTAATCCTTCTTGACCGCGAATATGCCAAGATAGGGTCCCCCAAAGTTCTGGGGGAGCCCGAGTGATTGGCCTTCCCCTGTGATGATATCAACCCCGAGGTCGCCGGGACGCTTAAGTATGCCGAGCGATATCGGGTCGATCGAAACGATAGATAAGGCGCCCTTGGACTTTGCAAAACCGGTGAACTTCTCAATATCTTCGATACAGCCGAAAAAGTTAGGGTTGGCAATTATCAAGCAAGCCGTTTTATCAGATATCAGCTTAGAGGCACTAGAGAGATCAGAGGTACCCAAGCCTTTCTCATAATCGAATTCTACAATCCTCCATCCCGCGCCATTCGCGTAGGTGCCAAGTACCTGCCTGTAATTTGGATTGACCACCCTTGATACCAGGACTTCGTTCCTTCCTGTATGGTGGACAGCCAACGAAGCGGCCTCAGCCAAAGCGGTTGCCCCATCATACATCGATGCGTTGGCGGTATCCATGCCCGTTAAGTCGCATATCATCGATTGGTACTCAAATATCGATGTCAGCATCCCCTGGCTTATCTCCGGCTGATAAGGAGTGTAAGCGGTATAGAATTCTGATCTTGCTATTATGTGATTTACGGTACTTGGGATGAAATGATTATATGAGCCGCCGCCAAGAAACGATACAAATTCATCAGTGTTCATGTTATTTTTTGATAGAGCAGAAAGACATTCTTTTAGTTCAAGCTCGGATATTCCCTTTTCAGGAACAACCCCGATCTTATCGATCCTCACTCTGCTGGGGATATCTTTAAATAGGCTGTCAATGGATTTTACTCCAGTAGCTGGCAGCATCTCTTCTCGATCAGATTTTGTGTTAGGGAGATATCTCATAAGTGTATTTGCAAAAGTAATAAGTACCCCACATTAAAATGTGGGGAATTTATGGTTGCTCTTATATTCCCCACCCGCCTGCCGTCGGGCAGGCAATTCATTGTGGGGATTTCCCCACCAGTTTTTGGTAGTCAGCCGCGGAAAGAAGCTTGTCCATATCAGCAGTGTTTGACATCTTGATCTTTATCATCCAGCCGGCACCATGAGGATCGGCATTGATCACCTCAGGCTTGGATGAAAGACCGGAATTGACCTCGATGACCTCCCCGGAAACAGGACAGTAAAGCGTTGAAACCGTCTTCACGGACTCAACCACCCCGAATTCCTGCATGGCATTGTATTTGGTTCCCACTTTTGGAAGTTCGACATAAACGATATCGCCAAGCTCGCTCTGGGCATGGCTTGTTATGCCGATCGTGGCAATACTACCGTCAGCCTTTACCCATTCGTGTTCCTTGCTGTATTTGAGATTTTGGGGATACAAACTAGATCTCTTTTCCTTCTATTTCCTTTATTCGGAAGCTTGCATAAAGGAAAAGGCCTCCCGCCACAAGGATCCTTGCAAGGCTGTCGCCGATCCTGTCAAACGTCATTCTGCTCTGATAGTATTCTTCAAAGAAGGGCTCAGTCATCCCTTTCTCAGGCCCTGCAGAACTGACCTTGCTGCCGGAGGGCATTTCAAGGTTCACTGAAGGCGGTTTAAAAAGAGTCATACTGAGGAGCGAACTGATCACATCCACAGCACCCCACATTAGAACGAATAACGTAAGAGCACAAATAACATAATAATAGATCTTTTTAATAGTGAACCTTTCAAATGCCATAATTAATACCCCCTTATATTGGTAGCAATTTTACCCTTTGAAGGATATCAAGTCAAACGTTTGCCTGCCTGCCGGCAGGCAGGTAGAACGGAAGCTTTACCACCTCTGCCTTGAACAACTTTCCCCTTATTTCAACATCAAGAGGAGTGCCGATATCAGAGAACTCGATCCTTACAAAACCCATGCAGATAGGGACATTCAGGGTGGGGGACAAAGTTCCGCTGGTCACATAGCCGACAAGGTTCGTGCCATTGAAGATCTTATATCCCTGCCTGGGAATGGCCGCCTGTTTCATCTTAAGCCCCACAAGCTTTTTTGAGGGGCCCTCTTCCTTGTGGGCAATGAGGCATTCTTTGCCAATAAAATAATCTTTGTCCAGCTTTACGGCGAACATAAAAGGAGTTTCAAGAGGGGTTACGCCCTCGTTATATTCGTGGCCATAAAGCGGCATTCCTGCCTCAAGCCTAAGAGTGTCCCTTGCTCCAAGACCGCAAGGCATCGCGCCAAGATCGACAAGCTTATTCCAGATCGATACCGCGTTTGACCTGTCAAAGAACAGCTCAAAACCATCTTCCCCGGTATAGCCGGTGCGGGAGACCAGAGAGTCGATATTGGAAATTAGAGATTTGGTTATTTTGTGATGGCCTATGGTTTTTAAGTCGACGCTCGATATCTTCTGCAATATTCCCTGTGATTTTGGACCCTGAAGTGCGAGCAAGGTCATGTTTTCTTTTAAGTCAATTAACTCAACCCCTTCAGAGTTGTTTTTCTTAAGCCAATCGATATCCTTGGCAGCATTCGATGCGTTTATTACAAGCATGTAATGATCAGGCAGCCTGTAAACGAAAATATCATCAATGACGCCGCCTGACATGTTCAAGATAAGCGAGTATTGCGAAGAGCCAGCCTCAAGCTTTGAAGAATCATTTGTCAGCAGCTTCTGGAGATAGGGGAGGGCGCTGTCACCGGCCACCTTCACCGCGCCCATGTGGCCGATGTCAAATATGCCGGCGGCATTCCTTACAGCCTTATGCTCGGCGATTATGCTTGAATAATATACGGGCATTTCCCATCCGGCAAACTCTACGATCTTTGCCCCAAGCTTAAGATGGGAATCATAAAGAGGGGTGCGGTTCACGATCTCAGGACCTCGGCAAGGGCCTTGATGAACTTCGCGTTCTGCTCCGCGGTGCCGATCGTGACCCTTATGGACCCGGGAAATCCAAAGGACGACAGCGGCCGAACGATCACCCCGCGCCGCATCAGTTCTATAAAAGCAGCATCAGCATCATTGTTCAGGTTAATAAAAATGAAGTTCGCCTCGGTCTTGACATATGAAACCCCGAGCTTGGTCAGCTCGGCATAAAGGTATTTCTTGCCGTCCGAATTGTTCTTGCGGCTTACTTCCACATGATGAGTGTCTGAAATGCTCGATATGGCCGCGATCTGCGCAAGCCTGTTGACCGAGAATGGAAGCCTTACCAGCCTCAGGTATCTTATTATTTCCGGCTTGGCGATCCCGTATCCCACCCTTAAGCCTGCCAGGCCGAATATTTTTGAGAAGGTCCGAAGGACTATGACGTTCTTTTTGCTCCTTACGTAAGCCAGCGAATCCGGATAATCCTTTGACTCCACATAATCTCCATAAGCTTCGTCAATAACAATAATAGTGTTCTGCGATGCTTTTGAAACCAGCAGGTCCAGCTCATTCTTGGCGTTCATTGTGCCTGTAGGATTGTTGGGATTGCACACCCATATGAGCTTTGTTTTCTGGCTGGATGCATCCGCAAAAGCTTTCAGGTCATACGCATAGTTGTTCAAATTGATCTTTATTATTGATGCTTCCATGAGGCGGGATACCGTTTCATATGTGGAGAAAGTATTGAACGACATCAGGACCTCGTCTCCCGCCGATATATAAGCAAGGGCGATAAGGAGCATGACTTCGTCGGAGCCGTTGCCAATGACCAGGTTTTCCGGAAGAACATCCAGTTTTTCCGCCAGCAATCGTGTAAGCTCATAACAATTCTGATCAGGATACAGTGACGAGTCCCTTAAGAACTTGTTCATCGCCTCTATTGCTTTCGGAGAAGGCCCAAGAGGGTTCTCATTGGAGGCAAGCTTTATCACTCCGGTGATCTTAAGCTCCCTTTCAACCTCTTCAATTGGTTTTCCCGGCATGTAAGGCTTGATATTGCCAATATTCGGTCTTATGGGTTCTTTTGACATATTGAGCACCGCGAAAGATTATACCATAATTAGTCAGGTTCAGGACGCACTATCCGCACGTTCTCGCGGTCGCCGGTCAGCTTGTAATGGCTGACTATCATCCTCTCTGTTTCATATCCGGCTTCCCGCTTTATCACCTTAACATAAGTGTAAAAAGGCTCACCGCTGAGCAATGCCCTGTTTATCTTTTCCTTCGCTTCTTCCGTACTGACGTCATAAAGCCTGAACTTCTCACCTTCAAAGAAGACCATCGGCCTTGAAAAAGTGATCTTCCTTGAAGTGGGGGTGCCGTATATTTGATACGAGAGCTTTTTATCGGTCGCATAAGCCTTTATATATACAGGATGGCTGGTGTTGTTGCGGACTTTCAGGTCCCTCGAGCCGGTATATATGGAAGCGTCGCGGCCGAGAGGATAAATGGTGAAGTATATCCCGTGGTTGTGCCTTTCAATTATTTCGAGCCCTGCCAGAAGGGCCGCGTTATAAAAAGTTGACGCTATCTGGCACGATCCGCCCCCGAGCTGGGGCTCAAGCTCGCCATTATAAAGCACGAACGCCTCCTTGTAGCCGCTGCTTCGCCCAAAATCGCCAAGGACATTTAAAAGCGAGAACACCTCACCAGAAACTATTATGTAATTATTGGTCCTTGATGAGGAAAGCTTTATATTGTGCACCCTGTTCGGGGAATCATGCGAACCATAGTAGGTGGTATATTCTGATAAAAGGTATTTTGGCGGGTATTTGACCAGGGGCTTGGATAAAACCCGGGGCTTAAGAGCAATAACTTCAATAGTGGAAGACCTGCCGTTGTTCTTTAAGACATGCTCCAGGCCTGAAATCGAAGCGTCAATATCGATCTTTCTTCCGGTGCTCTCTTTTGTTATCCTGTATTTATTATCTGGAAGCAGCGTGAAAGTGGCATCTTTTGAGGGGATGTTGAAGCCCGCGGCGATATCCTCAAGGACCCTTTGTAGTGTTACTTTATTTATAACAAGCGATAAAGGAATGACTTTCTTTTTGTATCCGCCGATAAGTCTTTTATAAAGATCGACGATGTAATTGCTCCTGTAGGTGGTGTCAGTGGAATTGATTATCGTCATTACAGGTGAGGTGCGAAGTCCCAGGAAAGACGGGTTGAACGTGAGAACCCTTCCCTCAAGCCTGAGAAATATGGGGGAAATAGTTACCTGGTCAACGTCCAGGGTCCTCAGCTTATTCAGGGCCTCCAGGTTTGAATAGCCCGAAACGTCCACTTTTTCAATGTAGCTGTTCGGGGGGAACCTTCCGGTCCAGAAAAGAAAATCCCAGGCAATTATGCATGCAAGCAGCGCAAGAAGGATTGCGGCAATTATGAATCTGACTTTGCCATGCAAAGCGGATTACTCGAGAACTTTTACTACAGCTCCGGCGCCTACCGTATGTCCGCCTTCTCTTATTGCCAGCCTCATGCCTTCTTCAATAGCAACATCTTCAACGAGGGTTACCTCCATCTTAATGTTGTCGCCAGGCATGACCATCTCCACGCCCTGAGGCAGCTTTATGTCCCCGGTAACGTCGGTAGTTCTTACAAAGAACTGAGGTTTGTAACCGGTAAAGAACGGCGTGTGACGCCCTCCTTCTTCCTTTGTCAATACATATACCTGGGCCTCGAATTTCTTGTGTGGTTTTACCGAGCCGGGCTTTGATAGGACCATCCCGCGCTTTAACTCTTCTTTTTCAATGCCCCTGAGTAGCACGCCGATATTGTCTCCGGCGATACCCTCATCCATGGTCTTCCTGAACATTTCTACCCCGGTGACTACCGCCTTTTTATGGGCGCCAAGACCAATAACTTCAACTTCTTCCCCAACCTTTACCTTGCCTCTTTCAACCCTGCCGGTACCTACGGTTCCGCGGCCAGTTATCGAGAATACGTCTTCAACCGGCATCAGGAACGGCTTGTCTATATCCCTCTTTGGATCCGGGATATATGTATCCAGCGCATTGATCAGGTCAAATATAGGTTTGCAATTCGGGCAGTTAGCGCTTCTGTCCTTGCATTCCATGGCCTTTAATGCCGATCCCTTGATTATCGGGACCTTGTCGCCCGGGTACTCATATTTATTCAAAAGGTCCCTGGTCTCAACTTCCACAAGGTCAATAAGTTCCTTGTCATCCACCATATCCACCTTGTTAAGAAAGACAACAACATATGGAACATTGACCTGCCTTGCCAAAAGTATGTGTTCCCTTGTCTGCGGCATGGGGCCATCAGCAGCGGAAACCACAAGGATAGCGCCGTCCATCTGGGCGGCTCCGATGACCATGTTCTTAACATAGTCCGCGTGGCCGGGGCAGTCTATATGAGCATAGTGCCTTTTTTCCGATTCATACTCGACGTGCGCAATGGCAATGGTTATGCCCCTTGCCTTTTCCTCAGGGGCCGCGTCGATCTCATCAAATGCCTTTGCTTTTGCCATGCCCTTTGCGGCCAAACACATGGTGATGGCAGACGTGAGGGTTGTCTTTCCATGGTCAACATGGCCGATCGTTCCCACATTCACGTGAACTTTATTCCTTACGAACTTCTCTCTTGCCATAATAATACCTCCTAGCCTTATTTTAAGACTTGTCCATTATACAGATGGCTTTTATCTTGTCAACAGGGAATTTACAGGCAAAACACAATGTTGCCTTGCGAATACTATAAATCAACAGTTGCACAATCTGGGCCTATAATATAGAATTTGGCCGGAGGGGGTGATAATAATAACTGACGTTTATCTGCTTAACTTCTCACTTTGCATGGTAATAATCGTTCTGGGTTTCTGGGTATACAAGCTGACCGATGACGCGATCGCCCTGTATATCGTTAGCGCTTTTGGTCTTTTTGGGATCTCACATTTAGCCGGGCTTCTCGGGCTCGTAAAACATTTTTCGGTACTGTTTTCAATTATCCGAACCCTCGGTTACGTGTTGGTCATCTTTGCCTTGATAAGGGAAGCGCTTTTACAAAAAGGGAAGCCATATTAATAGATAAAGGTTTATTTATGGCTTTGCAGACAGAACAATAGAGGATCAGCTTTTCTTCCTTTTTTTAGCCCTTTTCTCCAATTCCTGCTCCTTTTTTGTCAGCAGCACCATCTCTGTTATACAGACAACAATGAACAGTGAAAGGCAAGCTATGATAAAGAACAAAAACAACGCAGGGAATGCAGTTCCCACTATTAAATCACCACCTTATTGAATTGATATTAACTTAAGCTGCCACCCAGGATCGAACTGGGGACCTCTTCCTTACCAAGGAAGTGCTCTACCAACTGAGCTATGGCAGCCCAACTTCGCCGTCGCCTTGCTCCTGGCTTCGTTGGGCTGGGCTCCAACTCTACCAACCTTACCATCCGAAGCCACGAAGGGCGCAGGATGGTGAGCTATGGCAGCCCAACTTCGCCGTCGCCTTGCTCCTGGCTTCGTTGGGCTGGGCTCCAACTCTACCAACCTTACCATCCGAAGCCACGAAGGGCGCAGGATGGTGAGCTATGGCAGCCCAACTTCGCCGTCGCCTTGCTCCTGGCTTCGTTGGGCTGGGCTCCAACTCTACCCGCCCTATTTATTAAAATAAATAAAAAGACCCCAGACGACCGCGATCGGGATTATCAATGCGCCCAACAAGGAGACCAGGAATGACATGTTCATCAGCATTCTTATGGATAACCCGACAACAGAAAATGCCATCAGGACCAAAACGATCCAGACGAGCGAGAATAATACGGCTAAGGCCCTCGCCATCGCTTGATAATTCATTTGTTTCACCGCCTTTACTAGAACTTTAGCATCTCCTTGGCCTTTTGCTCCAGTTCCTGCTTTACTTTTTCTTCCGCTTCCTTCTTTTGCCTGTCCAGTTCCTTTTGCGCGGCATCTTCGACTTCCTTTTTCTTCTTATCTATTTCCTTTTGTGCCGCATTTTCAAGCTCTTTCTTTTTTACGTCGAAAATCTGCTGGATCGGCCTTCCAAGCTTCGGGATCGGTATCGGCTTCTTTAATGAGCCGGTCATCTCAAAATCAATAGCATACCATCCAAGCTCGTCCTTGAAGGCATCATACTCCGAAGAGAGCCTGGTCGTTTTAGGATTCAGCTTTAGCGAAAGGGTGTTGCCCCTTATGAATTCCAGCTTGTCTATGCTGGCGCTGCCGTTAAAGGTAAGTTTTATGTCCCCGGCATCACCGTTATGAAGGGCCATGTTGCTGATCGTGGCTATCTTGTTCGCGAAGGAAAAGTTCGCCTTGAATTCCTTTATCGCTAGATCTTCCTGCAGGGTCTTTAGCCCTATCTTTTCCCCGATAGCGGAGAGCGATTTAAGCTTTGACAATTTGCCGTTAGCAAGGATGAAACTGCCGTTGCCTTTCGCGTTGGCGATTATGTCCGGGGTCTCGATGCCGCGTCCTGTAAGGGAAACACGTAAACCGAGATTGCCGTGAAGTTTGTCCTTAAGGTCCTGATAATCCGGCAGCTTTGTAAGGAACGATTCTATTATGTCGTTGCTTGCCGGAGCGGCATCAAAGTTCTTGGCGCTGAGATCATTGACGGAATAAGAGATCCCGCTTACGTTAAGATCGGCGGTAATATCCCCTTCAACAATCCCCTTGTATGCTTTTATCGCATTTATCCTTATTTTCAAGACCTTATTAGCCAGGTTCGCTTTGGCAGCCAGAGAATCAAGCTTCATTTCCTTGAACAGGATGTTCTTCATGTCGATGGTTGCCGCGAGCTTCAGGTTTGACGGGATCGACTTTAGCGATCTGTTTATGTTGGCTGTCTGCTGGCCGTATGGAGCCGGCTTCGGCTTCACCTTTGGCTTTTTTGTGCCGGTCCCCGAGACGATGGCAAGGAACTTATCAGTATCGAGCTTTTTTGACGATACATTGAGCTTTACATCAGGCGCTTTGTCGAAGTTGGCGACCTCAGCCACAAGAGCAATATGCTCTCCCGCGGCAGATATGTCAAAGTCATAGGCTTTTACATAAGACTTGTTCAGGTCAAATTTTACCTTGCCGCTTATCGATATCGGGACAGACTTGCCTTCGTATACGCCCATTACGCTCACATTTAACAAGATCGGTTTGACCGTCTTAAGGGTTATTCCCGAGACGTTCACGTTGAGGTCCTTCAGCTGATTGACCTTGCCCGCCTGTTTCAGTGTAAGTTTTCCATTCTTGATGGCGAACTTTGAGACCATTATGGAAACGGCCTCTTTCTTCGTGACAGGTTTCTGGGCCTTTTTCGGTGCCGCAGGCCTGCCTGCCGAAGCTTTAGCGAAGGCAGGTTTTTTCACGCCTACAAGGTCGCTGTAATTTGAATTGCCGTCCGCAGTCTGCTCGATGAGGATCTCCGGTTTTACAAGGACCACCTTATCGATCGCCACCTTGCCCCTCAGCAGTGCCCAGAAATCGTACTTAAGCTCGATCAGCCCCGCGGAAATGAAGGGCTCCCTTGAAAATCCCGGCCTGTTGCTTACGGAGAGATCATATATTAATATGCCGGAAAATAAGTTGAAAGAAACCTTACCGATCTTTACTTGCCTGTGTATCGCTTCTGACGCTTTTTGGGCGGCGATGTCCTTTATCTTATCCAGAGGAAGGAAATAGGGCAGGGCTATTGCCGCAATTATGATGACGACAACGATTGCAACGAGTCCTATCGCTATCCACTTTAGTGCTTTCTGTATCAAGTTCAACACGCTGAAACCCCCAGATTTTTTCATTTTTTCAGCACCTCCGATACTATCCTGCTTACAAGGGAACCGTCAACATTCAAGCCTTTTCCCATCACCGCTTTCATTATCTTTCCGGTGTCCTTTGGGGATGTTGCGCCTACCTCCGATATGGTCTGTGCAACTACCTGTCTTACCTCTGCTTCCGAAAGCATTTTCGGCAGGTATTCTTCCACGATCCTGAGCTCGTTTTCAAGCTTTTTTACCGCATCAGGCCTGTTAACTTTCTTTGTTTCTTCAATTGCATCCTTAAGGCTTTTAGCGTATTTTTGAATTATCTTCATGATCTCGGGATCAGGCAGGTCGCCCCGCGCATTTACCAGCAGGATCTTGGATTTCATCATCCTGATCACTTCCAGCCTTAGAGTATCTCTTGCCTTCATTGCGGCCGAAAGATCGGCGCAGACCTTATTGAACAGTTCCGCCATGTTTTTCTTCTCCTTTTATTTTTTCGAAAGATAGAACATCACGCGCTCCAGCAGATGATTTGGGTCGAAGGGTTTGGTTATGTATTCTTCCGCGCCTTTGTCTATGCCCATGCTTATATCATCTCTCCTTACCTTTGCGGAGAGCATTATGATAGGAATGTTAGCGTAAAGTATATTATGCTTGATTATTTCGCATACCTGATATCCGTCCATTGTTGGGAGCATTATGTCCAGGATTATCAGGTCTGGCGTATTTGTCCTGACCTTTTTAATCGCTATACCCCCGTCCCCCGCAATATCCACCGCCAGGTCCTTCATTTGAAGGGTGAATTTAACAAGTTCAGCGGTAGCAAAATCATCTTCTACTATAAGAACCTTATGCATAATTTTTATTTTATCATCGGCAGAGCGAAAATAAAAGTGCTACCTTTCCCGGGCCCTTCAGACTCCGCCCATATGCTGCCGCCGTGAGCTTCCACGATCTCCTTGCTTATAGCCAGACCAAGTCCCAGGCCGCCAATCTTTCTTGTAAGCGAACTGTCAACCTGATAGAACTTGCTGAAGATCTTTCCCAGGTGCTCACGATCTATCCCGATGCCATAGTCCCTTATTCGGACCTCTATTTGATCATTGTCCACTACCCTTGTTGAAACCTCGACCTCAGGATTTTCCCTGGAGAATTTTATCGCATTCCCAAGCAGGTTCTTGAGCGCCTGTCCTATCTTCATGTCGTCCCCATAAAAACTTGCGCTGCCGGCATTCAAATTCAATATGAGTTTTATACCTCTGGCATCCATTTGCGGCCTGGTTGATTCTAATATCCCGTTTATAAGCTTGTCGATCTGGACCGGCTCCTTTTTAATGGTGAATGTGCCTCTTTCTATCCTGGAGAATTCCAGCAGGCCGTCGATCAGATCAAGAAGGTGATCCCCCTCACGGTTCATTATTTCAAGGAACTTTTTCTGGTTGTCATTAATGGGCCCCGTTGTGCCGGAAAGGAAATGCGCAAGGAAGCCCTTAATGGAAGTCAGGGGAGTCCTGAGCTCATGCGAGACCATGGACAGCAGTTCCGTCTTCATCTTGTCGATATCCATCAATCTCTTGACCGCTTCTTTTTCCTTTTCGTATACGCCGGCGTTCTCAATGGCGACGGCCATTTGGTCAGCTATTGTAGAAAGCAGGTTTAGTTCGATATCCGACGGCAGATATTCTTTCCGGATACCGATGAACAACAGGCCGAGCTTCTTGCCCTTGTTTTCCATGGGGACTAACAACATCGTCTTTATATCAAGCGGCGGGAACAGATCTTTTTCTTTTTGTGAAAACTCTTTGATATCCGCGATCTTAACTATCTGTTGTGATGTAACGGCTTCGCCGAAAAGGCCTTCCCCGGCCTTGAACGATGCCAGCTCAGGGCAGTCCCTGGCCGCCCTTGGATGATACTCTCCTTTTTCATCAAGAAGGAACACGGAAAGGCAGTTTGAGCCCGCAATGGGGGGGATGTTATCGATCGACCTGTTCAATAGCTCATCAAGGTCAAGCGTTGACCCCATTGCTTTTGATAAGTTATAAAGGGTCTGGAGTATCTTTGTCCTTTCTGCAACGGTCTTTTCAAGCTCTTTATTCCAGTTCTCCATTATTTCCCGCGACTTTTTTATCTCTTCCGCCATCCTGTTGAAGTAATTCGCCAGGTCCCCGATCTCATCATTCGATTCCGGCGATACTTTATAGCCAAGATCGCCTTCCTCAAGGCGCTTCATCCCGAAGCCGATCCTTTTCAGGCTCTGCGCGATCGCCCTGCTTGCGATACTGCTTACGATAACAACAAGGATGATGGTAAGCGTTATCAGGAAGAGCGATTGGATCTGCACGTTGCCGAGCGCTATCAGGAATTCCTCTTTGCTTGTTTTCAAGTTCCAGAGCATGGGTTTATATATGTACAGGTCGATTATTTCCTTGAACGTCATGAAAAGCAGCAATCCGGCCGCGGCGATCGGGAGAACAGAAAGAAGGACGAACAACATCAATAATTTTGAAAAGAATGGGATCCTTCTCTGCCTGAGCCAGGCGATCTGTTTATCCACCCACGGGAATATCTTGGAGGCGAAACTGGTCGTGGCCTCTTCCCCGCTAAGGTAAAAGTAAGCTATAAAACCGATGAAGATATAGTTCATCCTGATCAGCAGTAATTCCCACGTGACATTATCAAAAAACGTCCCTGCGACTTTTACAAGAACGAACACAATGGCTATCAATTCAACGAAAAGAGGTTTAGCGCGGCTTTTAAAATCCTGTACAGCTTTAACAAGAGCCGCGATCGCAAGAGGGATGAAAAATCCGAGTAAAAAGGCGAATCTTGTCAGCTGCGCCATGCCAGCCTGAACACCCCAAAACGAGACAGTTGTAAGCTTAATTGTGTCACCAAGAGACAGATAATAGAAAGTTATGCCATACAACAGGGATATGATCACCGTATATCTGCTCTTTATAAAATAGTAAAGCAGTGGTATGGGCTGAAGGAAGAAAATTAAATTCAGCAAATATGATAATGGCTTGTAAAATGACGGCACGTCTATCCAGCCGAAAATATTCGAGATCATGTATATAAGCCAATACAGCGCAGTAATATTCAGGAAGATCGATAAAGTAGTGTCTTCTTCGGTTTTTTTGGGTTTGAGCGATATCAGAAAGGACGAATAAAAGCAGCTAAATGAAATGAGCGCGCATATTATTATGCTGTAAAACATACCGGTCTTAAGTATCAGTACATTACCTATTGGCATATAAGAAAAAAGGTTAACCTAAGGGCAACGGCTTATTTGTCCGCCGCGCTCACTCTTCATATTATATTAAAACTTATATGAAATAGAAAGCGAAAGAACATGGTTGACATAACTGCCGTAACCCAGGGAAGTGGAATCGCTCGCCAGATTCGACGTGTAGTTCGTGTAATTGTATTTGACCTCGAGGCCCAGGTCCCTTGTTATGTCCTTGGTCACGGAAAGGTCGATGCCGAAAGAGGTATCATGGCGGAGTTCGTTCGCGATGAGGTCATCATGTTCAAAGAGCTTGTCCATGTATTTGATGACAGCGGAAAGCCTGTGGAAATATGGAAAGTGAATTGTCTGGCCCAGGGAATATTCGCTGCTCATATTTGCAAAATCGTCGCGGCGCGTATCCGACGACTTCAGGTCATATTGCAAGTAAGTCATCGCGTTAAGGTCTTGCCTTACGCCTATCCTTGATTCATAGCCGTCATACCCCACATAAGAAGCGATCTTATATCTGCCGTTCGTGCCGCCAACATATATGCTTGTCCATGCCGCGCTGCCTGCCGGAGCGTTGATGGTATATCGTGCGTCAATATAGTCCGCCGCGTAATAAGGATCGTTCTTCAGGTAATAATACCCGCTTCCGTAAGAAAAAGTGGCAAAAGATTGCAGCGGGAGGGGGAGTCTGAATAAAACGCCCGAACTGCTGCCGTTAAGGTCGTAATTGCTGTTCTTGTCGTACCACAAACCGTAAACATTGTACGAGAATGAAAGAGGGCGGAGTGAGAATATCAGCGGGTTATATGAAACCGAAACTGATGCGGAAGATTTATTGTCGGCTTTTTCCGCAACAAGAGAGGGCGCGAATGTCACGTTGTCATCCGTTTCATATAACAAATTTATATATCCGTTGAAGTCCTTTCCCGGCAGCGGCGCGAAATACCCATTGTCGATAGCTTCCACGTATGACCTGGCAGCTATGCCCCACTGGGATCCTTTTTCCTTTATCGCGATCTTATTGAACTCGCTTCGCGCTTCTTTTAGCTTATCCGTATAATACATAGCCAGGGCATAATAGAACCGGCACTCTACACGATCCGGATTATCCCGGCAGGCCGCACCGAATTCCTGGAGCGCGGTGCCGTATCTTTCCTTTTGAAATTCTTCCATGCCGGAATCAAAATGCGGCCCAAACTGTGACCCGATCTGCGCCATTGTTGTTATGGAGAGTATTGAAAGTATCAACAATGGCAATACAAGATATTTTGCCATTCGTTGACTTTATTGAGCTATCGCCGTATCTGTTGATGTTGTCAGGCTTAAGTCGAAGTCAGAAGAAAGCGGCAAACTATTCTTAATTTTACGTTCGGGTTGTGTATGGGGAGGTTTTATTTTGTCAGGTTGTGTTATCGGCGCTGGTGCAGGAGCAGGCATTGATGCAGGAGTAGGCGCTGGTATCGGAGGCGGCAATATCGTACCGGCGTTAGGAGGCGGTAATAATGGCGCTTGTATCGGCGTATATCCCAGAGGCACCCCGGCATAATCCTGATGCGTTATAGGCGCTCGCGGTGGCTTTATCCTTTCATCAGTCCAGGTTTGCCCGTATTCCCCCTTGTATTCAGAAGGAGCTTTCCATGCCAGCATTGGCACGCTGATCACACAAAGGACAAATATTGCCAAAAACGGGACTCTTTTATTCATTTATTAACTGGCCCAGCTGTGTCGGCTGCTTGTCAAAAGCGAACACCATAAGAAGCTGGGGATTTGAGAGCGTATCCATTGAACCGCCGGAGATGCCGTATGTCGCGATCCTTATGATGCCTTTGGCGTCTGAGTACATTACCTGGAAAAATCCCGGGCTCAGTTGATTGAAGGATATCGGATTTCCCCAGGCAGCGGGAGCTTTCGGGAACGAATAAGAATAAATTTTACAGAGAGCCGGAGCGGATATGATCAAAAGGATAACAAGCAAAAGAAAGTATTTTTTCATTGTTTTACCCCCTTTACGCCGTAAAGTATAGAAAATAATCCGGCTGTTGTAAAGTGCTTATACGGATTGTATAATAGCGGTTCCGGAGGTGAAAAATGTCAACATACCGATTGTTTGTTACTGCACTTGTGATATCAAGCTTTATATCCGCCTTGCTTGAAATCGCCACTCGAGATAAAAAAGGCTCAATGTATACTTTGCATATGTTATTTACAGCAATTACATTGGCGCTCGTTCTGGCAATAGGCTACAGGGCGTTCTTTTTGGTCAGATAGGGATAGTTTGCTTCGCAAGGCTAAAAGCCTTGCCCTACGGGTGTCCGTAGGTTATTTGTAGGCAACCCTTTAGGGTTGCGTTTTTTATGCTAAAAAAATGGAAAATCTATAAACAGGAATTAAAGGAGAAAAACAGGTTCCTTTACCACGTTGTTGACTGGGTAGAATCGATCGTTGTCGCCCTTGTACTGGCGCTCATAATCAGGCAGTTCGCTTTCCAGACCTCCGAAGTCCTTTCCGGTTCCATGATACCAACTCTTTTAATACGCGACAGGGTCATTGTCAATAAGATCGTTTACAGGTATTACGGGCAGATGAAAAGAGGGGACATCGTCTTGTTCAGGTCAACGATCCAGCCTCCGAGAGATTTTATTAAGAGACTGATAGGCCTTCCGAATGAGGAAATAAAGATCAGGAACGGCATAGTCATGATAAACGGGAAAGCGATAGACCAGAGCAAGTGGAACATCATCTGGGACAATTCAAATTTCGGCCCTTTTAAGATACCCGCCGATTCGTACTTTTTCCTTGGAGATAACAGGCGCGACAGCTATGACAGCAGGTTCTGGGGAGCCGTGCCGAAGAAGAACATCATCGGCAAGGCCGAGATACTGATCTGGCCGCCGCTTAGGATCCGCCTCTTTACCCTGAAGTAAAGCGCAGCAATACTTCAGGGTTTACTTCAAATTAATGAATTTCGCAACTACCGGGTAGTACTTAATAAACACGGGACCGAATACTAGCGCCACTATCGACATCAGCTTTATCAATATGTTCATTGCCGGGCCTGAAGTGTCCTTGAACGGATCGCCGACCGTATCTCCGCAAACCGCTGCAGCATGACAGGGGGTGCCTTTGCCGCCGAGAGCGCCATCCTCGATATATTTCTTCGCGTTATCCCATGCGGCGCCTGAGTTCGCCATCATTATAGCAAGCATTACTCCGCCAACGGTCGCGCCCGCAAGCATTGCGCCAAGGGCTTCCGGGCCAAGCACGACACCGATTACTATAGGAGCAAATACTGCCAGCACCCCTGGGACTATCATTTCCCTTATTGCCGCGGTGGTGCTTATGTCAACGCACCTTGCGATATTCGGCTTAGCCTTGCCCTGCATAAGGCCCTTAATGGTCCTGAACTGGTGCCTTACTTCTTCCACCATCTTGAATGCAGCGCGCCCCACGGCCTGCATCGTCATTGCCGCGAACACGAATGGAAGTAATCCGCCGATAAAAAGGCCAACGACAGTGGTGGCCTTTGTTATATCTATGCTCTTAAGCCCCACGGTCTGTGTATAAGCAGTGAATAATGCTAATGCGGTCAAAGCAGCAGAGCCGATAGCAAAACCTTTCCCTATCGCGGCAGTCGTGTTGCCGAGAGCGTCGAACCTGTCCGTGATCTTCCTTACTTCCTTGGGAGCCCCGGACATTGTGACAATGCCCCCGGCGTTATCAGCTATCGGCCCGTAAGCATCCACCGACATGATTATCCCGATCGTCCCGAGCATTCCCACAGCTGATATCGCAATGCCGTAAAGCCCCGCGAACTGGAACGCTATTAGTATTGCCGCGCAGATCGAAAGGACAGGAAATATCAGACTCTTCATCCCGAGAGCGAGTCCTTGAATTATTAGCGTTGCAGCTCCGGTCTTCGCGGACTTTGCCAAATTCTTTACAGTATTTCCGGAAGTGAAATATTCTGAAAGTAAGCCTATGGCCATACCCACAACGATGCCCGAAAGTATCGCCGCAAAAACGCCCGAGCCAGGAAGAAATAGGTTTACCAGGTAATATGAAGCAACAATGTAGATTATTCCTGCCGTGTACGTTGCATATCTTAAAGCGATCTGAGGATTGATGGAATTAAATAGATTCACAAAAAACGAGCCGATGATCGATGCAATTGTTCCCGCGGCGATAAGTGTCAAAGGCAGCATCATCCAGCTGAGCTGTGAAGTGGCCATTAATGCTCCAACTGCCATTGTTGCAACGACTGATCCAACATATGATTCAAATAGATCCGCTCCCATGCCAGCCACGTCGCCCACATTATCGCCCACATTGTCAGCAATGACAGCGGGATTCCTCGGGTCATCCTCAGGGATGCCGGCCTCGACCTTCCCGACAAGGTCCGCTCCAACATCAGCTGACTTTGTGTAGATACCACCGCCGACCCTGGCGAAGAGAGCGATCGAGCTCGCGCCCATCGCAAAACCGCTTATCACCGCTGCCTTGATGGTTGGATCAGGGTATAAGAAATATATTATGGAAAGGCCTATAACGCCCAAACTTGCCACTGACATGCCCATTACCGCGCCGCCGGAAAAAGCGATGATCAAGGCGCGGCCTTTTTTCTTTCTTACCGCGGCCTGGGCCATTTTCACGTTCGCCCTTGTCGCGGCGTTCATCCCGATCAGTCCGGCAAGGATCGAGCATATTCCGCCAAGCACATACGCCATTGCGGTATGGATGTTGATGAAGTATGTGAGGACTGCGAACATGAAAACCATGAAGATTGATATGGCAAAGTACTCCCTCTTGAGGAACGCCATCGCTCCCTGGCGGATAAGGGATGATATCTCCTCCATTTTCTTATTACCTTTTTCGGAGCGGACCACGACCAGGAGCAGGTAGAACGCGAAAAGAAGACCCAGGATACCGGAACCAAAACTCAGGACATTTGCCAAGTAATCCATTTATTTTTCCCCCTTCTAATAATTAAAAAATAATTCTATCTTAAGTGCACGGCAATAAAATATGAAATAGCGGAAATAAAAGCGGAACAAGGGATGGTAAGTATCCATGCCCACAGGATATTTCCGGCAACTCCCCAGTGAACCGCGCTGCGCCGCTGAAGAGATCCAACCCCCATAATAGAGGCGGTAATTGTATGCGTGGTGCTGACAGGTATACCCATTGCAGTTGATGCAAAAAGCGTGACCGCTGCGCCAGTCTCAGCGCAGAAACCATCCACAGGCTTGAGCTTTGCTACTTTCTGCCCCATGGTTTTTACGATTCGCCATCCGCCGAACATTGTTCCGAGGGAAATTGCGGCATAACATGCAAAAACCACCCAGTTGGGGACATAGAAAGTATTTCCAATCAATCCGGCGCTAAACAATAGGCTTGCGATAATACCCATAGTTTTCTGGGCATCATTTCCCCCATGGCCCATGCTGTAAAAAGCCGCGGATATCAACTGGCCTTTCCTGAACAGGTGGTCAACCTTGCCGGGAGTGCTATTCCTGAATAAATTATAGATCAATGTCCCAAATAATGAGCCCAGGATCAATCCAACAATAGGAGAAATAAAAATAAAAGATACGGTTTTGATAATGCCAGGCCAGAGAAGGGAGGTAGTGCCGGATTTAACGAGAGCGGCACCTATCAGGCCGCCGATCAAAGCGTGCGAAGAGCTTGTTGGCAAGCTTAAATACCAGGTTATCACATTCCAGGCGCATGCGCCCATAAGGGCGCCAAAAATAATGTATTTATCGATTATGTTTATATCCACGATGCCTTTGCCGATAGTGCCGGCAACGTGAAGGCCAAAGAACAGGAACGCTATGAAATTGAAGAATGCTGCCCATATGACCGCATATCGGGGAGAAAGTACTCGGGTTGAAACTACAGTCGCGATGGAATTAGCCGAATCATGGAAACCATTAAGGAAATCAAAAGCTAGGGCGAGGAAAACAAGGATTATAATTCCGATGGTCATTTATGCGTTCTTTACGACGATGCCTTCCACGGTGTCGGCAACGTCCTCGCACATGTCGATGGCGGATTCCATGTGGTCGTAAATATCACGCCATTTTATTATCTCGACCGCTTCTTTGTGGTCGGAGAACAGCTCGGCTATGGCAGCCTTGTGTATCATATCCCCTTCGTTCTCCAGACGATTTATTTCAACGCAATAATCAAGCGTGCGCCTGCTGTGCTTGCGGTCTTTAAGGCTGTAAACAGCTTTGCCCACGATCTCGATTGCGGATACAAGGACTTCCGTAAGTTGCACTGCTTCCGGAGTGGGTTTTTTTATTTTATAGAGGCTCAATCTGTCCGCAGTTGCCAATATAAAATCCAGCACGTCGTCAACTTCACTGGTTATCTGGTGGATGTCTTCCCTGTCAATGGGGGTAATGAACGTTCTGTTCAACTTGTCGAATATCTCGTGGGTAATGATGTCGCCTTCGTGTTCAATATCCTTTATATGCTTGACCTTGTGTTCCACATCAATAAAATTATCCAGAAGGTCCTTGAATGCTTTCCCGCCTTCATAGAGGTTGCTGGAAGCCCGCTCGAACATCTCGAAGAATTTTTCTTCTCTAGGGAAAAACTGGAACACGGTTAACCTTTCTAAGATATTGAACAAAAACCTTGAGAATTTTACAGTATATTCACAACTGATGCAAGCTAATATCAAAGCTGATATAATTGTGATACAAAATGAACACTACTCAGAGCGTATCCGTTGCCGCCGCTTTCCTCGCCGGCCTGCTTTCTTTTATTTCCCCCTGCGTTCTTCCATTGGTCCCTGCCTACATTACTTATATGACAGGGATCTCATTTAAGGAAGCAAAAGGGAAAAAAGGTATTGCAATGATATCGCTTGTTCATTCGATCTTTTTTGTTCTCGGATTTTCATCCATTTTTATCCTGTTCGGGGCAACAGCCACGCTTCTCGGGAATATCGCTGTTCAATATCAGGATGTGATCAGGCAGGCCGGGGGCATACTGGTGATCGCTTTCGGCTTATATATTCTCGGCGTATTAAAGATGCCTCTTCTCGGGCTGGCAAAGAGATTTGAGGTCAGGCGGAAGCCCGCGGGGCTGATCGGATCGTTCCTGGTCGGGATGGCTTTTGCGGCTGGATGGACTCCGTGTGTCGGTCCGATACTGGCATCGATACTTATCATGGCCTCCACGGCAGGGAGCGTTCAACTCGGCATCATGCTTTTGGCAGTTTACTCCCTTGGGCTTGGCATTCCTTTTATTTTCGCGTCACTTGCGATAAATACTTTCCTGGACTGGTTCACATGGTTCAAGAAATATTTGAATGTGATCAATATTGTCAGCGGGATATTCCTTATTATAATTGGTATACTATTGCTGACGAATTCTTTTGATATTATGTATATAAATAAATAGATCGTGAATAAGGTAAAACCATGAAAAAAATGGCTTTAAGATCGAACATCTCGGTTTTCTTATGGATGCTGGTGATCGCCCAGATATTGTTCTGCCTGTTCTATACCGGCAACCACGTTTTATTCAATTCCAACCTCAAATTGTGGCTAAATCAGGATTACTTCTGGTACCAGAAGCTGCAGTTCATGCTTGGCGGGGATTATCAGCTTTCTCTGGGTCTTGCGGAAATACCAAAAGATACCGGTATTTTGCTGGTAAGAGAATTTGATCCCTGGTTTATAAATTACTATATGCTTCCAAGAAGGATGTATGTATCCCCGGGGGTAACAAATGAAGCAGGTTTAATGAAGGTCCCGGATAAATGGATCAAGGAAAAAGGCATTGATTATGTTTTGTTGTATACCAAGTCTTCTGTAAATATACTGAAAGTCGATAAGGACATAAAGTTCAAATGAATTTTATTATTGCGGGACTTTCGATCATTTATATTACGATTTGCGGCTTCGGCCTGATAAAGCTGCTGCTTAAAGATAATATACCTTTTTCATTGTTTGGTCTCATCCCCCTTTCGTTTGGCGCCGGACTGGGAGAAATTGTTATCCTGGGAAATCTTTTAATGTTCACCGGACTGCGATTATCTTTTTGGACTCTCTATATGCCGCTTTTCATATTATTTGCATACGCCTTGCACCAGCTAAAAATTAAACGAATATTCCGACTTGCAGAGGCATTTGAATTCGTGAAGGGTTTTACCTGGATGGAATGGATTTTCATTCTTGTGATTGTTTTTGGCGTATCTTCCGCTTTCCTCATGAGCGTCACCTTTCCACTGCACTTCTGGGACTCAAGGGCGATATGGGGAGCAATGTCAAAAATGCTCTTTTTTGACGGAACTGTACATTCGTCATTTTTCATGGATCCAAGCAGGATAAATGCGCATTTTCAATACCCCTTGCTTTTCCCGATGGCCCAGGCCTTCATTTACTTTGCCCTTGGTCAGGCTGATGACTGGGCAATCATGGTCCTTATTGGAATCATATTTCCAATGCTTGTGCTTTTTCTTTTTGACCTTGCAAGGATCTATATCAATGACAGAGAAAAAGCACTTGCCGCAGCGGCAATGATGGCAGTGCTACCCGTTTTCTTCATGTCCGAAGGACCAGTCACTTCTGGATTTGCCGATCCTCCCTTGGCGATGCTTTATTGCCTATCACTTGGGATCACGCTTTTGTGGAAAAGGAATAAGTATCTTGGATATCTAATGCTGTCTGCTTTTCTTTCCGGCATACTTATGCTGACCAAGAACGAGGGAGTGAATATGATATTGCTCAATATGATATTAATCGCCCTACCAGATGGACTGAATCTTAAAAATCTGAGAATTAAAGAAGCAATAATGAACATTATGATCTTTGCATCAATAGTTATGCTAATTCTTGCACCATGGTTCATGTTAATTAGAACTCTACCTGCTATAGAAGGGCTCAACATATTATCGATAAACTTTGCTAATTTGCTAAAGAATATTGAAGGAATTCCATTTATATTAAACGGAACAGTAAATGAATTCATCGGATTACAGAAGAATATGATGGGCCAACAATTTATTTGGTGTATTTTATGGGCAATATTCATTTTTACGTCAATAATATCTTTGATTTTCAGGCTTGCAGATGCCATGATACTATCCTTAATTACGATCGCATATGTGTTAATAACCATATTACAATGGATAATTTTGCCAGCGGGAACTGGGACTTGGCTTATTGATGAGGCAATTAATCATATTTCCAGGCAATATCAGGGTATCAATGCTATCGTCGTTCTTCAGATCGCTTCAACATTGAAGCATCTTGGATCAGATGATTCTCAAAATCGATAATATCTTCCGCCTATCGTAAATTCACTCTTATAAATAGGGCTAAAAGGATTTAAATCGCGGATTTGCGGACAGCCCAGATCGCTCCTTGAATGGCGTTTTCTTTTATTAGCGTAGTTTGGAAACCGGTTTCCTTGAGATATTTAACCAGATTCTCGGGCGTATAAGTTTCGTTTTCAATGTCGTGGAACTTAGGTGTATGGTATTCAAGGGTTATTTTTTGGACCCTTTTTAGAATATCCGCGGGAGTATTAAATATTATTTCGTATTCCGCGCCTTCACAATCGATTTTCAGGAAATCACAATTATTTATTTTAGAAATTGAAAATATTTCAGACAGGGTCAGGCAATAAACAGATATTATTTGGGATGAAATTCTGATGATACTGTGCGCGGCATTATTGATCGGATCGCGATAAATAAATCGTTTGCCGTTAACTCCGGCAACGGCTTTTTGGAAAATGCGGACATTGTTTAAGTTGTTCAATTTAACATTATTTTCAAGCAACAAATAGTTATCAGGATCGGGTTCGAATGAGAGAATTAATCCTTTATCGGCTTTGCGGGCGGCGTCAATAGTGAAGGAGCCGATATTGGCACCAATGTCTATTATCACATCGGTTTCTTTGATCTGAAAATTGGCGTGTTCATATTGCCTGTCCAATATGCAGCTGGTAAGCATGTACAGATCCACTATTTTTGAATGCAAAGTATTTGAACGAATAAGATATTTCTGATCATTAATAGTTATTAATTTATTCTCTGGAAAGGTGAACCAAAAATCAAACCAAACATTAAACGGCCATAATTTTAACGAGGATAAAAATAGCTTGATCGATTTTACCCCGGCAACCGAATATCTGTAAGCAGATTGATAGATAGTTTTCATCATGTATTGAATAGTTATACAATATAAACTATTTATCCGCAATAGCATATATTTATAATTTATCGGAATATATTTTACAAATATGAAATATTTGGTCGTGAATGTTGATGATTTGGGCCGATCAACGTTAAATCCCATCAAAAAAACGCAAATTGATTTTGATATCCCTCTATCGTATAATCCTTTCTGATATTCTGATGCCCTGATAATATGATATTCTGACATGGAGAGGTAGCCCGCCAGAGGCGAACTCCATGAAGTTTAATTTTAGCTTGTATTTGTTGAGTTTTGACAATAGTTGATAGCTGCCATAGTGGAGAGGTAGCAAAGTGGCCAAATGCATCTGACTGTAAATCAGACGGCTTATGCCTTCGAAGGTTCGAATCCTTCCCTCTCCACCAGACTTCGCCTTCGCTGACGCTCTTGGCTTCGTCTGGTTCGAATCTTGACCGACGTAGCTACGACCGGAGGGAGAGCGAAGTCGGTCCTTCCCTCTCCAGTTTACTTTCATTTAGAGGATCTTCCAGACCTGAGCGCCGTCCTTTGAATAGATGCGCCTGAATTTCCAGGGCTTTTTCTCAAGATCCTCCCTTTTAAGGTCCGCATTGCCGACCGGCTTGCTGCCCAAATAAATATAACCCGGCTTTGATTTATCATTCTGTGAGGCTTTGGTGATCGATCTGCCGGTTACCGCCGGGATCCAGATGCCGGCGTCGCTGTTATTTGCCAGAAATACCGCCTTTTTATTCACGTTCATATCGACCCATTTAAGGGCATTGATATCCGCCTGAGTTACAGGGCACGCGATAAAAGAACTTCGGATATAAAGTGTCCCGTAAAAAACAAGCCCCATCAAAATTATTATTGGCATCAGGCCTTTCAAGTATTGACCATACCTGTTCATTATCACGGCAAAAATGAAAGCATAAACAACAGCAAATGAAGCGGGGCTTATAAGAAAGGTTAGATCGGTGACGATAGCCGCAAACAGAGGAAAAAAGAGGAACATGGCTGTTTGATGGGAGTATTTCTTGTATATCTCAAGACCAAGTGACAGGAAGATCAGAAAAAGAAAAAGGGCAAGCACGCTGCTATTATCCCCTTTGCTAAAAAGCCATTGGGGGCTCCTGGAGAGAAAAGTTGCCGCAAAAGCTGAAAAAGCGGCGGTTTTCCTGTCGTAGAGCTTAAGCAGCATGACATACAGGCCAAAAGTCAGCAGAGCGTAGGAAACGCAGGAAATGATCAGGCTGCTCCTGTATATCTGGAAATCGCTCAAAAGGGATATAAGCGCAGTTATTGATGCCAGTCCTGTTGGGAAGAGGAAAGAGCCAGGCAAGCCGTCATTTTCACATATTAACCTTGCCGCATAAGACTGTCGGCTCATTTCGATGCCGTCCGGAACCGGCTGAAGCGCAAGAGGCACCAGCCTTAGCAGCAAGATCAATATGAATGCCGCGAGAATTATCCCCTCATTCTTATCAAGGGCAAAACTCTTCAGATCGAGCTTTTTAAAATTCAATATAAGCAGAAGAAGGGAAGCTATAAAAATAAGATACGCAAACCCTTGAAGAGATATCCCCAATGGTCGAATAAGCCACGGGATCAATATGAAGCCCGAAAGCGAAGATCCTGATATAGATATCAGGAGTTCAGTGAAGCCCTTTTTATTAAATGGTTTCAGAAGAACAAGTAAAATGCCGGGGAGCAAGAATATCAAAATGTGCATTTAATCAGATCACACCTCACTTGATAAAAGGAGAGATCGATGTCGCAAGCATCAAAAATGAAAGAACAATTATTATTATCACCGACATCCAGGATAATATGTTGTATATAACGGAATTTGTGTAGCGCCCCATTATGTTCTTATTATTGACAAGTATGAGCATGAAGATAAGGACAAAAGGCAGCAATATCCCGTTCAATACCTGAGAAAGATACATGGTCGTTATCAGAGGGAAATGGGGGATAAGAGTAGCCCCGGCACCGATGATGATTATCATCGCGTATAACAGATAAAAAGCTGGAGCTTCCCTGAAGTGTTTGTTCACGCCAAGCTCCCATCCCATCGCTTCGCATATTGAATAAGCTGTGGCCAGGGGCAGGATCGAAGCGGCGAAGAGGCTGGCATTGAAAAGCCCGAAAGCGAAGAGGGCAGAACAATAATTCCCGGCAAATGGCCTGAGCGCCAGGGCGGCATCTTTGGCGGTTTCGATGCGTATGCCGTGGGTGAAAAGAGTGGCCGCGCAGGCGGCAATCGTGAAGAAAGCAACAATGCCGGTGACAAAGCCGCCCACGGCAACATCAATCTGGGTGTACTTATAGCTTCGTATCTTTAATCCCTTTTCCACCACGGATGACTGAATATAGAACTGCATCCAGGGAGCGATGGTTGTCCCTATTATCCCCATGAGCATGACCATATAATGGATATCAAGCGAAAAAGAAGGCACGACAGTGGATCTAAGGACTTCCGCCCACGGCGGATTTGCCATGACACCGGATATTATGTAGGAAATATATATAACTGACGCGCCCAGAAAGACCCGCTCGATAACCCTGTAATTTCCCTTTAAGACAAGCAGCCAGACAAAAAAAGCGCCAAGCGGGACGGATAAATATTTTGATATACCGAAAATTTCCATGCTTGCCGCAACGCCGGAGAATTCCGCCATGGTGTTGCCGATATTCGCTATCAGCATTATCAGCATGGCATAAAAGGATACTTTCAGCCCGAAATTTTCCCTTATCAATTCGGCAAATCCCTTTCCGGTAACGATCCCCATCCTGGCGGATATTTCCTGGATCATTATCAGCATGATGGTTATCGGTATCAGGGACCAGAGGAGGTTATAGCCGAAGTGGGCGCCGGCAAGAGAATATGTGGTTATGCCGCCGGCATCATTATCCACGCTGGCGGTGATTATGCCGGGCCCCATTATTGCAAGGAATATGAGGATGTTCCTGAAAAAGTGCCTTTTTTTAAGCATCTGCCATCAACCTCTTTGCCTGATCACCTCGTACATTATAACACCCGCCGCAACGGAAGCGTTCAGTGAAGAGATCCTTCCTTTCATGGGTATCGATACGATCTCGTCGCAGTTTTCCCTGACCAGCCTGGACAGGCCCTTTCCTTCGCCCCCGATGACCAAAGCGGTCGGCAGCTTAAGATCAATATCCGTATAAGACCTTTTCCCGTTCTGGTCGATGCCGATCACCCAGATATTTTCTTCTTTAAGCAGCCTGATCGCATTATTCAGATTGGCAACCCTTGCGACCGGCATGTATTCAATGGCTCCAGCGGAGACTTTTGCCACGGTTTCGGTAAGGCCTGCAGCTCTTCTTTCGGGAATGATCATCCCGTGAACGCCGGCTGCATCCGCGGTCCTTATTATGGCGCCAAGGTTATGGGGATCTTCCAGTCCATCAAGCATTACATAGAAGGCCGGCTCATTCTTTGATCTGGTGATATCGATCAGGTCATGGATATCCACATATCCCTTGGCAGAAGCGAACGCGATCACGCCCTGAGGGGAACCGGTCGCGCTTTTCGCCTTAATAACATTTGGATCCACCCATTCAACAGGGACACGTTCCTTTGTTGCCAGATGGAGGATCTTCGCAACAGAAGAATGGCGTTCGATCTCCTTTGATATCAATATCTTATTTAAGGGCCTTCCGCTTTTGAGGGCTTCGAGCACGGGGTTTTTGCCTTCTATTTGCATCGTTCCTCCTTGAACACTAGTCAATATTATTGTTTAAAAAAAGATAAGATGTTGAACAGAGACGGCAGGAATGAGCATGGAAGCCTCTTGACCTTGACAAGTTTAAGACCACTGATAATCTTGTTCTCACTTTGATCGCCTCATTACATTGTTGTCATCTCTAAAAATACTTATGCAAATAAAATAAACAACAAGTGCAGTAAAAGTCAGAAAGTTCCTGTTTTGAACGGTGCCATCGAGCAGGCCAGGCCAGCTGTTGCTTGAAAGGCAGTATACACTACCAAACGAGATCATTCCCCATATTATTGCGAATAAAACAAAGATATTTTCCCAGACCAGCCTTCTCCTTAAAACCGTCATCAGTAGGACCAGAATAAGGACAAACCACGCAATGTTCCAGTTCCCGTAGAACAATGTCTTCTTGTAATAGAATTCCAATATTACCGGGATACGAGAGTAATAATCGAATATATGCGAGAAGTTGGGGATCTCAGCCGGGACAGGTATCTTATCTCTAAAGATAAACTTGAATGCGCTCCAGGGCAACTGAAAAAGTAATATGCCTGATAGATATTGCATGAATCTGGACGCAATGAGAAGAAAAGAGTCTTTTTTGATAAAAGCCTGATACACAAATAGGACGATCAAATTGCTTAATATGAGAGGCAGGCCATCGTTCTTTGTCCATGTGCATATGCCTGCAAGCAGGGCTGATATGATGAAATACGAAATATCTCCTTTCCTGATGAACAGCAGAAGAAATATAAAGCTGGTGAAATAGTAAAAACCTACAACAGCGTCTATATATGAAGTGGAAGAGTGGTATATTAGAAAAGGCAAAGACAATAGCAGGTATGTGGAAAACAGGCTGGCAGGCCGGCTTGTTATCCTCCTAATGGCATAAAAGAAAACTATTGCAAAGGCAAGAAGAAAGGTCGGGAAAATGATCTTCACCAGATGATCATTCCAGGCACCTAAAGATGCATATATCCATGAAGAAAACAACGAAATGTTCAATGGATAGTGCTTATGGGCCGTTGGGCCAATAAAATAGCCTAATGGCTGATTCAGAGAGAGCCCTTTTTCTATAAAAAATATTTTTGCTTCCATCATCCTATAGGTGAGCGAATCGATCTCTTGCACAGGCTTTATGAGAGCTTGAAAGTAGGAAAGGAAAATCCTTAAGGCAATGATGAAAAACAAGAGGACCTCGAACCATTTGTATCCCGTTATGGAACTGAATGTTTCCCGCAAGTTCAGCGATAAAAACCTATTATACCTGATGCATATGATCAGTGGGTAGAGGAACACAGCTGAGCATGCAATAAGAATATTCGGGACATTAAAAGGTATAAGCATCCAACCAATTATGAACATAATGAAGGTTAAAAATCCCACGCCCATAGCATATGCTAAAGCCAGGATCTCCAAAGTATAAAGATCGCCTTTTTTTGATATCAATGATAATGCGATATATCCAAGCATCATGGGAAACACAAGAGCAGCCAGGATCAATTTTACAAATATCATATTTTCCCGCCTATTTTTACTATATATCCTGCTTCTCCACACTTTGCGAACATTTGATATCCTTTTGGTACGACATCTTTTCCTGCCAGCAGTTTTTGAGGGTCATATACAATAATATAATCCGGGATATTATCCAAATTGACCATTTTGCAGGGATATAGGTAATAACATGCTTTTACATTATAATACACGTATCCATCTGGCACTAAGAGTGAACATAAGGCTCTATAAGGCAGCTTAGCCCTGCAAACATCCAGAAAATAATAAAAATCGCGAAAAGTCTGGAACGTTGAAAGAGCCTGTTTTTCCTTAAAACTCTTGCCCCAGAATATCTGATAATTCATTTCAGCAAATCTTATTTGATCGATCAATATCCTTGCATCCAATAACATCCAAAAGAAGAAACATATGACAACAATATACTTGATCAGTCCATTTAATAGAGCATCGATGTTATAACGTTTGAAGATAAGCGTTAGTAAGCCCATAAAGGAGAAGAACAATATTGCATGATAGATAATAGCGTTGATCGGGACGCCATTTATCTGCGGACCGAATATGACATTTATGGTCCTTGGAACAGGTCTTTCATATTGCATGAACTCTCCAAACCCAGATATCAACGAGGTTTTAAGAGAGCTTTCGCAAACAGTAAAAGACTCAACAGATATGCCGCCTGGGCCGCCCTCCGGAAATATTATGAATTGTTTAATGAATCCCTGCCAATTCCTGTTCTGAGCCTTTAGGTTAAATACATACTCTTTAGGCGAATTCGATTTGTTTATTCCGAATGATATGCTTTTTTGCTCATTAAACTGAGAATCATATGATGTTGCAAAGAAAACCCTTGCTAGAGCCTCCCTATTCGATGTCATCCTTATTATTATCGTCGTGAAGTCGTCCGCATATATGTTTATTTGAGGTGTGCCGACAAAGTATGGGGAGTTGGCTGGAGTAAATGTCTGAACAGGTATCCCATTGCTACATAAGGATCCGGAGGAAAGGATCGCGAACGATATTAATACAAGAAGAGTTCTTATCACAGTTAACCTAACGCTTCCTCGAAGATATTTACCGCTGTATCTATCTGTTCTTTGGTGACTATTAGCGGGGGAATGAACCGAATGACCTGGTCATTGGCGCCGCAAGATATGAGTATCAATCCGCCATTGACGCATTCCTCGAGTATTTTCTTGACCGTGTCCCGATCAGTGAATTCAACTCCGATCATCAGGCCAAGACCGCGCACGTCAATGATCGAAGGGTAACTCTTTTTCAATTTATCGAGCTTTGTCTTTAAGTATATTCCCATTCTTGCGGCGGCTTCGGCCAGCTTTTCTTTTTCTATTATGTCTATCGTGACGATAGCGGCGGCACATGACACTGGATTCCCGCTCATGGTGCTCCCATGGGAGCCGGGTGACCACTGCTTCATGATGGATTCCTTTGCTATTATGGCACCTAGCGGAAAGCCGGAGGCAATGCTTTTTGCCACTGCCATGATGTCGGGATAAATGCCGAAATGTTCGCATGCGAACATTTTTCCGGTCCGTCCGAAACCGGTCTGGACCTCATCGAATATCAAAAAGACCTCATATTTATTGCACAAGTTCCGGAGGCCGGAAAGGAATTCTTTGGATGGGACTATATAGCCGCCTTCTCCCTGGATGGGCTCAACAATAATGCCGGCGATCTGTTTTGATCTTAAGATCTTTTCAACTTCTTCAAGCGAGTTTTCCTTGGAATATGGCGCGATATAGATATTCGGCAGCAGGGGCTCGTACCGATCACGATATTTCTGCTTTGAAGTAGTTATCGAAAGAGCGCCAAGGGTGCGGCCATGGAATCCGCCCTGGAACGCGATGATGCCCGGCTTGTTCTTGACGTATTTGGCAAGCTTGATAGCGCCTTCGGTGGCCTCTGTCCCGCTCTGGCAGAAGAAGCTCATGTTAAGTCCCCCGGGGCAGATCTGCGAAAGTTTCTCAGCAAGAAGAATGTTCGCTTCATAATAAACGATCCCCGCGCAGGCATGAATGAGTTTCTCCGCCTGTTTTACAGCGGCCGCGACCACTTTTGGATGGCAGTGGCCCAGGTTCGTTACGGCGATGCCGCAGGCAAAATCCAGGTATCTCTTTCCGTCTTTTGAAAAAAGATACGGTCCGCGGCCTTTTTCAATTTCCAGGGTCGTATAGTGTGACAGGGCAGGGGATAGCACCTTGCCCGCGCGTTGAACAAGCCCATCATTTTTCATGCCGGTCATTATACTAGAAGTTGAGCGTGCCATCAAACGTGATGAGCGTGGCGGGAAAGCTGTTGTCCGGCGTGGCCCTGTCAGTAAAATCCAAGAATTTCACTGCAGCATTAAGCACTATACTGGAAAGGACCACCTGTTGCTCGTTCTCCGGGATCACAAAGGTGATCGATAAAGCAGAGATCGTTTTGATATAGTCCTGGCTTACAAATGATCCGCCAAGTATCTCTCCGCCATTCTCCTCACGCGACCAGTCCACGTTAAAAGTTCCGTAAGTGAAGATTTTATATATTGCATGAGCATCCATCATAGCCTTGTGCGCAGTAAGCTGCTGCGGCTTTAATGTGCCGGTGACCTTCACGCTGTAGTTGCCGGAAAGATCCAGGTCGCTTGTTGCTTTATACAGGGTGCCCATGCTTATCGTCTGGCTCTGGGACTTGGTATCAAGAGGCGAAGTGGGGGCGTCATTTCTATTGGAATAATCCTCCTGCAGAAATCCGGAATTTATCGACCAGATCGTCGCGGGGTTGAAAGTGATATTGTAACTCTGGCTGTAGCCCCTGCTATCGGTAGCGACTTCCGTTGTTCCAACAGGCGCCCTTCTCAAACTTTGTGAAAGTGAGAAATTTGTATTTAATTTGTAATTTTGACCCGATAAGAGGGTATGGCTAACAGAGTAATTATTGGCGTTTCCCGATGTCCTGTACCCGCCTTCCTGCAGTGAATTATCTTCGGAGCCGGACCAGCCGAACGAAGTCCCGGAATAAGGGTTGAAGTTGACATTTGCCGCCCGGCGTTCCGTTTTCGGGTTCCCAATAGCTGTGGTGACGGTGGGGACTTCCTGCCGGTTCTGGTCATAACCAAGGCTGATCTGATCGATAGGTATCATGTCAAAATGATAAGTTTCGTTCAATGTTGCCCTGCGGGTCCTTGAAGGGAGCTCGATATTCTCCTCGTGTTCAAGCCTGTTGGCATATGCCGAAAGCTTTTTGAGCAGCCAGAAGGTAAGGTCGCCGTTCAAATAGTAACCCTTATCTATCGTTTTGCTTCTGTCCGTTGTCCTTCCCCTTGACGGCGCCCTTGTATATGATTCATAAGAGATCGTGCTTGGCTGATTCTCCTGATAATCGACCGAGAAATTGAACCTTCTTGTAAGGCCGAACGAGTTATTTGTATGATAGTAATCTATTTTTGAGTCTTTGGGCTGGAGAAGGTCCTTTGTATCGGTATATGATAAAGATCTTCTAAAATCATTCCTGTTCGTCCAGGCAAATTCACCATAGCTTAATGATCTGGGGGCAATGCTCAAAGAATAGGCAAGCGACTGATAGTCATAGGTGTGAACATTACTGCCCGGAAGCAGATCATCCATGGTGCTGTAATCCCTGAACCCGAAATCTATCTGCGCCAGGCCAAAAGGATTGATCCCGCTGGCAAAATTCTTGTCTGATGAGTTCAGGAATTTATCCTGACGGTTGCCTATCGGGACATTGCTTTCTTTCAGATCGCCGGACATCCAGAAACTCGGCACAATAGATGGCAATGGAGTAATCTTAGTATAGCCATGCCTGTAATCGCTGCCAAGCGGGATGGAGGTGCCTCCCATTGGGGAAAAATTGTAATCGATTTTTTTGAAGTCGCCTGCCAGTTCCAAATTCGGGAATGGCTTGATGCCGCCGCTGAACGAATAGGCCGAACCATGCTTTTCGCTTAATTTCGTTGCCGGGGCGTTTAGATCCTGATAACTATAATCAATAGAGATAACGTCCTGGGTGGAAGGCGTGATAATAAAAAATGTCAGGGTGCCCGGCGCGTCGTAGGAAAAAGCGTAATGGTCATCACTGTTCAATTTTTGGCCGTTAAGATAAACCTGCTCCGATCCGTCGACGATCTGACCCAGGCTGTGCAATCCCCATCTTTTACTGACGTTGTCACCATTGAAGCTTTCACTTGTGCTCATAGTAGCATAGACCTGGTCGGTCTTGGATCTTGCGTAGGAGCCGGACAGGCTCAGGTTGTCGCCGATCTTTCCGGCAAAGTTCAAGCCAAGGACATCGTGTTCCAGCGGCCGCTCGGAAACGCTTGCCTGCGCAATGAATTTGAATATGACCGTGAAGTCGATATCATTTAAATAGAACATTTCCCCATCCACAATGATCGGATCGGTGTTGAAAGTAATGCTTGGAGGATTTGAATAATTGATGTAATACTGGCCATCGAATGTCTCAACGCTGCTGTTCCTCGTAAGCCTTTTTACGATCGGATTTAAAACATTCCTTCTCCATATCTGTACTTCCTCTACCCCCGGTACAATATTGCGAAAACTGCCAAGATAGTATTTCAAGGTGCTTCCTGTCCCATGGTCCGTAAAACGGTCCGATGACCATTTGCTGTAATTGTAGCTTATGGTCACCTCGTCGGTGGCCTCCAGCGGGCCTAAAAATTTGATAGTGCCGGTCGTTAGTCCGTCAGACAGATCGGACCTGTCACACCTGTATGCAAGCTTGGCATCAGGGGTCAATGTTCCGTCCGGCAGGAAGATCGGAAAAGCGTAATCAATGCCGTATTGTTGCAAGACATCGTTCCTGAAAATTTCGACCTCCCCCGTGCTTGTGACCGGTCTGAAATTCAGGTAAATGGTGTTATTATTGTTTATGATGTCCTTTCCGGATTTATTTTCAGTAACTGCTATGCTGGGCGGCGTTGCCCCGCTCCTTCCGGATTCCTTAAGGTAACTGAAGCCGAGATTCAATGCCCTTGGCGTGACAGGAGTAACAGGTGGAGGGGGAGTGGTCATGGCAAGATATTTATATCTTATTATGATGTTAGCGGTTCGCGGAATGTTGGAAAAAAACATCATTTTTCCGAGCTTATAGTCTATCTTGTAATCCAGTTCCCTCACGTACGGGATATTATTAATATAGACATTTTCACTTCCCTCTATTATGTCTTCATGGGCAAGGTCGTAAGGGCCTTTCCCGGCGCCGGGCAGTGTTTCGGATTCTCCCGCCACGTCAACATATTGATATTCAACAGATAACGGCTCCATGGCTGTCGGAAGGTTTGGCCTGAGCAGAGTAATTGTACCTTCCAGGTAATTTATCAGATAATCCTCGAATTTCTTGAGTTGGGTCCCCATGAAAGTCAGTTTTTCGCTGTAGGGTATTATTGGAGCGTTCTTAAGCTTATATGATCCGGTGCTTTCCCACTCATATTCTTCAGCTTCCGGCGATATGATCCTTTCTATTATTTCCCTGCTTGATAGAGCCGTTATTACATCGTTCTTCCATTTATTTGCCAGATCCCTGTTCGAAATATTGTAAAATTGCGCTTCTTTCCATGATGCGGTGGCAATGGAGCGGCTGCCGGCCATAACGATCTCTTCTCCGTTCAAAGTTGATGTCGATATCTCGCTTGTGGTAATGCCATATTCCAGGGCCGCTTCAAGGCGATTTTTTATCGTATCAGCCTTTGTTGACGCGGGAACCTCACCGGAAATATTATGCACGGTGATCACGGGCAGGCCATTGAGGCGTATAATGAACGATTCAATGCCCGTTTCAACGCTTACATGCGGCGGGAGGGTGATCACCTCTTTTGTGGTCTCTTTCTTAAGGACTTCCATTAATGTCGGGAATGTTTCTGAGCCGCTCTTTATTGCCCTCTCTCTTTTTTTTACGGGCTCCCCGAGTAAAGTGGGGTCTACAATGAAGCTGCTCTCGATGCCTACAAAGTCCCTTTTGGATACCGTCGGGAAGAACAGGTCCATCAGGTTCGTGAACTCGTAGGAATACTTGAACTCATCGTCGGGAGAAAGTATCCTGGAAAATATTATTTTACCGCTGAAATAATCGATCGTATAATCTGTGCCGCGGTTGAGGAGAACATTGTTAAGTTCAACCCTTTCAGAATCCTCGATTATGGACCCGTGGCCCAGGTTGTAAGGCCCCTTTGAGTTGTTCCCCCGCTGTGTAACAAGGCCCTGGGTCTGGCTTTTCAGTTTTGCCGAAGGCACGAACAACAGGTCATACCAGGTATCCCTTGATGTCAGCATCACGCCGTTAAGGGATTTTGAAGTTGACGCGAATTCATTTTTCGTGAAATTCGCCTGGAAATCGCCAAAAGTAAGCTCGGTTTTGTCATAGGTTACTTTGACGTCGAATCTTTCGGGTGTATCCGGCAGCTGCTCAAGGTCATATGAGACGGAAAGTCTTTCGTTTAATTTGCCGATGATGTTCAGCTTAAGGCTTTCCTGCCAGGGACCTCCCCCGTAGTAACCGCCCAGTATTGATTGCGCCTGGAACAGAAAACGCGGCTCAACATTAAGGGTGGTCGACTGGTATTTTTTATATCCATTTATATCGATCTGAGGATAGGTTGTGGCAGCTGAATCGGCGGGTCTGAAACAAAAAAAACACAGAAAGCTTGCGATTACAAGAAAACTTGTACGCAAATCGCATATCGGCGGATCAAAAAATCTTTTTGATACTTTTTACACCACCTATGCTTTGTATTTTTTTACAGCAAGGACGGCATTATGCCCGCCAAAGCCGAAAGAATTTGATATGGCGGCCCTTACCGTGATTTTTCTCGCGCTTCCGGGAACATAATCAAGATCACACTCAGGATCGGGATTTTCCAAATTTATTGTCGGAGGCACTATATCGTTCTTAACGGAAAGTACAGTGGAAATTAATTCAACCGCACCAGCCGCTCCGAGCATATGCCCGACCATCGATTTATTGGAGCTTACGGCGATATTCTTTGCATGGCTGCCAAATAATTTTTTTATCGCCATTGTTTCGAATTTATCGTTAAGGTCTGTTGACGTGCCGTGGGCGTTGATATGATCGATATCTTCAGGTTTAAGCATCGCGTCGTTCAATGCCATCCGCATCGCTCTTATGGCGCCTTCGCCTCCCGGCGCGGGAGCCGTGATATGATACGCATCCCCCGACATCCCGTAACCCGCAATTTCCGCGTAAATATGCGCGCCTCTTTTTTGGGCATGCTCAAGCCGTTCAAGCACCACAATCCCTGAGCCTTCACCCATAACGAATCCGTCCCTTTCTTTGTCAAAAGGCCTTGAAGCGCGCTGCGGTTCGCTGTTCCTTGTGGAAAGCGCTCTTGCGGCGGCAAATCCGGCAAGGCCAAGCGGACTGATCGAGGCTTCTGTCCCGCCCGCCACCATTATATCCGCATCGCCGCGCTGTATGATCTTCGCGGCATCGCCGATACAGTTCGTTCCCGTGGCGCATGCGGTAACGGTGCAGCTGTTCGGGCCTTTAAGCCCGAGATATATCGAGACCTGGCCTGCGGCCATGTTCGTTATCATCCAGGGCACCATGAACGGGCTTGTCTTATCCGGGCCTTTTTCAAAAAGGACCCTGGCCTGTTCCTCCAGGAAAGCTATTCCGCCTATGCCGGAGCCGATCAAAGTGCCGGCTCGATCGGCATTTTCCGGCGTTATTGGCAGTTTCGCGTCTTCAAGCGCGATCTTTGCGGAGGCGATGGCGAACTGGATGAACTTCACAATGCGCCTGGCGTCCTTCTTGTCCATGTATAGCGACGGATCAAAGTCATTGACCTGCGCGGCTATCTGGCAGGAAAATTTCGTCGGGTCAAAATGCGTGATCCTTCCGACGCCGGACCTTCCTGCGATCAAATTATTCCAGAAAGCATCCTTGCCGATACCTATGGGAGTGACGCAGCCGAGCCCCGTCACGACAACTCTTATATTTTGCATTCTCGCGCTTCTTTCACAAGTTCATTAAAGACATCAGCAGCGGGGCGGATCCTTTTATCCTTTATTTTCCACACATTACCGCCTGAAAAAACAATTCCCTCATCCACATTTCCCTGCTGGGAATTGATGAGCGCCTGCACTATGCAGTATTCAAGGGAGCATTTTTTCAGGCAATAGTCGCAGCCGATGGGTTTTGGCGCGGTCCCATTAAGGATCTTTTCAACGAACTTGGTTTTAATGGCGCGACCGGGCATGCCGACCGGGCTTGATATGATGACCACATCCTCTTTTTTTGAGTTCTGATACACCTTCTTGTACTCGGGAGCCGCGGCACATTCATTTGTGAGCACGAACCTTGTGGCTATCTGCACGCCGTTTGCCCCCAGCTTGAACATCTTTGCGATATCGCATCCATCAGTGATCCCGCCTGCGGCGATGACGGGAAGATCGGTGACCGCTCTTACTTCCGGCAGTATCAATTCTATAGACCTATCCGTGCCCAGGTGCCCTCCCGCTTCGGTTCCTTCCACCACAATTGCAGCGGCGCCGCACCTGGTGGCGGTCTTGGCAAGTTTTGCGGAAGAAACTATAGGCAGGATCGGGGTATTGGACTCATGTCCCATCTTGAAGATATCCCTGGAAAAACCAGCGCCGGTTATTATAAGGCTGATCTTTTCCGATATGGCGGTTTGAACCACGCCAACGAACTCCCTTGCGGCGAACATGATGTTTATGCCGACAAGTCCGCCCATCGCGATCTGTTTTGCCTTTCTTATTTCCTCGCGAAGCTCCATAAGGTCCATTCCGGAAGCTCCGATCACGCCAATGCCGCCAAGAGATGCTATGGTACCCGCCAGGAGCCCTGTTGAGATCTTAACGGCCATGCCGCCCTGTATTATGGGTATTTTCGCGACCAGATCGCCGATCTTTAATTCAGGCAAATTCAAATATTCCCTCCAATTAAATAAAATTCAAAGAACCCGAGACTAGAATATCTAGGTTCCCTTTATTATTTCTATGATCTATGCTTACTATTTCTTTCCGTGAGACAGAACGTAATTTACGGTATCACCGACTGTTTTGATCTTTTCCGCTTCCTCATCCGGTATTTCCAGCCCGAACGCTTCTTCAAGCGCCATAACCAGTTCTACCGTATCAAGGGAATCCGCTCCGAGGTCATCAATATAAGATGCCTCCCTTTTTACCTCATCTTCTGAAACGCCAAGCTGGTCCACTACAACCTTCTTTACCTGATCAAAAACTTTTGCTTCATCCATTTTTTTCTCATCCCCCCTTTCTTTTCCTCAATCTTGAATTTTGAATCTTGCCATGCCTGCCGGCAGGCAGGAGTCTTGAATCTTTACATATACATTCCGCCGTTAACATTGATGACCTGCCCGGTTATGTAATCGGCATCAGCGCAAAGAAAAACCGCGGCCTTTGCTATGTCATCCGGAGTTCCCAGCCTTGACAGCGGGATCTGCTCGCTTAGCTTCTTTTTAACATCATCAGACAGCTTTTGCGTCATAGCTGTATCGATAAAACCGGGAGCGATGGCGTTGCATGTGATCCCGCGCGAAGCAAGCTCCCTTGCAACGGTCTTTGTAAGGCCTATCGCGCCTGCTTTTGCGGCAGAATAATTAGCTTGTCCGAAGTTTCCCATCTCCCCCACAATAGATGCTATATTAATTATTCTACCCCACCTCCCTTTCATCATCAAGGGGGCTATTGCTTTTATGCACAGGAACATAGATTTCAGATTAACATCAAGCACGGCGTCCCAATCCTCATCCCTCATCCTTATTAAAAGCGTATCGCGAGTTATTCCCGCATTATTAACAAGAATATCGATCTTGCCAACTGCTTTTACGGCCTCTTCAACCGATTGATCTACACTTACCGCATCAGCTACATTGGTTTTTACTGCGATCGCCTTTACCCCCAGACTCGATATTTCTTTTGCTGTAGATCCCGCAAGCTCAATATTTATGTCTGATACAATAATATCCGCGCCTTCTTTTGCCAGAGCTTCAGCAATTGATTTGCCGATACCCTGAGCGGCGCCGGTGACGAACGCCACCTTTCCTTTTAGTTTCATAACATACCTCCTTCTTGTAGGGACAGGGTTTATCCCTGTCCGAAGTTTCGGACAGCCACAAGGGCTGTCCCTACATTATCGATAGCCGCCCAAAAATTCTCCGAGACTTACTGCATCTCCTATATTATACAGTTTTGCTTTCGGACTTATCTTCTTTATTAGGCCGGTTAGGACCTTGCCGGGACCGACCTCAATGAAAGTGTCAAATCCGTCATTAGACATTTTCATTATCGAATCCTCCCAGAGAACAGGGGAGGTCATCTGCCTTATCAAGAGTTCCTTTATCGAGGCAGCATCAGTAACATAATCCGCGGTGACATTGGATACAACTGGGACATTCGCGTCACCGATCGATATCTTGTTCAGTTCAACAGCAAGGTTATCCGCCGCCGGCTTCATAAGGCTTGAATGGAAAGGGGCGCTTACCTGAAGCTCGATCACTCTTTTCGCGCCTGCTTCCTTGGCGAGCTTTGAAGCTTCTGCAACTCCGGCCACTTTTCCCGATATAACGATCTGTCCGGGGCTATTGATGTTTGCCGCCTCAACTGTCCCCTTTGAAGAAGCTTTGATGCAAATATCTTTTACAATATTATGGTCAAGACCCAGTATCGCAGCCATTGTTCCTTCACCAAGAGGAACTGCTGTCTGCATGAACTTTCCCCTTAAGTTCACAAGCTTCACGGCATCTTTAAAGCTCAGCGATCCCGCACAGTAGAGAGCCGTATATTCGCCAAGGCTGTGTCCGGCCACCGCTTCAGCCTTGATATTGCCGAAGGATCTCATCGCCTCCAGGCAGATAGCTGAAACCGTCAGTATCGCAGGCTGAGTTATCTCTGTCTTTTTCAGCTCATTTTCCGGCCCCTCAAAACACAGCTTTTGCAGATCAAAACCAAGCGCTGCGTTCGCTTCATCGAATATTTTTTTCGTGTAGCTGAACTTGGCGACAAGGTCCTTGCCCATCCCCACATATTGCGAACCCTGGCCCGGGAAAACAAAAGCTATCTTTACCATTTTATTATTCCTTTTTAACCCCCTCTATGATCTCCCCCTTGGTAAGGGGGAGATGTCCGAGCACCGCGAGGACAAAGGGGGTATCATCCTCTTACCTCTTTCAGCTTCCTTGTCAGCTTTGGAACGACATCAAAAAGATCGCCGACTATTCCGTAAGTCGCCACTTTGAATATCGGCGCTTCGGGATCCTTGTTGATCGCAACGATAATATCTGATGAGCCCATGCCGGCCAGATGCTGTATCGCTCCGGAAATCCCCACCGCGATATATAGTTTGGGGCAAACTGTTTTCCCGGTCTGTCCCACCTGATGATGCGATGATATCCAGCCGGCGTCAACAGTGGCACGGGAGGCTCCAACTGCACCGCCGATCACTTCGGCAAGCTCCTCGACCAGCTTGAAGTTCTCCGGTGCCTGAAGTCCGCGGCCGCCTGATACGATTATTTCGGCTTCAGCAAGATTGACCTTCACGGTCGCGTCCTTGATTATATCGACAATTTTTGCCAGCAAGTCTTTCTGCTCGATCTTTGGAGTAACTTTGATGACCTGGCCTTTTCGTGATTTGTCACGTTCTGCTTTCTTGAACACCTTTGGCCTTACAGTTGACATCTGGGGCCTGTGGTTCTTGCATATGATAGTGGCCATGATATTGCCGCCGAAAGCAGGACGCGTCTGCTGCAGGAGCTTTGTTTCCTTATCAATGGCAAGGCCGGTGCAATCCGCAGTGAGACCGGCATTTATCCTGGCAGCTACTCTGGAAGCAAGGTCGCGGCCGGTCGTTGTCGCGCCAAAAAGAACGATCTCAGGCTTATGCTGATTGATCATGTCTGATATGACGGATGCATAGGGGAGGGTGGTGTAATGTTTAAGCTCTGGCGCGATCGCGACATAAACCTTATCGGCTCCAAACTCTATTAATTCCTTGGCCTCTTTTTCCACGCTCGCATCTCCCAGAAGGAGCGCGCAAAGTTCGCAACCGAGCTCTTTTGCAAGTTTCTTTCCTTCACCCAAAAGTTCGATCGCGACAGGGTGAACATCACTTTCATATTGCTCAGCGAAGACCCAAATGCCTTTGTACTGGCTCTTGTCAACAATGTGAACATCCTCTTTTGTGATCTCTATGGCCTTGAATTTGCAAGAAGATGGGCATGCGCCGCAGAGATTGCATTTATCAAGGTCGATTATTGCCTTTTTGTTAACTACCGTTATTGCGCCGAGAGGACAGGCCGGAATGCAAAGCTTGCATCCTATGCATTTATCGTTGATTATCCTTATTCCCATGTCAGCATACCTTCCTGTCACGGAGTTTTTTTACCAGAGCATCCACCATCTCATCAACGGAACCTTTCAACATCTCGCCGCCGCCTTTTGGCGGAGGAGTGAATATCTTGACGACAGACGTGGGGGATCCTTTTTGCCCGATGCAATTTTCGGCGGCGTTCAATTCCTTTGCTCCCCATGTGGGGATGACCGCGCTTTTTGCCTTTATCTTTCCTTTGAAAGACGGCATTCGCGGAGTGTTCATCTGTTTTACCACGGTTATGACAGCCGGGAGCTTCAATTCCACTATTTCATTCGTTTCCTCAAGCAGCCTATTGACCTTGATAGTGCCGTTATTTACTTCCACGCCGACAGCGAACGTCACCTGCGGAAGTTTAAGGAATTCAGCCACGCCAGGCCCAACCTGGGCGGTGTCCCCGTCGATCGCCTGTTTTCCGCAAATCACAAGGTCAAAAGCGCCGATCTTTTTTATTGCCGCGGAAAGAGTGTATGAAGTTGCCCAGGTATCAGAGCCCGCGAAGGCCCTGTCGGAGAGAAGTATGGCTTCGTCCACTCCAAGGGCGATAGAATCCTTAAGCGCGTTCACCGCCTGCGGAGGCCCCATTGTTATTACAGTAACTTTTCCGCCGTGTTTGTCTCGAAGCTGAAGAGCCGCCTCGATAGCGTTCTCGTCGAAGGGATTAATGATCGCTTCCACGCCCTCCCTGATAAGGGTATTGGTCTCGGGGTTTATCTTGACCTGCGTGGTACCGGGGACCTGTTTTATGCAGACGATGATGTTCATTGATCTATTTCTTGGATGCCATCTCTTTTATCAATTCCAGGGCGATCACGTTCCTCTGGATCTGATTGGTACCCTCGTAGATCTGGGTTATCTTGGCATCGCGCATCATCTTTTCCACGGGATATTCCTTCATGTAGCCGTAACCGCCGAATATCTGCACCGCATCGGTGGTGACCCTCATGCATGTGTCCGAAGCGAATAGCTTGCACATGGCGGATATCTTTGATGTTTCTTCCGAACCGTTATCGATGGCCCTTGCCGCCGCGTATACCAGGGCTCTGGCTGCCTCAATTTGAGTTGCCATGTCCGCAAGCATGTGCTGAACAGCCTGGAAAGTGCCTATCTTCTCGCCGAACTGGACCCTTTCCCTGGAATATTTCAAGGCTTCGTTCAATGCGCCTTGAGCTATGCCGACAGCCTGAGCCGCGATACCCGGCCTTGTCCTGTCGAGTGTTTTCATCGCGACAATAAAACCCATGCCTTCTTTACCCAGCAGCTGGCTCTTGTGGACCTTGCAGTCCTGGAATACAAGCTCCCTTGTCGCGGAAGCCCTGATACCCATCTTGTTCTCTTTCTTACCGAAAGTGAATCCGGGCATATTTTTTTCAAGGATGAAGGCGGACGCGCCGCGGGAACCTTTCGCCCTGTCCGTTATAGCTATTACTGAATAAGTTTCAGCTTCACCGCCATTTGTTATCCATTGTTTTGTTCCGTTAAGTATGTAATAGTCACCGCTCTTTTTAGCGGTGGTCTGCATTCCAGCTGCATCCGAGCCGGCATTAGCCTCAGTCAAACCGAAAGCAGCAAGCTTTTTACCGGCAGCGATGTCAGGAAGATATTTTTGTTTCTGTTCTTCGCTGCCGAAAAGAATGATCGGCATTGTTCCAAGACCGGTTGCGGCATAAGCAAGCGCTATGCCCCCGCAAATAATTGAAAGTTCCTCAGTTGCTATGCAATATCCAAGTGTTCCCCCGCCGATGCCTCCGTATTTTTCATCTATGCCAATGCCCGTAAGGTTCGCTTCCGCGCAGGCCTTTACGACTTCCCACGGGAATTCCCCGGTCTCATCAAGATGCGCCCTTATGGGAAGCGCCTTTTCAACCGCTATTTTTCTTGCCAGGTCCCTTATCATTACCTGCTCTTCGGTGAATCCGTAATCCATTTTATCTCCAGCCTCCTACCATTTAATGATATTCGCCCCGTAAGTAAGCCCGGCGCCGAACCCCGCAAGCACCACAATATCGCCTTTCTTTATCTTCTTGTCCTTGACCGCTTCGTCAAGCGCAATGGGGATTGAGGCTGCAGAGGTGTTCCCGTATTTTTGGAGATTAACATATACCTTTTCTTTTGGCAAGCCTAAGTTTTTCAGGGCATAATCAATTATCCTCATGTTCGCCTGATGGGGGATAAGGAGGGAAATATCATCAGGCTTAAGCTTTGCTTTTTCCAGAACGGTCTTTATCGACTTTGGCAGGACTTTAACAGCGAACTTAAAAACTTCCTTGCCATCCATCCAGATGTAGCGCTTCTTTGACTGCGGATCGCGCGAACCGCCTCCCGGCATGATCAGGTATTTTCCTCCGCTTCCCTCGGCCCCAAGGTGATTGGCTATAACGCCGCTGCCGCTAGCATCTGCCTTGAGCATGACCGCGCCCGCGCCGTCCCCGAACAGTATGCATGTGTTGCGGTCGGTCCAGTCCAGGTATTTTGTGAGGGTATCCGCGCCGATCACCATTACATTATTATATAGGCCTGATTCTATGAAGCTTGCAGCCGCGGCCAGGGCGTAATTAAAACCGGAGCACGCGGCGGAAGCGTCAAACGCGGCGGCATTTACCGCTCCCAGTTTATCCTGGACCATGCAGGCGGTGGAAGGGAACAGCATGTCCGGACTTGATGTGCCCACGATTATCATTTCAATTTCTTTCGGGTCCATTTTTGCCGATTCAAGAGCCCTTTGCGCGGCCTTTATTGCCAGGTCTGATGTGGCTTCGTTATCAGCTGATATCCTTCTTTCTTTTATGCCGGTGCGGTCAGTTATCCATTCGTCGGTCGTTTCCACCATTTTTTCCAGGTCAGCGTTGGTCAGCACCTTTTGAGGCACATATGAGCCGACACCGATTATCGCAGCTCTTTTCACCTAAGCTTCCCCCTGGCTGCCGGCAGGCATGCCTACCCTTGATATATAATTCACGACTTTTCCTTCCACTGATTCCACAGCCACCCTTATCGCGTTCATTATGGCTTTTGATTTGGCCCTTCCATGCGCCTTAACGACCACGCCGTTCACGCCAAGCAATTCAGCGCCGCCGAACTCATCGTAATCCACTCTCTTCTTCAGCCTTAAAAGCGCGGGTATAAGAAATAGCGCGACAAATGCCGCAAGGGGATGGCTTTTCAGCTCTCCGGCAAGCATTTCAAAAATGAACGTGGCGGTGGATTCGCCGAACTTCAAGATCAGGTTGCCGATAAAACCGTCGCAAACCATGACATCTATATGGCCTGCAAATATCTCTTTGCTTTCCACCATACCCACAAAGTTGATGCCCTGAGCCTCTTTAAGAAGGGGATATGTTGACGTGGTCAATTCGTTGCCTTTTTCGGGCTCCTCGCCTATATTGACAAGGCCAACCTTTGGATCGTTCACGCGCAGCACATATTGTGAATACACGGCGCCCATTTTCGCGAACTGTACCAGGTGCTTTGGTTTGCAATCCACATTGGCGCCCATATCGATCAGCAGTACCTTCCCTTTTTTAGAGGGGAATATCGATGCAAGGGCCGGCCGCTCTATGCCGGATACCCTTCCCAGTACAAAAAGGGATGCTGCCATCAGCGCTCCTGTATTGCCCGCGGAAACAAAGGCATCAGCCTTGTTATCTTTGACCAGAGAAACGCCTTTTACCAGCGAGGAATCTTTCTTTTGTTTGAACGCCGCAACAGGTGGCTCGTTCGTCCCGATGACTTCGGACGCGTTGACAATGGAGATCCTTGGATCCTTCTTGTATCTTCGCAGCTCTTTTGTTATGGCAGCTTCGCGGCCGACAAGGATAATTTCTATGTTCGGAAAAAGGGATAAAGCGCTGATGGCACCTTTTATCGTCTCAGAGGGGGCGTGATCGCCGCCCATCGCGTCAAGTGCTACGCGGATCAAGACTTGGATTTCTCCTTGCCCTTTGCTTCTTTCGATTCAATTTTAATGATCGCCCTGCCCTGATATGTGCCGCAGACCGGGCAGGCGTGGTGGGGGAGGACGGGTGATTTGCACTGCGGGCAAAGGCCAAGGTTAAGTGGGCTGAGCTTCCAGTTGGCCCTCCTGGTCCTGGTCCTTGTATTTGAGTGTCTTTTTTTAGGTACCGGCATTTTTCATTATCTCCTTTAGCTTTGCCAATCTCGGATCGATCTTTTTCTTTACCGCCGCGCGTTCAACCTCTATCCCTTTACATGCCTTATTACAGAGCGGCTTGATCGGCAAGGCTATGATTATATTCTGTCTGATGGCCTCGTCAAGATCGATCACGTTATTCTCGCCGATCTGGAACACAAAATCCTTTTCGTTGAGCCTGATCTCTTCTTCTTCTGAACTGTTCTGCTCGTTCCTTGCAAGCGCCGCGCTTTTCGGCTTTTCGTATTCTTCCTCTATCTTAAGGCTTACCGGGCATTCAAATTCCTTAAGGCACCTGCAGCATTCGAGCCTTACTTTTGCCTTAAGATCCCCGGTTATCAGTATCGTGCGCCCGGTATTCACCAGCTCAAGCTTTGCAGAAACAGGCGAAGCAAGGTTCAGCTCATCTTCCCTGAACGAGAGTTCTTCGCATTCCTCGATCTTAAGCTTTGCCCCGACATGCTTGAGCAGGTCGGAAACGTCGATTTTCATGGTAAAACAAACGGTCATTATAGGGACAGGGTAGGGGGTTGTCAACCCTGAAGTTAAGTCCGCCTTTGGCGGACATACTTCAGGGTCAAGGAAAAAGAAAAAGGCCCTGAGCATCGGGATCGACACTCGGGGCCTTCAAATAAACCGGATAGGACTATTGTTCTATCAATAAGAAATTGAATGACCTGTTTCTATCATCCAATCCAATGCCGAACACAACGTGTTTCCGATTTCCGGCAGGACCCACCCTGGATACTGTGCACTGAATTATCTCTGAGTGTCCGTCGCCAAGGTCGGTCACATAACCCCGCCTAAAACCGGTCGGCTGCTGTGCCTCAAAAGTGATTATTACACCCTGCCCCATCAATGTACCAGCATCGACATCGCTGTAGCTATTTGCCAACAACGCTTCCCTTGTGGCTATCTTACTACAGGTTACGGGTTCGGTTTCTCCGGTTAAAGTATCCGAATAATAAATGAACCGCACACCTTTAAACACATGGTCAAAATCCGAAGTAAAACTGGAAGAAGCTTCCAGGCTCGCCCCGGCAAAACCGCCCTTACCTGTACCGGAATCCCCGAAAAATACATTGGACGGCGTCATGAATACTTTTGTATCATCAGCACCGCTTTCTTCTGTAAATGTTCCATTTGAATAAATAAAATTATAGTTCATGTGACCGCCAGCAACAGGTTCCCCTGTGATCGTATAAGGTGTTATATCAAAATTCTTTCTTTTGGCGCTAATATCAGAGACTTCAACAGTCCCATAGGAGGGGGATGCTAGATCCCATCCAGATTCAGGTATATTTACATATATATATTTACCCTGATTTGGCTCTATTGTCGCGGAAGCGGCACAAACCATGACCCTACTGTCGGTGGCATTATCCGGCCTAACAAGTAACATGGTATTCGGGAATTCCAGGAAGTATGTTTTATCCCCCACCGAAGGTTTATCCGGCCCTTCAGAGATAGAAATAGTTGCTTTCCCAAAGCCGCTTACTAATGTTTGCCAGGTACCACTTATCCTCATTCCAGTTGTTTCATTGCTGCCAAAAAATGTTTCCGTGCTTATCGTCCATGACCAGACATCGCCGGGGCTTTGTGTTCCCGAATAAGAGTAAGTCCCATCTCTATTTGCAATCCCACTAGTTGTGCCTCCGCCACTTGTCGGATTCGCGCCGCAGCCGTAAATGAAAGCGAAACTTGTTAGACAGAGACCGAGGATCAGAACATAAAACCATATTTTATTTTTCATATTTCCCCCTTTAATTTAAAAAACAGAATTGGATTATATCCATTATGTCCATTCAATTCAAGCCTATTATTTAGCTCTTGGGTGAGCTTTATCGTATACCGATTTCAGTTTTTCTTTGGTTAAATGCGTGTAAATCTGCGTTGTTGAAAGAGATGAGTGACCGAGAAGCTCCTGCACTATCTTCAGATCAGCTCCTCTTTCCAGCAAGTGAGTAGCAAATGAATGTCTTAGAGTATGCGGGGTCACGCGCTTGGTCAATCCCGCCTTCCTGGCGTATTTCCTCAGCATCCGCTCGATGGACCTGCTTGTAAGTCTTGTCCCAGACCTTCCAAGGAACAGCACTTTCTCGCTGCCCGCGGTGTTTTTTCTTTGTGAAAGATAGCTTCTCATTGAACTGATAGCATGGGAGCCGATCAAGACAACACGTTCTTTGTCGCCCTTGCCGTGCACAAGTATCTCGCCGTTCTCAAGGTCAATATCCTCCAGCCTCACCTTTGAGATCTCCCCGACACGCATTCCGGAAGCGTATATCAGCTCAAGGATCGCGATATCCCTTAGGCCGTTCTTCAACTTCAGGTTGACCGCGTTAAGCAATTTGATCACTTCTTCCGGATACAGGAATGACGGGAGCCTTTTGCCGAGCTTTGGGCTAAGGATGTGCTCAAACGGGTTCAATTTGACCTTTCGCTCCCGTAAAAGGAACCTGAAAAAAGCGCGGCACGATGATACCTTTCTTGCTATGGATTTTTTCGAGAGCTTTCGCGCTTCCAGGTAACGGAGATAACCGCGCGCGAATGGATGGTCGACCCTTTCCGGGGATCCAAAAAGCGAACCCTTGCTTTTCGCATAGTTGACGAATTGATCCAGATCTCTGATATAAGCAAGGACCGTATTTATGGAAAGATTACGCTCGGATGTGAGGTAAGAACGGAAAGGTGAAATGTAGTTTTTCATATTGTAGGGACAGGGTTTACTTGCCCACCGAAGCCTGAAAGGCGAAGGAGGGTCCCTGTCCGAATTTTCGGACAGCCACAAGGGCTGTCCCTACATTGGCAAATAGCGGAAAATTACTCAAGATCATATAAATGTTTCTTGTCAGCAGTGAGAGTTATGTACTTTCCTTTTTCCTTTACCCATTCCTCACGCTGGGGCTCATTGCGCAGGTCCACGTGGACCGTGCCGTCATCCAGGTTAAGGCCAAGACCCTTGATCTCTTCTAGTTCCCTTGCGGCCTTAAAGAGCTCCTGCGGCTTCATACCTTCCACATATATATGTACGGCTTTGCCGCGTAAATGGAAGCTCTTCCTGCCGCCGCCCAGCTTTTCGTTCTCTGCCTCGCACCGGAAAGCGGTCTTGATCTTGATGGGCCTGTTCAGCTTAACCCATAGCATTTCCAGGGCTCCCACAAGCCCAAGATGTATCTTGAATTCCGCGTCCTTTATGCCCTTGCAGATTTGGCACCTGCAAAAAAAATCCTGGTGATTGAAATGTTCGCTTAAATTCCCCACATGGACATTTTAACACATGGATGATATACTTTCCTCGTTTTTTACTAAAATTCATTAGGAGGCGGAAAAATGGCAAAGCATAAATTTCTGTTCACTTCAGAATCAGTTACAGAAGGGCATCCGGACAAGATGTGCGACCTGATATCCGATTCGGTGCTGGACGCGATAATGGCAAAGGACCCGCCGGCGCGAGTCGCCTGCGAATCATTCACGACGAACGGCCTGGTAATGGTCGCCGGTGAGATAACTACCGGGTGCTACGTGGATATACCCAACATTGTCCGGAACACGATAAAGGAGATCGGCTACACAAGCAGGGAGATCGGATTCGATTACGAAACTTGCGGCGTCCTTGTCTCCATAAAAGAGCAGTCAAAGGACATCGCAATGGGTGTGGACAAGAGTTTTGAGGCAAAGGGTGGGGAAATAATCCACGAGGACCTGGCGCATCTTGGGGCAGGGGACCAGGGCCTGATGTTCGGCTATGCAACGGACGAAACCCCGGAACTGATGCCATTGCCGATCATGCTGGCGCATAAACTGACAAGGAGGCTCGCGTTCGTCAGGAAAAAAGGGATCATTCCATATTTAAGGCCGGACGGGAAGTCGCAGGTAACAATTGAATATGAAGGCGACAAGCCCATAAGAGTGGACAGCGCGCTGATAGCCGCGCAGCATGACCCGCACGTGAAACATGAAAAGATAAAAAGCGACATAATAAAGCACGTGATAAAGAACGTCATTCCCGAGAGATACCTTGATAAAAATACCAAGTATTATGTTAATCCCACCGGAAGGTTCGTGATAGGCGGGCCGCAGGGCGATACAGGATTGACCGGAAGGAAAATTATTGTGGATACTTACGGAGGAAGCGCGCGGCACGGGGGCGGATGTTTTTCGGGAAAGGACCCGACAAAGGTTGACAGGTCAGGTTCTTATATCATGAGATATGTGGCGAAGAACATTGTCGCGGCGGGGCTCGCGTCCAAATGCGAAGTGCAGGTGGCATACGCCATTGGCGTCGCAAAGCCGTTATCAGTTTCTGTTAATACTTTTGGTACCGGCAAGGTCGCGGACGATAAGATAAACAAGTTGATCGAGGAGAACTTTGACTTCCGTCCCGGAATAATAATCAGCGAATTAAAGTTGAGAAGGCCTATTTATAAACAAGTGGCTTCTTACGGGCATTTTGGAAGATCCGACCTTGACCTTACATGGGAAAAGACGGACAAGGCTAAGGCCTTGAGGAAAGCTGCTGGCCTGTAGCATCGGGCACCAGCGGCCTGATGACCCTGTTGTAGATATCGTAAAGACCCCACATGCCGAAGTCTTCCGGCCGCGGGATGTACGCGGTGGGAGTTAACCCGCTTTCATTCTTCAGCGCTTCGATCAAGCCCTCACTTGGGGGCCTGTACACATATACATACCTGTACCTTACCTTTGGAGGTGAAGCAAGCTTCCATCCATCATATGTGACGATGATGGCATTGCTCACCAGGCCCTCGGTCCCTGTCAAAGGATAATTCACAACATCGCCGTTTATGTACATTGTGCTTGCATGGCCGCCGTCCAGCCCCATCGCATCTACCGCGCCTGCTTCTTTCATGATCCGGGCCATTTCGTCGTAGGTGACGCCGGCGCTGACCGGGAATCTCTTGTCCGCCACCACAAGGAGAAGCTCCTTTTCCTTTGTCAATCCTATCGCTGTCCTTGAATTGGGAGGCAGCATCTCGCTCTTGAACCTTTCATCAATTATGCTCTTTTCATGGACTATTTCCCCCTCTTTGATCAAAAGAGGGCCGCCTGTTATGGCCTGGTCCACTTCCTTCCATTTATCCGTAAGATCATAGTAAAGGCCTATCCTGTCGCCCACTTTTGTTTTTGCGATAAAGTCCCTTGACCAGCCGTGGAGGGAAACCACAAACCCGTCTTTGGGGATATTTGAGTTGCCGCTTGAAATTCCGGTGACAATGCCGCTCTCACCGACGATCAGTTCTTTTCCGAATTTATTCGTCCTTGTGCTTTCACCGTATTCATTGGTGTATATTACCACCTCATTTTTCTTCCTTGGCCTGTTCACCCCCCATATTGGGACGCTTTTCCTGTTCTCCAGGTTCGCCGCGTATCCCTTTGTTTTCGGTATGCCGAATATTATTTCCTTACCCTTTGTTATGCCGATGGCGGCCCTTTCCAGCATGGACTTGTTCACGACCTGGCCGTCTATTATCATCGTTCCTATCGGCAGGTGCAGTTTTTTTCTTACCTCGAAGAACGAGCCGTTAACGGCGGCTATCGCGTTGTTGCTTATCGCGATGTCACTTGTCTTTTCCAGGTTCCCGATCACTCCCCTTGCCAGTTCGGGCTTGATGTTTATTTTGCTGTTATTGAGGTCAAGCTTGAGGATATGCACATGGACAATACCCGACGATCCGGATATTTTAAGGTGGACATAATCTATTCCCGGCGCTATGTTCTTTTGCCACTGCTGGCAGTAGCATGCGGACGCGAACAGGAAGGTGAAAAAAAATATCAGAAGCTCATTTAGCTTGATTTTCATTTATTCTTTGCGCGTATATATCGTAGTTGCCGTAACGGTAGTCTGTCCAGACAACTATAGCCCCGCCTTCCCCGTCTTCCACCACCTGCGGCGACCTGGCCCCGCCCTCCGTCATGCAGATCGGGGTCCCGTCCCTGTCCCAGAGTATTTCGCCGGTCTCCGAAATTTTCTGCGCAAAAATGTTATAACTCAGGTTGTTCCTGTAATCTTCCCACACGACCAGCGAAGACATCCCCCTGCTTTTAACTATCTGAGGCGCGTACTGTGTTCCGGGTACGGTGCATAACGGGATCCCGTCCACTTTCCACATCACATTCCCTGAGGGGCTTACTCTCTGCGCGTATATGTCCCAGTTCGCGTTGCGGTAATCTTCCCAGGTTATCGTGGCTCCGCCGTCATCGTTCATCAGTAATTTTGGCTCATGCTGCGTGAAAGGCGCGACACTTATGGGGATGCCGTCGCTTGTCCAAGACGTCGAGCCGTCCTTGTTTATTTTTTGGGCGTAAATGTCGTAGTTGCCGCCTCCGCTGTCCTCCCATACTATTATTACGGCTTCCCCCACTCCCGGCCACGGGTTGCGCTGTGCTTCGGGAGCCCTGCACACGCAGAGCGCGAGACCTCCTGTCCCCCAAAGGATATTGCCCGCGCCGTTCACTCTTTGGGCGAACACATCAGGGGTCTTAAGCGCGCCTTTATATTCTATCCAGGTAAGCACGGCTCCGCCCTCATCGTCAGATGCCATCTGCAGGTTCGACTGGATCGCTTCGCTTTTGTTGATGGGAACACCGTCGATCCTCCAGGAAAGTGAACCATTCTTGTCTATCCTCTGAATGTAAATGTTATTCTTACTCGCGTCCTGCCAGGCAATTATAGCGCCGCCCGCTGAGTCTCTTACTACCTTCGGGTTCAACTTTTCCCCAACCGATTGACATATCAATATGCCGTTCTCATCCCAGAGCCTGTTGCCGTAAGAGTCCATTCTCTGCGCGTAAATATTCGATGTTGTGCCCCTCATATCCTCCCATACCACTATTGCCCCTCCCTCATCATCATACGCGACCTCGGGGTTCAGCTGGTTGCTTTCAAAGTTGCATACCTGGACACTTTCCCTGTCCCATAAGAGAGCGCCCTTGTTATTTATCTTCTGGGCATGGATATTTGAATATCCGTTCCTGTAATCCTCAAAAACGATGATATATCCATCCTTGCCGCACCTTATCACCCTTGGCTTCTGCTGGGAAACGGACCCAAAGGCAAAAGCGACCTCCATCCCATTGTTCGCCCATAGCGCTGTTCCCGCCTGGCTTACACCCTGTACGTAAACATCAAGCCCGCCGTGGCGCCTGTCCTGCCATACGATCACAGCATTGCCGTTATTTAGTAATGCTATCTGGGGGAATTCCGCGTTTATATTCGTGTTCGCGATGGTTTTTCCGTCCGGCACCCACAGAGCTTTGCCGTCTTTGTTCATCCTTCTTGAAAAGATGCCGGTAGAGGAATTCCTTCGATCGGTCCAGGCGACAAAAGCCCCACCGTCAGCGTCGGATACGGCCTTTGGATCGCTCTGGTTCCCGTTAGTTTCACAAACAGCGACGCCGAATTGATTCCAGAGAGGTTTTCCGTCAGATGATATTTTCTGGCAGAAGATATCCGAGTTCCCGGTGCCGTTCCTGAAATCTGTCCAAACAATTATCGAGTTTGATCCTCCCACCAGCTGCGGCTTTTCCTGGTTATTGGCCACATTGCATACGATCTCCCCGTTCGTTTTCCACAATATCCTTCCGGTTTGATCTATCTTCTGCGCGTATATATCGGCGTTGCCGTTGCGGTAGTCCTGCCATGCGACCACAAATGATCCGGCATCGCACGAAGCTATCTGGCAGTACTGCTGGTTATCCGGAGCGTTGCAGATGGAGATGCCGTTGATCTGCCACGCGGGATTACCATTCCTGTCAAGCTTTTGAGCATAAATGTCGTAGAATCCGCTTCTTTTGTCTTCCCACGTGATCACCGCGCCGCCGCTGGCGTCGCTCACTATCTGGGGATACCATTGGGTGGCCGGCTCAACGCACACGGGCACCCCGTCAAGCGTCCATTCATTTGTGCCAATGCCGCTTATCTTTTGCGCGTAAATATCCTCGCCCTTTCCCAATCTGTAGTCATACCAGGTTATTATTGCCCCACCCGCGCCGTCACTCGCAAGCTGAGGAGCCAGCTGGTTGGCGGCAGCCCTGCAAACCGGCAGGCCGTCCTTTTCCCACAAAAGGTTGCCTTTTGAGTTCAGTTTTTGGGCATAAATATCGGAGTAACCGTTCCTGTGATCCTGCCATACGATTATCACTTCATTCTTTCCGGCATCTATTATCTGCGGGAATGTCTGATTTTTTGTAGCTGGGCAGACAGCTATGCCGCCTTTCCCCCAAAGTTTTTCTCCGTTGCTTCCGATCTTTTGCGCGTAAATGTCGAAATACCCGTTCCTTGAATCCTCCCAAACCATTAAAGATGTATTGTCATCCAGGCAGACGATCCTTGCGTTCTGCCTGATGCTTCTGCCCAGCGAATCATTGATCTTGATCCCGTTCTTCTGCCAGAGGGTTTTCCCGTTCTTCAATTGAGGGAAAGAAGGAAAAGACAGGGTAAATACAAGCAACAGGAATGCCGAGAGAAGTCTGATCATTAAGCCGCCTTTGCCAATTTGACCGATACGACCTTTGAAACCCCCGGCTCTTCCATGGTAATGCCGTACATCGTGTCCACTATCTCCATCGTCTGCTTGTTGTGGGTTATAAGCATTACCTGGGTGGTGAGAGAGAATTCCTTGAGCATTTTGGTGAACCTGTGGACGTTGGATTCATCAAGCGCGGAATCCGCCTCATCCAGCAGACAGAACGGACTTGGATGGGTCTTTAACAGGGCAAAAAGAAGCGCTATGGCCGTAAGCGCCCTCTCTCCGCCGGACATAACGGAGAGATTCAGCCACTTTTTGCCGCCGGGCCTGGCAACTATCTCTATGCCGCCTTCAAGGATGTCCACTCCCTCAGGTATCTCAAGCTTTGCCTCGCCGCCCTCAAAGAGCTTCGCGAATATTTCAGAAAAGTTCTGGTTTATTATTTTCAATGTTTTTATGAATTCTTCCCTTGCTTTTTCATCCAGTTCCTTGATCAGGTTAGAAAGGTTCTCCCTGGCAAGCGTCAGGTCCGTGTACTGAGTTTCCACAAAATTGAACCTTTCCCGGGCTTTTGCAAATTCTTCGGTGGCAAGCAGGTTCACAGGCCCAAGGTCCGCTATTGATCTCCTTAAGGACTCCGCTTCTTCCCTCGACCTGGTTATCGGTATGTCATATTCGCTTGCCAGGATCTCTTCCACTGTCATATTGTATTCGTTCATCATCTTTTCGCTTATCGCGGCAACTTCGCCTTCCAGCTTTGCCATTGCCACTTCTTCCTTTGAAAGCGCGTCCCTCATTACCCGATCCTCGCTCGTGCCGCCGGCGAGGAGCTTTTCTATTTCCTCGATCTCCCTTTCAAGTACTGTTCTCTTTGCGCCGCAGGATCCAAGCTTTTTCGTGATATCCCGCTCCTGCTCAAGCAATTTTGGAAGCGACAGCTCAAGCTCCCCTATGCGGGAGGCGCATAAATCGAGCCTTTCCTTCATTTCCTTCCTGTTCCTGGAACTTATCAGCTCATTTATGGACCGGACCTCATCTTTTATTTTTTCAAGTTCAGAACGGAGACTTTCCGTTCTTGAGGCTACGCCGGCATGCGTGATCCTGCTTTCCGTGAGCCCGGATGCCGCGTCATCTTTTTCTTTTATGATATTTTTGAGCTTTTCCTGAGACGAAGAAAGCCTTTCATTATTTTGCTTTGCTTCATCATCCAGCAGTTTGATATCGCTTTTCAGCGAACTTTCCCTTGCCGAAATGTCCCCGATCTCTTTTTTCCTTGCGGAGAGGCTCTTATGTATCAGCTCGATCTCTTCCGTGTTGTTCTTTATCTCAAGCGCGACGCTTTCCGCTTCCTGAGTGGCTTTCGCGTGCTCAATGAGCGTGGTGATCTCTTTTTCCTTCTCAAATATGCCGCTCACTTTCTCCCTGAGGCTTCCGCCCGTTATCTTGCCGTCAGATAAAATGAGCTTGCTGTTCAATTTCACACTACTGATCCTTATGTCTGCCCCATAAAGCAGTTCCAGCTTTACCGGACCCTCCTTGAACAGCGCTTCGAGAGTTTCGGCGGATGAGGGTTGCGTTGCTTTGTCTCCCTCTTTTTTATTAAGGCGTCCGCCAAGGGTGTCCAGCAAGGCCTTCAACTCCCCGGATTTCTTAATGAGATCGTTCCTTTCATTCTCAAGCTTTCCGACGAAATCCTCGTCGTGGCGGGCTTCCTCCTTTGCGTGCCTCAAGTTGCCTCCAAGCTCGATCATTTCATTTCGCTCGTTTGAGAGATCGCTTTCTTTTTCCAGGATCGTTATCTTGAGGTCGTTCACGACGCTATCGATTTTTTCTTGTTCCAAGAGCAGGCGGTTCGCATTTTGTTCCAGTTTGACAAGTTCGCTTTCAAGTTTGCTTTTCAGTTCACTTGCGGAGCGGAACTCCGCCTCAAGTTCTTTTGCTTTTTCATCCAGAAGCTTAAGTTTCGCGGCAAGCTCGCTTGCGTGCGACTGGGCCTCCTCGATCCTTTCCTCAAGGTTCCTTTTCTTTTCCTTTTCAAGCAATATGGAGCTCTTGTTCTCTTCATATGAGAGCTTTGCCGCGCTGATAGAAAGCCTCAAGCCTTCTATTTCATCGTTCAGCGCCCTGTATTCCTCTTTCTTTAAAAGGCGCCTGTCTTCATGCTGTTTGGTCAGGTTCAGTCCCAGCTCCATCTGGGACCTGAGGGATGCGATCTTTTCGTCAACTGTTTTCTTTTTTTCCGTGATGTTCTTGATCTGTTTTTTTGAAAGCCCGACTTCCAGGGTCTTCAATTTTTCCTTGAGTTCCTTGAACTGCGATGCCTTTTTTGATTGTTCTTCAAGCGTTGCAAGCTGGTTCGCTATCTCGCTTTTCAGGTCGGCGATCCTGAGCATGTTCTGTTCGGTGGAGATGAGCTTTCGCTCCGCGGCGGTCTTCCTGAACTTATACTTGTTTATTTTCGCGGCTTCTTCGAATATTTCCCTTCTCTCTTCCGGCTTTGAGGAAAGTATAGCGTCAACCTGTCCCTGGCTTATTATCGAATACGATCCCGCGCCAAGCCCGGTATCAAGGAAAAGGTCGCGAATGTCCTTTAATCTGCAATTGGCCTTGTTTATGAAGAATTCACTCTCGCCGGAGCGGAACGTCCTGCGTTTAATGGAAAGCTCGGAGAACTCGGTCTTTATCTTGTTGTCGGTGTTGTCAAGCTCAATGGAGACTTCGGCAAGGGAAAGGGATTTTCTGGCGGAGGAACCGGCAAAAATGACTTCCTCCAGGGCAGAACTTCGAAGCTCTTTCGGGTTCTGCTCCCCAAGGACCCATCTGATCGCGTCGACCAGATTACTTTTTCCGCAGCCATTGGGTCCTACAACGCCTGTTATGCTCCCGGGAGGATTGAACTCTATTACGGTCTTGTCCGCAAAGGTCTTAAACCCCCGGAGCGAGAGGTTTTTTAGGTACAATATACCTCCTCCGTTTTTGGTATATTATCACAATATATTATATGAGTCAAATGATTGATTTGCCAAAATCGCCCGCCTGTGATATACTCACCATTTGTTGTCCGCCTGAGGCGGACAGGTCCGATAAAAGGAGGAACGAATTTGAAACCATATGAAGCATTGATAATTTTAAATCCGGCCATGACCGAAGATAAAGTGGATGCAGCCGTTGGAAAATTTGAGAAAAAACTCAAGGACTGCGGCGTATCAGAAATAAACACATCCAGGTGGGGATTAAAAAAGCTGGCGTTCAAGATGAAGAAGGCCACTGAGGGTTTCTATGTAATGATAAATTTCAGTTCAGAATCAAAAGCGCCGAACGAACTAAGGGACCTTTTGAACGTTTCTGAGGATGTTATCCGGTACTCGATCGTGTGCGCAAAGCTGGCGGAGAAAGAAGTAAAAGAAGAGAAGGTGGAGATTGAACCTTCCATGATAATTGCTTCGCCAATAGGCGGGCAGGCCTCGCCACAATAGGCGGGCAGGCCTCGCCACAATAGGCGGGCAGGCCTCGCCACAATAGGCGGGCAGGCCTCGCCACAATAGGCGGGCAGGGAGAAAAAGCTTAAGAAGTGGCTAACTTAAACAGGATAATACTTATCGGAAGATTGACCGCTGACCCCGAGGTCCGGTTCACCGTGGAGGGGTTGCAGATCGCCAAGTTCACGCTTGCGGTGGACAGGTTCGCCCAGGAGGGCGCTCCCAAACAGATGGATTACATCGATATAGTCGCATGGAGGCGGCTTGCTGAAGTTTGCGGCCAGTTCCTTAAAAAAGGAAAATCTGTCCTTGTGGAAGGGCGCATCCAGATAAGAACATTTGAGAATGAAAGCGGACAAAGAAAATGGGCGACCGAAGTTGTGGCAAGAAACATAAAAATGCTTGGGATCGGGGGCAAGGAGGAAGCAATGCCCGCGGCCCCGCCGCAGGCTTCGGCCAAGGCGGAGGATGAGATACCGGGAGCGGATGAGCTTCCCGAAGAAGAAAGCGACCTGCCGTTCTAGAAGTTCGTAGTTAGTAATTAGTAATTAGGGGAGAATCTGATGTACAATAAGGTTTTTTTGATAGGGAATTTAACGAAGGATCCGGAGCTGAGATGCACTCCGAGCGGCATTCCGGTCGCAAGGTTTACCGTTGCCGTGAACAGGCCGTCTGCAAAGTCCGAGGCCAATGAAGTTGATTTCATAAATATCGTGGCATGGAGGCGGCTTGCGGAGATCTGCGGAGAGTACCTAAAGAAGGGAAGGCCGGTCTCGATAGAGGGAAGGCTCCAGATAAGGGAATATGAAAAGAACGGGGAAAAAAGGGTGTTCGCGGAGGTGGTCGCGGACGGCATGCAGATGTTAGGGAAAAAAGAGGGGACTTCTACTTCCAAACCGGCGGATACGACCCCGCAACAGCCTGAGGCATCCACCGGAGAAGAGATACCTTTTTAGTATTGATAAGGAGGATTTAACTTGAGAAACAGGGACAGGGACAGGGATAGGGACGAAAAAGATCAGAGGCCTCAAAGAAAAAGAAGGAAAAAGCCATGTATTTTCTGCATAGAAAAGACGATGCCCGATTACAAGAAGATCGACCAGATGAGAAAATTCGTCAGCGACAGGGGCAAGATACTGGGATTAAGGTCCTCCGGGTGCTGCGCCACCCATCAGAGGGCAGTGGCAATGGAAATAAAGAAGGCAAGACAGATCGGGCTTCTGCCTTACACGGTTGACTGATGAAAATAATACTCCTGAAAGACGTGAAAAGCCTTGGCGCCGCTGATACCGTGGCGAATGTGTCGGATGGTTACGCCAGGAATTTTCTTTTTCCCAAGAAGCTCGCGATAGAGGCAAATGACGCCGCATTGACGGCGCTTGAATCAAGAAAAAGGGCCATTGAGGAAAAAAGGGAAAAAGAAAAAGCTTCTTTAAGGGAAGTTGCCCAGAAGTTGAACGGGGCCGAGATCGGTATCGCGATGGACACCGGCGAGTCCGGAAAGCTTTTCGGGTCAGTGACCGCGTCCGAAATAGCGCAGAAGGCCTTCGAGGCCCTCGGGATCGAGATAGACAAGAAAAAGATAGTGCTTGAGGAGCCGATAAAGACGATTGGCGCCTTTGAAGTTCCCGTAAAATTCGCCCCTGATATTTCCGCCACAATAAGAGTTAATGTTACCTCAACTTCCAAAGAATGAAGTATCGTGATCACTTCATGCCAAATAAGCCCGGCGTTTATCTAATAAAGGACAGGTCCGGCAGGATAATATATGTAGGCAAGGCCATATCGCTTGTAAAAAGGGTAAAGGCGCACTTCCGCCTGGACTCCAAGCTTGCCGCTCACATAAGCGATGTCGATTATATAGTGACATCCAATGAACTTGAGGCGTTGATACTTGAGGCCAACCTTATAAAGAAACACAAGCCGAAGTTCAACGTGCTGCTCAGGGATGACAAGCAGTACCCTTATTTGAAGCTGACAATGAACGAAGAATGGCCAAGGCTGCTGATAGTCCGCAAAGTCCTGGATGACGGGGCAAAATACTTCGGCCCGTACAGGAGCCAGACGGTCAATGACATCATCAAGACGGTAAAGAGGCTTTTCCAGATAAGATGGTGCAGGGTGATCAAAAAAAGGAACCAGCCGTGTTTCTATTACCACATGGGCAAGTGCCTTGCTCCCTGCGCGAAGCGGGTATCCAAAGACCAATACCTTAAATCGGTGAGGGATATCGAACTTTTCCTTGAGGGTAAATATGATATCGCGATCGGAAAGTTAAAGCGAGAAATGCAGGACGCCTCCCGCAACAAGGAATATGAGCTGGCGGCGAGGGTGAGGGACAAGATAAGGCTTTTTGAGAGGATGTACGAAGAACAGAAAGTCGTGACCGCCGATAAAAAGGACAGGGATGTCTTCTCGGTGCAAACATACGGCAGCAGCGCGCTTGTCCTGAAGCTCGAAATAATGTCCGGGAAGATCATGGGGAAGGAATCATATTTCATCAAGAGCATAAAACTTAAAGAAGAGGACGTGCTGATGAATTCCATTATGCAATATTATTCCGGCGCGACATACATTCCCGAAGAAGTGGTGACGGATATCGATGAAAAGGACCGGAAATTGATGGAGGGGGCGCTGACGAAATTAAAAGGCTCAAAAGTCGCCGTAAAGCTTCCAAAGAGCGGTATTTACATGGGACTTTACAGGATGGCGCAGGAGAACTCAAGGTTCATGATGGAGCAGAGGCTAAAGGCCGAAGGCGATATTTACAGCTCACTACTTGATCTTAAGAGGATGCTGGGCATTGAAAGGGTCCCGTTCCGGATAGAGGCATTTGATATCTCCACCACTATGGGGGTTGAGACAGTGGGATCGATGGTGGTGTTCGAGGATGGCGCACCTCTTAAGGCGGATTACAGGAAGTTTAAGATCAAGTGGACGAAAGGCCTGCCTGCCGGCAGGCAGGGCATGAACGATGTCGCGGGGATATCCGAGATAGTTAAAAGGCGTTACAGCGGGGTCCTGAGCCGCGAAATGCCCCTTCCCGACCTTGTACTGATAGACGGAGGCGCCGGGCAGTTGAATGCCGCGAGACGGTCCGCCCCGAAAGGGATCGCTATCGCGGCTCTAGCAAAGAAGCTGGAGGAGGTCTACATGCCCGGCTGGAAGAACCCTTTAAGGCTTGATAAGAACATACCGGCGCTAAAGCTGCTCAGAAGGATAAGGGATGAGGCGCACAGGTTCGCCATTGCTTTTCACAGGAAGCGCAGAACCACTAGAATGTTGTCCTGACCTGTGATAACATTATTCCTTGTTTTATTGTGAAAAAATCGGTAATTTGCGTTGGGATATTATTACTAATTCACGCCGCTTTTTGTGAAGAGCTCAGCAATGAGCAGAAGAAGCTCCAGAACATCCAATCGCAATTACAGGAGGAGAAACAGAAGCTAAAATTAACGCGTGAACAGGAGCAAAAAGCGTTAACAAATCTTTATGTCGTAAAAAGGACATTGAACAAGGCCCAAAAGAACCTGAAGGATGCAAAAGGGCGGGTATCTTATAATGAAAAAAGCATCACAAGACTGAAAAAAGAATATCTGGAAGCTGAAAAGGAGATAAGCAAAAGGAACAAGGAACTCAAGCGCAGGATAGTGGAGGTTTACAAGAGCGGGAGCGGAAGCCTGCTCGAAATAATTTTCGCTTCCAGATCTATGGCGGACCTTGTCAACAGGACCTATTACTTCGGGCGCATTGTTGAGAATGACGCAAAGCTTATCGGCGATGTAAGGCGGCAGGTGGAAACGATCCAGAGCGCGAAGAAACAGCTTGAATCCGCCAACAGGGAGATCAAGGATTCGGTAAAGGTAATAGAATCGGAAAAGCGTGAGATAGTAAGGTCAAACGCTGAAAAAGAGCGGATCTATCAGTCGCTTAAAGTTCGGCGCCAGGAATACGAGCGGCGCGTGAAGCAGCTTGAGGCAAGCAGCCTGGAATTCGAGAAATTCATAAGAGGGCACGAAAAGACAGCGGCGGTCAGCACGGGCCGCTTTAACTGGCCGATAATCGGCAGGATAGTCTCGAGGTTCGGTTACAGGCGCCACCCTATCTGGGGCGGCCTGCATTTGCATACGGGGGTTGATCTGGCTGCTCCGTACGGAAAGCCGATACTCTCTGCCGACAGCGGGGAAGTGATCTTCAGCGGCTGGTGGGACGGATACGGGAAAGCCGTGGTCATTGACCATGGCAGAGGTTATACTACCGTTTACGGCCATATGTCCAGGATATACATGCAGACGGGACAGAGGGTGGTAAAGTCGCAGGTCATCGGGCTTGTGGGAAGCACCGGCTTCTCGACAGGGCCGCATCTGCACTTTGAAATAAGGTATAATGGCAGGCCTGTTGACCCGCTAGCATACTTGTAAATAAACCCTGAAGTATGTCCGCCAAAGGCGGACTTAACTTCTGGGTAAAGGAGAAGATAAATGAAGAAAAAAATAATATTTTTGATCCTGTTGACCGTCCTGATTTCCGCCTTTTCCATCCTTGATAACCACAAGGCCAGATCAGCCGATGACCTGGAATCAAAACTTAACATTTATCTTCAGGTCCTGGATGCCGTCAAGAACGATTACGTTGACAAGAACGTGGACAATACCAAGCTAATGTACGGCTCCATACGCGGCCTCCTTGATTCTCTTGATGATCCCTATACCAGGTTCCTTGAACCCACCTCTTATAAAGAGATGAAGATCAGGCTCTCGGGATCCTATTCCGGCATCGGAATATATATCGGCATGAAGGACAAGCATCTGATAGTGATATCCCCCATAAAGGAAACGCCCGCGTGGAAGGTGGGATTAAAACCAAAGGACAAGATAATGACCATCGACGGCAAATCCACAAAGGATATGGCGCTTGATGAAGCGGTAAGCCTGATAAGGGGGCCAAGGGGATCGTACGTGACGCTCGGCATTATAAGAGGCGCGGAAAAGGATCCCAAGGATTATAAGGTCATGAGAGAAAAGATCGTGATAAAAAGCGTGGAGACCGAGATACCAAAGGACGGCATGGGCTACATAAAGCTGAACACCTTTGAGAACCAGAACGCGGCCGAAGAGATGGAAAAAGCGCTTAATTTCTTGAAATCAAAGAAAATAAAAGGCGTTATCATAGACGTAAGGAACAACGGCGGAGGGCTGCTCCAGAACGCGATCGAGATAGGCAGCATGTTCATAAAGGAAGGCGTAATTGTTTACACCATAGACCGGGAAGGCAAAAAAGAGACGATCAGCAGCACCGGAAATCTTATCTGGGACAGGCCGATCGTTGTCCTGATAAATGAATCAAGCGCTTCGGCATCGGAGATCCTTGCGGGAGCGCTCCGCGACAATAATGTGGCAAAGCTTGTGGGGGCAAAATCTTTCGGCAAGGCATCGGTGCAGAACGTAAAGCAGCTTGAGGACGGCTCCGCTGTGCTGCTGACGGTGGCAAAGTATCTTACACCCAACGGAACGGACATATCCAAGAAAGGCATAGAACCGGATTACGTGGTGGAAGTACCCACCGGTGAAGCAGTGGAGGAGCCCGCAATGGAAGGAAAGAACATGGAGAACGATATCCAGCTTAAAAAGGCGGAACAGGTATTAAGCTCCCTCATCAGCATGATCGATGTTAAGGGATCGAAAAAGGCCTGCCTGCCGGCAGGCAGGGCGAGAAAGGCCAGTGCGTTTTCGCTTAGATAAGGTCGACTGGAAGGCGCTTTCGGAAAATAGAAGGCTTAAATTCGATGTGGGATTGGCCGTGGTGCTTATATTGTTCTTCGCCTTCTTTATCGACATAATTTATTCGATCTGCAGGTTCAAGTATTATAAAGAGGAAAGGCCGAGGGAAAAGGCGGCGATCAGCCAGCCCGTAAAAAAACAGCCGGCGGTGATAAGGACAACGAGAAAAGCTGCCGCTGTGGTGGCGATAATACTGGATGATGCCGGAGGCAGTATCCCTGATTACGCGGGGATACGCTCCATAAAGGAACCTTTAACGGTGAGCATTCTGCCGCATCTTCCAGGATCTTTGTCCATTGCAAGGCAGCTGAAGGACGCCGGCATTGAGATAATGCTCCACATGCCGATGGAGGCCGATAACGGAAGTTATACAAAGCGGGATGGCGGCATGATAATCACTTCGGCAAGCGACGACGAGATAAAAAAGGAAGTGCTGGATGATTTTTCCAGCGTAAAATGGGCGGTCGGCTTTAATAACCATATGGGTTCAAAGGCGACAAAGGATGAAAGGGTAATGAGGGATGTGTTCGAATCCGTGAAGCATAAAGGCGTTTTCTTTATAGACAGCAGGACATCGGGGAGTTCCATCGCAATGAGGATAGCGAAGAGCATCGGAATGCGCTCCGCGGAGAACAATGTTTTTCTGGACGGCGGCACCTCGGAAGCGGATATTGAAGGCAGGTTCAGGCAGCTGATCTCAATGGCAAGGTGGCGGGGCAGCGCTATAGGGATCGGCCACGCGACGCGGCGTTCAATGATCAGCGTGCTGAAAAGACTGATGCCCGAATACGCGAAAGACGGCATCAAATTCGTTTACGCATCGGAGCTTGCAAAATGAGGCACTTTCTACTTTTAACCTGTACTTTTGCATTTTGCCTTTTTACTTTTGCTTTTTCTGCCGAGGTTGAACAGCCCTATTATATGATAGGGGCGGGCGACATGCTTGAGATCCACGCGTGGAACAGCGAAAACCCGGACATATTGATAGTGAATCCGGCAATAACGACCCAGGCACAGACAATTGTTACCACAACTCCCATTGACACGCATTCCGTGATGGTCTCAAGGGACGGAAGGATCTATGTCCCCCTTGTAGGGGTCATTAAAGTTGAGGGCCTTACGACCAGGGACCTTGAGAACCTGATAAAAAAGGGATTGAAATCATATACACCTGACGCGCAGGTGACCGTTCTCATCAAGAACCCGAAGCCGGTGAAGGTATATTTGATGGGACAGGTGAACCGTCCCGGCATGTACGGGGTCCCGGACGGGAATCCAGAGGAGTGCAGGCTTATAAACTTCGTCAACCTTGCCGGCGGTTTTACGCCGTACGCGGAGCTTAACCAGATATCCATAAAGAGAAAAGGCGAATCAATGACGGTGGATTTCTACAAGGTTGAAAAGGAAGGGGACATTGGACAGAACGTTATATTAAGGGACGGCGATACCGTGATCGTGCCGCAGAACTTCAATCAGGTATATGTTCTTGGTTATGTTGTAAGGCCCGGAGCGGTGAAATATATCGAAGGAGCGAAGGTCGCGGATTACATAGGCAGCGCGGGAGGATTTACACGGTTCGCGGCAACGGATAATATAGGGATCATCAGGGGCGACCCCGCGAACCCGGTCGTCTTAAAAGTGAAGGTGAACAAGTACCTTGCGTGGGAAAGTGATTCTGACAATCCAAGGATACTTCCGGGCGACGTTATTTATATCCCGCAGTCCTGGTTCGCGGACTGGGCCGACATGGCGGGCATCATGATAGGGTTCAGGGATTCAAGGAACGCGGCAAGGGACATTGTGTCCGGCCCGCAGTGGGATCCGAGCGTGAACAGATGAACGAAGAAGAATTGAACCTGCTTGATTATGTGAGGGTTATCCGTAAGTGGAAGGAATTCATAATTTCCTTTACTGCGGCCGCGATCGTTGCGACCGTGTTCTGGTGCATCATGACGCCATGGACATACAAGGCGGAGACAACACTTCTTATACCATCGCAGTCTTCCAAAGGAATGGAGGGTATACTTGCGCTGTCTTCCATGATGACAGGGTCAATGATAAATCTGCCGACCGATATTTCGCAATCCCTTCTTGGAAGGACCACCAATTTTTCGGACATATTAAAGAGCAAGACGGTCGCGGAGATGATCGTGGACGGGCTGAACCTGAAAAAATATTACAGAACGAACAATAAGGAGGGCCTGATCGCTTCCATACGGAAAAAGATAGCGGTAAAGGAGCAGAGAGGGATCCTTAATATATCAGTCGTGGACAGGGATCCCAAGCTCGCGTCCGACATCGCCAATTATTCGGTCATCGCCCTTGATGAGTTCAATAAAAAAGGGAACATACAATTCGCCAAGAGGATGAATATCTTTGTAAAGGAGCAGATGGCTACCGCAAAGATAGACCTTTCTGAAGCGGAGGAAAAGCTGAAAAAGTTCGAGACCCAGGCGCAGATGGTGAAGATATCGGAAAGGGAATTGATGCTGGCCCGGCTCATGAGGGATGTAAAGGTGAAAGAGGTCCTTTACACCATGCTTCTTCAGGAAGCGGAAAAATCAAAGATCGATCAGGCAAAGGAGGAGCTTTTCTTTGAGGTACTTGATCCGGCAAGGCCGCCCAAGAGGCCGTTCAAGCCAAAGCCCTTTCTCTATTCATTGATCGCTTTGGTGCTTGGAACTTTCATGTCGGGATTTCTTGCCTTCTTTTTTGAATATCTTGAGTCGCTTGGGGTCAAGATACCAAAATTGGATTATGGAAAGGAGATAAAATGGAAAGAAATGAAGGGATCCTTGATGAACTGGAGAATATAAAGAAGATCGACAGCCGCGGAATGCTAACGCTAGTGGAAAAGCTGCCGGATATGCTTGAAGAAGGATGGACGATCGCGGATTCACATAACCTTCCAAAGCCCGAGAAAATTAATAATATCGTTATGTCCGGCATGGGCGGATCCGCGATGGGCGGCGACATTGTAGCGTATGTCCTGAGGGATAAGGTGAAGTTCCCCATGGTGGTGAACAGGAACTATACCTGCCCCAATTTCGTGGATGGCGGGACGCTGTTCTTTGCCTTGAGCTATTCCGGGAATACGGAGGAGACCATATCCTCTTTCAAGGAAGCGGCCGCTAAAAAGGCCCGGATCATATGCATTTCTTCCGGAGGCGAACTCAAGGAGCTGGCGGCAAAGTTCAAGGTCCCTTTCATAGAGATACCGAAAGGCCTTCCCCCGCGCGCGGCTCTTGGATACATACTTTCCGCGATGCTGAACGTTCTTTACAAGCTTGGCATCGACTCTGGCCTTAAGCAGGAGATCGGTGACAGCGTCAAGCTTTTGAGGCAGCTTTCAAAAAAACGCGGGGCTTCGGCTTCCTCAAGGGAGAACGAGGTAAAGCAGATGGCGCTGAAGCTTTCCGGCAAGATCCCCGTGGTGCTGGCGACAGAAGGCACCACATATCCCGCGGGACTTAGGTGGAAGACGCAGCTTAACGAGAACAGCAAAGTAACGATGCTTTTCTCGGTCTTTCCCGAGCTCAACCACAACGATCTTGTGAATTATTCGTTCCTTAAGCCCGGCGAGCACGATTTTTCCTTTGTGATACTGCGCGATGACGCGGAACTGGAAAGGATGAAGAAGCGCATAGAGATAACCAAGTCGCTCATAAGCGGATTTGTGGGCGGGATATCGGAGGTATGGGCGCAGGGAAGATCGAGGCTGGAAAAATTAATGTCGCTCATCCAGTTCGGGGATTACCTTTCCGTGTACCTTGCCGTGATAGCAGGAATTGACCCGACCCCTGTGGAGATAATAGAAAAGCTGAAAAAGGAACTTGCCAGATGAAGGCGATAATCATTGCCGGGGGGCTGGGAACAAGGCTGCGGCCGCTTACATATAATATACCAAAGCCCATAGTGCCGCTCGCGAACAAGCCGTTCGTATTCCACCAGATCGAGCTTCTTAAAAAGTTCGGCATCACCGAGATAATATTGAACCTGCATTACCTCTCCGACAACATAAGGAATATTTTTGACGACGGCAAACGCCTGGGCGTAAAAGTATATTATTCCATAGAGGAGCATCCGCTTGGAACGGCCGGCGCGGTGAAGAACGCCGAAAAGTACTTTGACGGCGGGACCATGCTTGTGTTTAACGGGGACATACTTACGGACATGAACCTGGAGCGGGCGTTAAAGTTCCATGAAGAGAAGAAAGCAAAGGTCACCATAGCGCTTACAACGGTGGAAGACCCCACCCTGTACGGGCTGGTAGTCACGGATAAAAGCGGAAGGGTGACCGAGTTCCGCGAAAAGCCGTCATGGGAGCATGTTACGGTGAACACGATAAACGCGGGTGTTTATATAGTAGACCCGGGTATCTTCAAGCTTGTGCCCAAGGGCAAGGAATTTTCTTTTGAGAGACAGCTATACCCGATGCTGCTGGAGCGCGGAGAGAAAATTTACGGTTACGTGACGGACGCGTACTGGATGGACATAGGCAGCCCTGAAAAGTACCTGAAAGCTCACCGCGACATCCTGAACGGGGACGTTATGGCAAATGTTCCCGGGAACAAGATAAGCGCGAACATCTGGGTGGAGGAGGACGTCAATATCAGCAGTTCCGCGAAAGTGAGGGGGCCAGCGCTGCTCGGGACACATTCAGTGATAGCGGAAGAAGCGATCATGGAGGAATTTGTCGTGCTTGGCAGCGCCGTCTCAGTCGGCAAGGGGGCCAAACTCAAGAACTGCGTCATCCATTCCAACACGATAATCGGAGAAGGCGTGAAAATAGACGGCAGCATTATAGGAAGCCACTGCACAATAGAGGAGTTTTCAACTATCGGCCGCGGTGCTACAATTGCCGACATGAGCATACTGAAAAAAGGGACCAGGATAGGGGCGATCTCATGATAAAGATATATTCAGGGGATGCCGTTGAAAAGAAAGTAAAGGAGATCACCTCCAGGTCCATGTTCTTTGACAGAAAAAAGGAAGAAGCAGTACGCGAGATCGCCGAGGATGTAAGGGAGGGCGGCGACGAAGCCCTCCTGAAATACACGAAAAAATTCGACGGCGTCACATTGTCAAAGGACGACATTAAGGTTACTTCAAAGGAGATCAACGACGCGTACAAGGAAGTGTCGGATGATTATTTAAGGGCTTTGAAAGCGGCATCCAGGAACATATCACAGTACCACAAGCGCCAGAAGGCCGATGAATGGTTCGAGACTCTTCCGGATGACGTGATCCTTGGAATGAGGAACATCCCTGTGGACAGCGTGGGTGTTTACGTGCCCGGCGGAACTGCCGTGTATCCGTCATCGGTGCTCATGAACGTGATACCGGCAAAAGTGGCTGGCGTTAAAGATATTGTAATGGTCACACCACCTTCGAAAGGCGGGAAAATAGATCCTCACATACTGGTAGCCGCGGCTGAAGTTGGCGTGGGCAACATATTCAAAGTCGGAGGCGTACAGGCGATAGCGGCGCTTGCTTTCGGGACCCAAACAGTGCCAAAAGTGGACAAGATAGTGGGACCCGGGAATATTTACGTGACGCTTGCCAAAAAATATGTTTACGGCGAAGTGGGCATCGACAAGCTGGCCGGGCCTTCGGATATCGTGGTGATCGCGGATGAGGACTCTGAACCTGAATACATCGCCGCGGACATGCTTTCGCAGGCCGAGCACGACGAGCAGTCCATGGCAGTGCTGATATCCACTTCCATGGAAGTGGCCAAAAAAACCGCGCGTGAACTGGAAAAACAAGTGAAGAAGCTGGGCAGAAAAAAGATCGCAAAGGCCGCGATGGAAAGCAACGGGTATATATTTGTTGTTGAAGGGCTGAAGAAAGCTGTTGAAATATCCAACAGGATCGCACCCGAGCACCTTGAGATTCTCTCAAGCCCTCCCCAGAACATACTGGAAAGGATACGCAACGCCGGCGCGGTCTTTCTTGGACCCCATTCTCCCGTGGTGGTGGGCGATTACATGGCTGGGCCGAACCATGTCCTGCCCACATCCGGATCAGCCAGGTTTTCCTCGCCGCTTTCCGTCTATGATTTCATAAAGAAGCAGAGCATAGTGGGATACACAAAACCCGCCTTGAAGTCGATCCTCGCGGACATAAAGGTATTTGCGGAGGTAGAGGGCCTGGACGCGCACGCGAAGTCAGCCGAAATAAGGTTCAAGTCCTGATCATTTTTTACCGCCCAGCAGCAGGAAGAATATAGCCATCCTTATCGCCACGCCGTTGGTCACCTGATCAAGTATCACGTTGAACGGGCCGTCAGCAACCTCGGATGATATTTCAACACCCCTGTTTATCGGGCCTGGATGCATTACCACGACATCGGGCCTGGCTTTCTTGAGGCGCTCGGAGGTTATCCCGAAAAGCTCATGGTATTCCTCAATGGAAGGGAAGAGCCCCTTTTGCTGGCGCTCCAGCTGTATCCTGAGCACATTTATGAAATCGGCATCCCTTAATTCGCTGTCCAGGTCATAGGAGACCTTGGCGCCGGATGCCTCGATGCCGGCGGGAATGAGCGTAGGCGGGCCGACAAGCGAAACTTTCGCGCCAAGCTTGAGCAGGCCCCAGAGGTTGCTCCTTGCCACGCGGCTGTGGGCGATATCGCCCACAATGACCACTTTTTTTCCTTTAAGCGCGCCTTTCTTTTCCCGCATCGTGTAGATATCAAGAAGTCCCTGGGAAGGATGCTCGTTGGCGCCGTCACCCGCGTTTATCACGGAAGCTTTCACGTTCTCATCCACCAGCGCGGCGGCCCCTGAGGCGCTGTGCCTTATCACTATCGCGTCGATCCCCATCACTTCCACGTTCTTTACCGTGTCGATAAGGGTCTCTCCCTTTACGACACTGCTTGATGACATTGTAAGGGAGGTGGTGCTGGCCGAGAGCATTTTCGCGGCCATCTCAAACGATGTTCTTGTTCTGGTGGAGGGCTCATAGAACAGGAGCGCGATGGACTTGCCGTTGAGCGCGGGCACCCTTGGGACGGGACGCTTCATTACCTCCGCCATGCCCAACGCGGTGTCCAGAATGAGGGTGATCTCTTCAACTGACAGGTCTTTAAGCCCGAGGAGGCTTTTTCTGTTTAGACTGACATTTTTTGACATTGCTTAAATCCGGCATTTATTATATCATAACTCTTCGGAGGATTCTCTTGGAAGAACAGAATTACTCGAATATCTTAAGCAATCTCCCGGGAAAAATCAGAAATATCATATCAAACGTTGTCTCAGCGCTTCTTGTGATAATGCTGTTGATGATCCTTTTCATCGGCTACAGGTCCATTGCCGCGAGGTACACGGGAGTGAGCGAATCCGGCTACATGATGGGCACTTTTTTTGAGATCAAGGTGAACGGCAAGAATACCGGCGACCACGTGAAGGCGGCGCTTGATAAAATAAGGGAGATAGCGAACCTCATAAATTATTATGATGACAAAAGCGAGCTTTCCGCGATAAACAACATGGCGGGGATATCGGCGGTGGCGGTAAGCCGCGACACTTTTGAGATAACTGACAAGGCCTTGAAGTTATCCAGGAGGAGCGGCGGAGCGTTCGACCTTACCATCGGCCCTTTGACGGACATATGGAACTTCGGCTTAAAGACCCATACGGAAGTGCCTTCGGGCAACGAGCTTGTTTACGCTCAGCACCTGGTCAATTACGGCAATGTGGTGGTGAACCCGCAGAACGAAACCGTCAAGCTTTTGTATCCGGGAATGAAGATAAACATGGGCGGTGTGGGAAAAGGCTACGCCATATCAAAGGCCAGGGCGATACTTGTTGAAAGAGGAGTTAAGAGTGCCATAATAAGCGCGGGTTCGAGCATAGCCGTCATAGGCGACAACAAGGGAAGGCCCTGGAGGATCGGGATAAAGGACCCAAGGCATCCGGATGACTTTATCGGAGTGATCAAGCTTGATGCCGGACAGGCGCTTTCAACCTCGGGCGATTATGAAAAGTATTTTGAAATTGCCGGGAAAAGATACCATCACATCCTTGATCCCTCCACCGGGATGCCCGCCGACTTGTGCAGGTCCGTTACTGTCATTTGCAATGACGCGACGGACGCGGACATGCTCTCCACCGCGGTCTTCGTGATGGGGCCAAAGAGGGGGCTTGCGTTCGTTGAAACAATCCCGGATACGCAGGCTGTAATAATCGACAAGGACGGCAATGTTATTACAACGCAGGGCGTTGTTCTGGAAAGGTAGAAGATGATAATACTTGCTCTTAATTGCGGCAGCTCATCCGTAAAGTATCAGCTTTACGACTGGGACCGCAGGGAGATAATGACAAGGGGGATAGTGGAGAGGATCGGCCTTGAGAACTCGTTCATAACCCACGAGGAGCCGGGGAAAGACATCTACAAGGCGGAGTACAGCTGCCCCAACCACGAGGAAGCGTTAAAGCTCATAATAAGCACGCTCACCGACAAGGAAGTGGGCGTCATAAAGGAGATCGGCTCAATTTCCGCGGTGGGCCACCGGGTGGTGCACGGCGGCGAGCACTTCGCGCATTCCGCGCTGATAGATGAAGCTGTTCTCGCGGCGATAAAGGAATTCCAGGACCTGGCGCCGCTGCATAATCCGCACAATATTTCGGGCATTGAAGCCGCAAAGGCCGTGCTTCCAGGCGTTCCCCACGTGGCCGTATTTGACACCGCTTTCCACCAGACCATGCCACCCTCCGCTTACTTGTACGCGGTCCCTTACGAGTGGTACAAAATGTACGGGGTCCGCAGGTACGGATTCCACGGCACATCCCATCTGTACGTTTCGCGCAGGGCGTCGGCGATCATGGGGAAGAAGCCGGAAGAGCTTAAGGTGATCACGATGCACATTGGCAACGGGGTTTCCATTTGCGCGGTAAAGAACGGCATATCGGTTGATACAAGCATGGGGCTTACGCCCCTTGAGGGAGCGGTCATGGGCACGCGTTCGGGGGACCTTGATCCAGCGATCATACTTTTCATGATAGAAAAAGAGGGTTTCTATGCCCATCAGCTTGACACGATACTTAATAAGAAAAGCGGGCTTATGGGAATAACCGGAAAATACTTTGACAGGCGGGATGTGGACAAGCTTGCGGAGGAAGGGGACGAGCGCTGCAAACTGGCCCAGGAGATAGAAGCTTACAGGCTGAAAAAATATATCGGGGCTTATGCCGCGGCCATGGGAGGGGTGGATGCTGTGGTATTCACCGCGGGAGCGGGAGAGCTCAATTATAAGCTCCGCGAGAGAGTGATGGACGGACTTGATTTCATGGGAATAAAACTTGATCCGGCAAGGAACTTGGATGGCTCAAGCAGGGAAAAAGAGACGATCATTTCATCGGATGATTCAAAGGTAAAGGTGATCGTTATCCCCACCGATGAAGAGCTTGTGTTCGTGGAGGACGTTGCCGCGATACTTGAGGGAAGATATGATATCCATACCAAGTTCACTTATACATTCCAGGACCCCAGGTTCAAGAGGAAGATAATCCATAAATGAGCAGCATCTGCATATTCGAGGACGAAGGATTTAGCGGCCTGCTTCCCATAGTGTGGTTCAGGCCCGTATTTGACCTGCGATGCGGAATAAATACTCTGTTTGAAAAGATAAAGCGCTGTTATCCGCGAACAAATGTTTACCTGCTGTGCAGGGACTACCTCAATGCAAGGGTAAAAAAGGACCATCCGGGGGCATTTGTCGGAAAAATTGGCAAGGAATCTTCCGTCCTCTTCATAAACGGCCGGCTTCTCTGCGATATTGAGACGGCAAAGAAGATCCCCGCTTCCGGCGCTGATGAGATATTTGAATGTAACGGGGTAGTGGCGGCGGCCAGGCTGTCCAAGGGGAACCTTGAGATGGTGTCGAACTCGATAACTTCTCCCGCGAGCAAGAAGTCTTTTTCCGCGGTTTACAGCACATGCAGGGTGTCGCAGGTGCAGGCCAGGATGATCGATCACTTCTTTGACATCGTGGCCAGTAATAAGGGCGAGATCACTTCGGATTTCGCTTACTATACGAGAGGCGGGATAACAAGGGGAAAGGTCCATGAATCAGTCGCCACATATCATCATGGCGGCATATTCATTGATGACGGCGCGGAAGTTGAAGCGTTTGCCACACTTGACGCAAGGAACGGGCCTGTCTATATTAGCAAAGGCGCGAAGGTTCTTCCTTACAGCCGGATCGATGGTCCCGCATTCATCGGCGAGAGATCGGTCATTACCACGGGCGCGAACATCAGAGGGGGCGTCAGCATAGGCGAAGGATGCAAGGTGGGCGGGGAAGTGGAAGAGACGGTTTTCCAGGCATACAGCAACAAGGCCCACTACGGATTCCTCGGGCACAGTTATATCGGCGAATGGGTGAACATCGGTGCGGGCGCCACGAATTCCGATCTCAAGAACAGCTATGGCAGCATCAAGATCAATTACTCGGGCAGTGAGATCGATTCCGGCAAAATGTTCCTTGGCTGCTGCATCGCTGACCACACAAAGGTGGGCATCGGCGTACTGATCAATACGGGCTCTGTTATCGGCGCCGGCTCCAACGTTTTCGGCGGAGGCGTTACGCAGAAGTTCATCCCCTCTTTTTCCTGGGGAAATTCGCATAAAATGATAAAATATGATCCTGAGCGCGCCATAAAGACGGCGAAGATCGTCATGGGCAGGCGCGATAAAGAGATGGAAGAATCCGACATAGACCTGTTCAGAAAGATATATGAACTGACCGAGGACGAAAGGAAGAGTTGCCTGGTCGTCTAATGGCCCGCCTCGACTCGCGGAGCTCGTCGACGCGAGGCGGGTAGGTCAGAAGTGTTGGGGATTATGTTTAAAACCTATATTTTGATTAATAAAGCACACAATAAAACTTATGTTGGCATTACTGCTGACATTAATAAGCGTTTGGCGGAGCACAATAGTGGAAAGAGTGCCTTTACTAGTAGATATGGTCCTTGGACAGTATTTCATATTGAAGAATATCCAAGTATAGCCGAAGCAAGAAAAAGAGAAAAATATTATAAATCATGTGCTGGCAGGAAGAAGATCAAGAAAATGTTCAGTTGTTGCCCGGTCGTCTAATGGTAGGACAGCGGCCTTTGGAGCCGTCAATTGGGGTTCGAGTCCCTGCCGGGCAGTACTTCGACTCAACTTATGAGTGACAAGATAATACTTAATAAAGACATGACGATAGCCGAGGCGATCAAGCTTAAGCCGCAGATCGCGGGGCTTCTTATGGGAAAAGGCATGCACTGCCTTGGATGCGTGATAGCGGCGGGCGAGACGCTTGAGCAGGCGGCAGAGGTCCACGGTTTGGTCCCTGATGAACTATTGAAAGAACTTAACGAATTAAAGTAGTTGTTTCAGCAAGATATGGGTGATAGAATCCTTAAGTTATTCAGAGGAGGGGAAAATAATATGGGGAACAAGTCCTGGTATTATGTTTTGGTCTTTTGTCTCTGCCTTTTCAGTTTTGCGGTGATTAGCGGATGCGGAAGTGCCGCAGCGGGTGGAGGGGGAACGCCGGTATCTTCGGTGTCTTCGGGGAGACTGGTTGATCCGGCCATTGTGAACGCGATCGTTTTTATTGACGTTGACGGCAACGGCAGTTATAACGCCCTTGTGACAGGCGAGCAGATTGCAACAACGGACGCAAACGGCTACTTCACTTTTACTGAGACACCGTCCATGGGAGCCACTGTAAAAATTCTTGTGCAGGGACTTCACCTTGGCATCACATATGACGCGATCCTGAAAAGGCCTGTTGATGGAATAGCGGGACTGAACATGACGCCGCTCACAACAATGCTTGCGAACGGGATAAGCGCGGACGCAATAATCTACATTATTAAGACCTATGCGGGCGTTACCATAGAAGATGCCGCAGATATTGTAGCTGATCCAATGGCCGGGTTCAGTCCAACAAGCCCCAGATCAATAGCCAAATTAAGGGGCGCTATCTGTGCGTATTGCCTTATGCAGATAATATCCAAGGAAACAGGGATTTCCGGAGGATATTTCGATGCAGCTTCAATTGAATCAGGCCCTGACAGCGCCGATATTAAAAATGGCCTTGCTCAAATGGGTTCCGCGGTAAGGAGCGCACTTCCGGATGATATGGTGGGTAAGATCAATGCGATCATAACAGGCATACATGATCAAGTAACATTAGAAACAGATGGAATGATCCCTGTTAATATCCCCCCTGCAACGGTGGATGATGTTGCAAGCACGGCATTTGTTATAACCAGATGGGTCATGCAGCACTCAATAGCGAACTCTGGTAGCGGTTATTTTCCGGGCACAGCGGCCTTGGCATCAATTGAGGCATATGCCGGAAAGGTGGGCATGAGGGAGTATCTCTTAAGGAACAGAACGGCTGTGATTTTCAATGTTCCTAGTTGGGCCCCACCTGAAGCACCACATCCTCTTGGAGATTGGACTTATGAAATGATGGTTGATCATAATATGATGTATGAGGGACCCGGAGGAGGAACATTGGTAGCGACAGGCGAGATAGCCGCTTCTGTCAAAGGCTATGATATCAGTTATCCCGCTTTTAATCCGACTATAATTAAGGTTAACTGATAGAAAGATCGATTTAATGAAGAGGGCAGGAGCTTAGGTTCCCGCCCTTTTTGTTTTATATGGCTATCGGTTCCTTGATATGGCTTCGTTGTTGTAAAATGCCTTTCACGGTGATAAAATTTAAACATGAAGCCGTGGGAAATTGAACGAACAAACAGAAAAATCAGCAAATTATCAGGACAAAGAACCGTAAAGTTGTTCTTTGATCTTTATAAAGCCGCGATCGAGGTTTTACGCGCTTCGATATTAAGCGAAAGACCAAAATTATCTCCAAAACACTTGAAAATTAAGATGGGTAAACTGTCAAAGTCCATCGGCAGCTTATGAACTTTAAAAAGCTTCTTTCAAAAATCGATCTTCTTTTCCGCAAGAGCAATGTCCCATATATGCTGGTCGGAGGATTTGCCGTCGCCTACTGGGGATACCCAAGGCAGAGTTTGGGTATTGATGTTGTGTCAGACTTAATGACCAAAAACCTCGATGAATTCCTGAATAACGCAAAAAAGCTTAAGTTTTCTTTCCATAAGCATGAAATTGAACTTATTTTAAAAAAAGGCAACAGGTTTGTAATGGAGCTTGATGATTTCAGGATCGATTGCTGGCTGCCTAAAACCTCCTTTGAAAAAGAGGCCCTTTTGAACAGAAAGCGGAAAAAGCTTTTTGGACGCGATCTGTATATTATTGGGCCCGAAGACCTGATCCTGTCAAAACTTCTGATAGGAAGGGCAAGGGATATTGAGGATATTAAAACGATCCTGATCCGACAAGGAAAAAAAATAAATAAGCCTCTTTTGAATAAAAGAGCCGCGATCTTGAATGTCGCTAAATCGCTATCGGCTCTTTGATGTGTTTGCGATGAAGCCTAAGTTCAGAGACAGCGTGTGAGAGTGAGGATGAGTGGTGGGTCTGGGATGAGGATGAGTGGTGAGTCTAGGATGAGGGTGGGATGTGGGTTTGGGGTGAGGATGAGTAGTGAGTCTGGGATTAGGGTGGGAGTGAGAGGTGAGTTTAGAATGAGTTTAGGGTTGAATGTTAGGAATATATTTTCCTCATTCTTATCCCCAATTCTAAACCCACCACCCATTCTCATCCTCAATCTTACTTACTTCGATTTGGTCCAGCTCTCTTGAAGACGGTAGAGTTGTTTGCCGATGATATTGTATTCCTCGATCAGTATCGCAATTATCGTATTGTTGGGAAGATAGTCCTTTGCATAAGATAAATGTACGATCATCTCATTCGCCTCTCCCATGGCGTCAACCAGGTATTTCTGGAACCCTTTCAGCTGATTCTTTTTAGCATACCCTTCGGCTATCATTGCGGGAATAGCTTTTGAAGCCCTGCGCATCTGATCGGCAAGGTCGAACTTCTCATATGATGGCAATTTAGGCGCTATGTTAAAAAGCACTTCCCTTGAAGCAACAAAAGCCCTTTTATATACATCCAGGTCCAAGAACGACCCACTTTTTCTAGTAGTTTCCACACTCTCACCCCCACTCCAAACCCATTACCCATTCCTATTCTCATCCTTAATAATAAGAAGCAATTATCGTGCCAAATAGTAATAAAGGAAAATACGAATGAGATGCTATCCCTAAGATTATAGATTTGTAGTTATTTCCGACAGTTGTAGATTATTTCGACAGCAATATTATATTGCTATAGGCTCTTTAATGTGGCTTCGTTTAAGCTTTAACTCGGAAACATCCAGTATCGGCTTTTCACCTTTGACGAGGCTTGTTACCACTTTCCCCACTGCCGGCGAATGCATGAAGCCATGACCGGAAAAACCAGTCGCGATAATTAAGCCGGGTATATGATCGTCAATGATCGCGTGTTTGTCCGGTGTTTCATCGCTCATTGTGCTGTTCACTTTCTTTATCGATGAATTCTCGGTTTGAGGGAACCGCCTGATCGATGCCATTATCGTCTCATCCACGCTTTCCTGCTGAAGCGCGTAATCCACCTTCTCGTCCTTCCCCGACATCCCCACAAGGGCATCGGTCCCTTCTTTCTTTATGTACCAGCCGGTGGGCACTTCCATGGTGACAGGGAAATCAAAATCAAAGCCGGTGATGGCGACCACATACTTCCTTCTGTGAACTATGGGAATATCGATCCCTATGGTCTTTCCGAGCTCATTGGATTGAGGACCTGCCGCAAGTATAACAGTTTCAGATTTAATCAATCCTTCTGATGTTTCAATCCCGACAACGACACCGTTTTCCGATACGAGCCTCGAGGCCGATACCCCCAAACGAAAACTGACTCCATTTGCCTTAGCCCCTTTTTCATACAACTCAATCAGCTTGGCCGGCTCAGCTATCCCGTCCAGCCTGTGGAAGCTACCGCTCCTAACCCCCTCTATATATATGTAAGGGAAACGGGCCTTTATGTCAGCCGGGGTAAGGTATTCGGCCATAACTCCCAGCTCGTTCTGCATCTTTACCCTGGACATCGAGTCGGACTCCATATCAAGTATCAAGTAGCCGTAGCGCTTAAGCCCGATGTCGAATTTCTCAAGTTCAGGGAAAGATTCGATCGAAAACTTGACGTTTATCGGGGTGGAAAATTGATACCTGACTCCTCCGGAACAATACTGGGTAGCCCCTGTACCAAGAAGCTTTTCTTTTTCGTACAGGACAATGTCCTTAATCCCGGATCTTGATAGGTAATAAGCTATCGATGTTCCAATTATCCCGCCGCCGATTATTGATACCATGAGGGATATTTTACATTAAAATGCTTATTGCCGATAATGGATATTTGTTATAGGATCATCCTGCTTGACTTAAAGAAAGAGGGCTCCGTTTTTCGGGGCCTTTTTTATTTGGACGGAGTAGATGCAAAATGAGGTGACGGTATGAATATAAACAGAATTTATATCCCGATGATCGTTATATTGCCTCTTATGAGTTTTGTCCTCATATTCGGCTGCGGGAATCCAACAGGCGGCGGCAACGGAACGCTGGCGGGAAGCGCTGCCTCAGGCTTGCTTCCCTGCATCAGCTATTTTGACGAAACGAACACCGCCCTGAAATACGCGGAATGGACGGGGACGACGTGGGAGATCGAAACTGTAGACGATACAGGTAACGTGGGCCGGGATACATCTTTGACTTTGAACAGCAGCGGCAATCCAAGGATAAGTTACAGGGATGTCGGCAACGGCGCCTTGAAGTATGCGAAGTGGACGGGGACGACGTGGGAGATCACAACAGTAGATGATCCTCCTGCTGCTGTAGTGGGCTACAATCCCTCATTAGCTCTGGACAGCAGCGGCAATCCAAGGATAAGTTATTATGATGAAACCAACGAAGATCTGAAGTACGCAAAATGGACGGGGACCACATGGGAGATCACAGTGGTTGATGACTATCACGCGGGCCAATTTTCATCTTTAGCTTTGGACAGCAGCGGCGCACCGCACATAGGTTATTATCAAAACCAGGCAGGTTATGCACAATATGCAACCCTGGAAGGCAGCACCTGGAAAATTAATAACAAAGTGGACGACCCCAGTATAACTGGGGTGGGAGAATATACATCTTTGGTATTGGACAGCAACGGCAGGCCCCATATAGCTTATTATGACGGAAACAATATTCATCTGAAATATGCATGCTGGGAAGCCGGCACAGGCTGGATGGTTCAGACTCTGGAAGCTAACGGTCCGCAGGGAGGAACGGATATATCTTTGGCACTGGATAGCAATGGGAATCCTCATATAAGTTATTATAATTATACAAACTGCCGCTTGAGATACGCGGAATGTACGGGGACAACATGGAATTTTGTGACATTTGAAGCAGGTGTAACTGAGGGGCAGTACACATCCCTGGCTTTAAGCAATGCCGGCTACCCGAATATCAGTCATTATGAGGACACAAATAAAAACCTGAAATTCACGAAATGGACAGGGACAACGTGGGAAACAGAGACAGTGGACAGTATCGGTGATGTCGGCATGTATACTTCGATAAAGATGAAATAACTAAAAATACAGGTCCCTCTCGCCATTACTGGTCCTCTCAAACATCGCGGCGAATTGAGGGTAAATGTTGGGGACCTGAGCCTTGATCTCTTCGATCTCTTTCCTGATCAAAGCCTCGCCGATCACTTTTGTTTGGGGCGAGGCAAAATCATTCAGCCATTCCTTGTAAGTGAGCACGGCGTTCAGCTTGCAGAACCAACGCTCCTTGCCGCTCTTTAACAGCTCCATTATGCACTTTCCCGTCCTGGAACATCTGTATCCCGCGGTACAGAAGCTTGTGATGTGTCCCATGCCGGCAAGTTCTCGGATAACTTCATCAAGGCTTCGCGTGTCACCGAGCAGGAACTGCTGGTTTTCTGCCTCCTGGTCATGATAGCGGTCAGAATATGCTCCGATACCTATCTTTGTGGAAGCATCAGTTTGAGTGATGCCCAGCGGAAGCACTTCGCGCCTTATCTTTGCCGTTTCCCTTGCCGTCAATATCATCCCGGAGTAGGGGACAGACAGCCTGATCACGGCTATCAGTTTCTTGAAGTCATCATCGGATACTTTATACTTTGTCTCGCCGATGAACGGCGTGTTCGCCGCGGGCTCAAGACGCGGAAAAGATATCGTATGGGGGCCGATGCCGAAATGCTTTTCCAGGTCAATAGCGTGGTAAAGGAGCCCCAGCACTTCGAACTTCCAGTGGTAAAGGCCGAAGAGGGCGCCGATGGCAACGTCATCGATGCCGGCCTCCTGGGCGCGGTGAAGGGCGTACAACCGCCAGTCATAGTTGGATTTGATCGTGCCCTTTGGATGGACTTTCGCGTAAGTTGCATGATGATAGGTTTCCTGAAAAACCTGATAAGTGCCGATGCCTGCCTGCTTCAGGAGCTTAAGTTCATCAGCTGAAAAGGGGGCTGCGTTCACGTTGACGCGCCTGATATTGGCATAGCCCGTTCGTGAGGGAACCCTTACATTATATATAGTGTTTATCGCGTCAGCTATGTAGTCAATTCCGGAATTTGGATGCTCGCCAAAGACCACTATCAGCCTCTTGTGGCCGATCTCCCCGGCGAGGACCTCCGTTTCCCTTTTTATCTCATCAAGGGAAAGCCGGCGCCTTTTTTCCTCCTTGTTATCGGACCTGAAGGCGCAGTAAAGGCAGTTATTGACGCAGTAGCTGCTGCAGTAAAGCGGCGCGAAGGTGACGATCCTGTTGTCATAAACCGATTTTTTTATTTTGCCTGCAGCCTCAAATATCTCACTCCAGGCATCAGTGTCGGTAACGTTCAATAATGCTGCGGTCTCCGAAGGCTCCAGCCGCTGGATCGACAGTGACTTCTGGATGATATCTTTGACCTCTTGCCTTGAAGGACCTGATTTTGCCGCGAGAAGGCGCTCAATCCCGGCATCATTGATGAAATCAAGCCCGCCGGTGGTGAAATGCCTAAGTTCCTTTTCCATTAAAAGAGGGTTCATCAGAACAATTCCTCGATATTCATTTCATTTCCCTGAACGATATCAATGTTCCTTGATCCGCAATTTGCGCATTCTATCTTGCCGGTTTGCATGTCAAAATCCGCCTTGCATTTTTTGCATATTGCCTTGAGCGGGACAATATTGATATCCAGGTTGATGCCTTCCGCCGGAGTGCCCTTTGACATCTGTATGAAAAGCTCTTCAAGCTCCGTCTGGTCATGGACAAGTGTTTCGCCGATGCTTATCCTGGCGTATGAAAGGTGTTTCAGCTTTTTAGCTATTGCCCTTTCAAGCAGCTTGTTAAGTATGGTCTGAGCCATTACGAATTCATGCACGTATTACCATTGCTCCTTAAGTAGCATCTCCCGCCTGCAGTTGGGGCAGAGGAACTTTAAGTGGCCGCTTCTCTTATGCGGGCTTTCAAGCGGCATTTCTTTTTCCAGGAGCTTCAACTCATCGTGCCTGGCAAGCAGAAGTGTAGGGTTGGCATAAAGCAGATGCCCTACCTTCTTGGCCAGGAACTTCAGGTGGTCCAGCGGCGCCACAATTTCGCCGCAGTTCTGGCAGATGACAAGCTCTTTCCTTGACTGTGTGATCGATTTGCTGCGGTCATAAGTGGCCAGGTCCCACTCCTTGGTAAGCATGATACCTTTTTCGGTGATGCATGCTTTCTCGCACTGCTGGCAGAATATGCAGATATCCTGGTGGTGGGTCAATGTCCTCAATTTGTTCTTTTTATCGTCAACATATTCTATCGCCCTGGAAGGGCACACCTCCACGCATGCAAGGCAGCCGACGCAGTCATCCTCATAGAACTGCGGCTTGCCGCGGAAGCCGTCCGGTATCGCCGGCTGCTCAGCCGGGAACTTTGAAGTATAAGGCCCGAACATCAAGGCTTTTACCGCTTCACCGATCTCCCTTATTTTTGGCAGCTTCATGATATCCGATCTCCCCGTATCTTTTCTGTTTTTTCCTGGCACAGCCTGACAAGGTCCTCACCGGTCATTAGAACATTATTCGTATCTTTATCAACAACGGCCATTCTCTCAGTGCAGCAGTAGCAGGGATCCACAGCGGCAGTGATCAGCGCGGCATCGGAGATCGACTGGCCGATGACGGTTTTCTTGAACGACGGGACGTTCATGAATGATGGAGCCCTTATCTTGTGGCGTTCCGGGTAATTAGATCCGTTCGACCTGACAAAATGGATCACTTCCCCTCGCGGGGCTTCATGGGTGCCGATGCCGTCGCCGATGCCAATATCCCTTATCTCTGCATCGATCGGACCTGCCGGCATGTTCTTCAGGCACTGCCTGATGATCTTTACGGATTCGATGGTTTCCAGCAGCCTGACCGCGGCCTTGGAAAAAACATCGCCATCCTGCATGACTATCTTATCAAAGGAGATCCTGTCATAAGCGGCGTAAGGATGGTCTTTTCGAACATCGATCGCAACTCCTGATGCGCGGGCGACCGGCCCGACAACGCAGAGATCGATCGCATCCTGTTTTTTCAGGATACCGATCCCTTTGGTTCGCGCGTGGATCACGGGATCGTCGATGACCGCCTTTGTTATCATCGAGCAGAATTTCTCGACTTCATCAATCGCTTTAAGCAGTCCGGGAACATCCTGTTCCTTGATGTCCCTTCTTACGCCGCCAACCTTGAACATGCCATAGTGATTTCGATTTCCCGAGATCGCTTCGAACATATCAAGGACGGGTTCCCTGTATTTCCATGCCCACATGAAGACCGTATTATATCCGATAAAATGCCCGGCGAGCCCAACCCACAGGAGATGGCTGTGGATCCTCTCCAGTTCGCCGATAATAGTCCTGATGTAATTTGCTCTTTCGGGGACCTGGATGCCAGAAACATCCTCCGCGGCCTGGACAAATGCGAACGGATGCGATGTTGAGCATATGCCGCATATCCTCTCCACCAGGAACGCATCCTGCTCATAGGTCTTTGACTCTGCAAGCTTCTCGATACCCCTGTGGTTGTAACCGATGCGGACGTCAGCATCGATTACTTTTTCTCCTTCCACATAGAATTTAAAATATTCCGGCTCCTCAAGAAGAGGGTGGAAGGGACCTATTGGTATGATCCTTTCTTTTCTTGCCAAATTATTTGTAACCCCCTTTGTCCTCACTTTGTTCGGACATCTCCCCCTTAGTAAGGGGGAGATTATAGAGGGGGTTTTCCTCCTTCTCTGACTCAAATGTCTTTTTTCGATACGGATATTCTCCTTCCGACCAGTCATCCGGCAAAAGCAATTTCTCAAGATTTGGATGCCCTATAAAGTTAACGCCCAGCATTTCGTGGATCTCCCGTTCTATCCAGTTGGTCGCGAGAATGATATCCGTGAAAGTGGGCATCTCGAGTTCAGGCTTCGGGACCAGTGTCCTTACGGAAACAACGATGCCGTTCTTGTCAAAAGCCATGTGGTAGAGGATCTCTACTCCCTCGCGGATGTCGATCCCTGTCGCGATGGAGAATCTCGCGCCCATTTCCTTGAAGAGGTAGCCGACCACTTCCTTCGCATTTTCCTTTGAGACCGATATATAAGCTCTCTTCTTTGATTTCTCAAAGACTTCAACTTTATCTCTAAAATTATTTTTTATTTGTTCTAGTATTTCCATACAATCCCCATAATTAATTATGGGGTATTCCTCCTAACGTAACTTCTCCAGCGCCTTGATTATTCCGGATATTATCGCTTCCGGCTTTGGCGGGCAACCCGGCACGTACACGTCCACCGGAATGATCTCATCCACCGGCTTCACGAAATTATAGCTGTCCCTGAACATGTTCGCTGAAGCTGCGCACGCGCCTATTGCCACGACAAGCTTCGGCTTTGGCACTTCTTCATAAACATGCCTGAACTTTTCGATCGACTGCCTGTTGACGATCCCCGAAACCAGAAGAACATCGGCGTGGCGCGGGGACCCCACCAGGACGATCCCGAAGCGTTCCACATCGTGCCTCGGCGTGAGGCAATCAAGTAGCTCTATGTCGCAGTTATTGCACGCCGAAGCGGCCAGGTGGAAGACCCAGGGTGACCTTTTAAAACCCCATTTAAATAAGTTGGCCATTTACCATCCTCTCGATGCCAGGATCAATCCGATCACGGCCAGGACCGTCATTGGTCTATAGAAAAACCTGACAGCCTGATCTATTCGCACCCTTGGATTCGTATTCTTAATGAGTATCAGAAGGATCAGGATAATAATGAATTTTATTATGAACCAGAGAATGTTCGTCCATGAATACATGTCAAGGCCGCCCAGATATAAAGTTATCAGCAGCATCGGAAGAACAAAGAGGAGCATGGCCTTTGTCAGTTTAAAGACAGCCAGAAGACGCCCGGAATATTCAAGCATCGGACCGCCCTCGATCTCCTGCTCTGCTTCGGTCATGTCAAAAGGAACAAAACCTAGCTGCGCCTGTACCACAAAAATGGAGATCAGGAAAGCGATCGCGCCGGACAGGCTGCTGATAATGGTCCCATGGACCGATTGATATCCTATGATACCGGCGATAGCAAGGGAGCCGGATCTCATGGCGGCTATTGAGATTGCGATGACAAACGGGATCTCATAAGCGAGAAGAAGCCTTTTTTCACGGCTTACTCCCGCTTCTGAGAGAGGATTTTTGGAAAGAGAGCCGCCGATGATAAGAGCAAGCGAAGGGACCATCAGCAGCAGGGCGATCAGGATAATATCCCCATTAAAACTAAAGTAACGGATTATATTCGTCAACCAGAGCATCGCGGAAACGACCGTAACAGCAACTAAACTTAAGATGGGCGCGGAAATGAATATGATCCTGGACGGTCCTTGAGGAACAATGGTCTCTTTGCCAAGCAGCTTAAGGATATCCGCGAAAGGCTGATAAAGAGGAGGACCTTGCCTCCACTGTATCCTTGCCGTCAATTTTCTGTCATACCACGTTGCCAACAGCCCGATTATGGCCGCATAAAGAAAGCCGGGTATGATCAGAAAGTAAAATAGAATTTTAGCCATTTAAAAAAACTTGCTCCTTAATTCCTCAAGCGTTGTAAGGTTCTTTCTTGCCCTTTCATCCTGCGGGTCCATTTCCACCGCTTTCTTGAAATTAACTATCGCCTTATCGATATCGCCCTTGTTGTAATAATTGATGCCAAGGTGATAATAAGCCGCGGCGCTTTCCGGGACCTCCTTAACGAATTCCTCGAATTGCTGGATAGCTTCATCGAATTTTCCTTCTCTTGCAAGAGCGATCCCCAGATGATAATGGGCGATCTCGATCTTCGGCCCTTTTGCTATGGTTTCTTTGAACGATTCTATCGCTTCCTTCAGCTTGCCTATATAATAATATGAAAGACCCATCCAGTACCTGGCGATATGAAAGTTCGGATTTATCCTTATCGCTTCGCTGAAGGACTTTATCGACTCCTCAAGCTTTCCGCGGCGATAGAGGGATATGCCGAGCTCGTAATGCGCGTCCGAATAATTCGGGTTAAGCTCCAGGGCCTTCCTGAATTCCGATATCGACTCATCCAGCATTGTCTGCCTGTAATACAGGCTTCCCAGAGCTTTATGAGCTATCGCGTTATTAGGATCCACCTGCAGTGCTTCTTGATAGTTCTTCATGGCATCGCGGAACTTACCCTCGCGAAGGCAAATGCACGCTTTATCCAGGCTCTCTTCAACTTTACCCATTTTTATCTCCTCCTCCCGATGAAATTCGAAAGTATCCTTACCGAAGACAGGTTCTTTTTCTCATCAACGACCTGTTCATCGATCTCCTCGAACGAAAGCGCCCCGGACGTGCAGGTTTGGACGCACCTGGGGATTTCCCCCTCGCCAATGCGGTCCATACAAAGGTCGCACTTTGGCACAATATGCTTCGAGAGGTCGGGCTGGATCACGCCGAACGGGCAAGCTATCGCACAGGACATGCAGCCGACGCACCTGAAATGGCTTCTAAGTACTGTTCCGTCATCCATTTTTTTCATTGCGTCATTAGGGCAGGCTTCCGCGCAAGCGGGCTGGTCGCAGTGAAAACAGTGGAGCGGAAGCTCGGCTTCAAGTTCAATCCTACTGTGGCCGAGCAGCGACTGCACGTGATGTCCATACGCGCACGCCGCCGCGCAGCTCCTGCAGCCGCAGCACAGATCAAGGTTCAGGTATACTCGTTTAGCCATTGTTCACCCTGTACCAGAAGAAATTCTTTACCAGACTATTGTTACCGAAATGAGTAATGTTCTCTATCGCGGCCTGTTCTTTCGGCACAATGCTTTGAGCCTCGGATATCTTTTGCTTCAGATCGACTTTTTCATCTTTAATGCCCTTAATCAATATTTTACTTGTTTCTTCAATGACTTCATCGAATTCAATTTTCTGGTCCATTAGCAGAGCCATTATTTCCAGGTTGGACTTTCCGCCCACCTTATGCGCGAGAGGCTTAAAGCTTTCGGTCCTGCTGCCCGCGAATGTGACGCTGCCCTTTCTTTCCATGTGGCTTGCCAGGGGCAGCAGCACGGTCTTGTCATCGATATCTTCAGGAGCAAAGAAACATGATCGGATATTCAATTCATCTCCGGGCGGGGTTTCTTCCCCAAGGGATATAATGGCTTTTGCTTTTCTGCCGCTGATACGGCCTTCGATCATTGAATCAAGTGTCGTGTTAACGCCCAGAGTATTCGCGTAACTGTAGAAAGTTATGTGCTTTTTGTTCAGGGAATAGCTTGAGAGCACCCTTATGAAATATTGAACAAGGTCGTTCCTTTCCTTGTTCTTTCCGGGCACAAAGATCACCGTTCCTGATTCCGCCCTGTCAAAGGACCTTGCCGCGTTCATTATCACTTCAGCCGGGATCCCGACGGTTTTAGAGGTCTTTTGCATGTCAATGTCGATAATACCTCTTTTGTTGTCTTCGGAGATCACTTTTAGCATTGCTGCAATGAGAACAGCCTCTGTACCGGGCTTGTTCTTGAGGTGTGTGGTTGCGAACCAAGATGTATGGCTTACGTTAGGATCGATCACTATTATCTGGTTCCCGCGTTTCCCGTATTTTACCTGGTTTATCCTTTTTGACATGACAGGGGAGCGGGTAAGGACGTCGCCTATAATAAGCAAAGCCTGGGAATTACCGATCTTTTCGACGTTCTCATAAGGAGCCACTCCGGCGCTCCACCTGTTCCCCTGATAAGCCTCGATATCCGAAGCATCCCCGGCCGCTGAAATGTTTTTGATCCCAAGCGCGTTGGCCATTTTGGCAGCCACATACGCGTCTTCATTGCTCGCGATCGATGAAAGAGCGATCCCCAAGGCTGCGGGATCGAACTTTTTCAGCTCAACTTTTGCGAAGGATATGGCTTCATCCCAGGAAACTTTTTTCTTTCCGATACGGGGCTCTGTCAGCCTATTCGGATGGTTGATAAGCTCAAGGTTATAATGTCCCCGTGGGCAAAGAGAACCGAGGTTTATCGGATTTTCTTTGTCATAATCGATAGCTGTAATTTGGTCGCCGGCTGTTCTAAAAGCAACTCCGCATCCCAGGGAGCAAAATAAACAGACTGACTTTCTTTTTCCACTTTCTACCATGGCTCGGGTATGTCCTTTATCTGTTCCCAGGTGAACACGGGACCGTCCTTGCATGCGAAATACTTGCCGACATTGCAATGGAAGCACTTTCCGATGCCGCAGCTCATGTTCTTTTCCATTGAGAGATAGATCGAATTCGCGGCAAAACCCATGCTAAGAAGCCTCTGGTTGGCGAACTTCATCATTATTGGCGGCCCGCAGAGTATCGCCACCGCGTTCTTCACGTCCACGTCGCCGTCCTTGAGTATCGTTGTCACAAGGCCGACATTCCCCGTCCATCCCGGTTCAGCCGCGTCAACGGTTATCACGATATTTGTTTTCTTCCATTTTCTCCACTCATCGATCGCTTTTTTGTATGATATGTCGCTCGGTGTTCTTGCGCCAAAGCGGACCTCGATCTTGTTCAGGTGGTCAAGCTCATGCGAAAGCGCGAAGAGTAAAGCTCGCAGAGGCGCCAGCCCCACGCCGCCCCCTACAACATAAACTTCCTTACCGTGAAAAGACTTGATGGGGTAGGGCTTTCCGTAAGGCCCGCGGATCCCCAGAAATTCGCCATCCTTCATGTCATGAAGTTTTTTTGTGACGCTTCCCGCCTTCATGATCGTGAACTCGATGGTTTCAGTATTCTTGTGATCCGATGAGGGGGTAAAGGGGCATTCGCCCATGCCGGGGACCGTCACCTGCATGAATTGCCCGGCCTCGAACGACACCTTTTCCTCAGGCCTCAGGACGAACGTCTTGATGTTCGAGGTCTCGGTTATCACCTTTTCGATCTTTGCTTTTATCGGCCTGTAAGGATTGTTGTCCATATTACTCCAGTTTCGCCGTTAGCGGCGCCTGTTTCTCAAGCTCGACGAATATTTTCCTCATGTCAATGTTCCCCGCGCAGCCGTCTATGCATCTGCCGCAGCCGACGCAAGTATATCGGTTAAGACGGTCAAAGGAGTAATCAAATTTGCACTGGTAACGGTTCTGCAGTCTTTCGTACAGCTTGCCTCTCGGATTCGCTCCGCCTGCGACTTTCTGATATCCGGCCTTGAGGCACGCGTCCCATACTTTGTATCTCTCTCCGCCAGTTCCGGCGGAGCAAGCATTATCTATTAGTAGGAAACAGGTGCAGGTGGGGCAGATAAAATTGCACGCGCTGCATTCAACGCAGTCCTTTGTTAGTACTTTCCAGACCTTATTTTCAAGGTTTCTCTTGTGGATGCCTGAAAGATCGAATTTAAGCCTGTAATTTTTGTTCTTTTCATCAAGCAAAGCAGTTACTTTGGCCCTGTTCCTTTCCTTCTCATTGCTGTGTCCGCTGAAAACTTCGCCGAAAAGCCGGCGTTTCTTTTCTATAAGTTCCTCTCCATTTTTTGAGCCTATTTCAACCATGTAGCCGCCCTTGATGGGAGAAAGATCCAGGTCAAATAATTTTGTAGGATAGGGCTTACCCTTGACCATTGTGCAGAAGCAGGTATCGCCGCAGTCCGTGCAGTCAGCGCCGATGATCAGGACTTTATCGCGGTTTGACGCATAAAACGGGTCACTGAAATCCCCTTCCGTATTGACCCTGTCGAGAACTTCCAGCGCTTCCAGGTCGCAGCCTCTTGCGCCGATCAATGTGAGTTTTTTCCTGTGGGCCGGCTCGTCCTTATCGAAGTATCTTGAGACCTTTTCTGCCAGCTTGAAAAAGTATGACTTAAATGAGTCAACGGTGCGGTAACCTGAGAGATCGATATCCTTCAGGTTATCGGAATTGATATCCTCAATGAAAGGTTTTTCGTTTGTTTTTATCGGGGCAATAACGGTTGATTCGTTAAGAAGGGATCTAACTAATTCCTGAAAACCGGATGTACTGATAAAGTATTGTTTCATAAGGTTTGACGGGAAAAATTCAAGTTTGATTCTATCAGGAACAGCCTTTGGCGTCAAATCGACTAAATAATGTGAAATTTTCCATAAAACCTGCCGATAAACATGGTGTTGATGTTCGAATATTCTGGAGGTGTTGGAAATGGCAATGAAAATAAGTTTAAGTGGTATTAATAGTATGAAAGGTCTTTCGGTGAGAAGGATTCCGCCAAAAGGACCACATATAATAGTGAATGCAGCAACCCCGAGGATGATAATGGGCAGCTGGGAGAACTTTCCATCAAGAGTGACAAGCATGACCGTTGTGGGCGATCCGCGGCAGATCCTTGGCAATGTAGTTATCGGCAGTGTGCCTGTCGAAGCATCTTCTGGAGTATTTCATTTTAATGCGCGATTTAGGAATGCCCAGCACGCGGCGAATTGTGAATCTGTAAATTTAAATTTCGTTCTGGCTGATAAAGAAGGATTTGCGATTGAACAAGCAGGTGAATTCAACCTGTTTGCCCATGTGGATGGAGTACTGTCCCCGCGGAAAAAAGGTAAAGCATTGCCGGGAGTTGACGGTTTGCATTATAAATCGATCCGGATTTTCACCGGGATCAGGGAAGATGGGGATATATTGCGCATAGTTATGGCGGGCATGGATGTTCCGGAAGCCACCAGGCTGCTCGGGCTTTCCTTCAGGCTTGGCGAGTACGAAACACCCCAGAGTGTGATACCTTACACGGGCAAAGGCAAACTCGGGCAAAAACTCGATTGGTCCATTTCACCCGAAAATCGCGGGTTTTTTGGTTATCCATCTAACCCTGAAGTGCAGTTGCTTCCGGTAGTAAGGTGCCTTTCAGAGAAAAAGAAGGCATTGGCAGAATTTTTAATATCTTTAAAAACTAGAGGATTTAATAAAATAGGACGTTATGATGGTTCCGAAGAGGGATCCGAGGCACTTCATAAACATGAAGTATATGAGTATGAACTCTTCGATGCATCAGAAGAATGTTAAGTATATTTAAGTAATTAAGCTATCCACAGGTCCGTAGGAATTAGTTGTTAAGGAATAGCCTTAAATTAAGGCCGTAAATGAGATAAGAAAATATCATACTGAGCTGACTTGCCTTCAACTATTGACCACCTTCGCACCTCTTTTACATCAATCTTATTATTTTTAGCGACCATAAGCGCCTGTTCAAGCGCTTGTCTGTCATTCCAGTGATAGAATGCCGCAAGACGATCCTTTACGCAATCTGTCGGACTTAATAATCTTAATTGACCTGTCCTGGTCTTTATTTTTTTGATCTCTTTGGCAGGCTCACTGCCCACAGATAATGGGTCGGGAATGAATTCGATCACATATTTACAATCAGGATTGCTGAAAAAAGCGTTAGGAGTAACAGTGAATCCTATTTCTTTCATTGCCTCTTTTATGGCTTTTGCCGATCCTTGCGGGTTATTTGTTACAAAATCCAGATCGTATGACACATATTTGTTATTTGAATATATGGAAACAACAGCGCCTCCCGTGAGCACCGCGTCGATACTGTATTTGCTTAGTTGAGCTCCTATAATGAGCGCGAGGTCTTTTATTGAAATATTCTTTAGCGAGCGCCTCAAAGCGGCTTGCCGGACCTGCGAGGCCTTAATCTTGGCATATAATACTTGTCTTTTTCGGCTTTTGGAATAAATAGCAGCGCCTTTTCAAGCAATGCCTTAAGTTCTCTTAAGAAAGGGTAGCGAGGATTGAAGACATATATTCTTGTGCGGCCCTTAAGTTTGCTCGCAAGTATTCCGCCTTTTTCGAGTTTCTTTAGCTGTAAAATATATGAGGTAAGTTGTCCTTTGTAGGCCGAAGATATTTCTCGAGGGTATCCCTCGCCCCTTGTGTACAGGAACAGCAGTATATTTTCAACGATGTTATTCCCAAATAATGCTTTGAACATATTTAAATTATATCAATATGGCGCCGAATGTCAATGAACAATATAGTTGTGCACATGAACAATTAAGTTGTGCAATTGCTTCACGATCAGGAATGTCCCAGGTCCGTCGGCGCCCTGCCGAGGGATTTGAGCAGGTCAATAGTTTCTTCTATCTGAGCTTCAATGCTTTCCTCAACATGCGCCCTGTCAGGATATATATTGTATAGCTTGCGATACTTGATCGGAGTCACATTCAGCATCACCGAATTAGCCCCTGCCATCAGTCCCAATGTCCTCGCGTTCTTATCCATAGTCTCAAAACCTGTGGTGACAACTATCTTGGCATTGGAAGGATCGACTATCCTGGAAACGGCGATCACTTTAAGTACAAGCTCAGTTGATGGCGCTTTCGGAAGTACCGGACCAAAAGTGAACATCTCAGCCTTGAGCTCTTTGGTCAGCAGAATATCATTTAATAAGTCTTCCTCAGTCTGACCAGGCAATCCAATAAGCCCGCCGGTCAATACCAGATAGCCAATTTTATAAGCATCACGCAGGTCATTTAACCTGTCTTCAAGCTTGTCAGCGCAGTGGAGTTCACCATAAAGCTTCGGGTTGCTGGTCTCAAATCTCATCAAAAGCCCGCGGGCGCCGGCATCATAGAGCTTCTTAAGCCCGGCTTTCCCGATCTCGCCTACGGAAATGAATAAAAGCACGGCATATCGTTCCTTAATAGTTCTTATCAGCTTCTCCAGTCGATCAACACTGAACTCTGGATCTTCACCGGATTGAAGGACCAGAGCTTTGAATCCGTATTTATTAACGGCATCATCAACGGCATCAAGAATTTCAGCATCTGACATGCGGTATCTTTGGATCTTCGCGTTTTTTCTGATGCCGCAATAAACGCAATCGTTATCGCAATAGTTGGAAAATTCGATTATCCCGTGGACGCAGCAGGCGTTCTTCAGGTGCTTCTGGCGCAGGAAATTAGCGACCTTGAAGAGAAGGTTCATTTCCTTTTTGTCATTCGTGGATATGAGGCGAAGCAGTTCTTCGCGCTTGAGAGGCTTTGACTCCGCGGCTTTATCAAGTATGGATGAGAACGATCTCTCAACCCCGGTCGTATCCATGTCCAGCCGGGAAAGCCGGATGTCGGTCCGCTGCAGCGCAAAGAAGATGTCCTGCCAGTCCTTCAAGACCTCAAGCGCTTCAGCTTCCGGAACCACATTGATGACGAAACCGCCCTGGGCGTATATGTAGTCGCCTACCTTCATGTCCACCATCTCATTGATGGCTTTCCTGTGTTCGCCGAAGTAATCAACTATCGCGGTTTTGCCTTTTATCTCAACGACCTTGCCGGGAATTGCGTAGCACATAAGGGGGATATTTTATCACTTTTGTCATTCTGAGCGTAGCGAAGAATCTGCAATTAAAGGCAGACCCTTCGCCTTCGGCTCAGGGTGACAAATCATATTGACAAAAATGTAGTAATAATCTACAATATTGTATATGCCAATGAGAGATATAAAAGTTAAAGTGCTTGTGGAGGTAAGCGGTGCGCTTGCTTCAGCGCTCAACCTTGAGAACGCGCTTGAGTCCATCCTGAAAGTCCTCTCGGATTCCCTGGAGATGCAACGCGGCACCATCACGCTTGTAGACCCCGCCACGAATGAGCTTCACATTGAAATAGCGCAGGGGCTGACCAGGGAAGAAAAGGAAAGAGGAAAGTACAAGATAGGAGAGGGGATCACGGGAAAAGTGGTGGAGACCGGACAGCCCATGGTGGTAAAGGATATCGGTGCCGATCCTTCGTTCCTTAACAAGACAAAAGCCCGCGACCTTGAATCGCGGAAATACGCATTCCTCTGCGTCCCCATAAAGATCGGCAATAAAGTTGTCGGAGCATTGTCAGTTGATCATCTTTTCAAGGATGATACTTCTTATGAAGAAGATGTGAAGATCCTGACGATAATCGCTTCCATGGTGGGCCAAGCGGTGAGGATCCGCGAACTTGCGGACAAGGAAAAACAGGCGGTGATATCGGAGAATATCAAGCTGAAGCAGGAGCTTAAAGGAAAATACAAGTTCGGCAATATCATATACGGGTCAAAGCTGATGGAATCCGTCCTTATGGCCGTATCACAGGTGGCGCAAACAAATTCCGCGGTACTGCTTCGCGGGGAATCGGGGACCGGGAAGGAATTGATCGCGTCGGCAATACATTACGCGAGCCCAAGGGCGAAAAATCCCCTGATAAAGGTGGCCTGCGCGGCTTTGCCGGAAAATCTACTGGAATCCGAACTGTTCGGTTATGAAAGAGGCGCGTTTACCGGAGCAATGGAAAGAAAACTCGGAAGGTTCGAGATGGCAGATGGCGGCACCTTGTTCCTGGATGAGATCGGGGACCTTTCCCTGGCAACCCAGATAAAATTATTAAGGGTGCTGCAGGAGAAGGAATTTGAAAGGCTCGGGGGCACCCAGACAATAAAAGTCGATGTAAGGTTGATCTGCGCCACACACCGGGACCTGGAGGAAATGGTAAATGAAAGGAAATTCAGGGAAGACCTTTTTTATCGCATCAATGTTTTCCCGATCACAATACCGCCATTAAGGGAAAGAAAAGAGGACATCCCGGTGCTTGTGGACCATTTCATAGAACAGCATAATAAAGAGAACAAGAAAAAGATCAAAGGGATCAACAGGGCGGCGCTCGACATGCTGATGGCCTATGACTGGCCGGGCAACGTGAGGCAGCTTGAGAATATAATCGAGCGGGCAGTAGTACTGGCTCAGAAGGAACTGATAACTCCAGCAGAACTTCCCACGAACATACAAAAAGCGATGGAGACGGAAATTTCTTCAACGAACATAACGCTGCCGGAATTAGTTGAATCGATAGAAAAACAGAAGATCGAAGAAGCGCTTGCCAAGTACAAGACCCAGAAAGCGGCCGCGAAAGTCCTTGGCATAACCGAAAGGATGCTTGGCTATAAGATAAAAAACTACAAGATCGAAACTTAGTCATTCTGAGCCCTTCGGCTCTTGTCATTCTGAGCGTAGCGAAGAATCCGTGTTTATAAATTGCAGGTCCTTCACTTTGTTCAGGACGACTTACTGAAACTACAAGATTGTTGTATAAAATTTAAGCAACCGCACATATTTGTCAGTTTCTCCTCAGAAATACTCCTGGCTAGAAAATTGCTGCTTCCATTGTTAGCGATAGGAGGCGGTTAATATGATAAATAGTGGCGATACGGCATGGGTCCTGATCTCAACTGCGTTGGTGATATTAATGACTCCGGCGGTGGGATTCTTTTACGGGGGGATGGTAAGAAAGAAAAATATATTATCGACAATAATGATGTGCTTTGCGATATTGATGATCATCAGCATCCAGTGGGTGATTTTCGGATATACTCTGGCATTCGGACCGTCAATAAACGGATGGATCGGCGGGCTTAAGTGGCTCGGCCTTATAGGCGTTGGGCAGGCGCCGGACGTGAATTACGCGGCTACTATTCCCGCCCTTGTCTTTATGATGTTCCAGGCTGCATTCGCGATAGTCACGCCTTCCTTGATCGTCGGCGCCTTTGTTGAACGCATCAGATTTGCCTCATTCCTTGTGTTCTCAATCATATGGTCAACGATCGTTTATGATCCGGTCGCGCATTGGGTATGGGGTGTGGGAGGCTGGCTGAGAACTTTAGGAGCCCTTGATTTTGCTGGCGGCAGCGTTGTCCACATCACTGCAGGATTGTCTGCCCTGGCGATCGCCCTGATCATCGGGAAGCGTAAGGGGTATGGGAAGGATAACATGGAGCCAAGCAATATACCGATAGTAGTTCTCGGAGCGGTTCTTCTGTGGTTCGGCTGGTTCGGTTTTAATGGAGGGTCAGCTCTCGCGGCCAATGGACTTGCGGCATCGGCATTCGTGGCGACAAACACCGCCGGTGCGTCGGCAGCCATTGTCTGGATGATATTGAGCTGGATCCACAGAAGACCAAGCGTCCTTGGAGCCGCAACAGGCGCAATAGCCGGATTGGCTGCGGTAACACCCGCCTCCGGATTTATCGATCCGTTATCAGCGATCGCTATTGGCGCAATAGCTTCCGTGATCTCGTATTACGTGATAGTGCTCAGGATGACGGTCAGGATCGATGAATCCCTGGATGTGTTCGCGTGCCACGGCATGGGCGGAATGTGGGGAATGATAGCCACGGGAATATTCGCAAGCAAATCGATCAATCCCGCGGGCGCAGACGGATTGATCCATGGAAACATTACCCTTCTGGGAATCCAGGCATTCACTGTAGTAGTTGTCGCAACATTCTCATTTGTTCTTTCATTGATCATTGCAAAGCTTATTGATCTGCTGATGGGCCTACGGGTTAAAGATAACGAAGAGATGGTAGGGCTTGATATATCCCAGCACGCGGAAAGCATCCTATAGGACCATGAAGTAATGCCTCCGGCATACTTCAGGTCAAGGAGGTGAAGTAAATGAAAAAAGTAGAAGCGATAATAAGGCCCGAGAAACTGGATGAGCTGCGAGAGAACCTTGACGCAAAAGGTTTTCATGGGATGACAGTGACCGAAGTTAAGGGCCGGGGGACACAAAAAGGCGTGGTGCTTGAATGGAGAGTTGGGGAATACAAGGTTGAGTTCCTGCCAAAAGTTAAACTTGAGCTTGTGTTGCTTGATAAGGATGTCGAAGAGGTCATAAAGACCATATGCAAGGTCTGTTCCACAGACTCGATCGGGGACGGGAAGATATTTGTTTCAGATGTCTCATGGGTTGTAAGGATAAGGACCGGGGAAGCAGGAGTTGTGGCGATATGACAGAATGCTATGGAACCTGCGACTAAACGTCGCGGTTCCGGTTAGATATCGGGGTGTAGCTAGTATTGGTTGAACCGATTAAGTTAATTGGAGCCGAGGCGTTTAGCCTCAGGCTCCTAGAAAATACAAAAATGTAGATAAGGGGCATTAAAACTACATAAATGTAGAGATATGCTCGATTTTATGAAGGAAAATCCTGGCAACAAAGTTGCTAATAATATAGGTAAACCCATGAAGTTATGCCTTCGGCATACTTCAGGGTAAAGGGGGGATCATATATGCCGACAAAAGAGGAAATATTGAAACTGGTAAAGGACAACGATGTCGAATTCATTCGTCTCTGGTTCACGGATATCAACGGTATACTGAAAAGTTTTGCGATCGGGAAAGAAGAATTGGAGGGGGCGCTGACGCAGGGGATGGGTTTTGACGGGTCATCGATCACGGGATTCCAGTCGATCGAGGAATCCGACATGATAGCGATGCCGGACCCGAACACATTCGCAATACTTCCATGGAGGCCGCAGGAAAAGGCAGTCGCCAGGATGATATGCGATATTCTTCAGCCGGGAGGCAAGCCGTACGAAGGGGATCCAAGGTATGTTCTAAAGAGGGCCATAACAAAGATGCAGAAAATGGGATTTGACCATTATTATGTCGGCCCTGAGCTTGAATATTTTTATTTTAAGAACAGTGTCAGTCCGGAAATAATCGATTCAGGCGGATACTTCGACCTTACGCCACTTGATATGGCCTCAGATCTAAGGCGAGAGACAGTTCTTTCACTGAAGAAGCTCGGGATAAATGTTGAGTATTCCCACCATGAGGTTGCCCCGTCCCAGCACGAGATAGATATGAGATACGATGACGGCCTGAAAATGGCTGACAATGTCGTCACCTACAGGTTGACAGTAAAGGAAATAGCATCGAAGAATGGCGTCTATGCTTCATTCATGCCAAAGCCGCTGTTCGGGCAGAACGGGAGCGGTATGCACTGCCACCAGTCGCTTTTCAAAGGGAAGAGCAATGCATTTTTTGACGCAAAGGATAAATATCATCTTTCCGACATTGGCAAATCATATATTGCCGGAATACTGAAGCATGCGCCGGAAATAATTTCCATCCTCGCCCCATGGGTCAATTCGTATAAAAGGCTTGTTCCGGGATATGAGGCTCCTGTTTATATTGCATGGTCAAGAAGGAACAGGTCAGCTCTCATAAGAGTGCCGATGTATTTGCCGGGGAAAGAAGTGGCCACAAGAATGGAACTGCGTTGTCCCGATCCTTCCGGCAATCCATATTTGCAATTCGCGGTAATGCTGTCTGCCGGCTTAAAAGGTATTGAAGAAGGATACAAACTTCCCGAGCCAATGGAACTGAACCTTTATCATCTTGATGATGAGGAAAGAGCGGAAAGGGGGATCAAATCACTTCCGCCAAGCCTCGGGGATGCTATAAAGTTAGCCGAAGGAAGCGAGCTATTGAGAGAAACATTGGGTGAGCACTGCTTCTCAAGATTCATCGCGCTAAAGAAAAAAGAATGGGATGAATTCAGGATCCAGGTCACGGAATACGAAATAAAGAAATATTTTCCGATCCTTTAAAAAGATCGGGGGGCGGGACAACGAAGTCTCGCTCTTTTTTGGAGGCAAGTGCCTAATTATTAAGCAAGGTGATCGAAATGGACATTGAACGAGCTATATCTGAGATCAACGAACTCTTCTTTAAGGAGAACGAAGGAAGGGTTTACCGCTATTTGACCGATTCAATGGAAAGGCCGCTTCTAATAAAATTAATGGAGTATACTAAAGGCAACCAATTAAAAGCAGCTCGGATACTTGGCATTAACAGGAACACTCTCAGGACAAAACTGAAAAAACACGGGCTTTTAAGGTGATATTATGTACGAGCAGATAAAACCACAGGGACTATATGATCCGCGCTTTGAGCACGACAGCTGCGGTGTTGGTTTTGTCTGCGACATAAAAGGAAAAAGGTCAAACGAGATCATAAAGCAAGGCATCGAGGTACTGAAAAGATTGTCTCATCGCGGAGCTACGGGCGCAGACCCAAAGACAGGGGATGGCGCCGGCATACTTATTCAAATTCCGCATGAATACTGCAAAAAATCGGTCAAATTCAACCTGCCGGAGCCTGGGAAATACGGGACGGGATTAGTATTCCTTCCAAAGGATCCGAGCCAAAGGAAGTTCTGTAAAGAACTATTTATGAGAGCGATAAAAACAGAAAGGCAAACACTCCTTGGCTGGAGGAAAGTGCCGGTGGATGATTCGGATATCGGGGTGACCGCAAAGAACACACAGCCAGTTATCGAGCAGGTATTCATTGGAAGCAATGAAGATGATCAGATCGCTTTTGAGAGGAAGTTATATGAAATAAGGAAGCATATCGAGAAAGAAGCGCAAAATAAAAAGATCTGGCTTTATATAACCAACCTATCTTCGCGCACGATCTTATATAAAGGATTATTGATGCCCACGCAGGTCGACAGCTTTTTTCCGGACCTTAAGGACAGCTCATTAAAAAGCTCTATATGCCTGGTGCATTCCCGCTACAGCACGAACACTTTCCCCACATGGGACCTGGCGCAGCCGTTCCGATTCATTGCCCATAACGGCGAGATAAATACTCTGCGTGGCAATATTAATTGGATGAGGGCAAGAGGTATCGATGTAATTACTCCGGGCGGAAGCGATTCCGCGGCCATCGACAATGTGTTTGAGCTTCTGGTACTATCCGGCAGGAGCTTGCCCCATGCGATGATGATGCTCATCCCCCAGGCATGGGAGCATAACGACCAGATGGACAAGAAGCTCAAGGATTTCTATAAATTCCACGCGTGCTTCATGGAGCCGTGGGACGGTCCGGCGGCTATAGCATTCACCGACGGCTCAAGGATAGGTGCCGTACTGGACAGGAACGGGCTTCGCCCCGCAAGGTACATAATAACGAAAAAAGGAATCGTGGTGATGGCATCAGAGGTCGGTGTGCTCGACATTACCCCAAAAGACATTGAATATTCCGGACGCCTTGAACCGGGAAAGATGTTCTATGTTGACACGCAGCAGGGCCGCATAATAAATGATGATGAAATTAAAAGCTCGGTCTCCGGTTCGAAACCGTACGGAGATTGGCTTGAGAATAACATGCTGGAGATCGATGATATTCCAAAAGTAAGCTGTTCAGAAGAGCTCAAGGAAGGATCGGCCATACAACTCAAGGTCTTTGGATACACGCGCGAGGACATAAAGTTCATACTTAAACCGATGGCTGAAAAGGCCAAGGAGCCTATAGGTTCCATGGGCAATGATACTCCACATGCGATACTATCGCAGCGCCCGCAAATGCTATATGACTACTTCAAGCAGCTGTTCGCACAGGTTACGAATCCGCCGATAGATCCGATAAGAGAAAAGCTTGTCATGAGCATGGAAAGTTACCTTGGAGCGCAGGAGAACATGCTTGAAGGAACGCCGAAGCACTGCAAAAAGATAAGGATCAAGGAGCCGATATTGACTAATGAAATTCTTGAGAAGATCCGCAATTTAAAAAAGAACGGTCTTAAGACAAAAACGATATCGATACTTTTTTCCGCCGGAGGCGCCCGCCTGCCGGACAGGCAGGGATCCGCCTTTGGCGGAAACGCATCAAGCGGTAAAGGCCTTAAAAAGTCGCTAGAGCGGATGTTGCATGAAACGGTTGATGCTATCAAAAAAGGATATACATTTGTTATTTTGAGCGATCGGGGCATTGATAGCCATCATATGGCGATACCGGCGTTGCTTGCGGTCTCCGCCGTGCATCATCATCTGATAAGAAAAGCGCTGCGCACGAAAGTGGCATTGATACTGGAAAGCGGCGAACCAAGGGAAGTGCATCATTTCGCACTGCTTTTCGGGTACGGGGCCGATGCAGTAGATCCTTATCTTGCTTACGAAGCGGTGGGCGCGATGTCTCTGGATGGCGACCTCACGATAGATGCAGGAACGGCCGTTGAAAATTACAGGAAAGCGGCGATAAGCGGCGTGGAAAAGATATTATCTAAGATGGGCATTTCCACACTGAACAGCTACAGGGGCGCGCAGATATTCGAGGCACTGGGAATTAGTGAGACCCTGATCGATCAATATTTTGAAGGGACGGTTTCACGGATCGGCGGTGCCGGACTTGATGAAATAGCGAAAGAAACAGTAATAAGGCATAAGAATGCATATAAAGATAAATCGATGCAAAATGAGGTACTTGCTACGGGCGGCATTTACCAGTGGAAAAAGGACGGCGAGTTCCACCTGTGGAATCCGGAAAGCATTCCAGCGCTTCAGGAAGCAGCAAGGAATAATGATCCGAATAAGTTCAAAGAATTCTCGAATTTGATCAACGACCAGTCAAGGCAGCCGACGACGCTCCGAAGCCTTATGAGAATAAATAGTAAGAGCGTCAAGCCCATCCATATCGATGAAGTTGAAACGGCAAGCTCGATAATGAAGCGTTTTGCGGTGGGCGCGATGAGCTTTGGCTCCATAAGCGGACTAGCGCACGAAACGATCGCCATTGCCATGAACAGGATCGGCGGAAGGTCGAACACGGGAGAAGGAGGGGAAGATCCTGCAAGGTTCAAGGATGACAGGAGAAGCGCTGTGAAGCAGGTGGCGTCCGGGAGGTTCGGAGTCACGACCAATTACCTGGTAAATGCGGACGAGATCCAGATAAAGATAGCGCAGGGAGCCAAGCCGGGAGAGGGCGGCCAGCTGCCGGGGCATAAGGTAAGCGAGATCATCGCAAAGACAAGATATACGACACCGGGCGTGACTTTAATATCGCCGCCTCCTCACCATGATATCTATTCAATAGAGGACCTGGCTCAGCTGATATTCGACCTTAAGAACACAAATCCTAAGGCCAGGATAAGCGTAAAGCTTGTTTCCGAGATCGGCGTCGGAACCGTGGCGGCTGGTGTGGCAAAGGGGCATGCGGACATGATACTGATATCAGGCGGCGACGGCGGGACAGGAGCCTCGCCGGTAAGCTCGATCAAACACGCGGGACTTCCCTGGGAGCTTGGGCTTGCGGAGACACACCAGACTCTGGTGCTCAATAACCTTCGCTCACGAGTCAGGCTTCAAACGGACGGCCAGATGAGAACAGGTCGTGATGTAGCCATTGCTGCAATGCTTGGGGCGGAAGAATTCGGATTTTGCTCCGCTGTGCTGGTGGTCATGGGATGCGTGATGTTGCGCCACTGCCATCTTAATAACTGTTCCGTGGGAGTTGCTACCCAGGATGAAGAGCTGGCGAAAAGATTTGCCGGTAAAGCTGATCATATCGTTAATTACTTCAGTTTCGTCGCGCAGGAATTAAGGGAGATAATGGCAGAGCTAGGGATAAAGACGTTGGATGAACTGGTCGGAAGAAGCGACCTCCTGGAACTTGATCAGAAAGTTCTGCCATCGAAAGCAAAAGGGATCGATCTTTCCAGGATCTTTTTCAAGCCAAAAATATCGGGGGATACAGGTGTCCGGTGCACAATCGCACAGGATCATGGGACCGATAAGGTGCTCGATAAGAAACTATTGGAGATCACTAAAGCCGCGTTCAAAGAAGGCAAGCCCGTGAGCGCTGAACTTTACATCAATAATACCAACCGGACCACGGGAGCTATGTTAAGCGGTGAAGTATGCAGGATATTCGGCGAAGCCGGGCTCCCCGAAGATACTGTCTGGATCAGGTTCAGCGGGATCGCCGGGCAGAGTTTTGGCGCGTGGCTTGCGAAAGGGATAACTTTTGAGCTTGAGGGCATGGCAAATGATTATGTGGGCAAAGGTATTTCCGGCGGAAAGATCATCATATATCCGGACAAGGGAACAACTTATCCATCGGAAAATAACATCATCATGGGCAACACGGCTTTTTACGGGGCAATATCGGGGGAAGCTTATATCAGAGGGGTGGCGGGCGAGAGGTTCTGCATAAGGAACTCCGGGCTGAATGCCGTGGTCGAAGGTGTCGGCGATCATGGATGCGAATATATGACGGGAGGAATAGTTATCGTGCTTGGATCTACCGGAAGGAATTTTGCAGCAGGGATGTCGGGAGGGATCGCATATGTCTATGATAAAAATGGGGAATTTGAGGACAGGTGCAATTTGAGCATGGTCGAGATAGAGAAAATTACGAAGAAAGATAAAGAGATCGTCAATAAATTTATCAAGAACCATTTTAAACACACGAAAAGCGCGGCGGCAAAGAAGATCCTTGATAACTTCGACGGCGAGTCAAGGAGATTCAGGAAAGTGATGCCGACAGAATACAAGAACATCATGGAAGAGCGCAAGCTAAAGCTTCCGGAAGAGCTTATGGAGATTTCAGATGGATAAAAAGGAGGGTAAAATGAGGGAATTCTGCGGGGTATACGGCATATATTCTTATGAAAGCGACGCGCTTTCCAAGATGATCTATTTTGGCCTTTTCGCTTTGCAGCACAGGGGACAGGAGAGCGCTGGCATTGCGGTGAGCGACGGCAAAAAGATCAAGTCGCACAAAGGCATGGGACTTTGCGCGGTCGTCTTTAACGAGGAAATATTGAACGGTCTCAGGGGGCACATCGCCTGCGGACATGTAAGGTATTCCACCACGGGGTCAAGCAGCATTAAGAACGCCCAGCCGATAGTGATCGACTCCCCATTCGGGCAGATAGCATTGACTCACAACGGCAACCTTGTGAATTCGCACGAGATAAAAAAGGAGTTAGGCCATATTCTGCGCACAACCACGGACAGCGAGGTACTGGCTGTTTTGATAAAAAGCTCAGGAGAAAGAACGATCGAAAAAGCGGTCATTTCGGCGTGCAAAAAAGCGAAGGGCGCCTTTTCGCTTGTTATCATGACAAAGGACAAGCTTATCGGAGTAAGGGACAGCAACGGCATAAGGCCGCTTTGCCTTGGCAAAACAAAAGATTCTTATGTTCTATCCTCCGAAACAACGGGATTGGACGTGATAGGAGCCGAGTTTATCCGCAATGTGGACAACGGCGAGATAGTGATCGTGGATAAGAAAGGCGTTAAGTCGGTGACATATGCGCACAACGCAAGGAAAGCCCTTTGCGCATTTGAGTTCATATATCTTGCAAGGCCGGACAGCGTACTGGACGGCAGGTGTGTCTCCGAGACAAGGGCGATAATGGGAAAGTTCCTGGCAAAGGAAAATAAGGTGGACGCCGACATCATAATAGGCGTGCCCGATTCGGGCATAGCGGCGGCCATAGGTTATTCGCAGGAGTCAAGGATACCGTACGCCGAGGGTCTTATAAAGAACCGGTATATCGGCAGGACCTTTATACAGCCGACCCAGTCGATAAGGGACCTTGGCGTGAAACTAAAATTGAACCCTATACGGGATATTGTAAGGGGCAAGAAAATAGTTGTTATAGATGACTCAATAGTAAGGGGTACCACCAGCAGGCAGATAGTAAGGATATTGCGGGATGCCGGGGCAAGGGAGATACACATGAGGATAAGCTCGCCGCCCATAATTTATCCGTGTTACTATGGAATAGACACGCCGGACCCCAATGAGCTTATTGCAGCCACCACAAGTATCGAAGGGATAAGGAAATTCCTTGAGGTGGATTCCCTAAGCTATCTTGGCATCGGCGACCTTGTTAAATCCATAAATGCCGCGAAGGATTCGCTTTGCCTTGCTTGTTTGAACGGTGATTACTGCGTAAAGCTGACGGAGAGCAAACAAAAGGACGGGTAGGTGAGATGGCGGACGTTAAAAGATTTTTAAAAGTTAAAAGAAGCAAAACCATATACAGGCCTGCTTGCGATCGTGTGAGCGACTTCCGCGATGTGGTTGAAGCAAGGAGCGATCGCGAAACACTTGATCAAACTTCGCGCTGCATGGACTGCGGAACACCATTCTGCAACTTTGGCTGTCCAGTCGGCAATTATGTCCCCGAATGGAACGACGCGGTCGTCCACGGCCACTGGGAAGAAGCTTTGAAGCTCTTGAGCTTGACCAACAGCCTCCCGGAAATCACGGGGAGGGTTTGCCCGGCCATGTGCGAATACGCATGCGTACTTGGCATAAATGATGATCCTGTGACAATCAGGGAGAACGAGCTGTCGATAATCGAATACGCGTTCAGGAAAGGGCTGATAAAGCCCAAGCCCCCTTTAAAAAGAACAGGTAAAAAGGTCGCGATCGTGGGTTCCGGGCCAGCCGGGCTTGCCTGCGCGGCGCAGCTGAACCAGGCGGGTCACAAGGTCACGGTATTCGAGAAGGATGATCGTGTCGGCGGCATAATGAGGTACGGCATCCCTGACTTCAAGCTTGAAAAGAGCGTTCTGGACAGAAGGATCGATATCTGGAAGAAGGAAGGGATCGAATTCGTTGTGAACACCAATGTAAAAATAATCCCGGGAGGATTTGACGCAATATGCCTCGCAGGCGGCAGCCGCGTGCCAAGGGACCTGAAGATAAAAGGCAGGGAACTTGACGGGATCCACTTTGCCATGGATTACCTTGTACAATCGAATAAGCGTGTTGCCGGCTATCGGCTTGAAGGCAGCGGATCGATCGATGCCAGGGGAAAGAAAGTGGTGGTGATCGGAGGCGGGGATACCGGAGCTGACTGCGTGGGTACCGCGAACAGGCAGGGGGCTTTAAGTGTTGTGCAGATCGAGATCCTGCCAAAACCTTCTGAAGCCAGGCCTCAAGACCAGCCCTGGCCTAAATATCCTCTGATACTCAAGATATCCACAAGCCATGAGGAAGGCTGCATAAGGGAATGGTCCGTGATCACAAAGGAATTCTTCGGCGAGAACGGCCTGGTCAAGAAGTTGATATGCGATAAGGAAGGCAAGCCATTTGAGATCGATGCTGACCTTGTGATACTTGCGCTTGGATTCCTGCATCCGGAAACTTTTAAGCAGTTGAAGCTTGAACTTGATAAAAAGGGCAACATAAAAACAGATGACAACTTCATGACATCCAGGAAAGGCGTTTTTGCCGCCGGGGACATGAGAAGGGGCCAGTCGCTGATAGTGTGGGCGATAAGCGAGGGCAGGAACGCGGCGAACAAGATCGATGCATATTTGACGGGCAAAGGAAAAACCATATGAAAAAAAGATCGGTCATAGTTCTTGGCGGAGGCCCCAACCGCATCGGGCAGGGGATCGAATTCGATTACTGCTGCGTACACGCTTCATACGCCCTGCGGGAGATCGGATACGATTCCGTAATGGTGAACTCAAATCCCGAGACGGTCTCGACCGATTACGACACGTCCGACAGGTTATACTTTGAACCACTCACCAGAGAAGACGTACTTTGTATCATCGAAAAGGAAAACCCTGTCGGGGTGATAATACAGTTCGGGGGGCAGACACCGCTGAACCTTGCGCTGCCGCTTGAAAAGGCGGGAGTTAGGATACTCGGTACCTCACCAAAGTCGGTGGATATGGCCGAGGACAGAAAATTGTTCAAGGAGCTGGTCGATAAGCTCAGGTTGATGCAGCCGCCAAGCGGCACAGCCGTTGAATATGAAGGCGCGCTGAAAATTGCACATGAGGTCGGATATCCTGTGCTTGTAAGGCCGTCTTATGTCCTTGGCGGAAGAGCAATGGAAATAGTTTATGACGACGAAGACCTTAAGAAATATATGGAAAGGGCGGTCTGGGCTTCCCCGGAAAGGCCGGTGCTTGTCGATAAATTCCTTGAGGAGGCGATAGAGGTCGATGTTGACGCGGTATCCGACGGCAAAAAGACATTGATATGCGGAGTCATGGAGCACATTGAGGAAGCGGGGATCCACTCGGGCGATTCCGCCTGCTCGCTTCCTCCGTATACTTTAAGCGAAGATATCATCAATAAGATCAAGCAGCAGACTTATGCCCTTGCAAAAGAATTAAATGTAGTAGGCCTCATGAACGTCCAATATGCGATCAAATCTGATACTGTATACGTGCTCGAGGTTAATCCAAGGGCATCAAGGACAATACCTTTCGTTTCAAAAGCCACGGGTGTGGCTTGGGTTAATGTGGCCACGAAGGTCATAATGGGCACAAGCCTTGAAGAAACAGGAGCAAAGGAGGTCGTTCCCCGGCACTTTTCCGTTAAAGAAGCTGTATTCCCGTTCGTCAGGTTCCCGGGAGTTGATCCCGTGCTGGGGCCGGAAATGAAATCAACCGGCGAGGTAATGGGTATAGATGACACATTCGGCATAGCTTATATGAAAAGCCAGATAGCGGCGGGGCAGAACCTCCCGCTAAAGGGTGACGTGTTCATTTCTGTCAAGAACAAGGATAAACGCTCGATCGTCTTGATCGCGAAAAAGCTTAATGACCTCGGGTTCGGCATTTTCGCGACAAAAGGAACATCGGAAGCGCTTAACCATAACGATATCCCCGCGAAACTGGTGAACAGGATAGGAGAGGGAAGGCCGGATGTAATGGACCTCATCAAGAACGGCGAGATATCAATGATAATTAATACGCCGTCAGGGAAAAAACCAAAACAGGATGAAATATCAATAAGGGCGGGAGCGTACACGCACTTGATACCCCTTATCACGACCGTTTCCGGCGCGCAGGCGGCAGTAGCCGGCATAGAAGCGGTCAAAAAGCACGAGTTTAAAGTGAAGCCGATACAGGATTATATATGATGAAAGCAATATTAGCGCTTGAAGACGGCACATGTTTTGAGGGGATCTCCTTCGGGGCGGAAGGGGAGAGGGCCGGGGAGATAGTTTTCAATACCAGCATGACGGGCTACCAGGAGATCCTTACGGACCCGTCTTACCACGGCCAGATCGTGGCAATGACATATCCCCTCATCGGGAATTACGGCATAAACAAGGAAGATTTCGAATCGAACAAGCCGCAGGTGGATGGATTTGTGGTCAAGGAATGCAGCAGGATAGTAAGCAACTGGCGCGCGGATATTTCCCTCCAAGATTTTCTTAAAAAGCATGGGATCATCGGTCTTGAAGGCATTGATACGCGCGCGCTTACCAAGCATATAAGGTCAAAGGGCGCGATGAAAGCCGTAATATCGACCATCGATCTGGACAGGGAGAGCCTGATTAAGAAAGCAAAGGCATCTCCGGGTCTTGTGGGCAGGGACCTGGTCAGGGAAGTCACGCCAAAAGAAAAATATATATTCAATAACAAAGGAAAATATAATGTCGTCGTGATCGATTGCGGGGCGAAAATGAATATCATGCGGGAGCTCGCGAATAACGACTGCAGGGTAACAGTTGTTCCGGCGGGCTCGTCAATTGAGGAGATCAAGAAGATGAAACCGGATGGTGTGCTCCTTTCAAACGGGCCGGGCGATCCAGCGGCTGTCAAAGACGTCATTCAAACCACAAGGGACCTGATGAAAGAGAAGATCCCGATATTCGGAATTTGCCTAGGCCATCAAATGCTGGGATTGGCATTAGGTGGCAAGACTTTCAAGCTGAAATTCGGCCACCGCGGGGCGAACCAGCCGGTCATGGACTTAAGGACAAGAAAAGTGGATATCACATCACAGAACCACGGCTTTTGTGTCGATATCGATTCTCTACCGAAAGATCAGGTGGAGCTGACACATATCAATTTGAATGACAGGACATCAGAAGGCATGAGGCATAAACATTTGCCTGTCTTTTCCGTGCAGTATCACCCCGAAGCTTCGCCGGGGCCGAATGACGCGAAATATCTCTTTAAGGAATTCATCAAGTTAATGGCAAAGAGGAAAAGGTAATAATGCCCAAACGGAAAGACATAAACAGCATATTGATAATCGGGTCGGGCCCGATAGTTATCGGCCAGGCATGCGAGTTCGATTATTCGGGCACTCAGGCCTGCAAGGTTTTAAAGGCAGAAGGGTATAAGATCATACTTGTTAATAGCAATCCCGCGACGATAATGACGGATCCGATGACAGCCGACAGGACCTATATTGAGCCTATAACGCCGGATGTGGTCGAGAAAATAATCAAAAAGGAAAGGCCGGACGCCGTGCTTCCCACGCTCGGGGGGCAGACCGCGCTCAATACGGCATTTGCTCTCGCGAAAAAAGGTGTTTTCAAAAAATATAAGGTCGAGATGATAGGGGCGAATGAAAAGGCCATAGAAAAGGCGGAGGACAGGGAAAAATTCAAGAAAGCCATGCAGAAGATCGGGCTTGACCTCCCGAAAAGCGGGCAGGCATATAACCTTGATGAGGCGATCGCGATCGTGAAGGAGATAGGTTTCCCCGCCATCATCAGGCCCAGCTTCACACTTGGAGGAACAGGCGGGGGCATTGCTTATAATATCAATGAATTCAACGAGATGGCAAAGACGGGACTTGAATCCAGCATGATAAGCGAGATCCTTATAGAGGAATCCGTCATCGGATGGAAAGAATTTGAACTGGAAGTGATGAGGGACATCAAGGACAACGTTGTCATAATATGTTCGATCGAGAACCTTGATCCGATGGGCGTCCATACTGGTGACAGCATCACCGTAGCTCCTGCTCAAACGCTTACTGACGTTGAATACCAGAAAATGAGGGATGCGGCGATAGCTGTTATACGGGAGATCGGCGTTGAAACAGGCGGATCCAATATCCAGTTCGCCGTGAACCCGGAGGATGGCAGGATGGTAGTGATCGAAATGAATCCGCGCGTATCAAGGTCCTCTGCCCTGGCATCAAAAGCAACAGGCTTCCCCATAGCGAAGATAGCCGCAAAGCTCGCGGTCGGCTATACTCTAGATGAGATACAGAACGACATTACCCGCGAGACCACCGCGTGTTTTGAGCCGACCATTGATTACTGTGTCGTAAAGATACCGCGCTTCACTTTCGAGAAATTCCCGGCCGCCGACCAGACCCTTACCATATCAATGAAGTCGGTGGGGGAGGCGATGGCGATAGGAAGGACTTTCAAGGAAGCTCTTCAAAAAGGCTTGAGGTCAATGGAGATCAAGATTTACGGACTTGAGGATGTAAAAGATCCCGGTTTATCCGAAGGAGTGATAAAACAAAAGCTATCCACACCCAACCCAGATAGATTGTTCTATATCAAGGCGGCGTTCAAGAACGGTTTTACCATTGATGATATCCATGAATTATCAAAGATCGATAAATGGTTTCTTCACAACATGAAGGAGCTGATCGACATGGAAGATGGGATCAAGACATACAAAGGAAAACAAATACCAAAGGAGGTCCTTGCCAGAGCTAAAGCGAACGGTTTTTCCGATATATATCTGGCCAAACTTCTTGGGACCGATGAAGATGCCATATACAAATTAAGAAAAAGCCTTAACATTAATCCTGTGTTCAAGCTGGTTGACACTTGCGGAGCTGAATTTGAGGCATTTACCCCCTATTATTACTCAACGTATGAATCTGAAGATGAAAGTCGTGTTGAATAGGATGGATTTGTGATATTATTCCTCCGGAGGTGCGAACATGACGCCAACATCAATTAGACGCTTCATATGGGGGATAACGATATTCGGCGCAGGCATAGTTCTTATGCTTCAGGCTTTTGAAATGATCCCGGGGAACGCATGGAAATATATCTGGCCCGTATTTGTTGTAATAATAGGATTTGAGCTGATGCTTACGTCGGTTTATAAAGCTGGAGAGGAAATAGAGATAGAAGTACCCAAGTACTGGTATAAAAAGCCGGCCCGCAGGAAAAAGTAAAATCTACTTGCAATAAGCCGCCTTAGTTATATAATTCCTCTGTTTTTCCTAAGAGGGGGGAGCCAAATGAAAAAGCTATTTATTCTTTTGTTGACCGCGCTCGTTTTCACGTCGCTGATAGCTGCCTGTGACGCAAGGGTGATAGTCCGCGATAAATCCGTCGTTAAAGTCGGGGAAGATATCAATATGGGGGAGGACCTTAGCTTTAAGGACCTTGTCGCGATAAGGGGTAACATAAATGTAAAGGGCAGCGTGGACGGCGATGTTGTCGCGATGCTTGGCTCAATCCGCCTGTATCCAAAAGCCAGAGTAGCCGGGGATGTAGTAGCGGTTGGGGGGAGCATAATAAGAGATGAAGGTTCCAGGGTCGGGGGGCAGGTCGTTGAGATAGCGATAAGCAAGGAGGGAATGGATATGATGTCAGCATGCACGCCGGTTATCGGGGTAATTGGTATCGGAGGATTTTTGGTGCTCAAGGTTCTTGTACTGCTTGGTTTCATAGGTCTTGCGGCAATACTTGTTTCGTTCATGACGCCGCAGATCGGGATAATCTCTTCCAGGGTGGAGAAAGACTGGCTAAAGGCGCTCCTCTGGGGCATTCTCGGAGTTCTCCTTATATGCCCTGTTGCCATACTCCTGGCCGTCACGATAGTCGGGATACCGCTGATACTGGTGGAGGTCCTGTTCATTTCCATCGCAATGACAATGGGATATATCGCCGTGACGCAGCTGATAGGGAAAAGGTTCACAAAGGTGATCAGGAAGCCTAATCAGCCCATGCTGAACGAGATCATCTGGGGCCTGGTATTGCTTTTCCTTGTTGACCTTATACCTCTGGTGGGGCCGATTGTTAAATGTTTGGTGGCGACGATCGGATTTGGCGGAGCAATAGTCACGAAGCTGGGATACAAGAGTTAGACTTTAGATAGAAATGTAGGGACAGGGCTTGTCCCTGTCCGAAGATTCGGACAGCCACAAGGGCTGTCCCTACACGGTTTATATATTACCCCATCTCCACTTCCACGTAGTGGTCTTTCCTGTCAGAAAATGCGGGGATAAGATTCCCGTTGATCGACTTACCGTCAACTTTTAATGACTTGATCCCCTTGCATACGTGGCCCGGGTTCCTGACAGTAATGAAGTAATTGCAATCCCTGAAAAGCCTCTTCACCGAAAAGCCGTCCCATTTGCTCGGGATGCACGGATCAACGATCAATCCTTTATAATCGGCCCTGATGCCCAATATCCAGTTGGAAACGGCCACAAAATTCCATGCGGCGGTACCTGTGAGCCAGCTGTTCTTTCCTTCGCCGAAGTTCTTGTGGTCGCGGCCTGCTATCATCTGGCAGTAAATATAAGGTTCAACCTTATGGATATCCGGGATCTTGTTCTTTGTTGCTGGCAGTATCGCCTTGTAATACTCAAAAGCCTGATTGCCACGGCCCAAGATGCATTCCGCTATCATTGCCCACGGGTTGGGGTGGCAGAAAATCGCCCCGTTCTCTTTTAATCCCGGCGGATAGATCGATATGGAACCAAGCTCGGGATAGAACTTTGAATACGGCGGCGTCAATATCATGATGCCGTACTTGGTCGCAAGGTATTTTTTCACGGAATCCATGCACTTTTTCGCGCGGTCTCCTTCCGCAACCCCTGACATCACGGCCCAGGGTTGAGTTTCAAGATATATCTGCCCTTCCTTCCCTTTTGATGAGCCGACTTCCTTCTCATCATCAGTAAAACCTCTCAAGTACCAATGCCCGTCCCATGCGTGCTTGTTCACGGCTTCCTTCATCTGCTGTTCAATATCAATATACTTCTGGATGGCAGCACTTCTGCCGGATATCCTTGCAAGGCAGGACATCTCCCTTGCCGCCGCCACAAGCATCTGGGCTACCATAACGGATTCCGCCTTGTTCTTGAGCCCGCCAAGGTTAAGGCAATCGTTCCAGTCGGCAAAGAACATCAATGGCAGCCCGTGGGGCCCAAGGTTCTTCATTGAGTAATCAATGGCTTTGGCAAGATGCTCATACATGGGCGCTTCTTTCCCGGATTCAAATGGCACCGTTCTTTCCAGGAACTTGATGTCCCCGGTCTCCTTGATATATCCTGCCACAGAGAATATCAGCCACAGGTGGTCGTCGCTGTAATTCTTTTCGTTGCTGATGGCCTTCTTGGTGAGCGGGGAATACTGATGCAGTGCATTTCCTTCTTCGAACTGCGTGCTGGCAAGGTCAATTATCCTTTGTTTCACCTTTTCCGGGATCTGATGGACAAAGCCGAGGGTGTCCTGATTCGAATCGCGGAATCCCATCCCCCTGCCGATGCCTGATTCATAATAAGAAGCGGAGCGCGACCAATTGAACGTTGTCCTTGCCTGATACTGGTTCCAGGTATTGACCATGGCGTTCACGTCCGGATCCTGAGTATCGGCGGAGAAATGGCTCAGATTCTCATCCCAGTATTTTTTGAGTGAATCAAGCTCGGCCTGCACTGTCGACTTGGTCTTGAACTTTTTTATTATGCGCGGCATGTCGTCCTTGTTCTCGCTGTAGCCAAGAAGGAATATCAGGGTCTTGGTCTCACCCGGCCTTAGTTTCAGCTTTATGAACTGGCTGCCGATCGGCGCCCAGCCGCTTGCTATGGAATTGGATCCCTTGCCGGCCTTGATCGCTTTCGGAGCTTCGTGGGAGCCGTATTTACCAAGGAAAGCGGTCCTGTCGCTGTCAAAGCTGCTCGCCTTTGCGTTCGTGCACGTGTGATAGGCGAAATATTTATTTTCCACCCTGTAGCGTGAAATATGGTAGATGATATTATCCTTGAATATGGTCTCGCCGATGTTCAGGTTGTACTGGTAATCCGTCATGTCGTTGAGGGCGTCCCACAGGCAGAACTCAATGAACGACGTAACTGTGAGGTCCCTCAGCTTTTTCGTTTCATTCTTTATTTCGAGCATCCACACTTCCAGGTTCTCACCCAGGGGGACAAAATATGTGGTCTTGGTCGTGATCCCCGAATATTCCGATGATATTGCCGTATAACCAAGTCCGTGGCGGCATTCATACTTGTACCTGGAAAGGTCTTTAAGTACCGGCTGCCATGATACGGACCAGAAATCCTTTGAGGCGTCGTCCCTTACATATATATACCTTCCCCCCCTGTCCATGGGGATATTGTTATACCTGTACCTTGATATGCGGCGCTCCTTCGCGTCCTTGTAAAAGCTGTAGCCGCCCGCCGTGTTGGACATCAACGCGCAGTAATCCTCGCAGCCCAGATAGTTGATCCACGGCAGCGGGGTATCCGGTCTTGTTATTACATACTCTTTTTCATTGTTATCGAAATGGCCGTATAACATCAGAACCTCCTTATCGGCGAACTACAAGATTTGTAGGGACAGCCTTTATGGCTGTCCGATTCTCGGAAAGGGATAAACCCTTTCCCTACATTTTTTACTCTAAGACCAGTACCTTCACTTCCATGCCTTTGAATTCCAGAAAAAGCGAACCTTCGGATATATTGTAACTTTTATCGTTCAATATGTCTTTTGCCGCTTTATAACTTCTCGGCAATTTAATTATCGGAGAATCGGTGGTATTGGAGTGGTTGATAAGATACAGGATCACCTTGCTGCCATTCAGCACCACCATCTCGATATTACCTGAATTGGTCAGCTTTATGTCAGGCTCAGGGATATGTTTCCTGATAAAGTTGACAAGTTCCTTATTATTTTCGTTAAGCATTGAAAGGAATATGCTGAACGCGGCATATATGACCTTTCCTTTCCCGATCTTTTTCTCGATCATCGCGGGATTCCCGTCATCGAACGTGGCAAGCACGCCTTCTCCAGCTTCGATGATGTCACGGAAGCCGACCGCTTTCGCGTTCAACGCGGATATCTTTATTTCCGTATCGATAGCTTCTGTATGATCGTATTTTATGTCCAAAAGCCCTTCCAGTAGAGGGTGTTCGTACATATGGGCGTTCTCGTCCTTTAATCCGAACCTTGCTTCAGTGACCAGGATACCGCCGTCATAAACGAATTTCCTCAGCACTTTCGCGTGCTTGTCCTTCAGGATATAAGGATCGGGAAGAAGCACTGCTTCATGCGGTATCTTCCCGGCTTCCAACTGCCGCTCGAATATAAAAGAAACAGGATTATGGTAGTTCCAGACGGATTTATGCGCTCCTGCAACAGAAAGCAGGCCGTACATCAGCCCGATGTCAGATCGGATCTCCATCCACTGTCCGGATATCCCACGGGGCGGCCCTTGCTCCTGGTAAGTTTCAACCTCCCCGCTTCTCAGATAAGCTATGGCAAGTTTCCCGCCGGCCGTATTTTCTTTTATGAATGGAGAGACGACATTGATCTCCCTTATCGCTTCCTGTATCTTGGCAAGCCTTTTGGAAGGTTCGCCGTCAAGCTTAAGTATCCCGAAGCCTCCGGTTTCGGAACCGAAAAGCGGCGTTCTCCAGGCGTGATATAGAAGAGCTTTCGCTCCGTGCGCGAAGGCCTGATGCGTCCATATCCTTATCTCCGGCCCTTCCACATAGCCGGCGTACCCCCACCGCACGTTCTGTCCGCCCTGCATTTCGGTAACGTGGAACTCGCAGTTCCTGTCGGATGTGAATCCTCTCCAGTGATCAAGCATCCTTGAAAGGTCCATGGCGCTGTTCCTGTTGCCCTTCGGATAGATATCAAGGCCGTACCATTCCATGTCAGAAGCAAGAACGTCATGGTCCGGCACCCTTGAACAGATGCCGATAAAGCCGTTGGTGCCGACTTTATGTTCGCTATCGATGTTTTTTATGATGGTCTTTCCCCAAGAAAGAAAATCACGAAGGCTCAGGCTCTTGAACCTGAACCAGTCAAGGAATATGTGGGGATCCCCAGCGTCCCACATACCGCATCTTGGCGGCGTGATCTCATCAAAGCTTGAGAATTCAACCGTCCAGAACTTGGTTCCCCACTTTTCATTCAAGTTCTTTATGTCGCCGTATTCTTTTTTTGCCCAAGCCCTGAATGCTTCTTCGGTAGCCTTGCAGTGGCAAAAATCTTTTTGTGTTGTCGAATCAAGCGGCGCATAGGTTGGCTCATTATCCAACTGCCACATCCACAGGGCGGGATGCTTGGAATATCTTTTAACAAGCTTTTCGATGAGCCTTTTTGCGAATTTCCTGTAAGTTTGCGAATCCCTGCAAAGGTTTGGCCTTGGCCCGTACTCGGGGTATGGGGTCATGTCATCAGCTATCGGCCGGATATCCGGATGTTTTTTTATCAACCAGGCCGGAGCTTGTGAAGTGGGTATCCCGAGCAGCACCTTTAACTTATGCTTGTTTGCCATATCCATTGCTTCGTCAAGTTCAGCAAAGTTAAAGTTGCCGTCAGATGGCTCAATCCAGTTCCACGCCATCTCTCCAAAACGCACGATTTTTAGCCCGCTTGCGGCAATTTCCGAGAATGCCCTGTCCCAGTAATCTTTGGGCCATTGATCAGGATAGAATGTGACACCGATCGGCAGCATAGAGGGGAATTATATTACTTTTTTATTAAGGTGACAACTGGAACCTGAGACTACCGCCAGAGGCCACGCCGTAGGCGGGCAAGCGGTCAGGAAAGTCGCGGTTCCATATTGATTATGAGGGGGGAACCCCACAATGAATTGTGGGGAATATTCCACACATTTTAATGTGTGGTTGATCATATTATATGTGGAGCCGACCTGCCTGCCGGCGGGCAGGGGCGTTCAGCCTCAGGCTCCTGGGACTTATTCCAGGGTTACAATTATTTTCTTAACTTTTCTGTCTCTTATAAGCCTTGAATATGGCTCTGTGATGACCGGGTCGTCGATATCCACCTCTTTGCCGTCCGTCACGATCTTATAAGACGATGGTGTCACTTCGCCGCCGAATGTATCCTTCATTTTCTTATTAATATAGACAACTTCGATCGATCCAAGCAGCTTGAATGTGAACTTGCCTTTGTTGAATAACCAGCCGGGAAGTATCGGCGACAGCTTGAATATCAATTTTCCGTTCTTATCCAGCGAGAATATCTTCTTTCCAGTGGTCATTCTTATCCACATATCGATGAATTCGGCGGTGGCGCCGGAAAGACGCGCAACAAATCCTCTTCCGTGGCTGCCCTTATCCGGATAAGCGCTGCTGGCGATAAACGATGAATTCTCCAGGATACTCCGCTTATATGTTTGCGGCCTCATAAAAGGCACAAGAACGTTCTTGAAATCAGCGAAAAATTCCTCATACATGCCGGCCTTGAGGACCTCCAGCATATATTTATATTCCATGTGAAGCCAGACGGATTCATTCTCTAGCCAACCTGGAGTGAAGACTTTTGCCCGGCCTATCTCGATGGGCACGCCGTTTAAGGGTGCGTTGACCTTGTACATTTTCAGCTTTTTGTCATAAAGCTCGCTTTCCTTTACAAGTTCATATATTTTCTTTTCTTTCTGAACCCTGAGCGCGTGCACGAATCCTTCAAGGAATAGCGGGAGAGGCTTTTGGATGAATTTCTTGACCTTTACTTTGCCTTCAATCATCTCGTGTTCAGATACTTCATTGATGAAATAGGTGGGGTAATTCTTGTATTTATCCAAACATTTCTTAATTCCGGAATCGCACTTTGCGATGATCTTGGACAGAAAATCCGAAATATATTTTGAATCAACCTCGGCATCACTTCCACTTACCCCGAGCCTTGTAATGCTCCTGTATGTTTCCTTGAGAGCGTTCGCCCCATCCCAGTATTTATGATCGTCCTTTTCTTCCAGGCACGCGGATAAGTTATCCATGAATTCCTTGATCTCAACCGGTATCGATAGTTTTATGCCAGGTTGGATGTGATCGGCGAGATACTTGCACGATCTCTTTAACTCTAGCGTTTCGGAAATGGATGAACCGAAAAGCGCTGGCAGGCCGTTAAGCGCGTCGTACCAGTCCGGCTTGTCGGCTTCCATCTCCAGGCCGATCCCTTCAGCATCAAAGGATGCCGCCTTGTTTGCCGCGAGGCAAAGCAGTTTTACCGCAAGGGTTGTGAATGCGTAATCACCTTTTCCGAAATCTTTCCTTACAATGTTCTTGTTGGCCGATCTTGACCTGATGAGCGCCTTTTTCTCCGGATCAGGCTTTACACTGGCAAGCTGCCTTACCTTGTTGCCCTGCAGCGTATACTTGCTGGAACGGTCAAGCACTATGTTATCGTTGTCAAAAAAGCAGAACTCCTTTTTATTGAACAGCAGGTCATGCATTTTTTCCGGATATATGCACTCAAAGGATTCAAGCAGGTCCAGGTTGTAGGAGAAATGGTCTATCCAGAACCCCTCGCCGTGGCTGGCTTCTTCCACTTTTTCCGATGCGTACATCAGCTCATCAACGAATTTTTCCCTTGACGAGGTATATTCACAGCCCATTTCCTCAAGCTCGCGAAGCAATGCGCCGAGGATGAAAGGCTTGCTCATCATCCTGGTTATTTCCCTGCCTGCCGGCAGGCTAGGTCTGCCTGGACACTTGACGTGCTTTTTTATCAGCAGATCAGCCGCTTCCTTTGAGGGGACAAAATACTTGCTTGGCTGCACCACAAGAGGGTTGAAGCCGTCAAGCTGGATAAGATTGAAGAACCTCAGTATGTTGCTGGAGTTGACGTCGGGATTGAAGAAGATATCGTTCCTTCTGTTCTGATTAATGTCCCTGTAGTTGCCCGATCCCTGGGAGAAATAATTCGGCAGGAGCTTAAAATCATTGTAATCCCGCTCCATGTCCCCGTGTTTCCTGTAATATGTATAGAAAGGCTTGCCACCAATGGTCAGAGGCAATCCTCCGCGCATGACATTGTCCAGGAATGATTGCCTGGTGTAGAGGTCAAAAGCCCTGGAGCTGCTGTTGCTCGAAATAATGGAAGTTATACCATCGATCAACTTTTTATTTTCCGCGGATTTATTAAGTACATATTCCTTTTTCATCATCCTTTGCTTTACCTGGTTCAATACTTTTATGCTGTCGATATTACCGATCAAGGAAACCAGCTCAAAACTTTCTTTATTGGAAAGTGTCAGCGTTTTATATGAAAAAGCGCACGGAATAAAGTTTTCCTTCATTTGAACTTTTGATATCTTGAGCTTTCCGTTCATGAAGTTGCCGGGATATTCCAGGCTGGATACCTCGCCAAAAACCTCCTTGCGCCTTATTATTATTTCGGGGGAGGACCTTTTTCCGCCCTGATCGACAAAGGACAGGTAGAAGTTGCCCCTTTCCGTCAGTTTTGTCTCCGGTGCGTCGTAAGGCACCACCTTTAGCCTGACAAAAGGCGCGTTATTCTCAAGGTTCTCCACAATGCTCCACGCTTCTGTTGTCTGGCTCATGTTCTTTAATAGGGCATTGGGGAATCCGCATGGGATCAGTGTGGGCATCCCGTCAATTATCTCCACCTTCCTCTTTTTATTGGATGTGTTGATGACCTTTACGGTCCTTGCAAGAGCAGGGAAAGATTCATTTGGAACGGTGAAATAATTGACCTCGACCCGCACCTTCAGGTTTTTATTCTCCTCAACTATCGTGAGGTCATGGGGAGTGATCCTCATTTCATTGGGATTTTCGGACATTTCGCCAAAAGGCTCGTAGAATTTTCCGTCGATCTTAAGGAAGGTCCTGAATCCGTTAAGGGTGACATGTTTATACGCCTTGTTCGCGGGATTGAACTCCATTATGGAACCATCCTTGTCATGAACGCCGAAGCTGGTTATGCACTGGCCCCTATTGGCGTAAAAGATCCACATAGGTATGCCAAAAATACCCGCTATACCAGGGAAAAAGCTCGAAAAAGTGGGGGAGGAGTTGTAATTTTCGATTACAAATTCATCGTTCTTTGATATGTAATACTTTGGGGTATTCATACAGAGAGAAATTATACAACTGGTTGAAGACTAATTCAATGAAGTAAAAATCGCGCCTTGAGCATGCATTCGTCAAATTCGGCCTGCGGCGTGGAATCCCACACGATGCCCCCGCCGATACCCACCTCGCCCCGGCCATCCCTGATCAGCAATGTGCGTATCGGCACATTGAATATCATGTCCCTTTCCGGGGTAATGTATCCGATGGCGCCTGTGTATATTCTGCGCTCCTCTTTTTCGATCTCATTGATCACCTGCATCGCGCGGATCTTGGGAGCCCCGGTGACGGAACCGGAAGGAAAAAGCGCGCGGAATATTTCATATACAGGGATATTGATATCCACATTTCCCGTAACCGTGGAAGTCATCTGGAAAAGCGTGGTGTAGCGGGCCACTTCAAATATCTTCGGCCACTTGATGGATCTCCCGATCCTTCCAAGGTCGTTGCGCAGAAGATCGGCGATCATTATGTTCTCAGCCCTGTTCTTTGGATCGAACTTCAACTTCCAGCCAGCCAGAATATCGTCAATGAAATTCCGCCCCCTATGCCAGGTCCCTTTCATCGGCTTGGTCGTCACAAAAGAGTTATTTTTCTTTACAAACAGCTCTGGTGACAAGGAAACAATGTCAAAGTCATTGGTCTTGATGTATGCGGGGTAGGGGACGGGCTGTTCTTTCAGCAGTTTTTGATACAGCGAGTAAGTATCCCCGGGAAAATCGAACTTATATTTTATGCAGTATGTGATCTGATATACATCGCCGATAGAGATATGATATTTGATAGTCTCAATATTTTTGTAATATTGGGAGAGGGAAATATTGATCAGAGGATCGCTTAACTCACCCCCATGATCCCCCTCTCTTATAAAGAGAGGGGGAAGCTGAACGGAGTGAAGCAGGGGGTGAGTTT
>Ga0315284_10000053_pt1 | contig 155728 bp, 137 predicted proteins | sample YL17G09_16_MG_FD_203696 | JGI IMG/M metagenome (GOLD analysis project Ga0315284, IMG submission 203696) | Sediment microbial communities from Yellowstone Lake, YNP, Wyoming, USA - YL17G09_16 | ecosystem: Environmental > Aquatic > Freshwater > Lake > Sediment | place: USA: Wyoming | collected... | reverse complement strand
GTCCACCGGCGGAACCACGGGCGTCAGCCCCGAGCTCGCCCAGCGTCTGCGCTATAGCCCGGGGGTCGGGGTCGTGTCGGAGATCCGCTACGGCCAGTTCGGCTACCAGGGGAAGGCCCAGACACTCGTCGCCGTCGACCCGACCACGTTCTCGCAGGTGGTGGAGCTCGACGGAGCCACGCAAGCGAGCATCGAGAAGCTCTCGGATGTCGGCGTGCTCGTCGATGCGAACGTCGCGAAGGACCATGGCTGGAAGGTCGGCGACACGATCCCGATGCAGTTCCAACGCTCCGGTACGCAGGGGATGACGGTCGAGGGCTCTTTCGACTGGAGCGGCGCGAACGCGAGCTACCTCATCGCGCTCTCGAGCTACGAGCGCAACTACGAGCAGCAGATGGACGCTCTGATCGGCGTGCGCAACGCGCCGGGATCGACTGCGGCCGACATACGCACGGAGATCGACCGTGTGCTCCAGGACTTCCCGAACGTGAAGCTGGAGGACCGACAACAGTTCACCGCGAGCCGCATGAGCATGGTCGACACGATGCTCGCGTTCATCACCGCGCTGCTTCTCCTGTCGGTGCTGATAGCGCTGCTTGGCATCGCGAACACGCTCGCGATGTCCATGTACGAGCGCACGCGCGAGCTCGGGCTCCTGCGCGCCGTCGGGATGAGCCGTCGGCAGCTCCGATCCATGGTCCGGTGGGAGGCGGTCATCATCGGCGTGATCGGAGCGCTGCTCGGCCTCGCCATCGGCGTGTTCTTCGGGTGGGCACTCGTGCGGGCGATGCGCGACCAAGGCGTCACCGAATTCGTGCTCCCCGTCGCTCGCCTCGTGGCATACGTGCTCCTTGCGGCCGTGGCCGGCGTGCTCGCCTCACTGTTCCCGGCCCGGAGAGCCGCGAAGCTGAACATCCTGGAGGCCATCGCCTTCGAGTGATCCCGAGGTTCACTCGCGGCGACCGTCGGTCTATCCTGCTGACGCACGACCGATCGAAGGGCCATGGGTCAGACACACGCGAAGTTCCGGAACGTCGTCCGACACGTCGTCATCCTCCGCCCCGACCTCGCGGATCTCGAGGCCACGCTCGCCGAGGGCCGCGTCGTCGTCGACGGGCGCATCGTCACGAACCCGAACGCGCTCGTGCGCTCTGACGCGTCGGTCCGGATCCTCCCCGCACGTCCTCTGCGCGGTGAGGACAAGCTGAGGGTCGCACTCGACGCATTCGGCGTCACGGTGACCGGCAGGGTCGCACTCGACCTCGGAGCCGCAGCCGGCGGATTCACCACGGTCCTGCTCGAACGTGGAGCGCGCCGCGTCTATGCGGTGGACGCGGGGCACGGACAGCTACGCGGCGCGCTCCGCGCCCACAGCCGCGTCGTGAACCTCGAGCGAACGAACCTGGGAGCGCTCGCTCCAGAACTCGTCCCCTGCTCGGTCGAGCTTGTCACGATCGACCTCTCCTACCTATCGGTGGCAGATGCCGTGCCTCAGCTGGAGCACCTGACCTTCGTCGATGACGCCGACCTGATCTCGCTCGTGAAGCCGATGTTCGAGCTCCGGCTGGCCGGCCTACGTCACGACGACCGCACACTCCGGAAGGCCCTCGAACACGCGATCCGTGGCATCGAGCGCGGCCGATGGAACGTGCAGGGACGCATCGCCTCACCCATCCGCGGGTCGCGCGGTGCCCGGGAGTGGCTCGTCCACGCCCGCCGGCGCTCCGCGAGCGACCGTTAGACTGTCCGCCATGGAAACCACAGTCATCCTCGAAGGCGCACGCACGCCCGTCGGTAGGTTCCTCGGTTCGTTCGCGGAGATCACTACGGTCGAGCTCGGCACGCTCGCGGCCAAGGAGGCGATGCGGCGGTCGAACGTCGAGTCCGAGCAGATCGATCAGACGATCTTCGGACACGCACGCCAGGCCGGGAACGGACCGAACACGGGCCGTCAGGTCTCGATCCATGCCGGAGTCCCGAAGGAGGTCTCTGCCTACAACGTCAACATCGCCTGCGGCTCGGGCATGAAGGCGATCCAGATCGGCTCACAGCAGATCATGCTCGGTGAGTCCGAGGTGGTCCTGGCCGGCGGCATGGAGAACATGACCCGTGTGCCGTTCCTGCTCGACCGGATGCGGCTCGGATACCGGCTCGGCGACGCGACAGTCCTCGACGCGATGTACAAGGACGGCCTGCTCGATCCCCTGTGCGGGCTGATCATGGGCGAGACCGCCGAGAACCTCGTCGACATGTACGACATCTCGCGCGAGGAGCAGGATGCGTTCGCGCTGGAGTCACAGCAGAAGGCCGAGGCCGGCAAGGAGCGCCGCGCGAAGGAGATGTTCCCGGTCGAGGCGCCGAATCCGAAGGGCAAGGGCACGATCACGGTAACCGAGGACGAGCACTCGCGGCCCGAGACCACGATGGAGTCGCTCGCGAAGCTGGCGCCGGTGTTCCGCAAGGGCGGTAGCGTCACGGCCGGGAACGCATCGGGCCTTACCGATGGCGCAGCGGCGATGGTGCTCATGTCCGGATCGCGCGCGAAGGCCGAAGGGCGGGAGGTGCTCGCCCGAATCATCGGGATGTCATGGGCCGGCGTGCCCCCGGAGATCATGGGTATCGGCCCGGTCCCGGCAACCAAGAAGGTGCTCGAGAAGACGGGCCTGACCCTCGCCGACATGGACGTGATCGAGGTCAACGAGGCCTTCGCGGCGCAGGTCATCGCCTGCGAGCGCGAGCTGAAGTTCAACCGCGAGAAGCTGAACCTGAAGGGCGGCGGGATCTCGATCGGGCACCCGATCGGGATGAGCGGCGCGCGGATCACGCTCTCGCTCGCCTACGAGATGCGTGAGCGAGGCGCCTCGCTCGGCCTCGCGACGATCTGCATCTCCGGAGGGCAGGGGCTCGCGCTCGTGCTGGAGCGCGCCTGACGGCGCGTCAGGAGTTCGGGAGCTCGATCGCGACCGGAAGCGCCGTCCGCTGCCACTCCCCGAGGTCGTCCGAGGTGCGCGACCGGTACTTGTCGACGAGCAGGTCGCGCGCCATCGCATCCTCGTCGGGATCCTCGACGACGTAGGCTCGCGCGAGGAAGTCGCGGTCGCCGATCCGAAGCCCGACCGTTGGGTTCGCCCGGATGTTCCGCACCCAGTCGCTCTGGTCGCCGCTACCGGAGAGCACGTACACGCGGCCCTCGTGCAGGCCGAACCAGATCTCGATCGTGTGGGGCGTCCCGGACGCGCGCCCGGTCGTGGTGACGTAGCAGAAGTCGAGGTCGCCGAACTCCACCTCGTCCACGGCTACCGGGAGGCCCGGACCACCGGCACCTCTCAGCCCCCCTCCGAGCCCGGCTCCGGGAGCCGGTAGTACTCGCGGAACTTCTCCTCCGACAGCCAGTACGCGTGCTGCCGGACCGTCGACGCGTACGTCCATGCTTCGGTCTCATCGCGGCAGGCGCGCGTGGACACCTCGCCACCGGCGGGGTCGAAGATCACGACGCTCCACCCCCCGTCCTCATGGCGCACGTCCACCCGGTAGGCGTTCCCCTCCGAGAGGATCACGGGTTCGTCATGCCCTGCCGAGGGCGCTCCTTCGCGCTCACGAGAGCCAGCAGCTGGTCGGCGAGCTCGAACGGGTCTACGGGCTTCACGAACCAGGCGTCGGCGCCGGACCATCTCGCGAGCCAGGCGTCCTGACGCCGCTCTAGCAGGATCACGATGGCCCCGGAGTACGGCTCGGCGGCACCTCGGAGATCCTTGGCGAGCGCGAATGCGCCGGCGCGCGAGGCGATCTCGTCAGCGACGACAGCGTCCGGGCGCACCCGTCGGGCCGCCTTGAGACCCCGCTCTCCGTTCTCGGCTTCGACGAACTCGATCGGCTCGCCGAGCGGCCGCTCGATGCCCTCGACCGAGAGGCGTATGAGCTCCCGCGACTCGGGATCCGGGGACACAAGTAGCACCTTCACGCCGGGCATCCTACCAACACGCCCGCGGGCGCTTTGAGCGGCGCGCGCTCATGGACTAGCGTTGCCGTGGACCGAGTGAGAGGGGGAAGCAATGGAGGAAGGCACGCTCAAGCCAGCGGTCGCCGAGTTCGTGGCGACCTTCGCGCTCATCTTCATCGGCGCCGGCTCTGTGGTCATGGCGGGTCCGTCCGCCAGCGGTCTCGTCGGTGTCGCGCTCGCCCACGGGCTCGTGCTCGCGATCATGGTCACGGCCACGATGCACATCTCGGGCGGGTCGGTGAACCCGGCCGTGACGATCGGCCTGTGGGTAGCCGGGAAGATGAGCTCGATGAAGGCCGCCGTGTACATCATCGCGGAGGTGGCGGGCGGCATAGTCGGCGCGCTCCTGCTGCGCGGCCTGATGCCGGAGGAATACTGGAAGCCGGCCAACCTCGGCTCCCCGGTCCTGGGTCGCAGCATCGGGACCGGCAAGGGCGTCCTGATCGAGGCCGTGCTCACGTTCTTCCTGGTCTTCGTCGTGTTCGCGACCGCTGTGGACAAACGCGGCGCATCCGAGAAGATCTCCGGTCTCGCGATCGGCCTGGTCCTGGCGTTCAACATCCTGGCTTTCGGACCACTCACCGGAGCCGCGGTGAACCCGGCCCGAGCATTCGGGCCGGAGGTGGCGCTCGGCCACTTCACCGACTGGTGGGTGTACTGGGTCGGTCCGATCGCCGGCGGGGTCATCGCAGCCGTCCTGTACTCGGGCGTGTTCCTGCGGGACAAGGAACCGGTCACGCCGTAGGCACGGGGGATCCTCTCAGGTCATGGGAACCGAGACGTACCTCGACCACGGATCCGCCACTCCGTTGAACGAGCGGGCCCGTCGGGCGCTCGTCGGCGCCCTCGACGCGTTCGGCGATCCGCTCCGCCTGCACGCCGACGGGCAGGCCGCTCGGCGGCTGCTCGACGACGCTCGGGCGAGCGTGGCGGAGGCCATCGGCGCCCAGCCGGATGAGATCGTGTTCACGTCGGGGGGCACGGAGTCCGTGACCCTGGCGATCTGGGGCGGGGTCCGCCCGGTGCGCGAGATCGGCAACCGCGTCGTGACCAGTGCCGTCGAGCATCCGGCCGTCGGAGGTGTGGGGCACACGCTCGAGGTCGACGGGTTCGAGCTCGTTCTGGTCCCGGTCGACGAGTACGGGCGGGTCGACCTCGACGTCTTCGCGGCCGAGGTTCGGAGGCCCGGGACGCTGCTCGGGTCCGTTCAGCACGCGAACCACGAGGTGGGGACCCTGCAGCCGATCGCGCAGGCGGCGCGCCTATGCCGCGAGGCGAAGGTGCTCTTCCACACCGACGCGTGCCAGACGGTCGGCCGATTTCCGATCGACGTGGGCGTGCTCGACGTCGACCTGCTCTCGCTCTCGGCGCACAAGTTCGGCGGACCGCCCGGCATCGGCGCCCTCTACGTGCGCCGGGGCGTACCGCTCGCCGCCTACCCGTGCGGGGACGACCGCGAGCGGAAGCGCCGTTCCGGTATGGAGAACATCCCCGGCGTCGCCGGGATGGCCGCGGCCCTCTCGGCCTGGCGCGAGGACATGGGCGACCGGGCGGCCCGCCACTGGTCGCTCTCCGACCGGCTGCGCAGAGGCATCGAGGCGCGCGTGGCCGGCGCGCGCACCCACGGCCATCCCACCCAGCGCGCCCCTCACCTGGCCTGCTTCTCGATCCCCGACCTCGACGCGGAGATCGTCGCCATGGCGCTCGACGAGCACGGCTTCCGCTTGTCCGTCGGGTCCAACTGCTCGGGGGTCGCGAACGAGCCGTCCCCCGTCCTGGAGCAGATGGGTGTGCCCAATGCGCCGAGCTTCCGCATCGGCCTCGGCCCTGAGACGACCGAGGACGACGTCGATCGCTTCCTCGAGACCCTCGGCGCACTCGTGGACGAGCTCAGGCGCGTCGAAGCCGCTTCGTCGGAGGCGATGGCGAAGTTCCAGTCGCGCAGGGAGAAGCCCTGACGACGGGCCCCGCCACCGACCACCGCTAGTTGACCGTCCAGGTGTCGCCTGAGTGCAGCAGCTTCGCCAGGTCGCCCCTGCCCAGGCGCTCGGTCGCGTCCTCGATCTGGCGCTCCATCGCCTCACCGTAGACAGGCCGCTCAACCTCGCGGAAGACCCCGATGCACGTGGGCTCCGTCGGCCAGGGCGACGTGTGCGCGAGCGCAAACGCCAGCGAAGGACGGCCGTGCATGTCGTGAACGATGATCCGCTCCGGTGACGTGCCCTCGACGTCGGTGATCACCAGCCTGCCGTTGTCACCCACGGAGATGCACTGCTTCCCGTCGTCGAAGATGATGGGCTTGCCGTGCTCCAACCTGATCTGGTTGTGCACACCCTGCGCCTTCTCCCGGAGCAGGTCGAAGGCGCCATCGTTGAACACGATGCAGTTCTGGTAGATCTCAACGAACGCGGCGCCCCGGTGCGCTGCCGCCTGCCGGAGCACCTGCGTGAGGTGCTGCCGGTCGTTGTCGATCGACCGTGCCACGAACGTCGCCTCGGCACCCAGTGCGAGCGCGATCGGGTTGAAGGGGTGGTCCAGCGACCCGAACGGCGTCGACTTCGTGACCTTCCCCTCCTCCGACGTCGGCGAGTACTGGCCCTTCGTCAGCCCGTAGATCTGGTTGTTGAACATGAGGATCTTGATGTTCACGTTGCGGCGCAGCGCGTGGATGAGGTGGTTCCCGCCGATCGACAACGCGTCGCCGTCGCCGGTGACGACCCACACGTTCAGGTCGGGTCGGGCCGTCGCGATGCCGGTCGCGAGCGCCGGAGCGCGCCCGTGGATCCCGTGAACACCGTACGTGTCCATGTAGTACGTGAACCGGCCCGAGCACCCGATGCCCGACACGAACACCGTGTTGTCCGGGGAGATACCGAGCTCTGGCATGAACGACTGCACGGTCGAGAGGATGGCGTAGTCCCCGCAACCTGGACACCAGCGCACCTCGCGCTCGCTCGTGAAGGTCTTCTTGGTCAGTGTACCGGCGCCGTTCGTCCGGCTGGCGCCGCCCGCGTTCCCGACGTCGCTCACGACTGCATCATCTCGAGGATCGCATTCTCCAGCTCCTCCGCGAAGATCGGCATGCCCTGCACCTTCGAGTGGGTCCTCGCGTCGACCAGGTACTTCGCCCGCACCAGCATCGCGAGCTGCCCGGTGTTCATCTCCGGGATCAGCACCCGCCGGTAGGCGCGCAGCACGTCGCCGGTGTTGGCCGGGAAGGGGTTCAGGTGGTACATGTGCGCTGTCGCGACCTTCCGGCCGCGCTCGCGGACCCGCCGGGCCGCGGCCTGGACAGTCCCGTGCGACGAACCCCACCCGAGGACCAGCAGCTCGGCATCGCCGCCGGGGTCGTCGACCTCGAGCGGAGGGATGTCGTCGGCGATCCTCTCCACCTTCGCGGCGCGCATGCGCACCATCCGCTCGTGGTTGTGCGGGTCATAGCTGATGCTGCCCGACTCGTCCTTCTCCAAACCGCCGATCTGGTGGCGGAGGCCCGGCGTGCCGGGGATCGCCCACGGCCGGGCGAGGTTCCCGTCGTGAAGGTATGGCAGGAACTCCGTGCCGGCATTCGGGCCGGTCGCGAAGCCCGGGTCTATCTCGGGCAGCGACTCGATATCGGGGATCCTCCACGGCTCGGACGAGTTCCCGAGGAACGTATCGGAGAGCAGGATCACCGGCGTGCGGTACTTCACGGCGATCCGGCACGCTTCCACCGCCGCGTCGAAGCAGTTCGCCGGGGAGGAGGCGGCCACGATCGGGATCGGCGACTCGCCGTGGCGGCCGAACATCGCGAGCAGCAGATCGGCCTGCTCCGTCTTCGTCGGCATGCCGGTCGAGGGGCCGGCGCGTTGGACGTCGACGACCACCATCGGCAGCTCGAGCATCACGGCGAGGCCGAGCGTCTCAGCCTTCAGATCCATGCCGGGGCCGCTGGTGCCCGTCACACCGAGATGGCCCGCGAACGATGCGCCGAGCGCGACGTTGGCCGCCGCGATCTCATCCTCGGCCTGCAGCGTGCGAACGCCGAAGTTCTTCAGACGAGAGAGCTCGTGCAGCAACTCGGACGCCGGGGTGATCGGGTAGCTCGCGTAGAACAGCGGCAGGCCGCTCCGCTCGCTGACCGCGACCAGACCCCACGCTAGTGCCGTCGCGCCGGAGACGTTCCGGTACACGCCGGGCTCGGCTGGTGCCGGCCTCACCCGGTACGAGTGCGCAAACACCTCGGTCGTCTCGCCGAAGTTGTACCCAGCCTTGAACGTCGCGACGTTCGCGTCGAAGATCTGCGGCTTGTCGCCGAACTTCCTCCGCAGCCAGTTCAACGTGACCTCGAGCGGGCGCCCGTACATCCACGACAGCAGACCGAGGGCGAACATGTTCTTCGCGCGCTCGGCCTCTTTGCGCGTGAGGCCGAGTTCCTCGACCGCGCGTACCGTCATCGAGGTCATCGGCACCCGATACACCTGGTAGCCGTCGAGCGTGCCGTCGTCGAGTGGGTTCCGCGTGTAGCCCGCCTTCTCCAGGTTGTGCGTGGTGAAGGCGTCCTCGTTCACGATGACCGTCCCGCCCTTCTCGACCGACTCGAGCTCCGCTTTCAGCGCCGCGGGGTTCATCGCCACCAGGACGTTCGGATGATCGCCCGGCGTCATGACGTGCTCCGACGCGAAGTGGATCTGGAAGGCCGAGACCCCGTGGACCGTACCGGCGGGAGCGCGGATCTCCGCTGGGAAATCGGGGAGGGTGGCGAGATCATTCCCGTGGACCGCCGTCGCGCTCGTGAACCTGTCGCCGGTTAGCTGCATCCCGTCGCCCGAGTCACCAGCGAATCGGATGACCACATCCTCTTTCTCTTCTATCTGCTTCGCCATCTCGTCACCGGGGCGCCCGGCTGCCTCCTCTTCTAAGCGTTCTTCATCTAGCCTACCGCCTGACTCCGGATGGGATGTCGCGAAGCGGTAGATTGTGGATGGGAAGCGGGGAGGTGGCGGCATGAGGATGCAGAAGCTTGGCTCGCAAGGCCCCGAGCTGTCGGTGGTCGGGTTCGGCGCCTGGGAGGCGGGAGGGGGGAGCGAATGGGGCGAGGCGCCTCCGCAGGACAGCATCGTACAGGCGATCCGAACCGTCCTCGACACCGGGATCAACTGGATCGACACCGCGGAGGTCTACGGGGACGGGCGATCCGAGGAGGTCGTCGGTCTCGCGGTCACGGGCCGCCGCGACGAGGCACTCATCGCTACGAAGGTCGGACCGGCACCGGAGGGGACCGGATTCCGGCCCGACGAGGTCCGCCGCGCCTGCATCGACAGCCTCAAGCGCCTGCGCACCGGACACGTTGACCTGTACCAGCTGCACTGGCCCGATGACACCGGGGTTCCGGTCGAGGACACCTGGGGCACGATGGCCGCGCTCGTCGAGGAGGGCCTGGTCCGCCACATCGGCGTGTCGAACTTCGACCGGGAGCTGATCGAGCGCTGCGAAGCCGTGCGTCACGTGGACTCGCTGCAGGCGGAGTTCTCGATGCTGAACCTCGAGAACCGCGACCTGATCCGCTGGTGCGGGCAGAACGGCATCGGAGTCGTCTGCTACGGCCCGCTCGCGTACGGCCTGCTCACCGGCGCCATCGCCGCCGACACGAGGTTCGCCCCGACCGACTTCCGCAGCGGTCACGACGAGTGGGACTACTGGCAGAACCTGTACGCGCCGGGCAAGATCGAGCGCAGCCTCGCGGTCGTCGACGCGATACGCCCGATCGCCGAGCGCCTCGGGGCAACCGTCGCGCAGGTCGCGCTTGCCTGGAACTCGAACCAGCCGGGCGTCACTTCGGCCATCGCGGGCAGCCGCAACCCTGAGCACGTACGTGCGAACGCCGCGGCCGGTGATGTCGAGCTCGACGACGCCACCTTGGCGGAACTGGACGGGTTGCTCTCTCTGGGTCCGGCCTTCGGGTAGGTACCGCATCGTCCTCGCACCCAGCGGCCGAGCGGCGTCCGACCGCTGGTCTCGCTCGATGGGCGCCCGTAGGATGTGCTTCCCATGGTCGCTCCCGCGGACGCGGTCCGCGCCCGTCTCGACGCGCTCCTCTCCGAGCGCATCCTCGTCCTGGACGGCGCCATGGGGACGGCGATCCAGGTGCACGACCTGTCCGAGGACGACTTCCGCGGCGAACGCTTCCGCGACCACCCACGGGACCTGCGGGGCAACAACGAGCTGCTGAACCTCACCCGTCCGGACGTGGTGGAGACGATCCATCGCGGCTACCTCGAGGCCGGCGCCGATCTCATCACCACGAACACCCTGAACGCGAACGGCGTCTCCCAGGCCGACTATGGACTAGAGGGCCTGGTGCGCGAGATGAATCGCGAGGCCGTCCGGGCCGCGCGCCGTGCCTGCGAGGCCTTCGGTCCGGCCCGGTTCGTCGCCGGTTCCGTCGGGTCGACGAACCAGACCCTGTCCCTGTCGCCCCGCGTCGACGACCCGGCATACCGGAGCATCACGTTCGACGAGCTCTGCGGGGCGTACGCGGAGCAGATGCGCGGCCTCGTCGAGGGCGGTGTCGACCTGCTGCTCGTCGAGACCATCTTCGACACGCTCAACGCGAAAGCCGCGATCGTCGCCGCCAAGGGCGTCGCGCCGGACGTCCCGCTCATGCTCTCGGTCACGATCACCGACCGGAGTGGGCGCACGCTCTCCGGACAGGCGGTGGATGCGTTCTGGCTCTCGGTCGAGCACGCCGAGCCGTTCAGCGTCGGCGTGAACTGCGGACTCGGCGCCGCCGAGATACGGCCGCACCTCGAGACGCTCGCGCGGAAGGCGCCCGTCTACACGACCTGCCACCCGAATGCCGGGCTGCCGAACGCCTTCGGCGGCTACGACGAGCGGCCGGAGACGACGAGCAGGTACCTCCGCGAGTTCGCCGAGAGCTGTCTCGCCAACATCCTCGGCGGATGCTGCGGAACCACGGACGAGCACATCCGCCAGATCGCCGCGGCGGTCGAAGGCCTGCCTCCGCGCAGGGTTCCCGCGCCCGAGCGCATGACCGGTTTCTCCGGCCTCGAGCCGTTCTGGATCCGACCCGACACCGGGTTCGTGATGATCGGCGAGCGGCAGAACGTCACCGGCTCGGCGAAGTTCCGCCGACTGATCGAGGCCGGCGACTACGAGAGCGCGGCCGAGGTCGCGCTCGACCAGGTGCGCGGCGGCGCGAACCTGCTCGACGTGAACATGGATGCCGACCTCCTCGATTCCGAGAAAGCGATGACGACGTTCCTCAACTTCATCGCCACGGAGCCCGAGATCGCGAAGCTCCCGGTCATGATCGACAGCTCCCGCTGGCCTGTATCCGAGGCAGGCTTGAAGTGTCTACAGGGCAAGGGTGTCGTGAATTCGATCTCGCTCAAGGAAGGCGAGGAGCGATTCCTGGAGAAGGCGCGGGAGATCAAGCGCTACGGTGCCGGCGTCGTCGTGATGGCGTTCGACGAGCAGGGCCAGGCCGACACGGTCCACCGCAAGGTCGAGGTGTGCGAGCGGGCCTACCGGCTCCTCACCGAACGTGCCGGCTTCGCGCCCGAGGACATCATCTTCGACCCGTGCATCCTCGCGATCGGCACCGGCTTGGAGGAGCACGGCGAGTACGCGAAGGCGTTCATCGAGGCAACAAGGATCCTCAAGGAGCTGTATCCGCGCGCGCACGTGTCGGGTGGCGTCTCCAACCTGTCGTTCGCGTTCCGGGGCAACGACGCGGTGCGCGAGGCGATCCACTCGGCTTTCCTCTATCACGCCATCGGAGCAGGGCTCGACATGGCCATCGTGAACGCGGGACAGATCGCGCTCTATGAGGACATCCCACCGGACTTCCTCGAGCACGTCGAGGACGTCATCTTCGATCGTCGTCCGGACGCCACCGAGCGACTGGTCGCTTTCGCCGAAACGGTCAAGGGCGACGGTATGAAGCGTCAGATCGACCTGTCGTGGCGCGAGGGCGCCGTCGACGAGCGTCTGAAGCACGCGCTCGTGCACGGCATCGACGACTTCATCGAGGTCGACATCGAGGAGGCCCGCAAGCGTGCCCCGCGGCCGCTCGACGTGATCGAGGGTCCATTGATGGAGGGCATGAAGGCCGTCGGCGACCTGTTCGGCGCCGGCAAGATGTTCCTCCCGCAGGTCGTGAAGAGCGCCCGGGTGATGAAGAGGGCCGTCGCCTGCCTCGAGCCGTACGTGGAGGAGGAGAACCTGCGCCTGGGGGCGTCGGCCGACCGCGTCCGGGGAAAGGTAGTGCTCGCCACGGTGAAGGGCGACGTGCACGACATCGGCAAGAACATCGTCGGCGTGGTCTTGGGCTGCAACAACTACGAGGTCATCGACCTCGGCGTGATGGCACCGGCCGACCTGATCCTCGACACCGCCGTGGAGGAGGGTTGCGACGTCGTCGGGCTCTCCGGACTCATCACGCCGTCGCTCAACGAGATGGCGAACGTCGCGAGGGAGATGGAGCGCCGTGGGATGCAACTCCCGCTGCTGATCGGCGGTGCGACCACGTCCCGTCAGCACACGGCGGTGAGGATCGCACCCGAGTACTCGCAGACGACCGTCCATGTGCTCGACGCCTCACGTGTGGCTGGCGTCGTGTCCGATCTCCTCGACGCCGGGCGCAAGGAGCACCTCGACCGCGAGAACCGGCTCGACCAGGAGCGCTTGCGGAAGCTGTACGCGGAAGCGGCGGAACGGCCGCTCCTCCCCTACCGCAGGGCCGTCGAGAACCGCACGCCGATCGTCTGGCGCCCCGAGGACCTAGCGGCGCCGCCGTTCACCGGCACCAAGCTCGTCGAGCCCTCGCTCGCGCCGCTCCGTGAGTACATCGACTGGACCTTCTTCTTCACGGCGTGGGAGCTGAAGGGCCGCTTCCCGGCGATCCTGGACCACCCGCGCCACGGCCCCGCCGCGCGCGAGCTGTACGAGCACGCGATCGAGCTGCTCGACCGGCTCACGACCGACGGCTCGCTCGCAGCCAGGGGCGTATACGGGTACTGGCGCGCGCGGACCGAGGGCGACGACGTCGTGCTCGAGAACGGCGTGCGCTTCCCGATGCTCCGTCAGCAGTCCGACCACGGCGACGGGCGGCCGAACCGCTCGCTCGCCGACTACGTGGCTCCGGCCGACACCGGCCTGCCCGACCACATCGGCGCGTTCGCCGTGACGACCGGTCTCGGTGCCGATGAGCTCGCGAAGGCGTTCCGCGCCGAGCACGACGATTACGACGCGATCATGGTGAAGGCTCTCGCCGACCGCCTCGCCGAGGCCTTCGCCGAGTACCTGCACGAGGTCTCGCGCCGCGAGTGGTACGAGACCGGCTCGAAGATGACGAACCAGGAACTGATCGAGGAGCGCTACCGCGGCATCAGGCCGGCCTTCGGCTACCCGGCATCGCCCGACCACTCGCAGAAGCGGAGGTTGTTCGACCTCCTCGGCGCCGGGTCGATCGGCATGGGTCTCACCGAGACGTCCGCGATGACGCCGGGCGCGAGCGTGTGCGGCCTCTATCTCGCTCATCCGGCCGCGCGCTACTTCAACGTCGGGCGGATCGGCCGCGACCAGGTCGAGGACTACGCGCGGCGTCTCGGCGAGCCGCTCACCGAGGCCGAGCGCTGGCTCCGTCAGAACCTCGCCTACGAGCCCGGCTGAGTCGACACCGCCCGCGCACCGGCTGATAGCGTGATGACCCCATGGGTCGGTTCTGGCACCCCTTCGCCGACATGGCCGCCGTCGGATCGGCCGGTGAGCTCATCGTGGAACGCGGCGAGGGCGTCCACATCTGGGACGAGAGCGGTAGGCGCTACCTCGACGCGACGGCGGGCCTCTGGTACTGCAACGTGGGCTTCGGTCGTGAAGAGCTGGCCGAGGCCGCAGCAGCGCAGATCCACAAGCTCGCGGCCTACTCGACGTTCGGCGACCTGTCGAACCGGCCGGCGACCGAGCTGGCCGAGCGTGTGAGCGTCCTCGCCCCGGTTCCCGACAGCCGCGTGTTCCTGACGAGCGGTGGCTCGGACTCGATCGAGACCGCTGCGAAGATGGCCCGGCGCTACTGGCACCTCCAGGGGCAAGGCGATCGAACGCTGTTCGTCGCCCGCGAGCGCGCGTACCACGGCATGCACATCGCCGGCACGAGCCTCGCCGGCATCGAAGCGAACGCCGCAGGGTACGGCACGTTCGTGGGCGACGTCCTGAAGGTCGCATGGGATTCGCCCCAGGCGCTGCGCGACGCGATCGCGTTCGCGACGCCCGAGCGGGTGGCCGCGTTCTTCTGCGAGCCGGTGATCGGCGCCGGCGGCGTCTTCGCCCCGCCCGATGGCTACCTTCAGGAGGTCCGCGAGATCTGCCGCGAGACCGGCGTGCTGTTCGTCGCCGACGAGGTCATCACCGGCTTCGGGCGCCTCGGCGACTGGTTCGCCAGCCACCGCTGGGGCCTGGAACCCGACATCCTCACCTGCGCGAAAGGCATCACGAGCGGATACCTGCCGATGGGCGCGGTGATCGCCTCGCCGCGCGTCGCCGAACCGTTCTGGTCAGATGGGGCCGGGATGTGGCGACACGGGTACACGTACTCCGGGCACGCGACCGGTGCGGCCGTCGCGCTCGCGAACCTCGACATCATGGAGCGAGAGGCACTACCGACGCGCGCGCTCGCGCTCGAGACCGAGCTGGCCGTCGCCCTCGCGCCGCTCGCCGACCACCCGCTCGTGGAGGAAGTCCGGGCCGGCACCGGCGTCCTCGCCGCCGTGCAACCCTCGACCGAGGCGATGGCGGAGGATCCGACCCTCCCCGCGCGCCTGGTCGCGGCCTGCCGGGCGAACGGCATCATGACGCGCACGCTCGCGACGGAGGCGCTTCAGATCTCGCCAGCGCTCGTGATCGACGAGGCCGGTCTCGCCGAGCTGCGCGACGGTGTCGGCGCCGCGCTCGACGCCTGCTGCTGATCATCGGCTGCGACCGGAACTCGCCAGTCGTGCCGCCGTCCCCCAGACTCCGGCCGCTACCTGAGGGGCAGCGGCCGGAGCGGGGGGGATAACAGCCGGAGCGGCGAGGCTGAGACGAGCGACGGAGGACGGACCCACGAGCGACCGCCCTGCCGATCGGTCGGTGCTCCCCTGCGCCTCCCCAGGCCCTTATCACCTTCTGTATCGGCATCCGGAACGCACAGGACTTGAGCGGCGATCGCTGGGGGTGGGAGCGTTCGCGACCGACGACGTAGGCCGGGGACGGCACGCTGATCTCCTAGACGATCCTCCCACCGAACCGAGCCCGATCAGATCTCCTTGAGGTCGGCCATGAACACGAGCGACTTCACGACCTGGCCGACCTCGCAGCCGATCGCCCGGGCGGCGGCGGGGGCGGTCTTCCTTCCCTCGGGGAAGCGCCGAAGCTCGACCGCGTGTCCCAACAGACGCGCCGCGCCCAGGAACCGTTCGATCGCGCTGTTCATGCCTGCGGAGACAGCTCGCCCGCCCGGCCGGCGAGCTCCGCCGCCAGCTCCTCCAACGCCCCGCCCGTGTCTCGCATCGCACGCTCCTCGCCGAAGCGTTCGACGAGCGAAGCGACCGGAACGCCCTCCGGGCGGATCTCGGCGCGGCCGCAGACGAGCGCAACGGGGATCGCGAGCTCCCGGGCCGTACGGATCACGCCCTCCGGGGTCTTGCCGTGCAGCGACTGCGGATCGAGCTTCCCCTCGCCGGTGATCACGAGGCCGGCTCCGACGAGCCGCTCGCGAAGGCGTACGGCCTCCATCACGACCTCCACGCCGGGCCGCAGATGCGCTCCGAGGAACGCGATCAACCCCGCGCCGAGGCCTCCGGCGGCACCGGACCCGCGCACGCTCCGCACGTCGATCCCCAGGTCGCGGTGGATCACCGCCGCGTAGTGCGCAAGCGCCCGGTCGAGTACCAGCACGTCGTCGGGTGACGCGCCCTTCTGCGGGCCATACACGGCCGAGGCTCCCTGTGGCCCGGTGAGCGGGTTGTCGACGTCGCTCGCGACGACGAACCGGACACCGCTCACCGAGCGGTCGATCCCGGTCGCATCGATCCGCGCGAGGTCGAGGAGCCCGGCCCCGCCGGGACCGACTTCATGCCCCTCAGCGTCGAGGAGACGCACCCCGAGCGCCTGCGCCATCCCGGCCCCGCCGTCGTTCGTCGCGCTGCCGCCGATGCACACGACGACCTCGACGGGGCGCTCCGCACAGGCCGCGAGGATCAACTCCCCGGTGCCCCGAGTGGTCGCACGTAGCGGGTTCCGGCGGGCCTCGGATACCAGTAGGAGACCCGACGCCCGCGCCATCTCCACGACCCCGATGGTTCCGCTCGGTCCGGGTGCGAGACCGAACTCCGCCTCGACCGGGTCCTCGAGTGGACCCGTCACCTGCGCCGTGCGCCGCTCGCCGCCGAGCCCCTCGACCAGCGCATCGAGCGTGCCCTCTCCCCCATCGGCCATCGGGACCTCGACGACCTCGTCGTCCGGCCGGACGCCCCGCCAGCCCGCGGCCACCGCGCGCGCGGCCTGTCCGGCGGTCAGGGTTCCACGGAACTTGTCAGGGGCGACCAGGACGCGCATGGCATGTACGCTACCCTGCCGCCCGATGGCGCGCGGCTAGCGCGTGACTATGAGTCGCTTCACGGCGCGCGGGTGGGCGCCGAACCGGTACTTGTACGCGTAGTCGCCCTTCAGCAGGTCGAACGCCGAGCACCCGCCCTCGATCGCGATCCGGATGTCCTCGGCCACGAGCACCATGCCCGGCGACAGGTGCCGCCAATCGGCGTCGAAGGCGGAGTTGTAGAGGTAGTAGGTGCCCTCGAACCGGAACCCGATCGTCCCGGCCATCTTCATGTCGATCGCCTCGATGAACGTGAGGTTGAAGATGCCGCGGTGCAGGAACGCCTCGCCGAGCCGACGGAAGAAGATCTCCATCCCGGGCTGGAGGAACACCCCCTTCGGTCCCTCGCTCGACTTGTGGAGCTCGACGAACAGGTCGACGTCCTCTGGGAGCGTGGCGTCCGTGGCGACCGTGACGTGGTACGAGCCGACCTCGGACTCGAGCCGCCGGGCCTTCCGCTTGATCTCGTGGCGGAGCTTCGATGGCAGCCCGGCGAGGTACTCGTCGTACGAGCCCGGGATCGGCAGGAACGGCGCGACGCCGTTCTGATCGTCGGTGACTTCGACCACGAACCCCTGTGCCGCAGCGGCCTCGGCCAGGCGACCGAGCCACGGCCTGTCCTCGGGCAGGCTCCTGAGGTCGGCCACGTCCCAGTCCTCGCGGCGGCCAAGGGCGGTGAACAGCTCCTCCGCGAAGGCGTCGCCGAACTCCGGCACGCCGACGGGGCCCATGTAGTCGGTGACCTCGGTGCCGCCGAGGAACCGAAGCGTGGTATCTACTCGCTCGAAGGCGACAGCACCGACCTGCGCTCCTTCCACCTCGCCGAACGCGAGCAGCAGGTGCTCGGGCCGCTCCCCGAACTCCTCCCAGTACAGCTTGAGGAACTCGGGCGTGTGGAAGAACGTGCCGGCGGGGTCGGCCGTCACGAGGTTCGACCAGTCCCGTCGCACGAAGTCGTGCCCGTCCTCGGAGAACGTGATCTGCATCTCTGCTCCCGGTAGAGTCACCGATCGCCGCGGCGCGATCCCGGATGTTCGGCACGCAACTCTACCCGGCGCTACCAGGAGCCTCCGCCGCCGCCGCCGCCTCCGCCGCCTCCTGAGAAGCCGCCACCCCCGAAGCCGCTCGAGCCCGAGCCGCCCGGCGTCGAGGAGATCGTTCCCGCCGCCGTGACGGCGAAACCGTCGATCGCGTCGTTGAACTCGGCGAACACGAACGGGTGTGTCGAGACGTACCAGGACATGTCCGACGGTGCTTGTCCACCGAGCGCGGCGAATGCCTTCGCCCACTTGTCGGTGAGGCCGAAGACGATCGCGTACGGCAGGTAGCGCGTGAACAGGTTCTCCTTCTCCGCGAACCGCGCCATGTTCGTCTCGGCCGTCGCGATCACGGTCCGGAAGCCGCGAACCCGCTGGGCGAGCGCGGTGCCCTTCGCGGTACGCCGCGGCATCCAGTGCGAGCCCATCATCAGGAACAGCCCGCCGAACAGCATCGGGAGAGGGAGCAGCGCGAGCTTCGTCCACCGGATCGTCGCGAACTCGAGAGCTCCACCCAGCACCAGCACGGCGGCCCCGACCCCCGCCCAGCGCTTGCGGACCCCCTCCGGGCTGCCGACGAACCACCCCTGTCCGACCGCGTTGCTGTACAGGGCTTCCTGGACCTTGCCGAGGCGCGCGACGAACTTCGTCTTCAGCTCAGAGAGCTTCACGGTGGGCCCGTCCTCGAACAGGCCGTCCAGCAGCAGCCGCTCGTACTCGAGAAGGCTGTCGTCGGCCTCCTTCAGTTTCGTGAGCTTCCAGTCAGGCTTCCCGAACCGGCCCTCCTTGGGGATCTCCTCGATCACGAGGTACTTGCGCACGGCGAGGTCCACGATCGTCGCCGTCACGTCGAGCGGATTCGCCGTCTCGTCCACGAGCGTGCCGATCTGGCCGGGGCGCAGGTCGGCGGGCGGGGCGAACTCAACCGGTCCCGCAGCGTGGCCCTCGAACAGCGGCACGATCTGCTCGTCGCCCGTGGACGAGCCCATCAGCGCGTCGATCGCCGAGCCGCGGTACCGCCGGTCGCGCCCGGTCCGCCACGCGAGCATCCCGAGACCTGCGAGCACGGCGATCGCCAGTGCCGCCGTGAGCAGGGCGGTCACCCAGGTCGCCTCGAACGCGCGTCCGAGCGACCAGCGTTCCTCGAGGATCGGCTTCGGGTTCGGGACGGTGCCCTTTGGCAAGCCCACGACGACCGTGAACCCCGAGCGTGGACCGAGCGCCCCGTTCGAGAACGTCGCCTGCGTGCCCTCGAGCTTCGCCTTCTCACAGGCGAGCGTGGAACCCTCCGGTCCGGCGAAGCACGCGATCCGTGTGATGGGCGCCGGTGCCGTCACGGTCACCTTCGACTGCTCGATCGCGTAGTCCCACTCGGGCCCGATCGCGTTCCAGTACAGCTCGTCGTGGTCGGGGAAGCCGTTCAGCGCGCCCTCGACCCGGTACTCGATCGTGTACGTGTACCGGCCGCTCACGAGCACATCGGGGTCGCCGATCCGGATCCGAAAGTAGCCGTTCTCATGCTCGATCGCATGGTCGGCAGATGCGCCACCGGTCGCCGTCACCGACACCACGGTGATCCGGTAGACACGGTCGAGCTTCGTGTTCCGGTACGGGACGTGCTCGGGGACGTCCCGGTAGATCCCGTGCCGTTGGCTCGAGCCGAAGTCGTAGTCGATCGTCTCGGTCACGAGGATCGAGCCGCTCGGCTCGATCTCGATCGCCACGTCGTAGCGGTGGATGGCCTCGGACGTCTGCGCCCGCGCCGGCGCCGCCAGAGCAAGCGCCCACGCCACGATCAACACAAGGACCGGGATCCGCTTCCCCATCGCTGGGAAGAAGCCTAGAGCCTGAGCGGGATCGGCCAACGGAACCCGTGTCCCCGGATCAGTGGCGAGCGGAGCCGGCGGCGACACCCTCATCCCCCGAGAGCGCCTCTTGGAGGACGTCCCAGGCCAGCACCGCGCACTTGATGCGGATGGGGTACTTCACGACGCCCTTCAGCGCGATGAGGTCGCCGAACTCGTCCTCGGTCGGGTCGACCTCCCCGGCCATCATGCCGCGGAAGTCCTTGATGAGCGCCTCGGCCTCCTCGACCGTCTTGCCAGTCACGGCCTCGGTCATCATGGAGGCGGAGCTCTGCGAGATCGAGCATCCCTGCCCCACGAATGACACGCGCGCGACCTTGCCGTCCTCCTCGTGGACGAAGACCGTGATCTCGTCGCCGCAGAGCGGGTTGTTCTTCGAGCAGGAGCGCTCCGCGTCGGGCATCTCCCGCTTGTTCCGAGGGTTCTTGTAGTGGTCGAGGATGACCTCTTTGTAGATGTCGTCGAGCGCCACGCGACCTCTCTCCCCTAGAACGCGAACACGTCCTCCGCGCGCCTGAGCGCGTCGATGAGCGTGTCCACCTCCTCCTTCATGTTGTACACGTAGAACGACGCCCGCGCGGTCGCCGGCACGCCGTACCGGCGCATCACCAGCTGGTTGCAGTGGTGTCCGGCCCGGATCGCCACTCCCTCCTCGTTCAGGATCGTCGCGAGGTCGTGCGGGTGGATCTCCTTGTGCCAGAACGAGACCGCGCCGCCCCGCACCCCCACATCTCTAGGACCGTACACGGTTGCACCAGCCTCGAGCAGCCGGTTGATCGCGTAGGCCGTGACCTCCTTCTCGTGCGCCCGCACGGCATCCATCCCGAGCGCCTCCAGGTAGTCGATCGCGGCACCGAGCGCGATCTCCTCCGCGATGTTCATCGTGCCGGCCTCGAACTTGTACGGCACGACGTTCCAGGTCGAGCGGTCTCGGAAGACCTCGTCGATCATGTGCCCGCCGCTGAGGAACACGTCCATCTGCTCGAGCAGCTCGAGCTTGCCGTACAGGCCGCCCGACGCCGTCGGCCCAAGCATCTTGTGTCCGGAGATCGTGAGGAAATCGCAGTCGAGCACGGCCACGTTCACCGGTACGTGCGGTACGAGCTGGGCGCCGTCCACCAGGACGACCGCGCCGACCGCGTGCGCCGCCTCGACGAGCTGCTTCAGCGGCGGGAGCGTGCCGAGCGAGTTCGACATCCCGGTGACGCCGAGGAGCTTCGTCTTCTCCGTCAGCAGCGAGCCGAGGTCCGAAAGATCGAGCAGCCCATCTTCGGTGAGCGGGATGTACTTCAGCTTCGCGCCGGTATCCCGTGCCGCGAGCTGCCACGGGACGATGTTCGAGTGGTGCTCCATGTCGGTGAGGAGCACCTCGTCGTCCTCTTTCAGGAACCTGCGGCCCCACGCGTACGCGACCAGGTTCGTGGACTCGGTCGTGCCACGGTTGAACACGACCGTCGCCGGGTCCTCGGCGCCGATGAAGCGAGCGAGCTTGGCGCGAGCCTCCTCGTACATCGAGGTGGCCTCCTCGGCCAGCATGTAGAGCCCGCGGTGCGCGTTCGCGTTGTGGTTCGCGTAGAACTCCGACTCGGCGTCGATGACCTGCCGGGGCTTCTGCGAGGTGGCTGCACTGTCGAGGTAGACGAGCGGCTTGTCGCCGACGGTGCGGGACAGGATCGGGAAGTCGGCTCTGATCCGGGCTACGTCCAGCGAGCCCTTGCGCTCCTCGGTCAGCGACATCGCTCGCTCATACTCTCAGACGGCCTCCCCGCCGTTCTCTTCCACCCCGAGTTCCTTGCGGATGCCCTCGTAGCCTTTCTCCTCGAGCTCGTGCGCGAGCTCCTTGTCGCCCGACATCACGATCCGTCCGCTCAGCATGACGTGGACGAAGTCCGGCGTGATGTAGTTCAGGATGCGCTGGTAGTGGGTGATCAGCAACACGCCGAGGTGCGGCCCGATGAGCTGCTCCACCCCGGTCGCCACCTGCTTCAGCGAGTCGATATCCAGGCCCGAGTCGGTCTCGTCGAGGATCGCGATCTCAGGCTCGAGTACCGCCAGCTGCAGGATCTCGTTCCGCTTCTTCTCGCCCCCCGAGAACCCCTGGTTCACGTATCGGTTCACCATGGCGTCCTCGACGCCGAGCAGGTCCATCTTCTCCTTCATGTGCTTGCGGAACGCAAGGGCGCTCACCTCTCCGCCCTTCAGCGAGCGATAGGCCGTCCGCAGGAAGTTCACGACCGAGACGCCGGGCACCTCGACGGGGTACTGCATCGCGAGGAACAGCCCGCGTTTGGCCCGCTCGTCCGTGGACAGCGCGAGGATGTCCTCGCCCTTGAACAGGACCTCGCCCTCGATGACCTCGTAGCCCGGCCGACCCATGATCACGTTCGAGAGGGTCGACTTGCCGGAGCCGTTCGGCCCCATCAGTGCGTGGGTCTCGCCCTGGCTCACCACCAGGTCGATCCCCTTCAGGATCTCCTTGCCCTCCACCGAGGCCTTCAGGCCGCGGACCTCGAGGGTCGCCGCCGCGATCGCAGTGCGCGTCATCCGTTCACCTCGATCAACACGTCGTCGCCGTCGATCTTCACGTCGTAGGTCGCCACCGGCAGCGTGGCCGGCAGGGTCCGGGGCTCGCCGGTGTTGAGGTCGAATGTCGAGCCGTGCTTCGGGCACTCGATAGTCTCGAGGTCGGCCTCGACCTCGCCCTCGTCTAGGAAGGAGTGGGCGTGCGAGCAGATCGCGCTCACAGCTCTGAACCCGGACTCACCGAGGTTGGCCACGGCGATCTCCTCACCCCGTACCTCGAACCGGCGGGCCTCGCCCTCGGGGACGTCCGCCGCCGCGCACAGCCTGACGAATGTCATCGGTCCTCCCTCGCGAGCTCCTCGCGGATCGCCACGGCGGCGCCCTCCCGGACCTCAGCGATCTGAACCCGGTCGAGCACCTCCTGGAAGAACCCGGTGATGACCAGCTGCTCGGCCTCGTCGTGCGGGATACCCCGACTCTCGAGGTAGAACAACGTCTCCTCCTCGACCGGTCCGACGCTCGCGGCATGACCACAACGCACGTCATTCGCCTCGATCTCGAGGTTCGGGATCGCGTCGGCCTTCGCGTGCTCGGAGAGCACGATGTTCCGAGACGTCTGCATCGCATCGGTCTTCTGCGCCCCCGGACGGACGTGCACCCAGCCGCTGTACACGGCCCGGCTGTGGTCGCGGAGCGCACCCTTGTACAGCAGATCGCTCTTGCAGTTCGACGCCCTGTGGTCCTGCTCGGAGCGGTGATCGAAGTGCTGCGTGCCGTCGGCGAAGAACACTCCGAGCATCTCGGAGGAGCCGCCGGGGCCCTCGAGGAGCACCTCGGCCTCGGCGCGCGCCAGCGAGGCGCCGAAGCCGATCGCCAGCGATCGGAACTCCGCATCGCACGACAGGCGCGCCCGCTGGATACCGAGGTGAGTGACGCCCTCGCCCCATTCCTGGATCGACGCGTATCGGACCCGCGAGGCCGGCCCGGCGTGGATCTCGACGATCGCATCGGACAGCGCCCGGGTCACCTTCGGCGACGCGAACCGGTCGATGAACGCTACCTCGGCGTCCTCGCCCACCACGATCAGCGTGTGCGGGAACACGGCCGCCCCGTCGGCGTCGAGCCAGGTCATCGTCTGCAGAGGCATCTCCACGGTCACAGCCGGAGGCACGTACAGGAACGTTCCACCGGAGCGGAACGCCGCGTGGAGCGCCGTGAACTTCGTCCGGAAGCTCGGCACCAGCGCGTGCAGATGTGGCTCGACGAGGTCCGGACGCTCCTCGGCCGCACGATCGAGGTCGGTGAAGATGACGCCCTTCGCCGCGAGCTCCGGCGCGAGGTGGGTGGTCATCACCTCGGAGTTCCGCTGGATCTGGAGCCCGGCGCGGGCTCCGACGTTCCCGGCGGCCGCGAGGATCTCCGCCGGCACTCCGTCGAGGTTCTCGGCCCGGCCTCCGGCGCTCCACGGGATGAACCCGAGGTCGAGCTCCGAGAGGTCCGTGTACCGCCACTCCTCCGTCTCCTGCGAGGGGATCGGGAGCGCGACGAACTCCTCGAAGGCCTGCTTGCGCAGGCTCTCGACGAACGGCGTCGTGGTCGGCAGGGCGGCCAGCGCCACCTCATCGAACCCCGTTGCCGTCCCCGTCATATCCTTCTCCGCGCAGGAGGGCAGGCCAAGCGCTCTGCTCTCCTGCGGTCCCCGTGCGCCCCGTCGTCAGCCGACCGAGCCCTCCATCTGAAGCTCTATCAAGCGGTTCAGCTCGACCGCGTACTCCATCGGGAGCTCGCGGGTGATCGGCTCGATGAACCCGTTCACGATCATCGCGGTGGCCTCGGGCTGCGTCAGACCCCGGCTCATCAGGTAGAAGAGCTGATCGTCACCGACCTTCGATACCGTCGCCTCGTGGCCGAGCGCCGCGGTCTCCTCCTCCACCTCGATGTACGGGTACGTGTCCGAGCGGGAATCCTCGTCGAGGATCAGCGCGTCGCACCGCACCGTCGACCTTGCGTGGTGCGCGTTCGGCTCCACGCGGACAAGGCCACGGTAGCCGGTCCGCCCGCCGTCCTTCGAGACCGACTTCGAGGTGATCACGCTCGTCGTGTACGGCGCGGCGTGGATCGCCTTCCCGCCGGCGTCGGTGTGCTGGCCCTTGCCGGCATATGCGACGGAGAGCACCTCACCGCGCGCACCCTTGCCGAGCAGGTAGATCGATGGGTACTTCATCGTGACCTTCGAGCCGATGTTGCCGTCGACCCACTCCATCACGGCGTCCTCGTGGACGGCCGCGCGCTTCGTGACCAGGTTGTAGACGTTCGTCGACCAGTTCTGGATCGTGGTGTACCGGACGCGGGCGCCCTTCTTGATGACGATCTCGACGACCGCCGAGTGCAGCGAGTCGCTCGTGTAGATCGGCGCCGAGCAGCCCTCGACATAGTGAACGTACGAGCCCTCATCGGCGATGATCAGCGTCCGTTCGAACTGGCCCATGTTCTCGGCGTTGATGCGGAAGTAGGCCTGGAGCGGGATGTCGACGCGCACGCCCGGTGGCACGTAGATGAACGACCCGCCCGACCACACGGCCGAGTTCAGCGCGGCGAACTTGTTGTCGTTCGGAGGGATGATCGTGCCGAAGTGCTCGCGCACGATGTCGGGGTGCTCCCGCAGACCGGTGTCCATGTCGCTGAACAGCACGCCCATCGACTCGACCTCCGCCCGGATCTTGTGGTAGACGACCTCACTTTCATACTGGGCAGATACGCCGCCGAGGTACTTCTTCTCGGCCTCGGGTATGCCGAGCCTGTCCCACGTGCCCTTGATGTCGTCCGGCAGGTCGTCCCAGGTCTGCGCCTGCTTCTCGGTAGAGCGGATGAAGTAGTAGATGTTCTGGAAGTCGATCCCGGACAGGTCCGCGCCCCACCATGGCATGGGCCGGGCCTCGAAGTGCTTCAGGGCCTTCAGCCGGAACCTGCGCATCCAGTCCGGCTCGGCCTTCAAGGCTGAAATCTCCTCGACCACCGTGGCCGACAGGCCCTTCTTCGGCGTGAACACCGAGTGCTCAGGGTCACGCCAGCCGAACCGGTAGCCCTTCCCGAGCTCCCTGAGGTGTTCTTCCTGCGTGACGGCCACGTCGGGTCCTCCGAAGGCGATGCGCTCTGATCCTGAGGATACCCGCGGGCAGGTGAGAAGTCGACTCGCCAAGTCGGAATTAGCCGACCCACCGCACCCCGCCTCGCGGGCGGCCTAGAAGTACCCGAGAGCGGCCTTGGCCTCCTCGGACATCAACTCGGGGGTCCAGGGTGGGCGGAACACCATCTCGATGTCGGTCGCCTTCACCCCGGGGATGCTCGCGAGCATGTACTCCATCTGTTGCTCGATCAGCGGCCCGATCGGGCAGCCCATCGTCGTGAGGGCGTACTCGATGTGGACGAGCCCGCCCTTCACCTCTACGTCGTAGACGAGGCCGAGGTCCACGATGTTGATGCCGAGCTCGGGGTCGAAGACGTTGCGCAGCGCGTCGAGGACCTGCTCGCGGGTCGGCTCGGCGACCGGACCCGCACCCGTCCCGGTCGGCCCCTCGGTCCCGCCTGTCTCCGTGGTCTGCTCGTCCATCTTGCGTCCCTTCCGCCCGTCTACCCTCTATCCTAGAGGTGGCCGAGAGGTAGTCACTCGAGCGGAAGCCCAGGAGCCGGAAGAGCGAGTATGCCCATCCGCGTACTGATCGTCGACGACCACCCCGTCACCCGCGAGGGGCTGCACGCTGCCCTCGACCTGTCCGAGGACGTCGAGGTCGCGGGCGAAGCCGCGAGCGGCGAGGAGGCCGTTCGGATGGCCGCAGAGCTCGCCCCGGATGTCGTCTTCATGGACGTCCGGATGCCCGGCATGGGCGGCATCGAGGCGACCAAGGCGATCCGCGAGGCATCACCCTCCACGAAGGTCATCTTGTTCACCATCGACGAGTCCAGGGCCTCGATCTCCGAGGCGATCCAGGCCGGCGTGTCGGGGTACCTGCTGAAGGACGCCTCCGCCGACGAGCTGGTGAACGCGGCACGCCTGGCCCTCGAGGGCAAGGCCGTGATCCACCCGCAGCTCACGCGCGCCTTCATCGAGGAGGTCCAGCTCGCGGACAAGGCACCCGAGGCGGCGCAGCTGTCCAGGCGCGAGAAGGAGATCCTCCAGAAGGTGGCCTACGGGGCGACGACCAAGGAGGTCGCGCACGACCTCGGCATCTCGCCCCACACCGTGAAGACCCACCTGGAGCGGATCTTCGAGAAGCTCGGGGCGAACGACCGTGCCCAGGCGGTCGCGATCGCGATCCGGGGCGGCCTGGTCGAGTAGCGGCCTAGGTCTTCCGGTCCTTCCCCTTCGGCCCCAGGCTCAACTCCCCCCACAGAGGGTCGATATCACTGGTGATGACGACCAAGGTCCTTTTGTGCGACTCGGGGGACGGGCTCGCCCAACTCCAGTACGCGCTGCTCAAAACCGGTCAAGACCTGCAGATAGAGGTGGTCACCGACGGCTTCCGGGCCGTCGAGGTCGCCGCCCGGACCCAGCCCGAGGTGATCGTCGCCGAGATCGGGCTCGAGGGACTGTCCGGCACCGAGTTGGTGCGGCGTCTCCTCGCGACCGTGCCGGAGACTCATGTGATCTGCTGGACGGCGCTCCCCTCCCCGATCACCGCCGCTGAGATGCTGGAGGCAGGCGCCTCCGGCTACCTGCTGAAGGAGGACGGGCCCGAGGCGGTCGCCCGAGCGATCCACGCGGTCGTCGACGGGAACGTTGCCATCAGCCATCGGATGAGCGCGAACATAGCGGAGCGCTTCGGCGAGTCGGTGCGTCAGCAGCGTGAGCTCGAGCTCGCGCTGTCCGAGACCACCGACCGCCTCGACCGCCTCACGACGGCGAAGGCCGAGTTCCTGGCCAACATCTCGCACGAGCTCCGCACGCCCGTGACGGTCGCCAAGGGCATCGCCTACGTCCTGAAGAACCGCGGCATCCCCGAGGAGGAGCAGCACGAGTTCCTCGACAAGCTGGAGTCCTCTCTCGAGAAGCTGATGATGCTGGTCGACGAGATGCTGACCATCGCCGAGATCGACCGCGGGGTGCTCACCTTGAAGCTCTCGGAGGTCGATCTGGCGCCGATCCTGCGACACGTCTGCGAGGAGATCGCGCGGCAGTACCCGACCGTGGCAGTCGAGCCGTTCGTCCCGGAGGCACTCCCAGCTCTCGCCGACCCTGTGCGTATCTCCGAGGTCGTGCGTCAACTGCTCGACAACGCGTGCCGCTACTCGCCGGAGGGAGAACCGGTACAGCTGCGTGCCCGGACGATGGACGAGGGTGTCGTCGTCACCATCACCGACCGCGGGTCCGGCATCCCGCGCGACCTCGTGTCGCAGGCCTTCAGCGAGCCGTTCTCAACCGGTGAGGAAACCCTCCGCAAGGAACGCTCCGGCGCCGGCGTCGGGCTGCACATGGCGCGCCAGCTGGTCCTGCAGCACGGCGGCATCATCTGGGCCGATCCGCTCCCCGGTGGCGGCACCCGCGTCTCCTTCTGCCTGCCGAGCCGAGGAGAGGAGCGGATCATCTCCAAGCCGCTGCTCGCAACAGAGGGACCTGCAACCGGAGGACCCGACCCGCAAACGGCATCGGCTGGGTCGCTCGCTCAGCCGACCTCGACACTCACCTCGTCGTAGCTACGCGCCACGACGGCCCGCTCCCGCAACGCGTTCCACAGTTCGGTCGCGCGCCCCTCGGTGAAGTCGCGCCCCGTGATCGGTATCTGTTCGAGCAGCACCGTGCGGGTTCCGGCCCGCGCCGCCTCGAGCGCGAGGCGCAAGTTCTCGAGGTTGCCCGGCCCGTAGGGTGCGTCGCAGACCACGAGAAGGTCGGCACCGGCCATGAGCCGCGCGCACTCGGCCGCGCTCTCCGCGTCGATCTCCGAGAACGCGGGCACACTGACACGGAACAGGTTCAGCCGCTCCGCGACTACGGCGTCGGTATCGGCAGCGTGGAGCACCCCGATGGAGACGTCGTAGCCGGCCTCGGTCAGCGCACGGAGTAGCGGCGCGCCGCGCCCGGCGCCGCCCACAACGTGAGCGCGGCGCCCGAGCGAGGCCGGTGCCGGTCGCGGCGGCCCGAGCCGGAGCATGGGACGCCCGGTCGTCTCGTCGGGCGCTACATCGGCATCGACCCCATACACCCGCCGTAGCAGCGCACGCGTTACCACCCGCTCCGGGCGCCCCTCCTCCACAACCTCGCCGTGGTACAGCGCGACCAACCGGTCGCAGGAAGCCGAGGCGAGGTTCAGGTCGTGGAAGATGCCGAGCACCGCCTTGCCGTCATCCTCGGCGAGTCGCCGCACGATCGCCAGCAGGTCGAGGACGTGCCGGATGTCGAGGTGCGTGGTCGGCTCGTCCAGCAACAGCACCGGCGCGTCCTGCGCGAGGGCCTGCGCGAGGACGACGCGTTGTCGCTCGCCTCCCGAGAGCTCCTCCACCGGACGGTCGGCGAGGTGTTGCACCGACGCGGCCACCATCGCCTCCCGCACGCGCGCCCAGTCGCGTGGCGAGCCTCCGCCCCAGGCCGACAGGTACGGCGTGCGTCCCATCAGCACCAGCTCGAGCGCGGTGAACGAGAAGGCCGGCGCGACGTCTTGCGGGACGACGGCGACGAGGCGGGCGGCCTCGCGGGCGGGCAGGCGGTAGGGATCTCGGCCGCCGACCGCGACCCGGCCCGACGATGGACGGAGCGCCCGCGAGGCGACCCGCACAAGCGTGGTCTTGCCCGAGCCGTTCGGACCGACCAAGCCGACCACCTCGCCCGGCGCGACGGTAAGGGTGATGTCGTGGACGACGGGAGCCGCGCCCCCGTAGCCGGCCGTGACCCGCTCGAGCAGCAGCTCGACGCCGTCAGGCACGGGCCCGTCTCCCCTCACGGCGGAGCAGGTACAGGAAGAACGGACCGCCGAGGAGCGCGGTGACGACCCCGACCGGAAGTTCCTGCGGCGCGATCACCGTGCGCGCGACGAGGTCCGCGAGGATCAGCAGCGTGGCCCCCGCGAGCAGCACGACCGGCAAGAGCCGCCGGTGGTCGGCACCGACGACGAGGCGCAGCAGGTGTGGCGTCATGAGGCCCACGAACCCGATCACCCCGGCGACCGAGACGGCCGAGGCCGCGAGCAACGCGCCGATCGCGATCGAGCGCCGCTTCAGCCGACCGACCTCGACCCCGAGTTGCGCCGCCCGCTCCTCACCCAGCGACACGAGGTTCAGGTCGTGCGCGGTGAACGCCGCCCCCGCGGCCCCGAGCACAACGAGCGGCACGATCGCGCCGACCTGCGGCCATCCCTGCGCCGTGAGCCCACCGAGCAGCCACGCGTAGATGTCGCGGATCTGCGATCCGGAGAACGACATCACAACGGACATCAGCGCGGAGATCACCGCCGCGACGGCGATCCCCGCCAGCAACAGCGTGGCAACATGCACCGTCGGTCCTATGCGGGCCAGTCGGTACACGAGGAACGCCGTGGCCGATGCGCCGCAGAACGCGGCGAGCGGCACGCCGAACGCTCCGAGTGACCCAGCGCCGAGCGTCACGATCACGGCGATCGCGCCGAGCGCCGCCCCAGACGACACACCGATGATCGCGGGGTCCGCGAGGGGGTTGCGGAACAACCCCTGGAACACCAGACCGGAGCACGCGAGCGCCGCGCCGACGATCACCGCTAGGACGACGCGCGGCAGCCGGAGCTGGAACAGGATCACCTCGGTCGAGCGCGGGACACCCTGCGGGTACGCCACCAGTCCCAGCTTCCACGCGATCAGCCGGAGCACGGCGGCCGGCGAGATCCACACCGCGCCAACCGCGACCGCAAGCAGGAACGACGCGACGAACGCGATCGCGAGCACGAGCAGGACACGGCGGTAGCGGCGCGGAGCGATCATGCGAATGCGTTGGGGTGCAAGGTCTCTGCGAGCGCGCGGAGGCCGTCGACGATCCGTGGCCCTGGCCGGCTCACGAGGTCAGAGTCGATCGGGACGACATGCCCGTCGGCAACCGCCGCGATCGCGTCGAAGCCGGGACGCTTGGCTACCGCCGCCGGGCTCGCACCGGATTGCGAGGACACCAGGTACAGCTGGGGGCTCTCGCGCACGAGGTCCTCGACCGACCATTCCGGGTAGTCGCTCTTCGCGGTCTCCGACAACGAGGCGCAACCGGCCCTGCGCAACAGGTCTCCGATGAACGTGTCCGGTCCGACGGTCGTGAGCGGCGGGTAGTAGACCTCGAAGAAGCACGTGACCGGCGGCTCACCGGCGACGCTCTGCTCGATATTCTGATCCTCGGTCCGCATCTCCGCGACCAACTCGTCGGCCGCGTCGACGGCGCCGGTCAGGCGCCCGACCGTTCCGATGTCTCCGAGCAGGTCCTCGAGGTCGGTGGCATCGATCGTGAACACCGGGACGCCGACATCGCGCAGGCGCTTCTTCCACTGGTCCCCCCCGGAGATCGTTAGGAGCAGATCGGGCTGGAGCGAAACGACCTTCTCGAGGTTCGGCTCGACGCCGAACTCGCCGGCGCCGCCGATCTGCTCGATCTGCTTCGCGGCCGGAGGATGGTCGTCGTATGGACCCGACACGCCGACGATCGCGTCGCCGAGGCCGAGGGCGAACAGGATCTCCGTCGCCGACGGCGCGAACGTGACGATGCGCTGTGGCGGAGCATCCAGGGTCAGCGTCACCCCATCGTCGTCGACGATCGTGACCGGGAATGCGGCACCGGCCCTTGTGGCCGAGGATGAGGGCGTCCCCGCCGAGATCGGTCCGGCCGATCGAGCACAGGCCGGAGCGACGAGCAGGAGGGCAACGAGCACCCCAACGAGGGAACGGAACGGTCTCACGCGCGTCTCCTTTCGTGCGAAGGACGACCGTCGCTCGCCCTCGGGGCAGGTCTCCTGACTCCCGGATCGCCGCTCCCCCGACCCTTCCCGGGATCGCTCCCAGTGGCTGCGTCGGGCTCGCTCCCCGGTCACAGTGGCGCGACCGTGCCGGACTCACACCGGCTTCCCTCTTCGACGGAGCGGGATCCGCCCGCTCCGCCTCCGACCCCGCCGGCATGCCGTCCGGCCGGGTCGCCTCGAGAGCGCGAACCTATGTGGTTTGCGCGCGCATAGTACTCCGTCGCGCCCGGCCGCTGCGAACCACGCGCGGCATGCCCTGGGGGCGCCTGGCGGAAACCGGGAGCCGGGGCTATGCTCCGCGTCGGGAGTCGGCGCGTTGCGCAAGCTGATCGGGTGTGTGGTCATCGCGCTGGTCGCGGCGGGATGCCGCGACGCGGCCGTCCCACCGACGCCGCGTTCGGGCGAACCGGTCCTCCAGGTCCGCCAGACCCCCTCCCCGTTCACCCAGGTGACTGCCGGGTCGATCCGGGCCATGGTTCCGCGCCAGTGGCGCCCGGTGCCCCTCGGCGGGAACCGCACCGTGGAGGAGGGCTTCGTGGCGGCGCCGCGCCCGAACGACTGGGGCCGCCCCGGGAACCCTGCTGTGGGGATGGCGGCGGTCTGGGTGGATGGGACCCACGTCGGCGTCCCCTCTGACTTCTACTACCTCGCCGCCACCGGACCGGTGCTCGGCTCGCTCACTGGATCGCCGGAGTGTGAGGCAACTCGAGTGTCGGTGTACGCCAACCACCGGCCGACCTTCGCGAACGGGCCGCAAGGCTCGCCGGGCGACTACGTGGCTCGAGGGCAGGGCGTCTGCACCGTTGGGAAACGTCCCACCCGCTGGGCCTACTTCATCGCCGCACCGGGCTACGGGCCGGTGCGACAGGTCGGCATCCCGGCCTCGTGTCTCTACATGGTGATCGCCGTGCTGCGTGACTCTCCGCGAGCGCCGGGCTTGCTGAACACGCTCCTGCTCGGCACCGAGTTCGGCGCGTCGAGCGTCTCGAAACTGATCGCCGTCGCGCAGGCCCGCTAGGTCCGCGGGTTCCGGTCTACGAAAGGCAGCGGCGCGATCCTTGCCGGGCCGCGCCGTCCTCGGATGTCGACCTCGACATGCCTCCCCGACTCGAAGGCGTCCGCTGGTGAGAGGTACGCAAGCGCGATCCCGCGCTCGAGCGTCGGCGAGAACGTCCCGCTCGTGACCTGGCCCGCGACTTTGCCGTCCGCGAGCACCTGCTGGTGCGCCCGAGGGATGTGCCGACGGTCCTCGCTGACGAGGCCGTGCAGGCGGCACGGCAGGCCCTGCTCGCGCTGTCGCCGGAGCGCCGCCCGCCCCGTGAGATCCTCCTTGTCGAGCGCGACGGCCCACGACAGCCCGGCCTCGAGCGGCGTGCGCTCCGGCGACAGGTCCTGTCCGTACAGCGGGTAGCCCATCTCCAGTCGCAGGACATCGCGGGCCCCGAGTCCGCAGGGCTCGATCCCGAACCCGGCCCCCTCCTCCATGAGCTCGTCCCACAGGTCGACCGCGACGTCCGCGTCGGTGAACAGCTCGAACCCGAGCTCGCCCGTATAGCCGGACCGCGTGAGGATGAGCGGCAACCCGTGGTACTCGGCAACCGCACACCCCATGAACCGAAGCCGGAGCGCCTCCGGGAACAGTGCGCCGACGACCTCCGGCGAGCGCGGGCCCTGCGCGCCGAGGAAGCACCAGTCGTGCTCCACTATCTCGGCCTCACGCGCCGCGTGCCGGAGCATCGCGATGACCGTGCCGGTGTTCGACGCGTTCGGAACCATGAACCAGCGCTCATCGCCCAGGCGGTAGACGATGAGGTCCTCCTCGACACCGCCCTCATCGTTCAGCACGAGGTTGTACTGCGCGCGCCCGACCTCGACCTTCGCGAGGTCGTTCGAGAGCAGCCCCTGGAGCGTCGCGAGCCCGCCGGGACCGATGACTTCGACCTTGCCGAGATGGTAGAGGTCGAACAGGCCGACCCGCTCCCGAACGGCGCGGTGCTCGGCGAGGACTCCCTCATACTCGATCGGCATGTTCCAGCCGCCGAAGGCGCCCATCTTCGCCCCGAGGGCGACGTGCTCGGCCTCGAGTGGGGTGCGCCGCAGGTCCTCGCCGCTCACGCACCCATCCTACGGGGAGAGGGTCACAGGGAGAGGGCGGTAACATGGGCGCCTTGATGTCCGACCTCTACGACGTGGTCGTGATCGGCGCCGGCACGGGCGGCTACTCCTGCGCCCTGAGGTCGGCGCAGCTCGGCAGGCGCGTTGCGCTCGTCGAGCGCGACGAGCGACTCGGCGGCACATGCCTCCTGCGCGGCTGCATCCCGACGAAGGCCCTGCTGCGCTCCGCGGAGGTCATGGACACCGTCACCCGTTCCGAGGAGTGGGGCATCAAGGCTTCCGGCGAGCCCGACTGGCCCGCGATCCAGGCCTTCGAGGTAGGGATCGTGGACAAGCTGGTCACGGGGCTCACGCATCTGATCGAGTCCCGGAAGATCGACGTCATCCACGGCACCGCGAAGCTGCTACCCGGGCGGGCCGTCGACGTCGACGGGCGCACGCTGACCGCGACCGATGTCGTGATCGCGACCGGCTCGCGCCCGAAGCTCCTGCCGGGGCTTTCGGTCACCGAACGGATCATCACGAGCGACCAAGCACTCCGGCATCCGGAGATCCCGCGGTCGGTGGTGGTGATCGGCGCCGGCGCGATCGGTCTCGAGTTCTCCTCGTTGTACCGCTCGTTCGGCGCCGACGTCACGCTGGTGGAGGCGCTCCCGCGCCTCGCCCCCCTCGAGGACGAGGACCTCTCGAAAGAGATCGCGCGAGCGTTCCGCAAGCGGAAGATCCAGGGGTTCGCCGGCGCTTCCGTGAACGGGATCGAGGACGTTGGCGACCATGTCGACGTGACCTTCGAGGCCGGCGCGGAGACGAGGAGCGTCTCCGCCGACGTCTGCCTCGTCGCGGTCGGTCGCGGCCCGGTGACCGACGGTATGGGGCTCGGGGAGGTGGGGGTCGAGCTCGACCGCGGCTTCGTGAAGGTGGACGGGCAGCTGCGCTCGACCGTCCCGCACGTGTGGGCGGTCGGTGACGTGGCGGCCACGCCGCTGCAGCTGGCGCACGTCGCGTTCACGGAGGGGTACGCCGTCGCCGAGCGCATCGCCTGCATGCCGGTGGCCGAGATCGACTACGTCGGGATCCCTCGGGTCACCTACTGCACACCCGAGATCGCGTCGGTCGGTCTCACCGAGGCACAGGCGGTCGAACTCGGTCACGAGGTCAACGTCGAGAGGCTCAACTTCCAGGGGATCGGGAAGGCGAACATCGTCGCCGAGGGTGGGCTGGTGAAGGTGATCGCCGAGAAGGGCGGTGGTCCTGTGCTCGGCATCCACATGGTGGGTCCGCACGTGACCGATCTCATCTCCGAGGCCATGCTGATCACGAACTGGGAGGCGGCGCCGGCGGAGGTGGCGGCGCTCTTCCATCCCCACCCGACCCTGTCCGAGGCGATCGGTGAGGCGCACCTCGCGCTCGCCGGCAAGCCACTCCACTCCGCGTAGGAGGCCGTCGCGAAGCTGTGTGCCTGGTGATCCGGGAGGGGACATGACGTCCGTGAAGATGCCGCAGCTCGGCGAGACCATCGTCGAGGGCACCATCCTCAAGTGGCTGAAGAAGGAGGGCGAGCGCGTCGAGCTCGATGAGCCGCTCCTCGAGATCTCGACGGACAAGGTCGACACCGAGGTCCCCTCCTCCGTCGCCGGCGTCATCACGAAGATACTCGTGCCGGAGGGACAGACGGTGAAGGTCGGGACCGACCTCGCCGAGATCGAGGTCGTCGGCGGCCCTGCGACCGCCGGCGGCCCAGAGCCTCCGTCCGCCGCGGCCCCGGTGGTCTCCGCAACCACGCCTTCCGATCGGGGGAAACGATCGCGGATCCTCTCCCCACTCGTGCGCAAGCTGGCCGCCGAGAACGCCGTGGATCTGTCGCTCGTCGCCGGGACTGGCACCGGAGGGCGCATCACGAAGACTGACGTCCTGAGCTACGTGACCTCCCGGGGAGATGCAACCCCTGCCACTGGCGCCTCGGCGGCGGTTCTCGCCCCCGCGCCCGCCGCGGTCCCTGTGCCCACTGCGGTTGCCGGCGGCGAGGAGGTTGTCCCGGTCTCGCACATCCGCAAGGCGATCGCCGAGCACATGACGCGGAGCCTGCAGGTCTCGGCGCGCGCATGGAACGCGGTCGAGGTCGACATGGAGAACGTCGCCCGTCTGCGCGAGCGCACGAAGGACGCGTTCCGCGCGCGCGAGGGCTTCAACCTCACCTACATGCCGTTCGTCTCCCGAGCCGTCATCGAGGCGCTACTCGCCCTCCCGATGGTGAACGCCGAACTTCACGGCGAAGAGATCGTCCTTCGCCACTACGTGAACCTCTCGATCGCGGTCTCGTACGAGGACGGACTGATAGTTCCAGTCGTGAAGAACGCCGACACCATGGACCTCGTCGGCCTCTCGCGCGCGATCAACGACGTTGCCGTCCGCGCGCGAGCGAAGCAGCTCAAGCCCGACGAGGTCCACGGCGGGACGTTCACGATCACGAACCCCGGACCGTTCGGTTCACTGATCTCGGTCCCGATCATCAACCAACCGCAGAGCGCGATCCTCGCGTTCGACTCCGTTGAGAAGCGACCGATAGTGATCGACGACGCCATCGCGATCCGACACATGGTCTATCTCTCGATGTCGTGGGATCACCGCGTGATGGACGGAGCCATCGCCTCGCAGTTCCTCTCGCGGATCAAACAGAACCTCGAGACGTGGGACCTCGCCGAGGATCTCGGCCTGTAGCCACATGACACGGACCGGCTGGCTGATCCGCCCGCCCGAGCTCGTCCCCTACGACGAGGCGAACGCCGCCATGCACGAGCTCGCCGAGCGGCGCCTCACCGGCGAGGTGCCGGACACGCTGATCCTCACCGAGCACCCGCCCGTGTACACCGCCGGGCGCCGATGGAAGCTCGAGCACATCGTGTGGACCGAGGAACGCATACGTGCCGCCGGCGCCGAGTTGCGGTTCATCGACCGCGGTGGGTCCCTCACGTTCCACGGCCCGGGACAGCTCGTCGGCTACCCGATACTCGACTTGGGGAGCACGCCCGACGCGCTCGGGTACGTCCGACGGCTGGAGGAGGTCGTGATCCGCGCCGCCGCCGACGTCGGCGTCGCGCTCGAGCGGAGCGACGTGCAGACCGGCGTTTGGTCGGGCCACAGGAAGGTCTGCGCGATAGGCGTGCGGCTCATGCGCGCGCGCGTCACGCTCCACGGCTTCGCGCTGAACTGCACGACGGATCTATCCTGGTTCGATGCGATAGTGCCGTGCGGTCTCGCGGACGAGGGCGTCACGTCGCTCTCCGAGCTCGCCGGGCACGAGATCCGCGTGGCCAACATGGTCCTGCCCGTCTTGCGCCATTTCGAGCGCGTCTTCGACCTGGAGCTCGAGCCGGCGCCCGAGGGTGCGTTCGCCGTCGCTGGGGCCACAGCGCCATGACCCACGCGATACATCCGGTCGCTGCGGCCGGGTTCGCGGTGGCCGCCGACGCCTACGAGCGAGGCCGACCCGGCTACCCGCAGGACGCCGTCGACCACGTCGTACGGGTGCTCGCGATCGGCCCGGAGCGCACGGTGCTCGACCTCGGCGCCGGCACCGGGAAGCTCACGCGCCTGCTGGAGCCAACGGGCGCGACGATCGTCGCCGTCGAGCCGGTGGACGCGATGCGGACCGAGCTGTCCCGGCGATCGCCCAGCGTTCGAGCCGTCGCAGGCACCGCGGAGGAGATCCCGCTCGAGGACGCCTCGGTCGACGCGGCCGTCGTAGCGCAGGCGTTCCACTGGTTCGACGGCGAGCGCGCGCTCCCCGAGATCCGCCGCGTGCTGCGGACGGGCGGCCGGCTCGGGCTCATCTGGAACAGCCGAGACGAGTCCGTCGACTGGGTGGCACGACTCACCGAGATGATCGACCCGCATCGCGGCGGCACGCCACACTTCCGCACCGGCGAATGGCGGAGGCCCTTCGAGCGCACCCCGCTGTTCGGGCCGCTCCACCGCTGGAGGACGGCGCACACCCACCAGATGGAGGCGGAGGCGGTCGTCGACCGCGTCGCCTCGATCAGCTTCATCGCCGCGCTCGACGACGAGCGCCGCGCCGACGTGTGCGACAGGGTGAGGGAGCTCATCCGCACGCACCCCGATCTCGCCGGCCGCGAGCCGATCCCGTTCCCGTACCGAACGGACGTGTACTGGTGCGAACGGCGAGTCGCCTAGCGGCCTCTCGACACCTTCCCCGCGCTTCGAGACATCTCAGACGCTGAAGCCCGTCACGACGTAGTAGACGCCGAGGCCGGTCACGAGGATCGCGAGAAGGCCCTCGATGAGCCGGGCGGGCAGGTGCTTCTGCAGTCCGGCACCGAGGTATCCACCCACGATGCCGCCCACTCCGAACAGCACGCCGAGCAGCCAGTCCGGCCCCTGAGCCCGAGGGGACGTCGACACGACCGCGAGGATCGCGAAGCCGGCGACGCCGACCGCCGACGTGACGAGGGTTGCGAGGAGCGTCGCTCCGGCCACGCGATAGACGGAGAGGCCGGCGAGACCGACGAGGTACGGCGCCAGCATCGAGCCACCACCTACGCCGTAGATGCCGCCCACGACCCCGACCGCAAACGACACGACGACGATGCTGCTCCGTCGGGCCGCGAAACGGTCGGGCAGGTCGACCGACCCCTCCCCGCCACGCGACCCGATGCGGACAACCATGCTGACCGCGAGGAGCAAGAGCACGACACCGACGAACGACTTGAACGCGCCGGGGCCAGCGAATACCTCGACGCGGAGGAAGACTCCCACGAGAACACCAGGCAAGCTGCCCATCGCGACCAGCCGCGCGAGCGACCGATCCAGGCGGCCCTCCTGGTGGAAACGGGCGATGCCCCCCGGAGTGGCGACCACGTTGTAGAGGAGGTTGGTAGCGGTCACGGTCGGGCCCGCGATGCCGAGGACGCTCAACTGGAACGGGACGAGGAGGAAGGCTCCCGACACACCGGCAGGCGTGGTGATCAGCGCGACGGTGAATCCGGCCAGTAGCGCTAGCAAAGGTGTCACGGGAGAACCGGAGAGATGCACGCCGTCAGTCTATCGAGCCACTCCGTCGGCCAAACGACGATCAGCTCAGGCGTCGGCGATCAGCGCGTAGCGAGGCAGGTGCTCGAGCCAGCCGAGCGGCCACGGCTCGTGGAGCATCGCGGCCCACTCGACGTCGCGCAGGCGCTTGATGCGCACAGTCTTCCAGCCAGCCTGGTGCATGGCCTCCACGAGTGGTGCCGGCGACGGCATGCACCGCAGCGGCAGGCGCTCCAGCACCTCCTCTGGGTACGGAGCGTGATGGTTGGGCGGTCTCCGCAGGAGCTTCCGCGCGGTCTCCGCGGCGAGATCCTTCGCCCGCTGCTGGAGTGCGTGCGATCCACACACGCCCTCGAACAGCACGAGTCGCCCTCCGGGCGCGGCCCCGCGCCAGGTTCGCAGCGCGCCGACAGGGTCGGGCATCGTCCAGAGCACGTGCCGTTCCATCACCGCATCGAAAGGCCCGACCGGCGGCTCCATGGCAGAACCGAGGACGAACTCCAGGTCGAGACCGCGGTCCTCCGCCTTCCTCCGTGCCTCACCGAGCATCCCCGGCGACAAGTCGAGCGCCGTCACGTCGTGGCCGAGCTCCGCCGCTAGCAGGCTCAGCGCGCCAGTCCCGGCACCGACGTCGAGCACGCGGGCACTCGCCGCGGGGAGCGCAGACACCAGAGCCGCACGCCACGCCGCGGCCTCGAGCGGGTCCGAGATCGCGTGTGACTTGGCCGCGTCGTAGGTCGCCGAGTCCCGATCCCAGAAGTCCCGGATGCGCCCGTGGATGTCGGTCATGCCGCTCAGAACAGCGCGTTCGCGAGCTTGCGCCGGTACTCGGGCACGAGCGGATCCTCATCGCCGAGCACCGCGAACACCTCGAGCATCGCCTGCCGCGCGTCGGGGTCGTCACGCAGCGCACCGAGCATACCCTCGAGCGCTTCGCGCCACTTACCCTGCGCCGCAAGCCGTTCCGCGGACGCCAACGCGCCGGACTCGCGGAGCGACGCCCAGGATGACACTTCGATCGACGCCATGAGTTGCTCGGCCTCGGCATCGGGCAAGAGCGGCATCAGCGTCTGACGCGCGTCGTCGAAGTCACCGCGCTCCGCGAGGATCCGCCCGAGCCCAAGGCGCGCCGATCGGTTGACCGCGTCGGCCTCGAGCGCCTCGCGGTACCGGCGGGCCGCGTCGTCGAGGTCGCCCGCGGTCTCCTCCTCGAGCGCTTCCTTCGCGACGAGGTCGGCTTGGGTCGGGAGTATCCGGTCGATGAACTCGTTCACCATGGGTTCGGGCAACGCGCCGACGAACCCGTCGATCGGCTCGCCGTCGCGGAACGCGATCACCGTCGGGATGCTCTGCACACCGAACTGCTGCGCCGTGTGTGGGTTCGCGTCGACGTCGAGCCTCGCGAGGAGGAACTCGCCACCGCGCTGCTCCGCGACCTTCTCGAGGATCGGACCGAGCGTCTTGCACGGACCGCACCACGAAGCCCATAGGTCGACCACGACCGGGCGTTGCTTCGACCCCTCCAAGACCGTTGATGCGAAATCCGAGTCGGTCACATCGACGGCGACCGGCTGCATCTCCTCCTCGTCCGTCATGCCTCAGATCATCCTCTCGTGGATCCCCACCGTATCAGTCACCCCGTGAACCGCCGCAACCGCAGCGAGTTCATCAGCACCGAGACGGATGACATCGCCATCGCTGCACCGGCGATGATCGGGTTCAGTAGCCCGAACGCCGCCAGGGGGATCGCCGCGACGTTGTAGCCGAACGCCCAGAAGAGGTTCTCCTCGATCGTCTTGAAGGTCCTGCGTGACAGCTCGATGGCGCTTACCACACCGGCCAGGTCGCTCCTGATCAGGGTGATGTCGGAGGCCTCGATCGCCACGTCTGTCCCGGTGCCGACCGCGATCCCGAGATCGGCCTGTGCGAGCGCCGGGCCGTCGTTGATGCCGTCACCGACCATCGCCACGATCTTGCCCCCGGCCTGCAGACGTCGGATCTCTTCGACCTTCTCCTCTGGACGCACCTCGGTGAGCACGCGGTCGACGCCGATCTGCCGCGCGATGGCCTCACCGGTCGCCCGATTGTCGCCGGTGATCATCGCGACCTGGACGCCGAGACCGTGGAGGGCCGCAACCGCCTCGGGCGCGCCCTCCCTCAGCCCGTCCGCGACCGCCAGTACACCCCGGGCCTTGCCATCCCACGCTGCCCAGAAGACGGTCTTCCCCTCGGCCTCCAGCCGGGCGGCCTCGTCGGCGAGCCAGCTCGGAACCTCGGCACCCTCGTCCTCGAGGAACGCTCGACGGCCGACCAGTGCCTCGAACCCGTCGATCGTCGCACGCACACCGCGCCCCGCGACCGACCGGAACGCCGCAGCATGTCCGATAGCAATACCGCGCTCAGTGGCGCCGGCGAGGACCGCTCGTGCGATCGGGTGCTCGCTCGAGGCCTCGACAGCGGCCGCCATTCCGAGCGTACGCTCGTCGCCGACGACCTCCTCCAGGCGCATCCTGCCCTCGGTCAGAGTGCCGGTCTTGTCGAACACAACAACGTCGATCTTCCGCGACCGTTCGAGGATCTCACCGCCGCGGATCAGGATGCCGAGCTGCGCGCCGCGGCCGGTGCCGACCAGGATCGCGGCCGGCGTCGCCAGGCCGAGCGCGCACGGGCAGGCGACGATCAACACCGCGACGGCGGGCACGAGCGCCCCGTGCACGGTCCCGTCGGCGAGGTACCAGCCGATCGCCGTGACCGCGGCGATCGCCATCACAACCGGAACGAAGATGCCGGCCACCTCGTCGGCCAACCGCTGGATCGGCGCCTTCGAGCCCTGCGCCTCGGCGACCAGCCGAACGATCTGCGCGAGCACCGTGTCGGAGCCGACGTGGGTGGCCTCGACCATCAGCACGCCGTCCAGGTTCACCGTCGCACCGGCCACCTCGTCGCCCACGCCCTTCTCGACGGGCACCGACTCGCCGGTGAGCATCGACTCGTCGACGGCGGACGCCCCCTCGACCACGCGTCCGTCGGTCGGGACCTTCTCACCGGGCAGCACCTTGAGCAGCCAGCCGACCTCCACCGCGTCGACCGGCAGCTTCACCTCCTTGTCGTTCCTGATCACGCGCGCTTCCCTCGCGCCGAGCTCCAGCAACCGCTTGATCGCCTGCGACGCGTTGCCCTTCGCGCGGGCCTCGAGCCACCGCCCGAGCAGCAGGAACGCGATGATCACAGCCGAGCTGTCGAAGTACAGGTCCTCCATGTGACCTGTCGCATCGCTGCCCCAAAGAAGGGCCCACACCGAGTAGAGGTACGCGGACATGGTTCCGAGGGCGATCAGCGTGTCCATGTTCGCCGTCAAGACCTTCGCGCGGACCGCTGCGCCCCTCAGGAACGGCCAGCCCGCGTAGAACATCACCGGCGTCGCGAGCGCGAACGACGTCCAGCGCGCCCAGGTCTCGTTCATCCAACCCAACGACAGGACCATCACGGCGATCCCGAGCGGCCAGGCCACGTACAGGCGGCGGCGCCAGGATCGCTCGGCGGCCTTCGTAGCCTCCTCGGTCTCGTCGACGTGGACGCGGATGTCGTAGCCGCGGGACTGGACGGCCTTGCGGATCGCGTCAAGGTCGGGTGCCTCGTCGGACAGGCGCACGACGGCCTCGCCGGTCGCGAAGTTCACCGATGCCTGAACGCCGGGCTGCTTGTTCAGCGTCCTTTCGACACGCAGGGCACACGACCCGCAGGTCATGCCGACGACGTCCAGGCGGAGTTCGTGGACGACGTGCGCGGTGCCCTTCATCGTGCCGGCCACCTGGCTCACTTCCCCACGAGCCGAGCGACCGCGGCCACGAGCTCCTCGACCTTCTCATCCCCCGCACTGCGCTCGATGCTCTCCTTGACGCAGTGCCGGACGTGGTCGTCCAACAGGCCCATCCCGACGGCCTTCAGCGCCGCCGACGCCGAGCTCACCTGCGTGAGGATGTCGATGCAGTACTGGTCTCCCTCCACCATCCGCTGGATCCCGCGTATCTGCCCCTCGATCCGACGGAGGCGGCTCTGCAGATCCTTCTTGTTCATCGCGTAGCCGTACACGGAGGCCCCCATAGGTTCTTCCGCGCTGAGTATACCCTGGGGGGGTATCCTATAGCAACCCCACGGACTCCGCCGAACCCCCGGGGGCGGACGCTCGCTCGGCCGTGACGGCGCACGTCCGATCACCCCGCTGAGCAGGCTCGATGCTCGTCGTCGGGGCGCGGACCACCGACCCCCAGAGCCTTCGGGGGGCCATCGTGCCGATGCTAGACTCGCCGCGGAGGAGCGTGATGTGGCGACCCGAGTGAGGACGGACGCACCACACGAGGCCCTAGGCCTCTCCCCCGATGACCTGCTCTCCATGTACCGGACGATGGTCACCGCACGCCTCTGCGACGAGGCCGCGTTCCGGCTCAACCGCCAGGGCAAGGCGCCTTTCGTCGTTCCCGTCTCCGGCCACGAGGGGTGTCAGATCGGCACGGCGTGGGCGCTCGAGCGCGGCCGGGACGTCTGGCTCCCCTACTACCGGGATGTCGGCGTGGTCCTCGTGGCAGGGATGACGCCGTACGAGGTGTTCCTCGGCCTGTTCGCGAAAGCCGACGATCCATCGTCCGCCGGCCGCCAGATGCCGAACCACTGGGGATCGCGGCGCCTCGGCATCATCTCCCACTCCTCGCCGATCGGGACCCAGCTCCCGCACGCATCGGGCGTCGCCTACGCGATCAAGTACCTGGATGAGGACGCGGTCGTCGCGTGCTGGTTCGGGGAGGGAGCCACGAGCGAGGGGGCGTGGCACGAGGGGTTGAACTTCGCCGGCGTCCACGAGCTGCCGGTGATCTTCGTATGCGAGAACAACCGCTACGCCATCTCGGTGCCCCAGAAGAAACAGATGGCCGTCGAGAACGTCGCCGACCGTGCAGCCGGCTACGGGTTCCCCGGCGTCGTGGTCGATGGCAACGACGTGCTCGCCTGCTACGCCGCGACGAAGGAAGCTGTGGCCCGGGCGAGGGCCGGCGAGGGACCGACCTTGATCGAGGCGAAGACCTACCGGTTCCAGCCCCACACGTCCGATGACGACGACCGAACCTACCGGTCCCGCGAGGAGGTCGAGGAGGCGCGACACCACGACCCGTTGACCGAGTTCTCCGGCTACCTGAAGGAGGAGGGGCTGATCGACGACGCCCGCATCGAGGCGCTCACCACCGAGGTGAAGGAGGACGTCGACCGCCAGATAGACAAGGCGTGGGACGCGTCGGACCCCGACCCGGGTACGCTCGCCCGTCACCTCTTCGCGGAGCCCTGAGGTGACCGAGAAGAACGTCGTCACCGCCATCCACGACGTCCTCCACGACGAGATGGCAGCGGATGAGCGCATCGTCGTGCTCGGGGAGGACGTCGGTGCGCGCGGCGGCGTGTTCCGCGTGACTCAGGGGTTCCTGGACGAGTTCGGCGAGCGCCGCGTGATCGACACGCCACTCGCTGAGGGCGGCATCGTGGGCGTGGCCGTCGGGATGGCGCTCCACGGACTGCGCCCCGTCGCCGAGATCGAGTTCGCAGACTTCATCCACCCGGCGTTCGACCAGATCGTGTCCGAGGTGGCACGCATGCGTTACCGGACGAACGGCGATTTCGGACTGCCGATGGTGATCCGAGCGCCCTGGGGCGGCGGCGTCCACGGGGCCCTGTATCACTCGCAGTCGATCGAGGCCTTCTTCGGTCACGTCCCCGGCTTGAAGGTCGTCGTGCCTTCGACGCCGCACGACGCGGCGGGGATGCTCCGCTCGGCGATCCGCGACCCGGACCCGGTGCTCTTCCTCGAGCACAAGAAGACCTACCGGCTGATCAGCGGCGAGGTACCCGACGAGCCGTACACGGTCCCGATCGGTCCCGCGGACGTCAAGCGCGAGGGTGAGGACCTCACCGTCGTCGCCTACGGGCTCATGCTCCACCTGTGCCTCGAAGCCGCCCAGCGCCTCGACGCCGAACAGGGGGTCTCCGCCGAGGTCGTCGACGTTCGGACGATCTCGCCGCTCGACAGGGACACGATCCTCGCCTCCGTCCGCAAGACCGGAAAGGCGATGGTCGTCCACGAGGATAACCGGACCTACGGTGCAGGTGCCGAGATCGTGGCTGTGATCGCCGAGGAGGTGATGTTCGACCTTGACGCGCCGATCGTGCGGATCGGGGGTCCCGACGTCCCCGCGATGGCCTTCGCGGCAGCGCTGGAGCACGCCTTCCTGCCAGATGCCGACCACATCCACGACCAGATGCTCAAGCTCGCCCGTTTCTAGGCGGGGCCGGCGACCCGTCGGGACCGGCTCAGGAGCTGTGCCCGAAGCGCTCAGCCCTCCGCCGCGCGGACCGATAACTTCGGAGACGGATTAGACCGAATGGACGACCGGGACCAGACACCGCGAAAGAGAAGGACCGGGGCCCTGCGGGATCTGCTGGTGATCTCGCTGGCCACGGCCGCTCTGCTGTGGTTGCTCGCCGTCACAGGCACCACCGAACTCCTCCACCGCCAGCTCCACCGCGAGTTCCCAGGGCAGACGGACGAGATCCTCGTCGGTCTCGCTCTGGCCGCGGTTGGCTTCGGCATCTTCGCGCTGACGCGATGGGGACATGGGCGGCGCGAGCTGGCGGCCCGCGAGACCGCCGAGGAGCGCTACCGCGAGGTCGTCGAGACGATCCCCGCCGTCGTCTACACGTGGGACCCGACCCAGCCTCCCGGCACGGTCCCGGCGTACTACGTCTCCCCGCAGGCCGAGACGATCCTGGGCTTCACCCCGCAGGAGATCAGGGCCGACCCGGCGCTCTGGATCAAGCAGATCCATCCCGACGACCGCGAGCGCGTGCTCGCGGCCTCCGGCCACGCCGACCGCACCGGCGAGCCCCTCGGCGTGGAATACCGCCACATCAGGAAGAACGGCACCGTCATCTGGGTGCGGGAGGAGGCCGTCGCCGTCGATCGCGACGAGCACGGGCGCCCGACCCTCGTTCAGGGCGTCATGTACGACATCACCGAGCGCAAGCTCGTCGAGGACACACTCGACCGTCGGGACACGGTCCTGCGGGCCGTCAGCTTCGCCGCCGAGCGTTTCCTGAAGACCACGTCCTGGAAGCAGGACCTACCCGAGGTACTCGCCCAGCTCGGGCGCGCGGCGGACGCGAGCCGCGTCCACGTGTACGAGAACGAGCACGGACCGGACGACGAACTCTTGATGTCGCAGGTGGCCGAGTGGGCAGCGCCGGGTGTCATCTCCTACCTCGACGATCCCGCCAACCACCGGTACCCGTACCGCGGAACGGGCTTCGAGAGCTGGGAGGAGATCCTCAGAGCCGGCAGGGTGTTCCAGGGGCGCGCTGCCGATTTCCCGGAGCCGATCAGACGGGACTTGCAGCTCGAACAGGTCGTGTCGATCGCCGTCGTCCCGATATTCGCCGGCGATGACTGGTGGGGGTACATCGGGCTGGACGAGTGCCGGCGCGAACGCACATGGCCCCAGGTTGAGCTCGACGCGCTGCGCACCGCCGCCGACACGCTCGGAGCTGCGATCGGACGCGAGCGCGCCGAGCGCCGGCTCTCGGAGGCAGAGGGCCGCTACCGCACCCTCGTCGAGCAATTGCCGCTCGTGACGTACATCGAGGACGTCGACGATCCGAACGCGGCGACGTACATAAGTCCCCAGATCGAGGGGTTGATCGGCTACACCACTGAGGAGTGGTGCGTCGACCCGGAACTCTGGTACCGGCTCCTGCACCCAGAGGACCACGTGCGGGCGATCGCTGAGGATGCTCGGGCGACGGCCACGGGCGACCCGCTCTCGATCGAGTACCGATTCATCGCGCGGGACGGCCGGGTGGTGTGGGTGCGGGACGAGGCGGTGCTGCTGCGCGACGACCAGGGACGTCCGATCGCGTGGCACGGACTCTACGAGGACATCACGGAGCGGAAGGAGGCCGAGCAGCGGCTCCGCGAAGCCGAGGGCCGCTTCCGCACGCTCGTCGAGCAGATACCCGCCGTCACGTACGTCGACCGTGCCGAAGATCTGTCGACGGTCTACGTGAGCCCGCAGATCGAGACGATGTTCGGGTACACGGCCGAGGCCTGGAAGGCCGGGACCCACGAATGGGCCGACAACCTTCATCCCGAGGACCGCGACCGCGTCCTCGAAGCCGAGCAGGCGCACCGGACGCAGGGGATCCCCCTCGACGTCGAGTACCGGTTCCGCGCCGGCGATGGACGGTGGATGTGGGTCCACGACCAGGCGACGATCGTCCGCGACGCCGACGGCTCCCGTTTCTCACAGGGAGTGATGTACGACATCACCGCGCGCCGCCTGGCAGAGGAGCATCTGCGTGAGGCCGAGCGGCAGTACCGCACGCTCGTGGAGACGCTCCCCGCCGTCGTCTCCACCGACGCCCTGGACGATGAGTCCACGAACATCTACACGAGTGGGCACACGACGGCCATGCTCGGATACACACCCGAGGACTGGCGATCGAACCCCCGTCTCTGGCCCGGCATCATCCATCCGGACGATCGTGCCAGGGTCAGGGCCGCGAGCGACCTTCACAAGAGCGTCGGCGATCTCTTCGACGAGGAGTACCGCGTGTTCCGCAAGGACGGGCACGCCATCTGGGTGCGCGACGTCGCCGTCGTCGTCGGGGACGAGGAAGGTCGGCCGCTGTATTCGCAGGGCTTCCTCTTCGACGTGACGGAACGCAGGCTCATCGAGGAGCAGCTCCGTGAGGCCGAGCAGCGATACCGCGCGCTCGTCGAGCACATCCCCGCCATGCTGTACGTCGACCCGGTCGACGAGCACGCACCCAGCATCTACGTGAGCCCTCAGAGCGAGCGCGTCCTCGGCGTTGCGCCCGAGAAGTACATGACGGATGGCGGCCTGTGGCTGGAGCAGGTCCACCCCGACGACCGGGATCGTGTCCTCGATGCCTACCGTCGGTCGCTCGCGGACGCCGAAGGCTGGGTCATCGAGTACCGGGCGATCCGGCCCGACAACGGCGAGGTCGTGTGGGTCCGAGACGAGTCCGTGTTCCTCTTCGACGAGCACGGCAAGCCCTCACTCGTCCAGGGCGTGGTGTTCGACGTGACCGAGCGGAAGTTGGCCGAGGAAACCCTGCGGGACAGCGAGCGCCGGGAACACGAGGCCGCCGAGCGCCTGCGCGCGCTCGACGATATGAAGAACAGGTTCCTCGCCGCGGTCTCACACGAGCTGCGTAGCCCGCTCGCCTCGATCCTCGGGGCGGCGCTCACGGTCGCGCGGCCCGACATCCCCGAGGCAGACCGGACCGACCTGCTCGACCGGCTCGCGCAGAACGCGCGCAAGCTCGATCGATTGCTTTCGGACCTGATCGACATCGACCGACTGAACCGCGGGATCCTCACTCCACAGCGCCGCCCTACCGATCTCGGAGCGCTCGTGCGCCGGACGATCGAGAGCCTCGACATCCTCGGTGACCACACGATCAGGGTCGAAGCCGAGCCGGTCGTCGTGCCGATCGAGCCGGCCAAGGTCGAGCGCATCGTCGAGAACCTCGTCGCGAACGCGGTCCGTCACACCCCACCCGACGCCCGCATCTGGGTGCGTGTGTCGGCCGAGGACGATGGTGCCCTCCTCGCCGTGGACGACGACGGTCCCGGCATCCCGGAGGATCTTCGCCAGGTCATCTTCGAGCCCTTCCGCCAGGGACCCACGGCGTCCTCGTACTCCCCCGGCACCGGCATCGGGCTCTCGCTCGTCGCGATGTTCGCGGAGCTCCACGGCGGGCACGCATGGGTCGAGGATCGGGCGGGCGGCGGCGCGTCGTTCCGCGTGTTCTTACCGGCGGTAGCCCCACCGGATCCGGCCGTGGACGGTGACCACACGACCGAGGCGCACACCGAGCGGCCCGATCCGGGTGGCGCCGGATAGACTGAGCTGGATGCAGGGTCGAGACCTCCGGAACCACGATCCGCACGAACGGCGGCTCCACCTCGGAACCGTCTCGACGAACCGCCTACCCGCATGCGAGGGCCGCAAGCCCCCGTGGCTGAAGGTGAGGCTCAGGGCCGGTCCCAACCAAGCTGAACTGCAGCGAGTCATTCGTGATCTCTCGCTCCACACCGTGTGTGAGGAGGCCATGTGTCCCAACATCGGTGAGTGTTGGGAGGAACGCGAGGCGACGTTCCTCATCCTCGGGAACAAGTGCACGCGCCGCTGCGGGTTCTGCGACGTGACGACCGCGAAGCCCGACACGGTCGACGAAGGGGAGCCTCGACGCGTTGCTCACGCAGTGAGAGCGATGGGCCTGCGGTACGTGGTGCTCACCGGCGTAGCCCGCGACGACCTGGACGACGGCGGGGCAAGGATCTGGGCCGCCGCGATCCGCGCGATCCGCGAGGTCGTGCCCGGCTGCGGCGTCGAGGTGCTGCCGAGCGACTTCAAGGGCGACGAGCGCAACATCGCGACGGTCATCGAGGCCGAACCCAACGTGTTTGCACACAACCTCGAGACCGTACGGCGGCTGCACCCGAAGATCCGCCCGGCGTCCAGCTACGACCGCTCGCTCGAAGTGCTCCGCATAGCCAAGCGCGTGCGCGCCGGCCAGATCACGAAGTCGAACATCATCATCGGCATGGGCGAGACACACGGGGAGATCACCGAGGCACTCCGCGACCTCGCCGACGCAGGCTGCGGGATCGTGACGATGGGTCAGTACCTGCAGCCGACGAAGCTGCACCTGCCGGTCGACCGCTGGGTCACGCCGCAGGAGTTCGCCGAGCACCAAGGCGTCGGCGAGTCGTTCGGCATCGCGCACGTCGAGGCAGGTCCGCTCGTTCGGAGCTCGTACCACGCCGGCGAGCAGCTCCGCCGCGCGCTCGAGGCCGGCGTTCCGGCGACCGCGCCTTAGCAGCGGAGGAGCCGGCCTGTAAGCCGGATCCTGTCGGCGACACGAAGGCCGCCGGGCGACCATCTCTCTGAGTCCCTTTCGGAACCCCGGGGCCGAAGCCCCGTGCGGCCTACCCAGGAGCTCGGACGGGCCGTCCTCGAGCGCTCCCTGCTTGGCCTTGCTCCGGGTGGGGCTTACCGAGCCGGACCGGTCGCCCGATCCGCTGGTGAGCTCTTACCTCACCGTTTCACCCTTACCCCTTGCGGGGCGGTCTGCTCTCTGTTGCGCTGTCCGCGAGGTTGCCCCCGCCTGGGCTTTCCCCAGCACCCTGCCCTGCGGAGTCCGGACTTTCCTCGAGCTCTCGCCCGCGGCCGCCCGGCCAGCTCCTCCGACATCGAGTATAGGTTCGTCATACGGGTCTCACCTCCCGACGGCGGAGGTCGGGTAGACCCACTACGATGCCTCAGCGTCTTGGGGACCTAGCGACAGAGGGGAGGGCTGACGAAGTGGATGCGATGCCCGTGAAGCTGACCGTTCTCGATGACCACCGCCTGGACCGAATCCACGGGGCATCGATCGAGATCCTCGCCACGGTCGGCGTGCGCGTCCCGCACGAAGAGGCCCGCCGGCTGTTCCGGGCGGCCGGGGCCTCCGTCGACGAGATGGCGGAGATCGTCAAGATCCCGGAAGCTCTTGTGATGCAGTCTCTCGAGAGCGCGGGGAAGACCTTCACGCTCTATGGACGAGACCTGTCCCAGCAGGCCCGCTACGGGCAAGGAGCTCGGAGCTACAACTCCAACGCGGGCGAGGCTTCGACCGTCGATGACACCTGCACGAAGCGCCGGTACGCGACGCTCGAGGATGTCGTCGTGGCCACCCGCTTGGCGGATGGCCTGCCGATGATCAACGTGGTGGGGGCGATGGCCGACCCTGCCGAGCTGCCCGTTTCCCACCGCTGCGTGGCTGTGGCCGCAACGCAGCTCAAGCACACGACCAAGCCGATCCACTTCTGGTTCTACGACCGTGCCTCGGCTCGCTACGTGCGGGAACTCTTCGTCGCGCTGCGCGGGACCGAGGCGGAGGCAGCCCGCTATCCGGTCGCTTACCCGTTCCTCGAGCCGATCAGCCCGCTCGGGTTCCCGTTCCACGGGATAGACCTGCTCTTCGAGACCTCTCAACTATCGCTTCCTGTGCCCGTCGGTCCCATGGCCCAGGTGGGGGCGACGGGGCCGGGCACGCTCGCTGGCACGCTGGCCCAGGAGAACGCAGAGATCCTGGCCGGGATCTGCATCGCCCAGCTCATCTCACCCGGTCTGGCGGTCTGCTACGGAGGGATCCCCCACGCCTTCGACATGCGGACCACGCAACTCATCTTCGCCGGGCCCGAACAGGCGCTCATGGCGATCGCGATGACGCAGATGGGCAAACGGTACGGGCTGCCCGTCTACATCAACGTGGGACTCACCGACAGCAAGGTCCCGGATGCGCAGGCAGGCATGGAGGCGGGGACGACGCTCGCCTGCGGTGCGCTCGCCGGGGCGGACATCTTCGGACACCTCGGCATCTGCGGCGTGGATCAGGCGTCCTCGCTCGTGATGCTCCTCCTGCAGCACGAACTACTGGGATACGTGGAGCGCATGATGCAGGGCATCGAGGTGACTGATGAGACGCTCGGCCTGGATGTGATCCGCTCGGTCGGGCCGGGGGGCAATTTCCTGGCGGAGATGCACACCGTCCAACACTTCAGGAAGGAACTGTGGTTCCCTCAGTTGCTCGACCGAGAGTACTGGTCCAATTGGGTCGCACAGGGATCGAGCACGATGTATGACCGATGCATCGCGGCCAAGGACAGGATCCTTGCGGAGCACACGCCCGAGCCCCTTGACGACGACACATCGAGAGAGCTGGACTCGATCGTGGACGCAGCCCGGAGGCATCTCACGGGCTGAGCCGGCCTCACCGGCTCCGTGTCGGCAAGCACGGCGCCGTCTCACCGAGGTGGGTCCCAAAGCCTGGGTGTCGGCTCCGCTGGCCTCCAGCTCGCCCCCTCTCCCGCGAGCCACTCGTCCACGCCTTCGTTCGCCAGACGATCGGCCTCCCGGTTGAGCTCTCGCGGTACGTGCTCGTAGGCCACGTGCCGGAACGACGCCGAGAGATCGCGCACCTCCTTGTGGAGGCGCTGAAGCGTCGGGTTCTTCACGCGGAACCGCCCGGACAGCTGCTCGACCAGCAGCCGCGAATCGGAGCGCAACAGTACGTGCGTCGCGCCGAGCTCCTTCGCCCGCTTCAATCCTTCGATGGCGGCGGTGTACTCGGCCTGGTTGTTCGTCACGACGCCGATCCCGCGTCCGACGCTCGAGACCGACCTGCCCGAGGTGGTCGTGACCCAAACGCCGATCCCGGCCGGTCCCGGGTTGCCGCGCGCCGCCCCGTCGCAGGCGACGATCAGGCGAAGACCACGATGCGCCGGCAGTATTCACACCTCTTCACGCCGTCCATCCTCTTCAGACGGTCGAGCTCCATCGCCGACAGCTTCTCGTGGCACGCCTGACAGACGCCGTCCACGATCGCGGCGGCTCCGACCCCCTTCTTCTGGCGGCGCAGGTCCTCATAGAGCTCGAGGAGTTCCTCGTTGAGCTCGGAGGCGAGGACTTCACGGGCTGTGCGCTTCGCATCGAGCTCGGCCGCGGTCCGCTCCAGCTCGCGGATGGAGTCGCCGCCGATCGCATCGACCTTCGCGCGAGCCTCCGTGACCTCCTTCTCCGCATCCACGGCGCGGCCGTCGAGCTCCTCACGGCGCACCATGTCCTCGAGCAATTCATCCTCCGCGCGGGAGCGGCGTTCCTTCAGGTTCGCGATCTCGTGCTGGAGAGCCTCGAGCTCCTTCGTGTTCACGATGCTGCCGTCGTACAGACGCTTCTGCTCGGCGTCGGCCTTCGCGGTGAACGAATCGATCTCGTGCTCGAGCCGGGACTGCGCGCGCGCGACGACGTCGAGCGCAAGGCGGATCTCCCCGAGCGCGCCCTCCGCCTCCTCCATGGCGCCGCGCGCCGCCCGCAGCTCCTCCCCCGCCTCCAGCTGCTCCCTGCGTTGCCCGAGTCGGTCCATCACCGTGTCGATCTCCTGGAGCTCCAGCAGACGGTCCACCCCGCTCATGGCGCGAAGGGTATCCGATGCGGGGTTGGCCCGGTCAGGCGGGAGGCTCGGGGCGGAAGGCTCGGGGCGGAAGGCTCGGCACAAGGCCTCGGCGTCCGGGTAGGATGCCGCCGCCATGGGAAGGGTCGTGCTCATCACGGGGGCCGCCGGGGGGATCGGGCGGGCCGCTGCCGAGCGTTTCCTCTCGCTCGGCGACATCGTCGTGCTCGCCGACATCTCGGGGGAAGGGCTCCTTGCAGCCGTCGCCGACGTTGCCGCCAAGGGCGATGTCGACGCGGTCCAGGTCGACGTGACCGTCGTCGCCGACTGCGAGCGCATGGTCTCAGGAACCGTCGCGAAGCACGGCCGGCTCGACGTCCTCGTGAACTGCGCCGGGATCTGGGTCGAGGGCCCAACCGCCGAGATGACGGAGTCGCAGTGGGACCGCACGGTCGATGTGAACCTCAAGGGCACGTTCTTCGCATGCCGGTATGCGATCCCTCACCTCGAGCGGACGGAGGGCTGCATCGTGAACGTCTCTTCCGATGCAGGCCTCGCCGGCACGGCGGGCGCAGCGATCTACTGCGCCTCGAAGGGCGGCGTGTCGCTGCTCACGAGATCGCTCGGCCGCGAGCTGGCACCGAAGGGAGTCCGCGCGAACGCGGTCTGCCCCAACGACGTGGACACACCGATGCTCGAGGGACAGGCCCGCAACTACGGCGGAGACGACCCACAGGGTTACCTGGACGCGCTCCTCGCGAAGTACCCCCAGAAGGAGCGCGCCCGGTTCATCCACCCTGAGGAGATCGCGGCGCTGATCGCCTACCTCGCCTCGCCCGAGGCCGCGCCGATCACCGGAGCGTGCATCCCGATCGACTTCGGCAGGACGGCCGGCTGACGGTGGGCTGCATCTTCGCCGTCTTCGCGCTCATCACGCCGAGGTTCGTGATGATCATCCTGTGGCTCTTCACGGACTACCTGAGCCACGCGTTCGGAGGATGGCTCCTGCCGTTCCTCGGGTTCTTCTTCCTTCCGACCACGACCATCGCCTACGCGATCGCACAGAACGGGTTCTCGACGCGATCCGGGGGCATCAGCACCGGCGGCATCTTGATCATCGTCCTCGGGGTCCTCGTCGACTTCGGTCTCATCGGCGGCGCCAAGGGTCGCGGCGTCGGCAAACGTCAACGACCGAAGCGCGCCAGGTAGCAGCCCGTGAGCGACCAGGCCGTCGTCGGCCTCTCGCACCGGCAGATCCTCGTCGTCTACAGCGGCGTCATGGCGGGCATGCTGGTCGCCGCGCTCGACCAGACGGTGGTGGCGACGGCGCTGCCGACCATCGTCGGCGACCTCGGTGGGCTCGACCACCTCTCGTGGGTCGTGACCGCCTACCTGCTCACGTCCACGATCTCGGTCCCTCTCTACGGGAAGGTCAGCGACCTTTTCGGCCGCAAGATCGTGTTCCAGACGGCGATCGTGCTCTTCGTCGCCGGGTCGATGCTCTGCGGGCTGTCCCACAACATGTTCCAGCTCGTCCTGTTCCGCGCGTTCCAGGGGCTCGGCGGCGGCGGGCTGATGGCGATGGCGATGGCGATCGTCGGGGACATCGTGTCGCCGCGGGAACGCGGCAAGTACCAGGGCTACCTCGGTGCGGTGTTCGCCTTCTCGAGCGTCGTGGGGCCGCTCATCGGTGGCTTCTTCGTCGACCACCTCTCGTGGCGCTGGGTCTTCTACGTGAACGTCCCGGTCGGCGCCATCGCGTTGGTCATCACGTCGTCGGCGCTCAACCTGCCCTTCCGGCGCGTGCAGCGCGCGATCGACTACCTCGGCTCGGCGCTCGTGATGGCGAGCGCGACCTGTCTGCTACTGGTCACGGTCTGGGGCGGAACCCAGTACACGTGGGGCTCGCCGGAGATCGTCGGTCTCGCGCTCGCCGGGGTCGTGCTGCTCTTGGTCTTCCTCGTGCAGGAGCGACGGGCCTCCGACCCCTTGATCCCGCTCCGCCTCTGGCGGGACAAGGTGTTCTCGGTCGCGAGCGGGCTGCAGTTCGTGGTGGGCTTCGCGATGTTCGGCGGCATCATCTTCCTGCCGCTGTACCTGCAGACCGTCGGTGGGGCGAGCGCGATGAACTCCGGTGTGCTCGTCCTGCCGCTGATGGTCGGGATGATGACCTCCTCGATCGCCTCGGGGCGGATCATCACGCGCACCGGCCGGTACAAGGTGTTCCCCCTCGTCGGCACAGCGATGACCGCGATCGGTCTGTACCTGCTATCCACGATGGGCGTAGGCACGTCACGATTGGAGTCGTCCCTGTACATGGTGCTGCTCGGCCTCGGGATGGGGATGATCATGCAGGTGATGGTGCTCGCGGTGCAGAACTCGGTGCCGCACAGCGATCTCGGCACCGCGACAGCCACCACGGCCTTCACGCGCTCGATGGGAGGTGCGTTCGGCGTCGGTGTGTTCGGCGCCATCCTCAACAACCGGCTCGCCCACAACCTTCAGGCGCTCCTACCGGCGAGCGCCGGTGGACAGCTCGGGCTCGGCCGCATCACCGGCAGTCCTGCGGCGATCCAGAAGTTGCCCCCGCCGATCAAGCAGGCCGTGATCCTCGCGCTCGCGCGCTCGATCCACGTGGTCTTCCTCGCGGCGGTGCCGCTCGCAGTGTTCGCATTCGCCGTGACCTGGCTGCTCCCCGAGCTTCCGCTGCGCGAGACCGCACACATCGGTCTGGAGGAGGTCGGCGACGAGCTCCTCGCCGCCTACGCGGAGATCGAGCCCGAGTCGGCGCCGGAGCTGCTCGCCGAAGAGCCGAGACCGGACTGACCCTCCCCCGCGACACGGCGCCGGGTGCGGCCACGCCCCATGACGTCTCGGTCGGCGGTCAGCTCGCGCCGCTCGCGAAGGCTACGTCGGCGATGTCGATGACGCCCACCTCCGTGCGCGAGAACCGCAGCTCCACCGCGCGCACGTCCCTCAGGTCCACGCCTTGGAACAGCTCCAGCGGGAAGCGCACCTGGTTCAGGATGAAGTGGCCGGCTCCGCGGCGCCCCAGCGGGTAGGCCAGCGCGTCGTTGCCGACGTCGGAGGCAACCACTTCCGCGCGGTGCCCGTCCCCGTCGATCAGTGCGACGACGAGGTCCTGGTAGCCGCCGTTCTGGTTGACCCAGTAGCCGGGGTTGGTGGCCGCGCGGAACTGGAACGCGTCGAACCCATGCACGTCACCTTCTCCCACCGGAATCTCGAACCGCAGCACGCCGCTGTCGTCCGACCACCCGAGCACCCCCTGTTCCAGCCCCGGCGGTGCGGTTCCTAGCCAGGACCAGGACATGTGCACGTCGTACCAGGCGTAGTCCCCCGGCACGCAGGGCGTCTGCCACGTGTCCGAGCACCAGCCGTACGCGGACAGGCCGCTCGCGCTTACGGCACCGCCCGGCTGGTCACTGGAGAGCCCGTCCGGATCGGTGAACCGGTCGAGGTCCATCCGGCGGTCCGGCGTGTCCGGTGCTAGGTAGCTGACCAGCGTGCGGGCCGGTCCGATGTTGACCGGGATGGCCTCGCCCGTCCACATCGGATCGAGCGACGTGTCCTCCGCTAGGTAGCGTCGGAAGAAGCTGATGATGTAGGCCCTACCTACGTGGCGCTCCTGCGGAGGGGTCAGCCGTCCGTCGCACGACACCCACTCACCGTCGTCGAAGGAGCCGGGGTAGCCGCCGGACGGTGACCACACGGTGTTGAAGAAGTTGTGGTTCGCGCCGAACACGGTAACCGTGTCCTTCGGCGTCGGGTCGCCGGGAATCAGGTAGCGGGAGTCGTCGAAGAAATGCACCCCCTGAAGATCGGAGACATCGCCGTCGCAGTAGGGCAACATGACCGCGAACGGGACGTCGTTGATAGGCATTCGGTCGAAGTCGACCGGAGCGAGCGCCAGCACCGCGTCGATCCCGTAGGGGTCGGCGCGCTCCTGATCGACGATGTTGTTCCAGACGACCCCCTCACCGCCGCGCGAGTGTCCCATCGTGCCGATGCGCGTGAGGTCGACCTTCCCGACGAAGAGCGTGCCGAACGGATCGCCGCCCGTCGTCGACCACGTCTTCCACAGGTCGATGTGCTTCTCGAGCACCTCTCCACGCTGACGCATGCCGGTGTCCTCGACGTAGTTGCCGAGCACGTTCACGCCGTTCGCGCTGACCGACACGACGATGAAGCCGTAGCTCGCGAGCCGGCGCGCGATGTAGTCGTAGCCGGCGTAGTTCGGCAGCGGCTCCCAGCCCTCGCGGCACGGCCACTCGTATCCCGCCTTGTCGCCCTTGTAGCAGGTGTAGTGGTTCCCGTGCATGAAGAGCACGAGCGGGTACGGACCGCCCGATAGATCGGTCGGGTAGTGCACGTCGGCGGTCAGTTCCACCTTCCCACCCAGGTCGGACGGCTGGAAGACCTCGTCGCCGAGGTCGTAGACGGCCCGCGTGACCGGGTAGGGGCCCACCAGGGACGGGTCCGCGATGCCGTTCGCGTGCGCCAGCGTCGGCGCCGCCGGAGCGGGACCTGCTGCCAGCGGGGCGGCGGTGTCTCCGTAGCGCACGGTGATCGGCGCGGTGAGGACGACCGAGTCCACCGTCACCGTCTGAACGGCGCGCCCGCCGCGGGTCGGCACGCCGTAACCGAGCGGCTGGCGCCCTGCGAGCACGACGTAGCGCAGGGCTTTGGGCGGGAACTGCCCCGAGAGCGTCGCCTTCCAGACGGATTCCGGCGCGTTCGGCTGCGAAGCACGAAGCGCCGCAGGGACGCGAACCCGCTCCACCGTCAGGCCGGGCCTCTGGCGCACGACCCTTCCTTCCGCCTGCAGCGCGGCCGCGATCACTTCCGGAGAGAGCTGCTGAGCCACCGCACCGCCGACATGAGGCGCCGAGGGAACGGACGGATTCGCCTCCACCGATCGGACGATCAGGGGCACGGCGAGCGTCGCTGCAACGACGAGCATGCCGAACCTTCGCGAGTTGCGCATGGTTGTCCTCCCTCTCCCCTCGCCCTCGGACGGGGCGTGCCGTAGATCGCCTCGCATGGTAGGCGTAGACGGGGAACCGTGCTTGCCCCAGCAGTCAGGCTGGCCGGCGCCGCTGCGCGACCGCCCGGGGATGAGGCTGGCGAGCCGCTACACGACCCCCAACGCCCTGTTGGTGGCGGGATCGAAGAGGTACAGCCGGCCCGGCTCCACGCCGAACGCGACCCGATCGCCCAAGGAGATCGGGCTATCGGCGCCCGTGTGCACCACGAACGTCACATCATCCGACACGTCCACGCCGATCATCGACTCCTTGCCGAGCATCTCCACGAACTGGACGCGCCCCTCCAGAGGCCCGCGCAGTCCCTGACCCTCACGCCAGATCCACGCGTGCTCGGGCCGAACGCCGACGATCACCTCGAAGGGCAGCGGCGCCGGATCCCCCGTCACCTCCAGACGCAGCTCGCTGTGCGAGAGCGTGAGGCGGCCGTCGCCCTGCTCGACGTTCATCCGGGCGAAGCTCATGGCCGGACTTCCGATGAACCCCGCCACGAAGGTGTTCGCCGGGTGCTCGTAGACCGACCTCGGATCGCCGACCTGCTCGAGGAGACCTTCGTTCATGATGGCGATGCGATCGCCCATGGTCATCGCCTCGACCTGGTCGTGCGTGACGTAGACGGTGGTCGTCCCGATCTGCTTCTGCAGGTGCTTGATCTCGCTCCGGGTCTGAACGCGCAGCTTCGCGTCCAGGTTCGACAGCGGCTCGTCCATCAGGAACGCCTGCGGCTCGCGAACCAGCGCCCGCCCCAGGGCCACGCGCTGCCGCTGCCCGCCCGACAGTGCGCGCGGCTTCCGCTCGAGCAGCTCCCCGATGTCGAGCATCTCGGCGGCGTGGCGGACGCGGCGATCGATCTCGTCCTTCGACATCTTCCGCATCTTCAGACCGAACGCCAGGTTCTGGTAGACGGTCATCTGCGGATACAGCGCGTAGTCCTGGAACACCATCGCGATGTCGCGATCGCGCGGCGCGAGCCGGTTGACGATCCGATCCCCGACCCGGATTTGACCCGCGGTGAGCAGCTCGAGCCCGGCTATCAGCCGGAGCGCCGTGGTCTTGCCGGATCCGGACGGTCCGACGAGCACCATGAACTCTCCGTCCTCGATCTGGAGCGAGAAGTCGCGGAGGGCCGTGACCTCGCCGAACATCTTGGTGACATTCTCGTAGACGACGCGTCCCATCGCTCAGCCCTTCACTGCACCGGTAAGCATGCCGCGGATGAAGTCCCGCTGGAAGATGATGAAGACGATCACGATCGGCAGCGCAACGATCACGGCGCCGGCCGACGTCAGGGCGATCTGCAGTTGGTACTTGCTCGCGAAGGAGGTCAAGCCCATCGGCGCCGTGTAGCGATTGACGGTGAAGACCAGCGCCAAGAAGAACTCGTTCCAGCTGTCGGCGAACGTGAGTACCGACAGCGTCAGGATCGCCGGCTTGGCGAAGGGCACCATGATCCGCCAGAGCGTCCGCCAGCTCGACGCGCCGTCTATCCTGGCCGCCTCCAAGAGTGACCTCGGGGCCGACATGAAGGCCGCCCGCATCCAGTAGATGCCGAAGGAGACCTCACCAGAGACCTCCAGGATTATCAGGACCCAGTACGTGTCGAGCAGACCCAGGGCCTTCATGTCCTCGTACAGGGGCACGATGGTGGCCTCGGTGGGGATGATGAGCCCGAGGATGAACAGGTAGAAGATCACGTTCGCCCCGCGGAACCGCATCGTTGCGAAGGCGTAGCCGCCGAGGATCGACAGGACGACCGATGCCGGGACCATGACGACGGCCACGATGAGGCTTGTCGTGCAGTACGCGGAGAAATGCCCCTGCGTCCAGGCGGTCACGTAGTTGTGCCATTCGAAGGTTGGAGGGAGTTCGAAGCCCGTCGGCGCGCTGGCCGGTCCAGGCGGGTAGAAGCTCGCCAGCAAGATGCCAACCAGCGGGTAGATGGCGACGATCGAGACCAGGACGAGCAGGAAGTAGTTGAAGGCGATCTGCGTGCGCGAAGCGGCGGTGTTCAATCGCTCGCCCCTCGCTCCATCAGCCTATTCAGCGCGTACGTCACCGCGAAAACGATCACCATCATGATCAGCCCGAGCGCGGCGGCGGATCCTACCTGGCCGGTGTTGAACAGCCGGCTCCATATCTGCCAGGCGGGGACCGAGGTCTCCGTGCCCGGCCCTCCTTGTGTCAGCACGTAGATCTCGTCGAAGGTGCCGAGCGTTCCGATGACCGACAGAACGAGCACCACCTGAAGCTCGTACCTGAGCCCCGGCAGCGTGACCGCACGTAACTCGTGCCAGACGTTCGCCCCGTCGACCCTTGCCGCCTCATAGAGGCTAGAGGGGATCTTCATGATCCCCGCGAGGAACAGGATCAAGGAGAAGCCGAACCCTCCCCACATGCCAAATACCCCCACGGCGGGAAGCGCCGTGTGGAAGTTGCCCAGCCAGCCATCAGCCGGGACGAGGCGGCCCAGTCCCAGGGCCTTGAGCACGGTGGCCAGCGGTCCCTCGGGGTGGCCGGCCACGCCGCCGCCGGTCGCGTAGATCCAGGTCCACGCCACCGCTGTCACGATGTCGGTGATGACCATCGGGAGGAACAGCAGCATCCGGAAGAACGTGAGACCGCGGATCCGGATGCGGGACAGCATGACGGCGAGGGACAAGCCGATGGCGATCGGCGCTAGAGCGTAGAAGACCATGAGCTCGAGCACGTGTATGTAGGTTTCTCGGATGGCTGGCTCGGTGAAGAACTCACGGTAGTTCGCGAGGCCGACCCACGTGCCGGGTGTGAGCCCGTCCCACTCGTAGAAGGAGATGTTCACACCCTGCCCGAGCTGGAAGAGGTTGAAGGCCGCGTAGATGATGAATGCCGGCGCGACGTACAGGTAGCCGATCCGTCGCGATTCTCCGGGCAGGAACTCGGGTTTGCGGCGGCCCTTACGCCGGCTCCCTACCGCGACCGCCGCCGCGATCTCCGGTTCCTGCTGCATCAGACCCTCGAGCTCTGGAACTTCGAGTAGTCCTCCTCGATCTGCGACACGAACTCCTGGGGCGTGATCCTGAAGGCCATGAGCTCCTGGATCGCGGCGACGAGCGTGCTGTAGAAGGTCGGGGTGGCCCAGTCCTCGTATGGCACGATCGCATTGTTGTCACTAGCCGTAGCCGCGGCGTTGATGACGTCCGAGAGCACCGTGCCCGAGGGGACCGACGTCGTGACGCCTGTGGCCAGCGGGATCTGGCCCGTCGGGACGAGCATCTCCGCCGCATGATCGGACGTCATCCAGTCGATGTAGGCGGCCGCGGCGTCGGGATGCTCGGAGCCGGCGGCGATCGAGAGGGGGAAGCCCGCACCACCAGTTGCGACCGCGATCCCGCCCGCCTGCATCGGGGGCATCAGGAAGAAGCCGAAGCCGGTGCTGTCGGCACCGAGGTTCTGCACGATCCAGTTCCCGGTGATCATGAACAGACCCTCGCCCTTGGCGAACAGGTTCACGGAGTCGTCGTAGCCGGCGCCGCCGAACCCGGGCATGAAGTAGCCCTTGTTCACCCAGTCCTGGATGATCGTGGCGGCCTGGATGTTCTCGGGGGTATCGAAGGAGAGGTCGTTCAACCCGAAGATGAGGTCGGTCAGGTAGGTCACGGGGGCGGTCTGGTCCTGGATCGTCCCGAACTCGTGGATGCCACAGAACCCGTCGGAGTTCGCGAACTCGATGGGGATCTCGCCGGCCTGCTTGGCGGTGGCGAGGGCCTGCTCGAACTCGGCGAAGGTGGTCGGCAGGCTCAGCCCGAGCTCCTCCAGGATCGTCTTGTTGTAGTAGACGCCGACGATCTCTCCCATGGTCGTGTACCCGAAGAGGCTCCCGGTCCCGAACTGTGTCCCGTCGGGGGTCCACCTGCTCACCGCGAGGACGTTCTCAGACACCCTCTGGTCCCAGCCGTAGGCCTCGGCGTAGTTGTCGAGCGGCAGGAGCAGCCCTGCCTTGACGAGCTGGCCCATGTCCGGCCAGCCTTGGTTGGCCTCCACGATGTCGGGGGGATGAGGCCCCGAGATGGCGAGCTTGAGGAGCGTCTTCAGTTCCCCGAAGTCCCTGTTCACCCGCTTCACGGTGACGTTCGGGTACTTCTGCTCGAACTCGGTGTTGAGCTGGTCCCAGATCCTGCCCACCTGCCCGGACTCCTGGTCCCAGATCGTGAGCGTGAAGGGCTCCGTCTCGGTGACACCGGTGATGGTGGGTACCGGAGGGGCGGACTTGTGCGTGACCGTGGTCCCGGGTGTGCAGGACATCGCCGTGAAGGCCACGATCGCGATCACGGCCAGGACGCTTACCCGCCGCGTGAACCTCACCCGCTGCCTCATGGAAGACCTCCCAGATCGTTGGGCGATGAGCCGGCCTATGGGGGCCGGCGAGCGCGGATTCTAGCCATCGGGCTGAGTGAAGGCAAGTCCATGGTCTGCGCTCGGTATGGACTTGGACGCTATTCGGTCTACCATACGGAACTATGCGCGCCGAGAGGGATGAGGGGCCGGTGCTCGACGGACTCAAGCTCCGCTACCAACGCGTCCAGGAATCCTTGGCCGAGGAGATCAAGCGGAACGGCAGGCCGCCAGGTTCGCCGCTGCCACCCGAGCGGGCCTTGGCGGAGCACTTCGGTGTCAGTCGGGTGACGCTCCGACGGGCCCTCGCCGAGCTCGAGCGGACGGGGATGATCTCCCGCGCCGCCCCGAGAGGGTGGGCGGTCGCCGAGTCGCGGATCGGCGAGCCGCCGAACGCGCTCATGAGCTTCTCGAAGATGGCTGTTTCCCGAGGCCTGGCCCCAGGGGCGCGGGTTATCGGGAAGCGAGTGCGTCCGGCGACGATCGACGAGGCCGAGACCCTGGGCCTGGCGCCGGGAGCAGCGCTCTTCGAGCTCGAGCGACTGCGATCCATGGACGACGTGCCGATCCTGATCGCCTGCGCGCAGGTCCCTCTGGCGCTGGCGCCCGGGTTGGACAAGATCGACTTCTCGACCGCGTCGCTCTACGAAACGCTGGAGGAGCGGTACGGCTTGCGGCCGGCACGGGCTCATTTCACGGTCGAGGCTACCGCCACAGGCGAGCGCGAGTCCGCGCTCTTGGGACTGAAGCGGGGCCAGCCACTCCTTCGGTGCCATCAGCTCACCGAGGATGAGGCCGGGCGCCCGATCGAGCTGTGCGAGATGCTCTATCGGGGAGACCGCTACCGGTTCCGTGCCACGCTCGTTCAGGGTGGAACGGCTGGGCTCGAGGGCGCGCCGGGTCCCGGACCGAGGTTCGCCGGGCCGAACACGGCCTAGACAACGGTTGCGAGATCCCGTCGTTCGGTCAGATCGCGCCGTTGTCGGGCTCGTCGAGTGTCCGGCTCCGAAGCCCCCTCGGCGATCTCAGCCTTCGCGATCTCTACGTGTGCTGGACCTTGCTGGAGACCGCGAGGCGGCACACGTCCGAGCCCAGCACGAGCCGCGGCGCCCGGGCCCGGTAGCGGCCGTCGTGGTCGGGGACGGCCTGCGCGTACCTGCCCTGCGCGCTCGTCGTGGTCGACCCCACCATCGTCCACGCACCATCGATCTTCCGTTGGATCTCCACGGTCGCGCTCGCGGCGCAGGCGCCGAAGCCGTCGTCCGCGGTCAGCTGCCCCGAGGCCGTCAGGCTGCCCGACAGACCGAGCGTGATCGACCGCGAGTGCCTAGCCGTCGTGCCACCGCAAGCGCCATCGGGGCATGGCTGCATGTCCGGGTTGAAGTTCCCGCCCGAGACGCTGGTTAGCTGCGTCTCCACCCCTTCGGGGCTCTTCTTCCAGACCTGGGCCGTCGTCTGGTCGCCCACGGCAGCCCGTGAGAAGAGCAGCCAGTTCCCGTCGGGCGACCAATCGGTGCCGAACTCCCACTTCGCGGTCGTCGTCACCTGGATCTCCCCGGCCTCCAGCGTCAGGTCCCAGAGGTCCCCCACGCCGGGCGCGCCCCGGACGAACAGGATGTGGTGGAACGTCGCACCCGGATCCGACGGCGCCCAGCTGGGCGAGTAGTCCGACGCCGCGTCGTCCGTCATCTGCGTGGCGGGGTCGCCGGGAACCGCGTCCCACACCCATATGTCGTTGTTGCCGGAGTAGTCGCTCACGAACGCGACACCATTCTCGGACCAGTCCGGGCTGAACTCGTCCACGAGGTCCGCACCCAGCAGGAGCTCGGCACCGGTGCCGTCGGCGTCCATGACCCAGAGATCCTCGTCTCCGGAACGGTCACTCACGAAGGCGATCTGCGACCCATCGGGCGACCAGGTCGGCTCCGCGTCATACGCCGAGTTCGTCGTCAGCCGCGTCTGGTGGCTGCCGTCGGGATCCATCACGTAGATCTCGGCGTTCCCGTTGCGCCAGCTGGTGAACGCGATCTTGTCACCGTCCGGCGACCACGCCGCGTAGTCGTCCATCGCCGCGTTGTTCGTCGTCAGCCGCTGCTGGTCGGCGCCGCCGGGCTTCATCGTGTAGATCTCGAAGTTGCCGTCGCGGTTGCTGGTGAAGGCGATCCGGCCGTTCGTGGTCTCGGCGGGCGCGGTCGCCTGCCAGTCCGGCTCTCCGTCCACCGCGGTGGCCGTCGTGATGCGCGTCCACGCTCCGCCAGCCGCCGGCATCCGGTAGATGTCCCAGTTCGTTCCACCGGCGGGCTCGCCCTGGAAGGCGATCTGCGTGCCGTCCGGCGACCAGGTCGGCCACATCGCCGAGTCGGCGCCGGAAACCTTCGTGGCCCCCGATCCGTCGGCGTTCATGGTCCAGACCTCCATGTTCACGAGGCCGTCGCCGCCTGTGTCGAAGCGCGAGAACGCGAGCTTCGATCCGTCCGGAGACCAGTCGGCGTCGACGTCCTCCCGGCTGTTGGTCGTGAGCCGCGTGAGACCGGAGCCGTCGACCCCGATCACGTAGATCTCAGAGGACACGTCGCCTGCTCCCGTGTTCATGTAGCTGAACGCGATCTTCGTGCCGTCCGGCGACCATGCGGGGGAGGTCCCATCGGTGAGCTTCGTCGCGGTTCCTCCCGTCGCGCTCACGATGAAGATGCCGTCCTGGCTGCCGCCGGTGCTCGCGAACGCGATCTCGGTGCCGTCGGGCGACCAGGTCGGCATCCAGTCGAACGAGGTCGGACGGTCCGTGATCCGCGTGACGTTGGTGCCATCCATCACGAAGATCTCGTCGCTGCCGGTGCGCTCGCTCACGAACGCGATCTTCGTGCCGTCGGACGACCACGCTGCCTGGTCGTCGGCGGCCGCATTGGCCGTGAGGCGCACCTCGCCGGTGCCGTCCGGAGCGACGGTGTAGATGTCGGAGTTCCCGGACACTGACCGCGTGAACACGATCTTCCCGTTCTCACCCGGGAACCCGGCGTTCGCCGCGGGCACGAAGACGGATAGACCTAGGAGCGTCAGGGGCACAGCGGACAGGCCGGCTACCAGCCTCAGGGATCGCATGCGGTCCTCCTTCTGTCGCGAACGGGGGAGCGCCTGCCGCGGCGCGCCCCTCGCCCGCCAGCATCGACCGGCGACGTGACGCTCGGCAGGGCCACCGGTCCCGGCGCGCCAGGGTCGGGAGCGCCACTTCTCGGCCACCCGGACGTGCCTCCACGGGCCGCCACCTGCCGGTTTGGCCCTAAGTCGGACCCCCGAACGGCCGATAGTCTCCGTATGAGGCAGCGGCTGTGGCTCGTATACCTGGTGACCGGGGTGCTCGCGAGCGCCACGTATCTCCTCGTGCCACGGGTCAACGCGGGGCCGGTCTTCAACGTCATCGGGCTCTCGGCAGCCGTGATGATCGTCCTGGCGGCGCGGATGCACAGGCCGGCGCGGCGCCTGCCCTGGTACCTATTCGCCACGGGCCAGGTGCTGTTCGTGTGCGGCGACGTCATCGCCTACAACTACACGCGACTGTTCGGTGCCGATCTCCCCTACCCGGCCCTCAGCGACCTCTTCTACCTCGGCGTGTACCCGTGCTTCGTGGCCGGCGTCCTGCTGCTCATCCGTCACCGCAGTCCGGGCCGGGACAGGGCCAGCCTCATCGACTCGATCATCATCTTCGTCGGAGCAGGGGCTCTCTCCTGGGTCTACTTGATGGCTCCCTACGCTCACGACCCGAGCCTCACCCTGCTTCAGAAGGTGATCTCGATCGCCTACCCTTTGATGGATCTCATCCTGCTTACCGTCGTGACGAGGCTCGCCGTGGGCGGAGGTCACCGGAGCCCCGCTCTCTACCTGCTCCTCGGCAGCGCCGTGTGCCTGCTGACGACGGACGCGATCTACGGGTGGATCTTGCTCAACGTATCGGGGGGCTACACGACCGGCGGACTGCTGGATGGCGGCTGGGCTCTCTTCTACCTCCTGTTGGGCGCGACCGCCCTGCATCCGACCATGCTCACCCTGGACACGCCGACTCCTCGGCCGGAGACGGCACATCCCGGCCGGCGTCTGCTGATCCTGGCCGGCGCCTCGCTGATGGCGCCCGGGGTTCTGTTCTTCGACGCGCTGCGAGACCGTCCCACCGATGTACCGTTCCTGGCGGGGGCCTCGGCCGTCATCTTCTGCCTGGTGTTGGTCCGCCTGCGCGACCTGATGATCGACGTGAACGCCGAGAAGGAAGCGAGCGATCGCCTGCGGGCTCTGAACGACATGCAGAACTCGTTCTTGCTCGCCGTCTCCCACGATCTTCGAACACCCCTCACCGCGATCCTTGGCAGTGCTCAGATGTTGACCGCGCGCTGGAACCAACTCGAAGTCACGGAACTCCAGGAGGTGTTGCGCGGTCTGGGCAAGAACGCCGACAAGCTCTCCCGCTTGCTGACCAACCTCCTCGATCTGGATCGGATATCGAGAGGCATCATCGAGCCGAAGCGAGTGTGGACCGACCTCAACGAGCTCATCTCCGCCGTCGTCGAGGAATACGAGGATGGCGAACGCCCCATCCGCACCGATGTGTGCGAGCCGGTCATGGCCGCCATAGACGTGGGACAGGTCGAACGGATCATCGAGAACCTCATCAGCAACGCCGTGCGGCACACACCCACCGGGACCCCGATCCGGGTGAGGGCGGAGTCGCAGCCCGAGGGCGTACTCCTCGTCGTGGAGGACGAGGGCCCGGGGGTCCCCGAGGAGCTTCGCAAGGTCGTGTTCGAGGCCTTCCGACGGGGGGGCGGCACCGGTGTGCACTCACCCGGCGTCGGGGTCGGCCTCACGCTGGTGGCACGATTCGCCGACCTCCATGGAGGAAGGGCGTGGGTCGAACGGCGTGACGGGGGCGGAGCGTCCTTCAGGGTCTACCTGCCCAACGTGAGCGCCGACGGAGCGTCCGCCGATCCATCTGCCGAAGCCGGCGTCGGGGATCTCGGCCCGCCCGCTCCCCGAGAGCTGATCCCCTCCATCTGATCGCGCCCGCACCTCGGCTGCCGCTGGACCGAACGTCGACAACCCACGTCCGAACGCCGGGGTCTGTAACCTGGACCCGCCAACACTCCAAGTAGCGAATCCAGGAGGGAGCCACCGATGCAGACCGAGGAGTTGTTCCGGGCGATGGCCCAGAGCATCATCGACGGCGACACGGACGTTGCTGCAGAGCTCGCGAAGCGGGCGATCGAGACGGGCGTCGATCCCCTCGACGCGATCAACGAGGGGTTCGTTCGGGGCATCAACCGCGTCGGCGAGGAGTTCAGTCGCGAGAACATGTTCCTGCCCGAGCTGGTGCTGGCCGGCGAGGCCATGAAGGCCGCGATCGGCGTCCTCGAGCCGGAGATGGCGAAGGAGGGCACGGCCCGTCAGATCCACGGCAAGGTGGTCCTGGCGGCCGCCCCGGGTGACATCCACGACATCGGCAAGAGCCTGGTCGGCACGATGCTGTCGGCCTCCGGATTCCAGGTGTTCGACCTGGGCGTCGACGTCCCGATATCCGCGGTGGTCGAGAAGGTCCGCGAGGCGGACGCCGACATCGTAGGTGTCAGCGCCCTGCTCACCACGACGATGGCCGGGCAGCAGGAGGTGATCGAGGCGCTCGAGGCCGCAGGCCTGCGCTCGAAAGTGAAGGTCATGGTCGGCGGAGCGCCGGTCACGCCGGAGTGGGCCGAGCAGATCGGCGCCGACGCCTTCGGCCGCGACGCCGTCCAGGCAGTGACCATCGCGCGGCAGCTCGTGGGTCTGCCCGGTTGAGCTCTCTCTCCGAGAAAGGATGATCGGCATGCAGCCGAAACTCGAACTCCTCGACGCCGAACTGGTGCACCGCATCTTGGACGAGGCTCACCAGCTCCTCTCGGAGCACGGCGTCAAGGTTCAGTCGTCCGAAGCCAGGGGGCTCCTGGCCGGGGCCGGAGCGAAGGTGGCCGACGAGGTCGCCCGCATCCCCGAGGCCCTCGTCGCGGCCGCGCTCGAGACCGTTCCGCGCCGGTTCTCCCTGCACGATCGTTCCGGCAAGCCCGCGGTGGAGTACGGCGGCGACGCGGTGCATTTCGACCCGGGCTCCTCGTGCGTCCACGTCCTCGACCCCGAGACGCTGGAGCACAGACCCTCGACCACACCCGACCTCGTACGCATCGTCAAGATCGCCGAGATGCTGGCGCAGTACGACGCCCAGTCCACCGCGGTGGTGTGCAACGAGATCCCCAAGGAGATCGGCGACCTGTACCGCCTGTACATCGTGCTCCTCTTCTCCGCCAAACCCATCGTCACCGGCGCGTTCTCCGTGAAGACCCTGCAGGCCATGATCGAGATGCTGGCGATCTTCGCCGGCGGGCGAGAAGCCCTTGCCGAGAAGCCCCAGGCCGTGTTCGACGTCTGCCCCTCGCCCCCGCTCATCTGGAGCGAGTTCGGGGCGGAGAACCTGCTCGAGCTGGCTCGCGCCCGCGTCCCCGCGGAGATGGTCTCCATGCCGCTCGCCGGAGCTGCGGCGCCGGTCACCCTGCTGGGTTCGGTGGTGCAGCATGCCGCCGAGTCCTTGAGCGGGATCACCATCCACCAGCTCGCGCAGCCGGGAGCGCCGATCGTCTGGGGCGGCGCGCCGGCGATCTTCGACATGCGGAAGGGCACCACGCCGATGGGCGCTATCGAGACGGCGATGATCGACGCCTCCTACGCTCAGGTCGGCAAGTCGCTCGGCCTGCCCACGCACGCCTACCTCGGCGCGAGCGACGCCAAGATCGTGGATGCGCAAGCGGGTCTGGAGAGCGGCGTCTCGGCGGTGGTCGGCGCGCTCGCCGGCATCAACATGATCTCGGGCGCGGGCATGCTGGATTTCTTGGCCTGTCAGAGTCCGGAGAAGCTGGTCGTCGACGCCGAGGCAATCGCCATGGCCAAGCGCCTGGTGGCCGGCGTGGAGGTCCGTACCGAGACCCTCGCGACGGAGATGTTCGCGGGGATCGACTTCAAGGGCGATTTCCTGAAGCAGAGGATCACGAAGGAGCTGTTCGCGCTGGAGCAGCACATCCCATCCAAGGTGATCGACCGTGACTCGATGCGCGGCTGGCAGCAGTCGGGCAGCCTGGACACATGGAGCAGAGCGAAGGAGCGCACGCGGCAGCTGTTGGAGAGCTATGAGCCTCCGCAGCACGACCCGGGGAAGGTCGCGGAGCTGCTTGCCATGGTCGAGCGGCTCGCGCAGGGAGCGGGCATGGACCATCTCCCTGAACCCGCATAGCCGGCGGCCGGGGCCAGCTGCCGCGAGACACGCCGTACCCTGACTGCCGCCCGACGCCGAGCGGTCCACAAGGTTGGGAACGGCGAGCCGGGCGGTCTATCGTGGGGGAACGGTAGAGGAGGCCCGCCGTGGAGGCGTCACTCTCTGCACTTCGCAGATCGGTCCGCCTTCTGATCCCGTTCCCGCTCCGGTTGGAGCTCGTCGGGCTGCGCCGCCTGCCGCGATGGATGGCGGAACGGCACACGATGGCACGCCGCAGGCTCGGGCGCCCAGAGCTGGTCGGATACACGTGGCTGCTCGCCGCTCACTCGTCACCTCTCGAGCGCGTTCCGGGATCCATCGACGCCGAGCTCCAGCGAGGCAAGGAGGCGAACGTGCGGCTGGCGGCGGCGAAGCTGGACGGCCTCGTGGTCGCGCCCAACCAGATCTTCTCCCATCACCACGCGATCGGCCGGACCAGCCGTGGTCGGGGCTTCCGCAGGGGACTCGAGTTGCGTGACGGGAAGCCGAGCTCCGGGATCGGCGGCGGCCTGTGCCAGGTGTCGAACAGCTTCTACTGGGTGGCGGTACGAGCGGGGATGCGGATCGTCGAACGCCACCGTCACGGGCTCGACATCTTCCCCGACCACCAGCGCACCGTTCCGTTCGGCTGCGGCGCGACCGTCGTCTACAACTACGCCGATCTACGTTTCGAGAACCCGTCCCCTCAACCGGTCGTGTTGCGTGCCCGCGTGGAGAATGGGGCGTTCGTCAGCGAGCTGTGGACCACGCACGACCCGGGGGTGCGGATCGAAGTCGAGGAGGTCGGACACCGCTTCTTCCGGGACGAGAGCGGGTGGATGCGGGAGAACCGCCTGCGGCGACGCATCACGACCCCTGAGGGCAGACTCCTCGTCGATCAGGAGGTTGCTCACAACCGCGGCCGGGTCCTGTACGAGCCGACCGACGGACAACTGCGATGTGGCGCGGACTAGCCAAGGGGGCACTGCTGAGCGCCTTCGGGCAGATCCCGGGCGGGCCGCGCGCCTACCGCACGCTCACCCGGGAGTGGATGGGAACCCAGATCACGCACGTGGACAAGTCACGGCGTGTATGGCCGGGCTACGTTCGCGCCTGGCGATCCCACGCCGGACTCGAACTCGATGGCGCCGACGTGTGGGTCCACGAGGGTGGTTGGACCCCATTCCCCTTCTTCGCGAACTACCTCGTCACCGGCAGGGCGGGGGTGGTCACCAACCACGAAGGCCGGCTCCTCGACCGCTACCTTGCAGCGGCCGTGAACGGCGCGGTGACCTGCGAGCTGCCGAACATGCCCGACATGGCGACGCGCAGAGCCGAGCTGGAGCCGCTCCGCTGGTCGGCTACCGTGCGCGACGCGGTCGAGGCGATCGGTGGGCGACTCCTCGAAGGGGTCAAGCTCGAGCACATCCCCCTCGACGACGCATCCGTGGATCTGTGTCACTCCGCCGGTACCCTCGAACACCATGACCCCGAGACCGTTAGGGCCTTCCTGCGGGAGTGCGGGCGCATCCTGCGGCCCGGAGGCGTCATGTCGCACGTCTTCGACCATCGAGACCATCTGCACCACGCCGACCCCGACTGGGGCTTCCTCGCCCATCTACGACTGTCGCCGCGCGCGTACACGGCTCTGTGCGGGCACCCGCTCCTCTATCACAGCCGGCTCCTGCCGTTCCAGGTAGCCGCCATGTTCGAGCAGGTCGGCTTCGAGCGCATCGCCATCCGAAGGATGCTGCTCCCCGCTCGTCGCTACGTCGACACCGAGGAGGAAGTGCTCGCCGGGGACCCCGGCATCGAGCGTGCTCACCTCGCGGCGTGCTTCCAACGCGCCTCCGACGCCGACCTTCGGACCGCTGCCGCCCACTACCTGTACCGCAAGCCAGCCTGACCGGAGCGCCAGCCCCTTCGAACGAGCCCGTGCCGATCCCCCGCATGTTACGGCCTGGATGTAGCATCCCTCGCGCCTGCCCAAGGGCTCCGCGCAAGATACCGATGCCAGCGACAAGCTGAGAGGGTTCGTTCGATGTCCGACCATCAACGAGGACCGACCGATCTCGAGAAGGTCGCCATCGTGATCGACACGCGTGACGACGTGGCGATCGCGAAGCGGATGCTCGAGGCCGGCACATCTTTGCGTCTCTCAAGCGGGGACCACATCGAGATGCGCGAGCGGGTGCCCGCAGATCACAAGCTTGCCCTTCGCGACATCGCCTCGGGCGAGACGGTCCGTCGCTACGGTCAGGTCATCGGATCCGCCACCCAGCCCATCCCCGCGGGCGCTCACATCCACACGCACAACCTCGCCATCAGAGCGCTGGAGCTCGACTTCGCGTTCGGAGCCGACTACCGGCCGGTCGAGCACGTTCCCGAGGCAGAGCGCCGCACGTTCCTCGGCTTCCGGCGTCGAGACGGAAGGGTCGGCACCCGCAACTACGTAGCGGTCCTCGCCTCGGTCAACTGCTCCTCGTCCGTCACCCGGCAGATCGCCGACCACTTCGCGAGAGGCGACATGCTCAGAGCGTTCCCGAACGTCGACGGTGTGATCGGCTTCGCAACGAAGGGCGGCTGCGGCGCCGACCGCGGTTCCCCCGGGATGGCGATGCTCCAGCGCACCATGGCCGGCATCGTCGATCATCCGAACGTGGCGGCGTACCTGATCGTCGGTCTGGGTTGCGAGGTCAACCAGCCGGACGAGTTGATCGGGTTCGCCCGGCTCGATCGCTTTGAACGACCGCCCGTCCTCATGATCCAGCAGAGCGGTGGTTCCGCGAAGACGATCGAGGCCGGGATCGAGGCCGTCGGGAGACTCCTTCCAATCGCCGACCAGGCCCGGCGTGACCCCGTCGCCGCCTCTGAGCTGGTCGTCGCCCTACAGTGCGGAGGCTCCGACGGTTGGTCCGGGGTCACCGCCAACCCGGCGCTCGGCCACGCCGCCGATGGGATCGTGCGTCAGGGCGGAACGGTGGTCCTCGCCGAGACCCCCGAGGTCTACGGAGCCGAACACCTCCTGACCCGTCGGGCACGAAGCCGCGAGGTCGGCGAGAAGCTCCTCGAGCGGATCCGCTGGTGGGAGCGATACACGGCGATGTTCGGCGCCACCATCGACGCGAACCCCACTCCGGGCAACAAGGTGGGAGGTTTGACGACGATCTACGAGAAGTCTCTCGGTGCGATCGCGAAGGCCGGCTCGACGCCGCTGAACGAGGTTGTCGAGTATGCCGAACGCATCACCCACAAGGGCTTGGTGCACATGGACACGCCGGGCTACGACCCCGTTTCGGTCACCGGTCAGGTGGCGGGCGGCTGCAACATCGTCTGCTTCACGACCGGTCGCGGTTCGGCCTTCGGCTTCAAGCCCGCCCCTTCGATCAAGATCGCGAGCGATCCCGCCATCCATCGCAGCCAAGAGCCGGACATGGACGTGGACGCGGGACGGATCCTCGAAGGTGCGACCTCGGAGGAGGTCGGCGATGAGATCCTCGAACGCATCCTCGCGGTCGCGTCCGGAGATCGAACCAAGAGCGAGGCAGCCGGTCTCGGCGACGAGGAGTTCAGCCCCTGGCTCCTCGGAGCGGTTCTGTGACGGGCGCCTGGCGCCGCTCCTATGCGAACTGCGGCAGCAGCTTCGCGTGTGCGGCGAGCAGCTCGTCGAGCATCGCCTCCGCCGCATCGGCGTCGTGGTTGCTCACGGGATCGAGGAGCAGGGCCTGGAGGGCAGCCTTGCGGTCCCCGTGGACGGCGGCCTCTACCACCCGGTCCTGGATCGCGATCTGCTCGTTCAGCACGGCGGTCAGACCCGCAGGTAGAGCGCCCATCGCGATGCCTTTCACGCCGTAGGAGCCGACCACACCCGGCACCTCTACGACAGCCCAGTCGGGGAGGCCCTTGATGCAGCCCTCGTTCACGATGTTCACCGCCAGCTCATAGATGTCGCTTCCCTGCACGACCTGCGCGATGATCGCGGGCGCCCGGTCGTGGCTGAACGGGTCGTGCTCGATGAGATCGGTCACGGGGACATCGCCTGCCACGGCTGCGCGCATCTGCTGCTTCAGATCGGCATCGTTCTGGAGCCACTCCGCCACGTGGTCGACGTGCGGCCACTCCTTGTCCGGGTGGGTATCGGCTCGCGCCCAGGCGAGGTACTCACCGGTGTGGTTGTCGACCAGGGTCGGATACAGGCCGAACACGTCGTGGAAGCGCTTCGAGGCCGGCTGGTACTTGGGATCGAAGCTCGCCAGCCGCTCTCGGAACGCAGGGTAGAGGTCCTCCCCGGTGCGCTTGTCACGAAGGTCGGTGATGAAGGTGAAGTGGTTCAGCCCGCAGGCTTGAACCTCGAGCAGCCCTTCCACCGCGCGCACCTCGGCGTCCCATTCGTCCGAACCCTCCGGCGCGGTGACCCAGCCCATGATGGTGCCCACCTTCTCGTAGGCCATCGCGACCCCATGGCAAAGGCCGACGACTTGGAGGTTCGTGTAGCGGGTGAGCCCGAGACAGACGCGCGTCATCGGGTTCGTGTAGTTCAGCACGATCGCGTCTGGGGCAAGGGCTTCGACGTCACGGCAGATGCCGAGCGTGAGATGGACCGTCCGAAGCGAGTGTCCCAGGCCTCCAGGGCCGCCGTTCTCGCCGAGCACGTGCACCATCCCGTGCTTCACTGGGATGTCCCAGTCCTTCTTCCACGATGGGTAGCGGTCCTCCTCGACCGAGAGCACCACGAAGTCCGCACCGCGTAGCGCTTGCAGACGATCGGGTGTCACCTCGACCGCGAAAGGCTCGCCCAGCTCGGTGTTCGCCCGACGGACGAAGGCGGTCACGGTCTCAAGACTCGGCTCATCGATGTCCACGAGCGAAAGGGTCGCGCCGTTGAGCGCCTCTCGCTCGCTGAAGAGTCCCGACAGGGTGTCCAGCCCGAAGTCTGCGCTGCCCACACCGATCAAGACGATCTTGGCGTTCGACACCGAAACACCTCCCCTTGTTACCGTTCCTGAATCTCTCATCCTTAGAAGTCGCGTCACGATACCGCACACCGCGAAGCCCAGTGCGGCACGCTCGTCGAAGACGGCAGCCAGACGACGCTCTCCCACATCGAGCAACTCATCGCGCCCGCCGGTCCTTCGAGGTCCCCCGTTGGAGCTGACCCATGGCTCCATGGGCAGGAGGTCCCGCGGATCAGACTGGTGGGCGCTGAAGGTTTCGAACCTTCGACCTCTGCCTTGTAAGGGCAGCGCTCTCCCGCTGAGCTAAGCGCCCGACGACCAAGCGGGTTCGACCGACGTCCCGCGCACGAACCCGCACTCCCGGCACACGACCTCGCCGAGCACGACCGACAGGCGCGTCGCGCCGCACGACTCACACCGGTCGAGCTGCACCGCCCAGTCGGGTCGCTCCTCCTGGCACCGCGGGCATACGAGCACCTGGTGCCCGGCGACGCTCGCCTGCACCCACGCTCGCTCGCGCCTGCTCGGGTCGGAGGTGGGACGGCCGCAGAGGAAGCACCCGGGACGCGGGGCGTCCAGCACGACCGGGGGTTCGTCGGTCGAACTCACGGCGGAAAGGATAGCCATTGGCCGGACGAAGCGACCGCGGTCTGCGCCCATCGATGCCGCCGGCTGGTCGACGCGGTGGGACCCCACCTAGGATGGATGGAAGCACGAAGGAGGTCATGGTATGGAGGAGCACAGCGAGCGGGCCGCCGGTCTCATCGAGTCCGAGCTCGACGCGAACGTCACGAAGTGCCTCGTCGGGGCCGTGAAGGCTCGCGACGTCCACCTCGCCCAGTCGGCTGCAGGTCCGGTGGCGGCCGGCGGCAACGTCTCGATCCACCAAGGCGGGTGCGGGCCGCTCATGGCGGCCGGTGACGTCTCGATCCACCAGGGTGGCTGCGGGCCGATGATCGTGGGTGGCAGCGTCTCGATCGAGCAGGGCGGAGCACAGAGCGTCATCGCGGGAGGCACAGTCACGCTCCGCGATCGGTCGGGTGTTGGGTTCGTCCTGTCGCCCCGCGTCACGGTTGAGGAGGGCGGCCGCGTGCTGATGAGCACGCCGCAGGCCGCCGCATTCGGCGCTGTTCTGGGCCTCGTGATCGCGCTGTTCGCGAGGCGAGGGAAACGCTGAGAAGCGCTTACAGCCCTTCGCCCTGGTCGTGCGGGAACCACTCTTCCGCTCGCTCGGGCACAGGCGGGGTCGATGTGGCCGCCATCGGAGCCGACGGGGCGGGCGCCGCGACCGGAGGCGGCGATGCGATCGGGGCGGGCGCCGCGACCGGAGCTGTGACCGCGGCCCGTGGACGGTGCTTGCCGCCCGCGGCTCGTGCCCGCCACGTCGCGACCGACATCGCACCCACCCCGTACAGCGCGCCCACAGCCCACGTGACGCCGCCGGCGTACGGGATGAGCGCCACCGCGCGCAGGATCAACCATCCGAAGAGCAGCGCGAGCGGGCGGTTCCTCGGCGGGCGCCAGAGCAGACGCCCGATCGCCCAGGCGCTCCACGCGTAGCCCACCGAGTAGAAGAACGCGAGCGCGAGCAACACCACGAGACCGAGCGGCGATCCGAGCAGCGTCGCGATCGTCGCGACCGAGAGGACCGGCAGCCCGACGAACAGCGCGACACCCCAGCCGAGCGAGGCCCACGGCGCAGTGCGGACGGCCTCGTGCACGGCATCGGCGCCCCGCGGCACGAGCAACAGGAGCAGCAGACCGAGCACGAGCGTCGATACCGTCACCGCGAGCCACGTCGCGAACCGGCCGACGGCCTCGACCGAGGCGCGCCACGTGAAGGACGTGTGCTGGCGGGTCGTGCCCCCGATCTTCGCGCCCTGCTCGACGTCAACGTCTCCGCTCGCCATCACGTCGCCCCGAACCTGCGCGTTCGGGCCGAGGTGGATCGAGCCATTCAGCGCGACGACGCTCCCGCTCACTTGACCCTCGACGACGATCGCGCCATCGAGGACGACAACGTCCCCCTGAGCGACGCCCTGGATCACCGCCCTGCCGTGGAACACGACGACCTCACCCACGACCTGCCCGCGGGGCACCGTCACCGTGCCGGACAGCACGATCTGATCGCCCTGCGACGCGGTGGGCCCTTGGCGCGCGAGCGCCCCGGCCGGCACGGCCAGGAACGCCAGCGCGGCGAACGTGCACACGATCAGGCGGCGAGCGGTCGTCACGTCGAGCATCCTACCGGCGCCCGCGGGTCCGCCCGACGCCGACCCCGGCCCAGGTTCAAGGCTGGCCGGCCATCGCGAACGGCGACCACCCCTGATCCTCACTAGGCGTATCCTCCGCGAGGGGAACGGGTCATGACCCAACGCCACCTCTCCGCGAGCGGGACTCGGTTCGCGATCGCCACGCCGCACATCGCGGCGACGCGCGCCGGCGTTGCCGCGTTCGACATCGGCGGGAACGCACTCGACGCGGCCCTCGCGGCCGCGGTCACGCTCGCCGTGGTCTACCCGCACATGTGCGGCGTCGGCGGCGACCTGTTCGCCCTCGTCCAGGAGCCCGACGGACGGACGATCGCGCTGAACGCGAGCGGCGCTGCTCCCCGCGGGATCGACGTCGACGCCGTGCGCACGCTCGGGTCGACGATGCCCGAGTACGGCCCACTCTCCGTCACCGTTCCCGGCGCCGTCTCCGGCTGGGCCGCGCTGCACCGTCTCGGCGCCGCGATGCCGTTCGCTCGCGCTTTCGACGACGCGATCCGCCACGGACGCGACGGCATCGAGGTCGCTCCCTCACTCGCGCGGAACCTCACGTGGAGACCGGAGCGGCTGCGCTCGGACCCCGGCCTCTCGGCCGTGTTCTTCCGCGACGGTCGACCGCTCGCGGAGCGCGAACCCCTCGTTCAGACGGCGCTGGCCGGGACGCTCGAAGCGATCGCGGCAGGTGGCCCGCAGGCGGTGTACGGCGGTCCGGTTGGTGAGCGGCTCGTCGAGGGCCTGCGCGCGGCCGGATCCTCGATGAGCCTCGACGACCTCGCTGCGCACGAGCCGGAGCTCGACTCCCCCATCACGCTCCTCTACCGAGACCTCCACGTGTCGGTCGTGCCGCCGAACTCTCAGGGATTCGTCCTGCTCGAGATCCTCGGCGCGGTCGAGCGACTCGGCATCGATCCCGATCCGCTCGGCCCCGACGCGGCGCTCCTCGCCGAGGTCTTCCGAGCGGCGTCGGCCGACCGCGACCGGCACAACGCTGACCCGCGGTTCGCGCGCGTGCCGGTCGGCACCCTGCTCGACGACGGGCACCTCGCAGCGCTCGCCGACCAGGTCCGTGCAGCCGAGCAGATGTCCGCCGCGCAGGCGCCGACGAAGCTCGACGGCGACACGATCGCGCTCGTCGCCGCCGACGCCGAGGGGCGTGCGGTCTCGCTGATCCAGAGCCTGTCCGACGGGTTCGGCTCGGGGGTCCTTGAGCCGTCGACGGGCGTGATCCTCCACAACCGCGGGTCGGGGTTCTCGCTCGACCCCGCCTCGCCGAACGTGTTGGCCGGTGGCAAGCGCCCCGCGCACACGTTGATGCCGGTGCTCGTCCACCGCGACGGGCGTTTGGCCGCCGTCAGCGGCTCGATGGGCGGAGGCGCTCAGCCCCAGATCAACTTCCAGAACCTCGTCCGGGTATTCGACCTCGGCATGTCGCCGGAGGCGGCTCTCGACGCGGCGCGCTGGCTCGCCGGCGGGATGGACGTCGACAACCCGGAGCGCTTCGTCGAAGCCGAGGCCCGCGTGTCCCACGTCGTCAGCCGTGCGCTCGAGGCCGCGGGCTACCGGCTCGAGCTCCTCGGCGAACGCGACGAGGGTGTCGGCCACGCGCACCTCATCACGATCGCCCCCGACGGTATGCTCGAGGCGGCCACGGATCCCCGGGCCGACGGCGGGGCGGATGCTCGCTGACGGGCCACGGTCAGAACCGCAGGTGCGAACGAACCCTGAGGAACCATGACGAGTAGCCCCGGAAGCGAGCTGCGCAGGTTGCGCGCGCTCATCGCCGACCTCGACGCCGTCGTCTGGGAAGCCGAGGCGGCGAGCGGACGGTTCACGTTCGTGAGCCAGGGCGCGCTCGACCTCCTCGGCTACCCACCGAAGCTGTGGACCGCCGACCCGAGCTTCTGGCCCGACCACATCCATCCAGACGATCGCGAGACGTCAGTGAAGGAGTTCCTCGCGTCCGCGACCGAGGGCCGCGCCCACGACTTCGAGTACCGCTTCCAGCATCGCGACGGTCACTACGTGTGGCTCCGCGACATCGGTCACGCTATTCCCGACGACCGGGGTCAGCCCCACCTGGTCCGCGGGCTGATGGTTGACATCACCAAGCAGGAACTCACGGAGGAGCAGCTCCGCGAGGCCGAGGCGATGTATCGGACGCTCGTCGAGCAGACTCCGGTCGTCACGTACCTGGAGGCGGCCGACGGCTCGAACGCGATGCTGTATGTCTCGCCGCAGGTGGAGGCCATGCTCGGCTACGCGCGCGACGAGTTCACGGCCGAGCGGCCGCTGTGGCCGGACCTGATCCACCCCGAGGACCGCCAGCGGGTGATGGATGCGAGCCGACACGCCGACGAGATGTTCGATCCGTATCACGTCGAGTGCCGGATGACCGCGCGCGACGGTCACATCGTATGGATCAACGACCAGGCGGTTCTGGTGCGGGATGAGCAGGGCCAGCCGAAGTTCTGGCAGGGCGCGTGGGTCGACATCACCGAACGCAAGCGGGCTGCCGAGCTCGAGCATGCACTCGACGTCGAGCGCGCGGACGCCGCCCAGCTCCGCGCGATCGACGACATGAAGAACACCTTCCTCCAGGCCGTCTCGCACGACCTCCGCACGCCCCTCGCGGCGATCCTCGGCTTCGCGGTGACGCTCGAGCGTGAGGACGTTCAGCTTCACCCCGACGATGCGAAGGACCTCGCCTCGCGGATCGCGGCGAACGCACGCAAGCTCGACCGGATGGTGGGCGACCTCCTCGACCTCGACCGGCTCGGCCGCGGGATCATCGAGCCGAACCTCGTCGAGACCGACATCGGCGCGCTCGTGCTGAGGCTCGTCGCGGAATCGGACATCGTCTCTGCGCGCGAGGTGAGCATGGAGGTCGAACCCGTCCTCGCGGAGGTCGACCCCGCGAAGGTCGAGCGGATCGTCGAGAACCTCCTCTCGAACACCACCCGTCACACGCCCCCCGGCACGCGAGTCTGGGTGAGGGTCCGACCACAGGACGACGGCGCGCTGATCGCCGTCGAGGACGACGGCTCGGGCGTTGCGGCTGAGCTCCGCTCGACGATCTTCGAACCGTTCCGGCAGGGGCCCGAGGCGCCGGACCGCTCTGCGGGCGTCGGCATCGGTCTCACGCTGGTGGCGCGCTTCGCCGAGCTACACGGCGGCCGCGCGTGGGTCGAGGAGCGCGACGGCGGCGGAGCGTCGTTCAGGGTCTGGCTGCCGAGGCGACGGCCGCCCGCCTAGCGCAGGCCGCGCTCGATAGGCGCACACGCCGCAGGTAGATCGGTGGGGCGGGCAGGACTCGAACCTGCGACCGGCGGATTATGAGTCCGCTGCTCTGACCCACTGAGCTACCGCCCCCAGATGTGGAGGATAAGCCGTCAGACGTCGAGGAACACGCGCACCTCGGCGCGCTCGTCGTCGCGCTCCACCCGTAGTTGGTGGTAGGTGGCCGCCTTCACGACCACGCCCTCGGGCCGACGCGTGAGCGGGGCAAGCGTCAGCTCGGCGTCGAGCTCGGTGTCGGACACACGCCGAACAGAGATGCCCGAGACCGCCGCCTGTTCGGCCTCGAGCAGATAGATGAGCTCGCTCAGGAAGTCGACGAGCAGCGCCCCGGCGTCGGCGGACGACAGCATGAGCTCGCGGGGTGTCCCCTGCCCCGTGGCACGGACGTCGAGCAGATCCACGAGCGCCCACGCCGCCTGCTCGAACGCGACCTCGAGCGTCGGAGCCCACGCGCCAACGCCGAGGTCGGCGGTGTGCTCAAGGATCTCGTAGCCGGCGCCGGTCTCAGGTCTAGTTGGGCTCACGGCCCCAGCGTAGGCCCGCGCAAACCGCTACGACTCGCCGGGGTGGCCCATCGCTTCCGTGAGCTTGGCCTGGATCGTGGCCAGACGATCGTCGACGACCAAGGCGTAGTCCTGGCTCTGGCTCCGCAGGCCGTGCAGGTCCTTCACGAGGTCCTTCAGGATCTCCTCCAGCGCGGTGATGCGGTCGGCGAGGTCGCCCTCGGCCGTGGGCATCTCGACCGTCTCCTGGACCGCCGGTGGGGCGGTCTCCTCGGCCTCTGGGACCTCGATGAGCCCGTTCACGGACCAGATCGGGGGCGCCGCCTCAGACTCAGGCTCTGCCTCGATGTTCGCCTCGACCGCGGTGAGGTCCACGATCTCCTCGGTTTCGGTCACGACGGCCTGCTGCTCCTCGAGCACTGAGTAGTCGATGAGCGGAGGCTCGGGCGCAGCCCGTCGGGCCGCCTCCGTCGGCGTCGCGCCCTGGCGGAGCTGGCGCTGGTACTCGAGCAACCGCTTCACGATGTCGTCGTGATGGACCGTGGAGCCTTCCTCCGCATCCTGGTCCTGCCAGCCGAGCCGTTCGTCAGACATACCCCGCTCCCCTGAACCATCCGGAACGAGCCTATGTTACGGGCTCGGGCGGTCGAAACTCAATCGGACTTTCGGCACCAGAGGGCGGGGATCCGAGGACCCGTGCCTGGATCTCAACCCACCTGGGACGGCTCCGGGGGCGAGACTCGAACTCGCAACCATCGGATTAACAGTCCGCCGCTCTGCCGATTGAGCTACCCCGGAACGACGCGAAGCAGTCTACCAACGGGTCATACCCGGCCTGCCGCGCTAGGCTCTGAGACTCCAACCGGACGATCGGAGCTAGCGATGAAGAAGTTGCTCTTCGGGATCGTGGTCGGCGTCGTGATCGGGTACGCCCTGGCCAACCGGCGCGAGCTCGGGACGTCGGACGACGACGTGAGCGGTGTCTTCGACTCGGTGACGCGCAGCCCCTCCGCCCAGCGCCTCCAAGGCGTCGGCGGCAAGATCGTGGACCTCGCCAGCGGCCGCGGCGCCGACGTCATCCGACGGGCGCGGGCCGAGATGCAGCATCGCCTCGCCGCCGGCTCGAGCGACTCCTAGCTTCCGTCGCCGAGCGCAGGGCCCCACCGGGTGCGGGACGGGACCCGGTGAGCTACTCGAGGTAGTCGCGGAGCTTCTGCGACCGCGACGGGTGGCGCAGCTTCGAGAGTGTCTTCGACTCGATCTGGCGGATGCGCTCGCGCGTGACGCCGAACTCGCGTCCGACCTCCTCGAGCGTGCGCGGGTGGCCGTCGAGCAGACCGAACCGGAGCTGGATGACCTTCTTCTCGCGCTCCGACAGTGTGTGCAGCACGGACTCGAGCTGCTCCTGCAGCAGGATGAACGAGGCGGCGTCGACCGGGACCACCGCGTCGGAATCCTCGATGAAGTCGCCGAGGTGAGAGTCCTCCTCCTCGCCGATGGGGGTCTCGAGCGAAACCGGCTCCTGCGAGACCTTGACGATCTCCCGGACCTTTTCGGCCGGGACGCCCATCTGCCTGCCGATCTCATCAGGCGTGGGCTCACGGCCGAGGTCCTGGAGCAGCGCCCGCTGCACGCGCACGAGCTTGTTGATCGTCTCGACCATGTGCACGGGGATGCGGATCGTGCGCGCCTGGTCGGCGATCGCGCGCGTGATGGCCTGTCGGATCCACCACGTCGCGTAGGTCGAGAACTTGTAGCCCTTCGAGTAGTCGAACTTCTCGACCGCGCGGATCAGACCGAGGTTGCCCTCCTGGATCAGATCGAGGAACAGCATCCCGCGGCCGACGTAGCGCTTGGCGATCGACACGACGAGGCGCAGGTTCGCCTCGATCAGCCTCTTCTTCGCTAGCTGCCCGTCGCGTTCGACACGGCGCAGGAGGCCTTCGAGATCGTTGCGGCTCTTCGGCTTCCACGACTTCGCGATCCGGTCGCGGCCGATGCCCTCGACCTTGCCGAACTTGTCGAGCTGATGGCCGCGGATCGCGATCACGTGCTCCACGACGTTCCTCAGCCTCTTGTTGTCGACCTTCTCGTCGTTCTCGACCAACTGAGCGAGCTCCGTGGCGAACTCGCCGGCCTCGATGCGTCGGGCGAGATCCACCTCCTGGGCGGCGGTGAGCAGCGGGACCTTCCCGATCTCCTTCAGGTACATCCGGACCGGGTCGTTGGTCGGCGCCTTCAAGAGGTCGACATCGATCCCGCGGGGCACACCCGGCTCGATCAGCTCGTCGCCGGGGACCTCGATGACCTCGATGCCCTCGCCGCGTAGGTGCTCCTCGACTTGCGTGAGGAAGTCCTCGATCTGCTCGGGGGTGAAATCGTCGACGGGGACCGCTTCGAGGAGATCATCCGAGGTCACGAACCCGCGCTCTCGACCGCGGGCGGTGATCGCTTCCTTCGCTTCCTCCAAGCCCAGATCCCGGGCCAGTTCGGTCAACGAAGCTCCTTGCGCGCGGGGGGATCGGATGTCGGAGAGTCTACGAGACGGGGCTGTCGGTCACCCACGTCGGCTGCGGCGAGCTACGCGGGGACGCCGCGATGCTCCTTGAGCCGCCGGAGCTCCCCGTCGAACGTGATCAGCTGCTGGAAGAGACGGTCGTACTCCTCGGGGTGCGTCGTGGGGTTCAACTTCTGCAGCCGCTGGCGCAGCTCGGTGCTCCGGCGCCTCAGCGCGAACTCCTGCAGCCGTGCCCACACGTCCTCGGCGTACTCGCGCGTCGGCTCTCGGTCGAGCGGCTCGAGTGTGAGCGCCGACATGGCGCGCACGACCTTGTCGTCCCTCGAGGTTGCGACGAGCGTGCGCACATCGCCGTCCGACTCCTTCAGTAGCGCGAGCAGTCTGCGGTTGGCCGCCGACTGGAAGTGGTCGTCCGTAAGACGTGGGCCGACGCTCCCGTATATGTCGGCGTCGCGCGCGAGGAGCCGGAGCATCTCGCGTTCGACCTTCTCCTGGACCGACGCCCGCTTGACCGCCTGCGCGACGTCGACCGGACGCCCGGACATCTTGCGCTCGAGCGCGAGGACCACCGACGCCTCCGAGACGTCGGTGAGCTCGGCGAGCAGGTGCGCGTACTCGGCCTGGCGGACGGGGTCGGAGAGGCCCTCGAGGACCGGCAGCGACGCCCCGACGGCCGCGGTCTGACCCTCGACGCTTGAGAGGTCGTGGCGCCCCACGCTGCGGCGGATCATGTACTCGACGAGCGGCGTCGCCCCGGTCGCAAGGTCCCGGAAAGCCACCCCGCCCCGCTCGCGGACGAAGTCGGCCGGGTCCAGTCCCTTGGGCAGGATCAGCACCACCGGCTGGATCGGGAACCGCTCGAGGAACCCGTAGGCGCGCTCGGCCGCCCGGGCGCCGGCCTCGTCGGAGTCGAATGCAAGGATCATCCGCTGCGCGAACCGGGAGGCGAGTCGGAAGTGCCCCTCCCCCAGCGCCGTGCCGCACGTCGCGACGGCGGTCTCGACGCCGGCCTGCACGAGCGCGATCACGTCCGTGTAGCCCTCGACGACGATGACCTCACCCGACTTCGCGACGGCGCCCTTCGCGCGGTGAAGGTTGTAGAGGACCTCGGCCTTCTTGTAGACGGGCGTCTCGGGCGAGTTCAGATACTTCGGCCCCTCCTCGCGCTCGCCGGGAAGGCTCCGCGCACCGATGCCAACCGCGCGACCGGACAGATCGTGCACCGGGAACGTGATGCGTCCGCGGAAGCGGTCCCGGATGCTCCCCTCCTGGTCACGGAGCGCGAGTCCGGCCTCCACGAGGATCTCCGGCGAGAACCGGCGCGCGAGCCGCCGCAGCAGGAAGTCGGCGTAGCCCGGCGCGTAGCCGATGCCGAACTCAGTCACGGCGTCGCGGTCGATGCCACGCGAGTCGAGGTAGCGGCGCGCATCCTCGCCCTCACGCCCCTCGAGCAGCATCCGGTGGTAGAGCGCGAAGGCTTCCTCGTTCGCGTGCTGGAGGGACTGGCGTCGGGACGCCGCGCGTCGTTCGGCCGGCGTGTCGCCCTCGTAGCGGAGCGTCACCCCGGCCTCCTTCGCGAGATGCTCGACCGCCTCGGTGAACTCGAGGTGCTCGACGTCGCGAAGGAATCGGATCGCGTCGCCGCCTGCGCCGCAACCGAAACAGTAGTAGACCTGTTTCGACGGCGAGACGGAGAATGACGCCGTCTTCTCTGTATGGAACGGGCAGAGGCCGACGAACGAGTCGTGGCCCGCCTTCTTCAGCGACAGGTAGTTCGAGACGACCTTGACGATGTCGGTCCGCTCGCGGACCGTCTCGAGGTCCTCCTGCCTGATCCTTCCGGCCAAACCTTCCCCTCGCGCAACCGTCAGTGAAGCGTCACAGGAGCCGACCGTTCACGGCAGCCAGCTCTGGGGAAGGAAGAGCTGCTCGTAGACCCGGAGAGCGTACCGGTCCGTCATGCCGGCGATGTAGTCTGCGATGCGGGTCGGCAGGTCTCCCGGAGCCCGATGGTACTCCTCGGGGACCTGCTCCGGGTGCTCGAGGTAGTGGGCGAACAACGTGCGCACGAGGGCGACGGCCTTCTCCTGCTCCAGGCGCGCCTCGTCGCGCAGGTAGACCCGCTCGAACATGAACCCCCGCAGCGCGTCGAGGGCGCCGGAGATCCCGTCGGATAGGTGGATCTCCGCGCCGTCGCTGCTCTGCTCGACGAGATCGGTGACCAGTGTGTTGACCCGCTCGCGCGGGGTGCGGCCGAGGACCTCGAGGACGTCCCGGGGCAGCTCCTCGGGGCGGAGGACGCCCGCGCGGATCGCGTCGTCCGCATCGTGGTTGACGTATGCGATCCGGTCGGCGAACCGGACGACCTTCGCCTCGGGCGTGGCGGGCGCCGGCATCGACCAGGCGTGGTTCAAGATGCCGTCGCGCACCTCCCAGCAAAGGTTCAGCCCCCTGCCGTCGTTCTCGAGGTAGTCGACCACGCGGAGGCTCTGCTCGTTGTGGCGGAACGGGCGGCCGAGAAAGGGCGTGAGCGCCTGCTCCCCTAGGTGCCCGAACGGCGTGTGGCCGAGGTCGTGACCGAGGGCGATGGCCTCGGTGAGGTCTTCGTTCAGGCGGAGCGCTCGGGTCGCGGTTCGCGCGATCTGGGACACCTCGAGGGTGTGCGTGAGACGCACCCGGTAGTGGTCGCCCTCGGGCGCGAGGAACACCTGGGTCTTGTGATTGAGGCGTCGGAACGCCTTCGCGTGGACGATGCGGTCGCGGTCGCGCTGGAAGCACGTGCGGAGAGGATCGGGCTCCTCCTCCCGTTCCCGGCCCTTGCTCTGCGACGAGAGCGTGGCCTGGGGCGAAAGGGTGTCGCGCTCGATCTGCTCAGTGCGTTCACGAGGGGATGGGGCCGCCACGCGCCCATGGTACCCCCGACCTCCGACACGCCTCGGTCGCGTGGACGATGGCGTGGTGGTGGACCCTAGCGACCGAGGAACCGGTAGTACAGGTAGGCAAACGTCTCCCGCAGGTATCCCGACAGGCGCGGCCACTCCGAGACCGCCGCCGAGTGCCAAGTCGCCGAGGCATAGCCTTCGATCCCGAGGTCCGACGCCATCCGCTCGATCCGCAGGTTGTGCCAGGGGTCCGAGACGAGGAACGCTGTACCCATGTCGCGAGACTCCATGTAGACCGCGGCTGCGCGGAGGCTCTCGAGGGTGGTGTGCCCCACGGGGATGGCCACGACCGACTCCGACGGCATCCCGCGGCTGATGAGGAAGTCGCGTCCCGCCTCGGCTTCGGTCGAGATGTCATCCGGCTGGCCGGCCCCCAGGACGAGCACGATGTCGGCATGCCCCTGCTCGTATAGGAGCTGGGCGTGCTCGAGGCGCCCGGCGAACACCGGCGAGGGCTTCCCCTCGTACTGAGCGGCGCCGAGCACCGCGATGACGTCGACGCGTTCGACGCGACTCGCGTCGTCCTCGTGCGCCGCGCGGAACACCGCGATACAGGTGGCGGCGAGCAGGCCGGCGGCGCCCGTGAGCAGGGCGACGACGATCGAGAGGATCGGGTGGCGGCGGACGAGACCCACCCGCTCAATCTAGCAACCGGCCAGCAACCGGAAGTCTGCCGTCATCCCGCCGCGAAGTCCCCCGCCGGGAGCGGGGAGGCGAACGCGCCGATCACCTGCCCGCTCGCATCGCGCGTGAGTACCAGGACATGGCCCGTCATCCCGTGGCGGGACCCGAGCCGCAGGCTCACCTCGCCGGAACCTGGAGTCGAACCCCGCACCTCCCGTCCGCCGTAGCCGACCACCACGTCCGTCCTCGCCGCACCGGCCGCCTCGACGCCGACATGTACCGCCGACCCGGTAACGGAAACGACCGGGTCGTTGCCGAGACCGCCGTGCACGGCGTACACCCACCACCACGGATCCAAGAGGCGGGCCATGAGGATCTCCACGTCCGCTCCGCCGGAGCCCGGTCCGACGTCGACGGCGACCAGTCCTTCACCCGGGTCGGTCGGTTCGGCGGCGACCGCCCCGGTCCAGCCGAGAACACGCTGAGCGAACCGCACCGCCGTCCGCGCGGGGTCGGCCCGCCACGCATCGGCTCCGGACACGAGGCGCGGCAGCGACGCCTCCGCCGCTTGGAGCGTGTCCTCAGGCCAGACGGCGAACCCCCCGTCTTCGCCGCCCACCGGCACCGGCGTGGTCGTGGGTACAACCGACCGCGGCGCGCCGGTGGTCCGCCCGGCATCCTCCCGGGACGCCGTGGGCGAGCATGCAGCCGGTGCGATCGACGCGGCGAGGAGGACCGCTACCGCGGTCCTCCTCCACCTTCCGGCCCAACCTGGTCCGTGAGCGCTCACATGCACCGCGGGTAACAGTCGGGCATCCAGCTCTTCCGCGTCATGGCTCGGTACGCCGACTGGGATCGGTAGTCCGTGTAGGAGATGCGGGTGCCGAGATCGTCGCTCTTGGCCTCGATGATGTAGTCGAAGCCGCCGCTCCCCTCCATGTAGATCATCCCGGTGTGACCGCCGCCCCCGCTGTTGTAGACGAACGCATCCATGTACGCGGTCGCGTCGTAGCCCTTGCTGTTCAGCAGCTTGAAGGGGCAGGTCGCGCACGAGATGTACGAGGCCGTGGAGTAGGGCCCGTGGACCTCCTCCTCGTGCTCCCAGAACCGGAAGCCCGAGGCGCCGTACGCGTTCTTCATCGCCCACGTCTTGAAGACGAACCCGGAGCAGTCGGCGCCCTCCCCTCCGCTATCGGGCTGGCCGGGGGTGTCGTCGGTGTTGTTCAACTTGTAGCAGCCACCACCCCATTCGTAGCCCTCCCGGTCGGCTTGCGCCGCATAGCTCTGCGCCTGGGCCCGAGTCAACGAGGTCAGCCCCCAACTGGTGCCGCGGCAGTTCGCGCTGGACCATGTCCCGGCCGCTCCGGCACCCGACGCCACCAGGACAAGGATCTGAGCCGCGACGAGGCCTACCAGCGTCCCCACCGCGATGCCTGCGATGAGCTTTCTGAGTTGCATCCTCATGCCTCCACCACCTCGAAGCTCTCGATCGCGACGCCGTTCGACCGCGCGTAGGCGACGAGGACCGAATCCGGTTCGCTCCACCTCACGGTCGACAGCCGTGCGTCCTGCTGGGTCGAGGGCTCGGGCAGGAGCGAGAGCCGCACCAGCTCGCCGCGAGCGTCCAGTCGGAACGCCCCCACCACGAAATGCGTGTCGTCCCACAGACCACGCGCGACCAACGCTCCTCCGTCCGCCAGAGGTCGGACGAAGTAGTCGGGCCCGACGCGCACGCCCGGGGGAAGCCGCAGGACGGCACCCGCGTCGGCCCCGTCGGGACGGGTCCAGGTGATCGCCAGCTCTCCCTCAGCGAGTTCCCCAGAGATCCCCGATCCGTCGGTCGGGGCGGAGGCGATCGGCCTCGCCTCCTGGGCGGACGCCGTGGCGGAACCCTCCGCCGAGCCGCCCAGCAGCCACTGCCCGGGACCGACGAGGACCGCCGGCCCTGCCGTCCCCGGCGCCACCCGCGTCGCCACGCCCGTCGTCACCGGGAAGGAACCGAGAACGCGACCATCGGTCGCCGAGACCCGGTAGCCGACACCCTCGTCCCCGAGCGTGAGGAGATCGAGCGACCCGTCGATACCGACCGCGAGGTCGAGGGTTCGGTGAACGGGCGTCGGCAACGTTCGGGTGAGTCGTCCGTTCCGCGAGAACACCTCGACCCGGTCGTTCACCCAGTCCACAACGTCGATGATGCCGTCCGGCCCGACCGCGAAGCTCGAGGGGCCGAGCGGGTCCCTGTCGGGGCCACCCGGTGTCCGCCCCACCTGCCCGGAGCCGGAGCCGTAGGGAAGGAACACGACGGTCGCCTCCGGGTCCGAGAGATCGCGCCAAGAGAAGGGTGCTACCTCCGTGACTGGCATCCCGGCCGTCGTGCGTACGCTGAACGGGTTCGCCTCGCCGCTGGGCGGGTACGCGAGAGACGCTCCCGTCGCCGTCGTGAACTCCAGCCAGTACGAGAATCCCTCGTCCGGAACGAGCTCCGCCGGCACCGTGAACCTGAAGCCACCCTCGGCCCACCCGCCGGGCAACGATCGCGTCGTGCCGCGAGGCGTGGTGACGTGCGCTGTGGCCGAGACGACCTCGCATCCCGGCGACCCCGACGGCCCGCACAGCACGCCGGCGATCAGCCCCGCCGGTGCGCCGGCCCGAACGAGCGCGGGAACCGGGTGCAACACCAGGAACCGCGGATCGAGCGGTTTCGCCGACCGCGACGACGCCACGGCACCGAGGGTCGACCCCACGGCAAGTCCGGCAACGAGACCGAGCAGCCCCCAGCGACCGAACAGCCCCCGAGGGCGCCGAAGGAAGGACATGCGCCCACCTCCTTGTGGTGCACGGGGGAGGTGGGAGAGAAGCCGAACGATACGCGAACACGCGTTCGGCGACTATCACCAGGACGGGGGAGATTCCCCGCCCGCGCGGGCGATTTCGGGCGTGGGCGCTCACGCCCTCAGCTCGAAGCGGCTACTTCGAGGCGACCTCCGCGGTCCCGACCACCGCCTGGCCGGCCGCGAGGCGCGCGGTCTCGACCCGGAACGGCGAGCAGGAGACGTAGTCGAGCCCGACCTCGTGGCAGAACACGACCGACGCGGGGTCGCCGCCGTGCTCGCCGCAGATGCCGAGGTGCAGCTTCGCGTTCGCGGCCCGCCCCTCGTCGCAGGCGATCTGCATCAGGCGCCCGACGCCCGGACGATCGATCGTGACGAACGGGTTCGCCGGGACGAGCTTCCGCTCCTCGTACATCCCGACGAACTTCCCGATATCGTCGCGGGAGAATCCGAACGCCGTCTGCGTGAGGTCGTTCGTGCCGAACGAGAAGAAGTGGGCTACCTCGGCGATCTCGCCGGCCGTCACGGCGGCGCGCGGAAGCTCGATCATCGTGCCCCACTCGAGGTGCTCGAGCCCGACGCCCTCGCGCTCGAGGATCTCCGCCACTACCGGCTCGAGTTCCTCTCGCATCTGCTGGAGCTCCGGCTTCGTCGCGACCAACGGGATCATGATCTCGACCTTCGGGTCGAATCCCTCCTTCTTCACGGCGCACGCGGCCTCGACGATCGCGCGGACCTGCATCGCGTACAAACCGGGCTTCACGATCCCCAGGCGCACGCCGCGTAGGCCGAGCATCGGGTTCGTCTCGTGAAGCTCGTTCACCTTGCGGAGGACCCGCTTCTTCTCATCGAGTTCGGGACCTGACTCGCCCTTCGATTCTGCCACCGCGACCTCGACCGCGAGTTCGACCTGGTTCGGCAGGAACTCGTGTAGCGGCGGGTCGAGCAGCCGGACCGTGACCGGCAGGCCGCTCATGGCGCGGAAGATGCCCAGGAAGTCGTTGCGCTGCAGTGGGATGAGCACGTCGTAGGCGGCCTGTTCCTCCTCGGGCGTCTCGGCGAAGATCATCTGCTGCACCGCCGCCACGCGCTCCTGGCCGAGGAACATGTGCTCGGTGCGGCACAGGCCGATCCCCTCGGCGCCGCGGTCGCGGGCGTTCTGCGACTGGTCCGGCGTGTCGGCGTTCGCGCGCACGCGGAGGCGCCGGCGCACGTCGGCGTGGCCCATCAGCCGTGCGAACGCCTTCCAGATCCTCGCCTCACGGGCCTCGGCGTCTCCGGCTCGAGCCTTCTCGAGCACTGACTCCTCGAGTGACAACTCCCCCACGTAGACGGCGCCGTCGAAACCGTCGATCGTGATGACGTCGCCCTCGGCGATCTTCGTCCCTTCCGCGGAGAACGACCGCGCGGCGAGGTCGATCTTGACCTCGTCGGCGCCGCAGACGGCCGGGATGCCCTCGCCGCGGGCAACGACGGCCGCGTGCGAGTTCGTCCCACCGGCCGAAGTGAGGATGCCCTGCGAGGCGATCATGCCGTGGTAGTCGTCGGGGGTCGTCTCGCGACGGACGAGGATGACGCGCTCGCCGCGCTTGGCCCACTCCTCCGCCTCGTCGGCGCTGAACACGACCTTGCCGGAGGCCGCGCCTGGCGAGGCGTTCAGGCCGTGCGCGATCGGCTTCGCGCGCGTGGCCGCGTCGCTCGACACGACCCGCTTGAACAGCTCCTCCAGGCGGTTCGCGTCGACGCGGAGCAGCGCGGTGTCCTCGTCGATCAGTCCCTCCTCGAGCATGTCGTACGCCATGACCCACTCCGCGGACGCCGTCCGCTTGCCGACGCGGGTCTGGAGGATCCAGAGCCGACCCTCCTCGATCGTGAACTCGACGTCGCACATGTCGTGGTAGTGACCCTCGAGCGTGTCCATCGTCTGCCGTAGGCCCACGTACGAGGTTGGATCGAGCTGCTCGAGCTCAACGAGTGGGAGCGTGTTGCGGATGCCGGCCACGACGTCCTCGCCCTGCGCGTTCGGCAGGTAGTCGCCGTACGGCACCTTCTCGCCCGTTGCCGGGTCGCGTGTGAACGCGACTCCGGTGCCGGAGTCCGCGCCGCGGTTGCCGAACACCATCGCGACGATGTTCACGGCGGTGCCGAGGTCGTCGCTGATCTTGTTCTGCCTCCGGTAGTCGCGGGCGCGCTTGCCGTTCCACGACTTGAAGACGGCCTCGATCGCGAGCGTCAGTTGCTCGCGCGGGTCGGTCGGGAACTCCGAGCCGGTATGCTCTCGGTAGATCCCGAGGAACTCTGCCGTGAGCTGCTTCAGGTCCTCGGCGTCGAGGTCCGTGTCCTGCGCGCCGGCGGACTTCCGCTCCTTCGCCTCGTCGAGCGCGTGCTCGAAGGCGTCGCCCGGCACCCCCATCACGATCCTGCCGAACATCTGGACGAAGCGGCGGTAGGCGTCGTTCGCGAACCGCACGTCGCCGCCCGACTGCTTGGCGAGGCCCTGCAGCGAGTTCTCGTTGAGGCCGAGGTTCAGGACCGTGTCCATCATCCCCGGCATCGAGAACTTCGCCCCCGAGCGCACCGAGACGAGCAGCGGGTCGTCGGCGTCGCCGAGTTTCTTCCCCATCGCCTGCTCGAGGCGCGCCAGGTGCTCCTCGACCTCGTCGGCGAGCCCTGCGGGCAACGCGTCGCTGTCCAGGTAGCCGAGGCACGCCTCGGTCGTGATCGTGAAACCGGGAGGCACGGCGAGGCCCATGTTGGTCATCTCGGCGAGGTTCGCCCCCTTCCCGCCGAGGAGGTCCTTCATGCCCTTGTTGCCTTCGCTGAAGTCGTAGACGTACTTGGCCATGGACGTGTCTCCGGGTCCGTTGGTTCAGGTTCGGGGTTCGGGTTCGGCGCCCAAGTCTACGGGAACGACCCGTCATCCAGGCAGGTCGGCCGCTATCTACCGGGAGTACCGGGCGGCCGGTGAACCCCTTCGCATCGAGCCTGTCGACGACGCATGACCTCGACGAGGATCGAACACGGCGGGGATCAGTTCGAGGCGACGATCGCGGCGGCGAGATCGGCGCGGACCGCCTGGATCACGGCGGAGTCCTGCGTCCACTGCCGCCAGGTCGCGGCCGCCGGCTCGATAACCGATAGCGCTTCGGCACCGAGACCCCGGTCCCGGAGGATCTGAACGTACTCGTAGTCCTCGATCCCCTCCCGGATCCACGCGAGGCGCATGGACGGCACGACCCCCTGCACACCGACCGGCTCTCCAGGGTACACGAGTACTCCTTCGCCCGGGTAGTGCCAGCGCCCCGACCGGTACTCGTTCCCGGTCCACGGATCGGCGGACCAGTAGTCAACCGCCCAGTAGAGGACCCCGGTCACGTTCTCCGCTTGATTCAGGAACCCCGGCAGGATGCGGTAGTCGGCCGGCGGATAGTCAAGCTCCCAGCTCGGCTGGAACCCGCCCTGCACGAGCGCCACGTAGGACCAGATGTCGTTCCCCTTCCCGCGCGCGCGAACGAGGAGCGAGGGACTCGCCCGGCCGACGCGGTCGAGCTGTTCGGGCAACATCACCCAGATGTCGACCGCGGTCCGGCCCGTGCCGGAGCCGTCGTGGAACAGCTCCGGAACCGGGACCATCGTCACGAGCTGATCGACGCCTGCCTCGTGGAGGTTCCGCGCCCAGGCGCGCAGCTCCCCGTACAGGCTCGGACAGCCCGATACCTCGTCGGCTGTGTAGTTGTAGAGGCGAAGGCGCGGGTCCTGCCAGCCTACGAACCGCCTGATCGTCCCGACGGAGGGCGGCCTGTCCATCGAGCAGTTCCCGTAGTAGGCGCCGCTCCAGAACCCGAGGTCGGCCGATCGCAGCCCGTAGGCGTCGACGAACCCGGCCTGGTTCTCGGGCGTCACCGGGTCGGGCATGATCCCGTAGCGGAGGAGTAGCTCCTCGGCCTGCTTGCTGTTCTCGATGCGCTGGAGGAGGAACGACGAATCCTCCGATGGGCCGACCGGCAGGGTGAAGTCCCACACTGTGAGATCGACCCGCCCGCTCGCGCTCCCCTGATCGCTCGTCACCGTGTACGTGCCGACGTAACCGCCGGCGATCGCGTCGCGGGGCACGAGCACATCGACCCACACGGGCTGGTCGTGATCGGCTTCGACGTCGAACGGAGCGGCCGGGATCGCGCCACCCGAGGGCGGCAGGCCCGTGGCCGGATCGACGAACGGGGTCAGGGCATCTGGGAACCAGCGGCCCTTCAGCGGCTCGACGGGTCCGCCCCAGTAGGGGCTGTGGTGACCGACCTCGATGAAGTGCTCGCGGTAGAGAGTCAGGTTCGCGGCGAGGATCACGGCGCCGCCCGGCCCGACGAGATCCGAGACCGCGACGTCGACGTTCGTGAGCGGAGCGCCCTCCGCGCGAACCCCGATCTGGAAAGGCTCGTACTCGCCCCGTGCCGCGGCCATCGCGATGTCGGTACTCGCGCCGGGCACGCTCGTCGGGTGGATCCGCTCCATCCCACCGAACACCCACACGACCGGCCCGCCAGCGCCCGCCGCGGGCACCTCTGGAAGCACGGAGACGAAGAGGGCCGCGAGGGTGGACCCGATCAGCGCGCGGCGAGCTCTCACGGAAGGAGTATCGGCGCGGCTGCCCCGCCGGCACACCCGAAACCTCCTACCCGGCAGCGGCCTCGAGCGCCGAGAGCGTCTGGGCGTCCGAGCCAAACAAGACCTCGACCCGGTTTCCTTGTACGGGGAGCACCGTGGCCGACTGCCCGTTCCCCGCGTCGATCCATCCCTGCATCGCGTCGGCGAACTGCGTCGCGTCGGTCGTCGTGTCCCACACGGTGGACAGCACGACCGCCACCGCGGCGCCGTTCCGCCACGCTCGGTAGATGCCACCGCCCCAGCCGGCCGACGCCTCGTCGGCCGTGCCCTGGTCGAGCCGCAGAGCGAGCATGATCGAGAGGAACTCCTCCCCCACCTGCTGCACGTCGAGGTCGCTCCACTCGGAGCCGAGCCTCGGCCCGAGGTCGGGGATGTCCACCGGCTGTGGCACGTCGTTCGGGTACGTCTCCGGGTGGATGATCTGCTCGGTCGACGTCGGCAGATCCGTGAGCGCCTGGTCGACCGCCTTCACCCCACCTCGTGCCTCGAGCGCCGTGACGAAATCCATGCCGGCCATGTAGGGCCACTCCTGCATCTGCACGATGAACGGCGGGATGCTCGCCGTGGACGGAGCCGTGCCTGCCTCGGTGCCGAGCTGGAGTTGTTCCTCGAGCGTGAGGTCCTTCAGCGCGTACTGCGTCATGAAGTAGGTCGCGTCTCCCTCGACGGCGCCGACCGCCGCGTCGTACGCCTCGTCCTGGCAGGTATTCCCGAGGTGGTCGATCCGGGACAGGCCGAAGGTCTGGTCGTCGAGCGCGTGCGTCAGCTCGTGCGCGAGCGTGACCTTCTCCATCGCGGTCGGAGCGTTCGAGCCCATGAACACGAGCTCCTTCGACAGCGTGTCGTAGTAGCCGATCACCTGGCCCGAGTTGAACTCCTCCAGCGCTCGGCGGATGTCCGTGCCCTTCGGGATCACGCCGATCGTCTGCCAGGCGAGGCTGCGCCGCTCGTAGAGCGCCCGGGGGAAGGACGTGTCGAACGACTTCTCGAGCCCCTTCACGAGCTCGGCGTGGGTCACCGCGTCGACGGCGACCGGCTGCGTGAACGACAGTCCCCGGAGCTCCTCAACCTGCTTCTCGACCTGCGCGATCGCCGGCGGCGTCGGCCCTTCCGCCGTGACCGCCGAGGATCCGCCGGACGAGGTGTGCTCACAAAGCGCCTTCATCGCGGCGGCGGCCGAGCCGGTGCCGGTCGGGACCGGTGAGGGCGACTCAGGCGACCGCGGGGCGGAGACCTCCGGCGTCGGTGAGGAGCCGAAGTCGAGCGTGGTCGTGCACGCGGTCGCGAGGAGCGCGAGTACGAACGTGGTCACGGCTGCGGCGAGGCGGGTGCGAACGCTCATCGCTTCGGAACCACCACGCTCCCGACCGATACGACGATCGCGGCGATCGAGAACAGCGCCGAGACCCAGAGCAGGCGGGTCGACTGAAGCGACCCGAGCGAGGTGACCACGAGCACGGCGCCGGCCGCGAGCATCAGCGCGAACGCCGCGGCGTACATGCTCACCCACCCGCGGTGGCGCCCACGTTCGGTCACGGTCCCCTCGGTCGTCGGATCGGTCACAGTCGCTCCTGCAAGTATCCGACGAGACCGTCGATCGGGAGGCGGTCCTGCTGCATGGAGTCGCGCTCCCGCACCGTCACCTGCCGATCCTCGAGCGTGTCGAAGTCGACCGTCACGCAGAACGGCGTCCCGACCTCGTCCTGGCGCCGGTACCGCCGGCCGATCGACCCGGCGTCGTCGTAGTCGCTCATCCAGCACGGCTTCACGAGATCGAAGACGCGTCGCGCCTCGGGCACGAGGGCCTCGTTCCTCGAGAGCGGCAGCACCGTGACCTTGATCGGCGCGAGGTCCTTGTGCAGCGCGAGCAGCGTGCGCTTCTCGGTCCCTCCGGATGCCGTCCGCGCTTCCTCGACCCGGTACGCATCGCACAGGAAGGCGAGCATCGCTCGGTCGACGCCGGCTGCGGGCTCGATCACGTAGGGGTGGTACCGCTCCTCCTTCTCCTGGTCGAAGTACGTGAGCTCCTGACCGGAGAACTCCTCGTGCTTGCGTAGGTCGTAGTCGGTGCGGTTCGCGATCCCCTCGAGCTCGCCCCAGTCCGTGAACGGGAACCGGTACTCGACGTCAACGGTGCGCTTCGAGTAGTGCGAGAGCTCCTCCCGCTCGTGGTCCCGAAGGCGCAGGTTCTCCTCCCGGATCCCCAGGTCCACGTACCAGCGACGGCGCTCCCCGATCCAGTACTCGTGCCACTCCTCGTCGGTGCCCGGCTCGACGAAGAACTCCATCTCCATCTGCTCGAACTCGCGCAGTCGGTAGATGAAGTTGCCCGGCGTGATCTCGTTCCGGAAGGACTTGCCGATCTGCGCGATGCCGAACGGTAGCTTCCTTCGCGCTGCCTGTTGGATCGTGACGAAGTCGACGAACATCCCCTGGGCGGTCTCGGGACGCAGGTAGACGGCGTTCGTCTCGTCCTCGACCGGGCCCATGTGGGTCTTGAACATCAGGTTGAAGTTGCGAGGATCGGTGAACTCACGATGACCGCAGTTCGGGCAGCTCGGCCCGTGTCCCATGTCGAGGGTCGTCTCGTCCTCCTCGTGACCCGACTGAGGCGCGTGGAAGCCCGGCAGGTGATCGGCACGGAACCGCTGATGGCAGTTGAGGCACTCGACCAGGGGGTCCGTGAAGACCTCGAGGTGGCCGCTCGCCTCCCAGACCTTCGGAGACATGATGATGGCGGCGTCGAGCCCGACAACGTCGTCGCGGAGCTGGACCATCGAGCGCCACCAGGCGTCCTTGATGTTGCGCTTCATCTCCACGCCGAGCGGGCCATAGTCCCAGGAGGAACGCAGGCCTCCGTAGATCTCGCTCGAGGGGAACACGATGCCCCGGCGCTTCGCCAGGGCGGTGATGGCCTCCATCAGGTCGGCCACGGGATCCTCCTTCCCGGCCGCTGGCGGCGGCCGCTGGCGTGGCAGCCAGTGTACCGGCCGGGTGCTGTTCCGCCGCCCGAGCAGGCGTTACGATGCCGCCGTCGATGTCTGACTCCGGCGCGCCCGAGGCGCGTCGCCACAAGTGCGGCGCCCTGCTCTCTCCAGATGCCACCTGGTGCGCCCAGTGCCTCGAGCCGATCGTGCGGGCCGTCGGGATGTCTCCGTTCGATGAGCGGGAACCCTACGTCGGTGACGTCTGGATGGATCCGGCGCCCGCTCGCCCCAAGGCGCACGACACCATCCTGCCGCCGGCAATTCCCTCGTTCCGCGGCGGGCCTACGAGCCTCGGGCCGATCACCAAGATCGTGATCACCGCCCTGTACCTGCTGCTCGGTACAGCCCTCTTCCCGCTCATCGTGGCGCTCGGCACCGTCAACGCGGGCGCGGCCGCGGTCTTCGCGCTCGTGTACTTCGGCCTCTTCGTCATAGCCGGCGTGCTGTTCCTGTACCAGGTCTGGAAGCCGACCCTGAGGCGCTGACGGGCGCGGCCTCAGTCTTCCGCAACGCCCCCGAAGCGTCGCGAGCGCTTCTGGTAGTCGCGGATCGCCTCGTACAGGTGCTCGCGATCGAAGTCCGGCCACAGCACGGGCGTGAACCATAGCTCCGAGTAGGCAGCCTGCCACAGCAAGAAGTTCGAGATGCGCTGCTCGCCGCTCGTGCGGATGATGAGATCCGGGTCGGGCATATCGGGGTGATACAGACGGCTCGCGATCGACTCAACCGAGATCTTGTCTCCCTTCAGCCGTCCGGCGTCGTGCTCGGCGATCAGCTTCTTCACGGCATCGACGATCTCGACGCGGCCGCCGTAGTTGAACGCGATCGTGAGGGTCATCCCGGTGTTGTCTCGCGTGAGCTCCTCCGAGATCTCCATCTCCCGAAGCACCGACCGCGGTACGCGCCAGTCGCGACGGCCGAGGAACCGCACACGTACGTTCATCGCGTTCAGCTCGTCGCGTCGGCGCCGGAGCAGCCCGCGGTTGAACCCCATGAGGTAGCGCACCTCGGCCTTGGGGCGGTTCCAGTTCTCGGTCGAGAACGCGAACATCGTGAGCCACTCGAGGCCGACCTCGTCGGCGCCGACGACCGTGTCCCACATGGCGGCCTCGCCAGCGGCGTGCCCCTCGGTGCGCGGCAGCCCGCGCTGCTTGGCCCAGCGACCGTTGCCGTCCATCACGATCCCGACATGCCGCGGCAGCTTCTCGCGGTCGATGTCGGACAGGTACGTGCTCAAGGGACGAGGCTCCTCGCGAGGATCGGCAGGCTCTTCATCCGGCGCTCCAGGTGGTACTCGGCGAAACCGAACAAGAGGGCGCGCGACTCCCTCCTGGTCTGCATGTCGGTGGTGAGCTCACCCGCCTTGAGGAGATCGGTACGGCCGAGATCGGCCAGGAAGCCGAGCGCCTCGAGCGAGGCCGGCCCCGCGTCGTGCTCAGCGCAGGCCGTGCATACCGCCCCGCCCTGACCGCTCGCGAACAGCTGGGGGTCCGCCCGCCCGCAGACCGCGCAGGCGAGCAAGCTCGGGTGGAAGCCGGACAGCGACAGCAGCTTCAGCAGGAACGACTCCGCGACGGCCGCGGCGTCGGCCGGCCGGACGTCGAGGGCGCGCAGGCCCGAGAGCAGCAGCAGGAACAGCCGGATGTTTCGCTCGTGCTCCTCCGCAACCTTGTCGACCGCCTCGAGCATCGTCTCCCCCGCCGCGAACAGCCCGAGGTCATCCCGGATCGCGCGGAACGGCGAGATGATCTCGGCCTGGCTCACGGTGTCGAGCGAACCTCGCCCTCGGTAGGCCATGAGCGAGACGTGGGTGAGCGGCTCGAGGCGCGCCCCGAACCGGCTGGTCGTCTTGCGGATGCCCTTGGCGACCGCGCGGATCTTCCCGGCCCCCTGGGTCATGACCGTGACGATCTTGTCGGCCTCGCCCAGCTTCGCGGCGCGCAGGACGATGCCCTGTTCCTTGTAGAGCGGCATCGGCCGAATCGTACTGCCCGGCTCGCAGTGCTCCCCCGCAGGCGTGTTGCGATCGTATGGAATCGCTAGTCGCCGGCCCGTAGGCGGCCGACGACGTCGTCGAGGAGCGAGGACGCCCCGAGCCGGAACAGCTGCGGCGACAGCCACCCCTCCCCCAGCACCCCGCCCACGATGCCTACGTACTCGAGCGCGGCCTCGGCGGTCCGGATGCCGCCGGCGAACTTGACCCCGACCCGGCGGCCGGTGGTCGCCTCGCGCGCGCGGACGCTTTCGACCATCGCCGCCGCCGCCTCGAGCGTGGCCCCCACGGCGATCTTGCCGGTCGAGGACTTGATGAAGTCCGCCTCCATGTCGATGGCGAGGTGTGCCGCCCGGGCGATCGTCTCCGCGGAACCAAGCGCGCCGGTCTCGAGGATGACCTTCATCGGCGCGTCGCCGCATGCCTCGCGCGAGGCCGCGAGCTGCTCGCGAACCTCGTCGTCGCGCCCGCCGAGGACCGCCTCGTGGTCGAGTACGGTGTCAATCTCGTCGGCACCGAGCGCGAGGGCTTCGCGGATCTCGGTGACCCGCTCCTGCGTCGAGGCCACCCCCAAGGGGAAGGCGCCGGTCGCGCACGCGACGGCGATGCCGGTCCCCTCGAGCTTCCGCCGTGCGGTGGGGACCAGCCGCGGGTAGACACAGACTGCCGCAACGCCCGGCACCGTCGGATCGGACGGATCGGGCCGGACCGCCCGTTCGCACAGCGCGGCGATCTTCTCCTCGGTGTCGGTCTCCTCGAGTGAGGTGAGATCCATGCACCGCACCACGAGCTCGAGCAGCGTTCGATCCGTCGGCGTCATCGGGAGACCTCCTTCGACAGCCACGGTATCCTCGCGCGCCCGTTCGAGCCAACCGGGGAGGAGGTCCTCTCAGAACCCGAGGCGCTGGAGGGCCTTCGGGTCGCGCTGCCACTCCCTGAGCACCTTGACGCGGAGCTCGAGGAAGACCTTCCGGCCGAACATGAGCTCCATCTCCTCGCGCGCCCGGGTGCCGACCGTCTTCAGCGTCGCGCCGCCCTTTCCGATCACGATGCCCTTCTGCGAGTCGCGTTCGACGATCACCGTCGCGTGGACGCGTACGAGGCGCTCGTCCTCCTCCAGCTCCTCGACGACGACGGCGATCGAGTGCGGCAACTCCTCGCGCGCGACGTCGAGAGCCTTCTCGCGGACGATCTCGGCGAGCTGCACCTCCAGCGGTACGTCGGTGACCTCCTCGGGCGCGTAGTGCGGCTCGCCCTCCGGGATCCGCTCGACGAGCAGGTCGAGCAGCACCCGCACACCGCGCCCGGTCTTCGCCGAAATCGGCACGACCTCGTCGAAGCCCCCGAGCGCCGCTGCAGCCTCGAGCTGGGGGACCTCCATGTGTCCGCGTAGTAGGTCGAGCTTGTTCACCGCACAGAGCTTGGGGCACCCGGACGGCGCGATCTGCCGCTCGTAGACGAACGCGTCGCCGCGGCCGATCCCGGCGGCGGCGTCGACGACCTGGACGACCACGTCGACGCCCTCGACGGAGGCCGCCACGAGCTCGTTCAGCCGCACCCCGAGCAGCGTCCTCGGCTTGTGGAACCCCGGCGTGTCGGTGAAGACGACCTGGTACGCCTCGGTCGTGAGGATCCCGTGGATCCCGCGCCGCGTCGTCTGCGGCTTGTCCGAGACGATCGCGACCTTCCGGCCGACGAGCGCGTTCACGAGCGTCGACTTGCCGGTGTTCGGCCGGCCGACGATCGCGACGAACCCCGAGCGGAACCCCACTATGGCAGGGAGCGCGGGCCGAATGCGTCGGGCAGGAGCTCGGACAGATGCCACGTCTTGCGGATGCCGGCCGGCGACTCCGAGATCACCAACATCTCCGGGCCGAACTCGTTCAGCACCTGGCGGCAGCCACCGCAAGGCGGCGTGACGTCCCGGGCGCCGGCGACGACGGCCACGGCGTCGACCTGCCGCTCCCCCTCTGTGACCGCAGCGGCGACCGCGTTCCGCTCGGCGCACACCCCCAGCGGGTACGACGCGTTCTCGACGTTCGCGCCGGTGAAGATCCGCTGGCCGGCCAGCACCGCGGCCCCGACCGGGAACCGGCTGTACGGTGCGTACGCGTTCTCGCGCGCCGAGCGCGCTGCGGCGACGAGCTGCTCGACCTGCTCGGGCGTCGGCTTGCTCACTCCTCCCCCACCTCCTCCGTGCCGGGTTCCCTCTCCGGCGCCCGCCTGGTGATCAGCACCTTCGCGATCCGCCGGCCCTGCACCCGCTCGGCTTTGAACGTGAGGGCCCGGAACGCGACCTCCTCGCCCTCGACCGGGATCGAGCCGAGCAGCCCGAGCATCAGACCGCCAACGGTGTCCCACTCCTCGTCCGGCAGCTCGACATCGAGCAGATCGTTCACCTCGTCGATCGCGACCTTGCCGTCCACGCGGTAGACGCCCTCGCCGACCTGCACCACCTCCGGCTCTTCGCGGTCGTACTCGTCGGAGATCTCACCGACGAGTTCCTCCAGCAGGTCCTCGAGCGTGACGAGACCGACGACCGAGCCGTACTCGTCGGTCACTACCGCGATGTGGAACTTCTCCTTCTGCATCGCGCGGAGCAGGTCGGCAACCTTCTTCTGCTCCGGGATGAAGTGCGCCGGGCGGACGACCTCGGCGAGCGACATGTCGCTCATGCCCTGGTGCAGAGCTTTCAGTACGTCCTTCGCGTAGACGAGGCCGATCACGTCGTCGAGGTCCTCCGTGAACACCGGGATCCGCGAGTACCCGTGCTTGAGCACGAGCTCCTGAACGTCGCGGAGGGTCCCGTCGCTCTCGATCGCCACGATGTCCGGGCGCGGCACCATCACCTCGCGCACGATCGTGTCACCGAACTCGAAGATCGAGTGGATGAGCTCCTTCTCCTCCTCCTCGATCTCGTCCTCCTCGGAGGCCACCTCGGCGAGCGCTCGGAGCTCGTGCTCCGTGACGAACGGGCCCTGCGGAAGGCCCTTGCCCGGCATGATCACGTTGGCCAGCTTCACGAGTCCTTGCGCCACCGGCCCAACGAGCTTGCCGATCCACACGATCAGCGGCGCGAGCAGCAGCGCTGCCCGATCCGTCTGTCGGATCGCGAACGTCTTCGGCGTGACCTCCGCGAACACGAAGAGCAGCAGCGTCATACCGAACGTCGCGATGACCTTGCCGGCGCCGTCGAAAGCTTTGACCGCGAGCGACGTCGCGATCGTCGTTCCGCCGATCGTCGAGAGCAGGACGAGCAGGAGCACGACGTTCAGGTACGGCGCCGGGTTCTCCGTGATCTTCACGAGCGAGGCCGCTCCGCGGCGCTTCTCCTCGAGGAACCGATAGGCGCGCACCCGGTTCGTCCGCGTGATGACGACCTCCGAGGCACCGAACAGTCCCACCGCGCCGATCAGTAGCACGACAACGACGAGCTCGAACCAGTCCCAGCCGCTCACGGCAACCGGATCCCCGAGTAGCGCTCCTGCCGCGCCCACATCTCGGCGCGCTCGCCCTCCTGCCCATGGTCGTGGCCGAGCAGGTGGAGGATCCCGTGCACGAGCAACAGACGCAGCTCGGCCGCCGGGTCGGCAGGGTTGTTCGTCGCCGCCACGTCGGGCGCGATCACGACATCGCCGAGGATCCGCACGCCGTCCTCGTCTCCCTCGTCTCCGAGAGGGAACGACAGCACGTCGGTGGGTCCCTCCTCGCCCATGTAGCGCGCGTGCAGATCGGCGATCTCATCGGCCGCGACGAACGAGACCGACAGCTCCGAGTCCGCGACGCCCTCGCCGACGAGACACACCGAAGCCAGCTCCGCGAGCGCGGCTTCGTCCACGGGCATCGACTGGCGGTTGGAGATGAGGACCCTGGGTCTATGGTCGCTATCGGTCATGGCGTTCGACCGCCCGCCGCTCTCCGAAGAGCCGGTACGCCTCCACTATGTCCTGGACTATCTTGTGGCGCACGACGTCACGCGCACCGAGCTGACAGAACTCGATCCCGTTGATGCCCGTCAGGATCTCCTGCACGACTACGAGCCCGGACGCCTGGCCGTTCGGAAGGTCGATCTGCGTGACGTCGCCGTTAACGACTGCCTTCGAGCCGAAGCCGAGCCGTGTGAGGAACATCTTCATCTGCTCGGGTGTGGTGTTCTGCGCCTCGTCGAGGATGATGAACGAGTCGTTCAGCGTGCGGCCGCGCATATACGCGAGGGGCGCCACCTCCACGGTCCCCCGCTCCATCAGCCGCGGCAGCGCCTCGGCGCCGGTCATCTCGAACAGCGCGTCGTACAGCGGCTTCATGTAGGGGTCGATCTTCTCGTAGAGCGTGCCCGGCAGGAAACCGAGCCGCTCGCCGGCTTCCACGGCCGGACGGATGAGGATGATCCGCGAGACCTGCTTGTCCTGCAGTGCGCGGACGGCCGTCGCGACGGCAAGGTAGGTCTTGCCGGTGCCGGCCGGTCCGATGGCGAACGTGAGGGTCGCGCGGCGCATCGCGTCGACGTACTTCTTCTGGCCGGCCGTCTTCGGCGCGATGCCCTTGCCACGCCGGGTCAGCAACACGTCGCCGAGCACCTCTGTCGGACGCGCCTCCTCGCTCTTGATCAGCTCAATCGTGTGACCGACGGAGGACGCCGTGAGTTCATGGCCGCGCTCGAGCAGCGTGAGCATCTCCTCGAAGAGCAGCCCCACGCGTTCCGCCTCGTGCTCGGGTCCGGTGATGGTGATCTCGTTGCCCCGCACGATGATCTCGGAGTCGAAGGCGGCCTCGACGAGCTTGAGGAGCTCGTCTCGTTGGCCGAGGAGGGCGACCATGTTCTGGTCGCCCGGCACGAGGATCTTCACTTGGGTGGTGGCTCTCGCCAAGCGCGCTCTTCCGGGGTCGGTCCCCGTCCCTCCCGTCGTGAAAGGGGCCGCCGCACGACGACCCCGCCTCGATTCTACCCCGGCGCTACGGTCGCGCCGGGCGCCCGGGTGCGGCCGACGGGACACTACTCGCCGGGGCGACGCACTCGCGCCCGCGCCGAACCCTTACCGACCGACTCGCCCCGGAGCTCGGCGAGCTGCCCGAGGAGCTTCCGCTCCTCCCGCTTCAGGTTCCTCGGGGTCTCGACGTGGACCGTGAGGAACAGGTCGCCGCGACCGCGGCGGCTGAGGTTCGGGATCCCCTTGCCGCGAAGGCGGATCACGGTTCCCGACTGCGTCCCCGGTTCGAGGGTGACGCGCTCAACGCCGTCGAGCGTTTCGACCTCGAGCTCCGCGCCGAGGGCCGCCTGCGCGACGGGCACGTCGACGACGGCGAACAGGTCCTGGCTCCGCCGCTCGAACACAGGGCTGCGGTCGACGGCGATGGACAGGTACAGGTCGCCTGCCGGACCGCCGGCGCGCCCTCCGTGCCCGGCGCCCGAGATGCGGAGCTCCAGCCCGTCGGAGACGCCCGGCGGGACGTCGACCGGGATCGTGCGCGTGCGGAGCACCCGTCCGTCGCCGCCGCAGAGCGCGCACCTCGAGACGATCTCCTCTCCCGTGCCCTCGCAAGCCGTGCACGGGTGGGCGGCCATGACCGAACCGAAGATGCTGCGGCGGACCTCCCGAACCTGTCCGCTCCCGCCGCACGTCCGGCAGCGGGTCGGCGAGGTCTCCGGCTCCGCGCCGGAGCCGCCGCACCGGTCGCATACCCCGAGGACCTCGAGCTCCAGATCGCGGTGCGCGCCGAACGCGGCTTCCTCGAACGACAGGGCCACGGCGGCGAACACGTCTTCGCCGCGCTCGGTCCGGGTGCGCCGCGTCGGGCGCCGCGTGGTGCCGAACCCGCCCCCACCGAAGAACGCTTCGAAGATGTCCGAGACGTCGCCGAACGGGAACCCCTCCGGCCCTCCCCGCTGGCCGAACAGGTCGTACTGCCGGCGCTTCTCGGGGTCGGAGAGGATCTCGTACGCGCCGACGATCTCCTTGAACCGCTCCTCGGACACGGGGTCCTGGCTGACGTCGGGGTGGAGCCGGCGGGCGAGTCGCCGGTACGCCTTCTTGATGTCCTCCTGGGTTGCGTCCCGGGGAACATCGAGGATCTCGTAGAGGTCACGCGCAGGGGCCATGGCGCTACGCGCCGAGCTCGGTCGCGAGCTCCGACAGCCGCCTCGCGACTGCCCGGACGGAGGCGACGACCGTCAGGTAGTCCATGGCCGTCGGGCCGACGACGCCGATCGCCCCGAGCGAGGCGTCGCCGACCCTGAACGGCGCCGCGACAAGCGAAGCCTCCCACTCCTCGGTCGTGGGGTGCTCGGCGCCGATCGTGACCGAGACGTCCTCAGCGGACGAAGCCTCCCGCAGCAGGCGCGCCATCTCGGACTCGTGCTCGAGCGCCTCGAACAGGCGCCGGACGGTCTCGCGGCGCCAGTGCGCGGCTTCGTCGGCGAGGTTCGCGACGCCCCCCACCACGACGTGCATGCCCCGGGTCTCCTCCTGCATGCCGCCGAGCACGTCGGCGACGGCGATCAGCATGTCGCGTTCGACCTCGGAGGCCTCGGCGGCGAGCCTAACCGCGCGCGCCTGCGAGTCCGGCAGGCTCCTGCCCCGGAGCGAGGTCGCCAGGCGATGCTCTAGCGCCTCCAGCGCCCGGTCGTCGAGGTCCCTCGGCCGGTCCACGATCACCTTCTGGACGCCGCCGTGCTGCCCTACGACGAGGACCATCACGCCGGTGCCGAGGTCGACTAGCTCCACGCGGAGGACGCCCTCCTCCTCAAGGCTCGGCGGCACGGCGAGGCCGGCGTACTGGGTGAGGCGGGAGAGCAGTTGAGTCGTGCCCCTCAGCACATCCCCGAGGTCGAGCATCGTTTCCGCGAAGAAACCGGTGATCGCCCGGCGCTGCGCGTCGCGCAGGCGCGAGCCTGGTGGCAGGGTGTCGACGTACCGCCGATACGCGAGGTCGGTCGGGATGCGCCCGGCGGAGGTGTGCGGGTGCGTGAGGTAGCCGAGCTCCTCGAGCGCGGCCATCTCGCTGCGGATGGTGGCAGACGAGACGCCGAGGCCGGTGTGCTCGGCGATCGTCTCGCTGCCGACGGGCTCGCCCGTCCGGACGTACTCCTCGACGACCGCGCGCAGCACCGCGGTCTTCCTCGCGCCGAGCTCGGCCTCCACCACGCCTACATTGTTAGCAGTCCGGCGGCCAGAGTGCTTGAGTTCGCGGCTCGGTCCGTAGCCGGATCAGTCCACGAGGGCGAGGACGAGCTCGTTCAGAAGGAGCATGCCGCGCTCCGTCGGCACGAGGGCGCCTGCTCGATCCTCGAGCAGACCGCTCTCGAGGAACGGCTCGGTCTTCTCGGCCTCGACCCACGACGCCGGCACGCCCTCGAGGATCCGGAGCCTGAGGAACACCTCCTCGAGGTAGGCGTCGGAGGGCTCGAGCCGCTCCTCGCCGCCGACGGGCACGTGCCCAGCCTCGACCCGCTCCATGTACGCCTCGGGCGCCCGCAAGTTCCACCAGCGTCGGTCATCACGGTACGAGTGCGCGCCGGCGCCGAGCCCGACGTACGGACGCCGCTCCCAGTACCCGAGGTTGTGCAGGCACTCGAACCCCGGTTTCGCCCAGTTCGACACCTCGTAGTGTCCGTAGCCCGCCTCACTGAGCAGTTCGCACGCGAGTACGAACATGTCGGCCTGAAGGTCCGGGTCGGGCGCCGGCAGGAGCCCGGCCTGCACCTTCCGGCCGAGCCGCGTCGACGGCTCGATCGTGAGCGCGTACGCCGAGACGTGCTCCGGTCCGAGGTCGATCGTCTCGCGAAGGGTTCGCTCCCAGGAGTCGAGGGTCTCGCCGTCTGCACCGTAGATGAGGTCGAGGCTCAGGTTCATGTATCCGGCGGTGCGCGCCTCGCGCACGACGCGCCGGACGGCGTCGGGCCGGTGGATCCGCTCGAGCGCCGCGAGCACACGGAGGTCGAACGACTGCGCGCCCATCGACAAGCGCGTGAACCCGGCGCCGAGCAGCCCCTCGAGCTTGGCGCGACCGAGCGTGTCGGGGTTCGCCTCGATGGTGATCTCGGCATCCGGCGCGACGTCGAACCGCTCGCGCAAATGCGCGAGCAGCGCCTTGAGGTCGGCGACCTCGAGAGTGGTCGGCGTCCCTCCACCGAGGAACACGGAAACGACCTCCTCCTCCACCCACGCGGGCGATACGAGTTCGGCCTCACGCAGCAGCCCTTGCACGTACCTCGGCGCGAGGTGATCGAGACCGGCGTACGCGTTGAAGTCGCAGTACCCGCAGCGCGTGAGGCAGAACGGCACGTGGACGTAGATGCCGGCGTTCACTGCTTCGTCCCTGAACGCTGGTCCACGCGGAGCGCCGCGATGAACGCCTCCTGCGGGACGTCGACCTTGCCGACGCGTCGCAGCCGCGCCTTCCCCTTCTTCTGCTGCTCGAGGAGCTTGCGCTTGCGCGTGATGTCGCCGCCGTAGCACTTCGCCAGCACGTCCTTGCGTTTGGCCTTCACGGTCTCGCGAGCGACGATCCGCGAGCCGATCGTCGCCTGGATCGCGACATCGAACAGCTGCCGCGGGATCAGTTCCCTCAGCCGCTCGACCATCGCGCGACCGTACTGGTACGCCTTCGCTCGGTGCACGACCGAGCTGAATGCGTCGACCGGCTCGCCGTGCAGCAGCACGTCGACGCGCACCACGTCGGCCTTCTCGTACCCCCACGGCTCGTAGTCGAGCGACGCATAACCCCTCGTGCGCGACTTCAGCTGGTCGAAGAAGTCGAAGATGATCTCGGCGAGCGGGAGCAGGTAGTGCACCTCGGCCCGCTCGGGCGAGAGGTACTGCATGTCGAGCCTCTGGCCGCGACGCGACTGGCAGAGTTCGAGCACCGGGCCGAGGAACTCGGACGGCGTGATGACCGTCGCGAGGACCACCGGCTCGCGCACGAGATCGTACGTGCCCGGCTGCGGCATCTCGGAAGGGTTGTGCACGACCGAGATGTCCTCGCCGCGGACGACGTGGAACTCGACGTTCGGCGCGGTCGCGATCAGCTCGAGGCCGAACTCGCGCTCCAGACGCTCCTTCACGATGTCCATGTGCAGCAGCCCGAGGAACCCGCAACGGAACCCGAACCCGAGGGCCTGCGAGGTCTCCGGCTCGTAGTGCAGCGCCGAGTCGGAGAGCTTCAGCCTGTCGAGCGCGTCGCGGAGGCCGCCGTAGTCGCCGCCCTCGGCTGGGAACAACCCGCTCCACACCATCGGCTTCGGCTCCCGGTACCCGGGGAGCGGCAGCTTCGCGCGACGCTTGCCGGCAAGCGTGACCGTGTCGCCGACCGTCACGAGGTGCACGTCCTTCATCCCGGTGATGAGGTAGCCGACCTCGCCGGACCCGAGCTCCTGCACGGGTGTGGCCTCCGGGGCGAAGACGCCGGCCTCCTCGGCCTCGGAGTCCAGGTTCGCCGCCATCAGGTGGATCTTCGAGCGCGAGGGCAGCACCCCGTCGACGACGCGCAGGTTCGCGACCACACCGCGGTAGGGGTCGAAGCTCGAGTCGAAGACCAGCGCGCGCAGCGGGCCGTCTGGCGAACCCTCCGGCGGCGGCACACGGACGATGACGGCCTCGAGCAGGTCGGTCACGCCTTCGCCGGTCTTCGCCGAGACCCGGAACACTTCGTCCGGATCCCATCCAACCAGGCGCCCGAGCTCGGCGGCCGTCTTCTCGGGCTCCGCCGCGGGCAGGTCGATCTTGTTCAGGACCGGGATGATCGTGAGCCCGGCGTCGCGAGCGAGGTGGTAGTTCGCGAGGGTCTGGGCCTCGATCCCCTGAGCCGCATCGACGAGCAGTACCGCTCCCTCGCACGCCGCGAGGGAGCGAGAGACCTCGTAGGTGAAGTCGACGTGGCCGGGGGTGTCGATCAGGTTCAGCTCGTAGGTCCGGCCGCCGGTCTCGTGGTTCAGCCGGACCGCCTGGGCCTTGATCGTGATGCCGCGCTCGCGCTCGAGGTCCATCTTGTCCAGGTACTGCTCGCGCATGTCGCGCTCCGCGACGGCGTGCGTCAGCTCGAGCAGCCGGTCGGCGAGCGTCGACTTCCCGTGGTCGATGTGCGCGACTATGCAGAAGTTCCGGATGTGGCTGGTGTCTGTCACGGCCCGCCTATCGTACGGGCGCCGGACCCCGACCGGACGATCGGATCCTCGGTCCGTTCCCGCTGGTAGACTCGGTGCCCGTGGCGAACATCAAGTCCCAGATCAAGCGGAACCGCCAGAACGAGCGCGCACACGAGCGCAACAAGGCCGTGCGCACGGCGCTGAAGACTGCCTCCAAGAAGGCCCGGGTCACCGCGGCCGAGGGAGACGCCGAGGCGACGACCCAGCTCGTCCGCGACGCCGCCCGTGCCTACGACAAGGCCGCATCGCGGGGGGCACTCCACAAGCGGACGGCCGCGCGCAACAAGTCGCGCCTGGCCAAGGCCGCGAACCGCGCCGCCTCCGAGTAGCTACACCGGGGCGCGTTCGCCCACGATCGCCGTCACCAGCAGTGGCAGCACGACGTCGTCGCTCGCGCCCGACTTCAGCGCCCGGTCCGCCTCGACGATCCGCCCGTGGAGGCCCACAAGCTCATCCATCGTGAAGCGTCGCACCTGCTCGCGGTAGCGGCGCGCCTGCCAATCGAACCGGAGCCCTGCCGACTTCGCGACGTCGGCGAGCGGCACGCGCTCCGGCACCGCCTTCACCCGCAGGAGGTCCCGCAGGCGCGACGCGATGCCGCCGAGGATCATCAACGGATCGTCGCCCCCCTCGAGCAGCGTGCGGAGCGAGCGCATCGAGCCGGCGAGGTCCCTCCCGAAGGCCCTGTCGCAGAGATCCCAGATGTGCTGCTCGCCAAGTCCGCGGAACTGTGCCGCAACAAGGTCCCTCGTGATGCGTTGCCCGGGGAACGCCGACGCGAGCTGGTCGATCGCCTGGTCGAGTGCGGCCGGGTCCTCGCCGAGTGTGGCGATGAGCGCCGCCGCGCCGTCGGGAGCGGCGTCCATGCCCTTGGCCTTCGCGCGGGCGAGCACCCACCCCGGGAGGTCCTTGCGCGCGACCTTCACCTCGTGGACCTCTCCGACCGGCTGAATCAGCTTCACGAGCGCCGCCGGCGCCTTCCCCCGCTCGGGAACCGTCGCGCAAAGGACGAGCGGCGCATCCGGAACCGGCGAGGCGAGATACGCGGCGAGCTCGTTCATCGCGGGCTCGGGGAGGGAGCGGCAATCCGTCACCAGAAGCGCGCGGGCGTCACCGAAAAGCGAGGGCGTGGCGAGGTCGGCCGTCTCGCCTCCCTGCCACTCGGCGCCCTCGATCTCGCGCGGACGGACCCCGGACCCGACGAGCTGGAGCGCCGCTTCGCGCAGGAGGAACGCGTCCTCGCCCCAAAGCAGGTGGACGGGGGCCTTGCGAGGGCTCACGGGGCGCACGCTCCGGCGGCGGTCACGCCGCGGATTCTACGAGGAGCCCTTCCGGCGCGAAGGTGAGGGTCACGTCCCCGAGCCGGTCGGTCCGCAAGACCTCCGCCCCGGTTGCCTCGAGTTCGTCGAGGACCTCCTGCACCGGGTGACCGAAGTCGTTCGGCCCGACGCTCACGACCGCGAGCTCCGGGTCCACCGCGTCGAAGAACCCTTCGAGCGAGGTCGCGCCCGCGTGGTGCGGGACCTTGAGCACCTCCGCCGCCACTGGCTCGCCCGCGTCGAGGATCTCCTGCTGAAGTGGTTTCTCGGCATCCCCAGGGAAGAGCACGACGTCCTCCTGGTAGGTCAGCCGGATCACGATCGAGTCGTCGTTCGGGTTCGCCGCCGCCCCTTCCGAGCAGGCCGACGGCCCGAGCACATCGAGCCGCAGGTCTCCGACGGCATACGTATCGCCGGCCCTAGGGTGCTCCACCGGAAGATGTTCGTCGGCGATGGCCGTGAGGAGATCGGCGTACGCGGGTGAAGGATCGTCGCATCCCGGCTCGAGCACGAGCCCGACCGGGAGGCGCGCGAGGACGGACGGGAACCCCATGACGTGATCGGCGTGCTGATGGCTCGCGACGACGACGTCGAGCCGCTTCACACCGAGAGCCGAGAGCTTGGTCGCGACCAGTCCCGGGTCGGGTCCGGCGTCGATCAGCACGTTCGCGCCCTCGGGCGACGTGATGAGCGTGGCATCGCCCTCCCCCACGGCGAGGAAGCGCACGACGAGCCCGGACGGTGGACCGGCAGAGAGCGCCGTCGTCCACACGACGAAGGGCAGGAGCGCAACGGCTCCGACGAACACGACGCGCGGCAACCGCCGGTTCGAGTGGAGCCACAGGGCCAGCCCGCAGACGAGGACCGCGCCGCCGACGAGCGGCGCGAGCCCCCCGCGTGAGGTGATCCACGGGACCGGCGCCCGCGCGAGCCGGTCGGCGACGAGCTCCAGATACCGCATCGGGACGAGCGCGATCGCAGCAAGGACACGCCCGACCGCGGGGATCGCGAGCCCCGTCGCCGCCGCCCCGAGGCCGAGCAGCAGCGCCGGCGAGACGCCGGGGAACGCGAGCAGGTTCGCGAAGATCGTCACGCCCGGCACCTCGCGGAAGTGGAACAGGAGGATCGGCGTGACACCCGCCTGCGCGGCGAGCGTCGTGCCGGCCGCCAGAGCGACCGGCCGCGGCAGGAAGCGCAGTCGCTCTGCGAAGGGCGTGGCCAAGGCGACCATCCCCGCGGTCGCCGCCACCGACAGCTGGAAGCCGATCGCCCACACGAGAGAGGGATCGATCACGAGCAGGACGAGCACCGCTCCGGCGAGGATCGAGGCGGTGCTTCGGGGCCGGCTGACCAGGACCCCGAACAGCGTGAGCGAGGCCATCACCCCGGCCCGCATGACCGATGGCTCCGCGCCGGTGAGCACGACGAAGAACACGACCGTGCCGAGCCCGAGGAGGAACCTCGGCACCCGCCGAAGCCGCAGCGCGAGCGCGAGCGCGAGCACCGGAGCGAGCACCATCGCCACGTTCTCGCCCGACACCACGAGGAGGTGCCCAAGGCCGGTCGCCTGGAAGTCCCGCGCCAGTCCCGCGTCGAGGCGTGAGTCGTCTCCGAGCGCGAGGCCCATCAACAGCCCCGCCTCCTCCGGTGGGAACAGCCGTCCGATCGACCGCCCCACGAACGCCCTGAACGCCTGCGCGGCCCGCACGAGGGGGTTCGCCGACGGCCCGATCCGAGTGAACGTGTTCACCCGCAGCTCGGCGGCCAAGCCGCGGCGCCGCAGGAAGTCGGCGAAACCCGCGTCGTCCGGAAGAAGCGCCACCCCCTCGAGCCGAACGCGGTCGCCTCGGACCGCTTCGGGAACCTGGTCCCGCCCGCTCACCCACACGGACTCGTGCACGCGTGCCGCCTGATCGCCGTAGCGCACGAGCGAAACGTCAACCACGCCCGACCACCCGAACGCCCCTGCCGACGGGTCCGTCCGAAGGGTCCCGGTCACGGACACCGACTGCGGGGCGAGGCGATGCAGCAACGCCCCCTGCACCCGGTGAGCATGAACACCGCCCCAACCGACGCCGAGCAGGAGCACTCCGCCCAGCACGAGCACCGGGCGGACGGGCGGTGGACCCCGGCCGATGCCCACGCGCGGCGGTGTCACCGCCACGAGCGCCTCGGGGTCGCGGTCCATCGGAACGAGGCCCGCCGCGCGCAGTCGGTCCGGCCCGACCGACCGGCCGGGTGTCGTGAACCATGCCATCCCGAGGAACACGACTCCCCCGGCGAGCCAGAGCCACACTGCGGTTCGCTCCCCCGCCACGGTCCAGGCCAGCACCCCCGCCCAGAACGCGGCCGCGGCGCCGGGAAGCGTCCACCCGCTCACACGGTCACCAGATCGCGGACCTCCGCGAGGATCGCGTCCCCGATCCCGCTCACGTCCGCCAGCTGATCCACAGATGTGAACGGGCCGTTCTGGGTCCGGTAGTCGACGATCCGCTGGGAGATGACCTCGCCGATGCCGGGGAGGGCCTCGAGCTCGGTCGCCGACGCGCTGTTCACGTTGACGAGCAAAGGAGCGCCCGGAGGAGGTGGCGCTCCGGGCGGCACCGCCCCTCCCCCGCCCGTAACCTCGCGCGGCACGAGCACCTGGGTTCCGTCGGCGAGCGGCGCGGCCAGGTTCAGGCTCTCGAGTGCGGCACCGGACCGGGCGCCGCCCGCCGCCTCGATCGCGTCGATGATCCGCTCGCCCTCGTCGAACTCGTACACGCCTGGCCTCCGGACCCAGCCCGCGACGTCCACGAGGATCCGTACGGGCTCGGGTGAGACGGCCAGCTGCGTCGACGACGCCGCGGGCCGCTGCGCAGCGCGCACCTCCACCGGACGCGGAAGCGATCGCAGGTACCAGAGCCCCGCCCCGCCGAGCGTCACGGCGATCACGACGAGCAAGCCCGCGAGTTCCGCCCGCGAAAGAGCGGACAGACGTTCCTTGAGCGATTCCCCGGCCAATCCCACCTCCGTCCAGAGGCGAGGGGGAGTGCGCGACGAACGCTAGTAGCGACTGCGGATGCGCGCTGTGAGCTACTTCACGGCGACGCGCGAAGCCCGCGGCTCACGGGCCGGTCGGCCGGGACCACTGCCGCCGCCGAGCTTCGGGAGCGTGAACGAGAACTCCGCACCGCCGCCCGGCGCCTCATCCACGCTGATCCTCCCGCCGTGAGCTTCGACGAGACAGCGCGAGATGTAGAGGCCGAGGCCCGCTCCCGGGGTGCGCGGTTCGTCGGTCAGGCGCCGGAAGCGCTCGAACACACTCGCCCGGCACTCGGCCGGGACGCCCGGGCCGTGGTCTCGCACGCAGAAACGGACGGACGTGCCGAAGTCCTTCACCGCGAGCACCACCCGTGCGCCGGGCGGCGAGTACTTGCGCGCGTTGTCGAGCAGGTTCGCGAGCACGCGCACGATCTGATCCGCGTCACAATCCACGTTGCGCACGCCTGCGAGCTCGAAGTCCAGGATCTCGACCGTCCCGGAGGCCTGCGCGGCCTCGATCGCGAGCTGGGCAGGGTTGGCCGCCTGGACGTCCGCCCGAAGCGCCCCATCCTCGATACGCGCCACCGTGAGCAGGTCGTCGACGAGGCGCGCGAGCCGCGAGGCCTGTGTGGTCGCCCCCTCGAGTAGCTCGTTGCGGAGAACCGGGTCGAGCAGCTCGCCCCGCGAGCGGAGCGTCGAGAGCACGCCGAGTATCCCCGCGAGCGGCGTGCGGAACTCGTGCGAGGCCACCGCCACGAACTCTGACTTCGCCATGTCGGCCCGGCGCAGCTGCTCGACCGTGGCCTGCTCCTCGGCGAGCGCCAGTCCACGCTCCTCCGCCACGAGCTCCGCGGCCTCTTGCTGCTCCTGATGGAGGCGTCGCTGCGAGGCCAGCACGCCCACCGCGAATCCGAAGATCAACATCAGCGCGGGGCGGAAGAGCAGTTCCCGCGTGGTCAGCCCGCCGTCGACGCTCATCACGGCGACGTGCAGCAGCGCCACCGCCACCGCAGCGGCGACAGTCTCCATCAGATCGAAGCGCATCGCGACGGCGATCAGGACCAGCAGGTAGAGGGTCCAGAACTCGCTGGCCGAACCGCCCGTCGCGTCACACCACAGCGTGATGAGCGCGGCGTCGACGATCAGCGTCGCCGCGCGGTACCGGCCCGGGAACCGGGTCTCGTACGGGCGAGCAAGAAGCGTCCAGAGGCCGTACAGAGCGGCGAGCACCAGGATCGACAGCGCGAGCGGTCCCAGCTTGCGCTCGATGCCGATCGAGCTCAGGTACACGGCGGCCACCACAGCGATCACCGCGATGCGCATAAGCGCGATCGTGCGCTCCGTGCGTCGGGCCTCCGGCGACAGCCCACCGGGGGCCACGTCACTCTCCCGCTCCAGCTTCTCGCCGCGCAACACATCACCTCCCACGCACGACTCCGCAGGTCACAGGAGCAGTATCGGCCGGGCCGGCGGGAGGTTGAGCCGGCCTTGGAGGCCCCTCGACCGCCCTCAGGTCTCCTCGAGCGGGCGGAACCTCGCCTGGAAGAAACGCAGGTACTTGGGCTCGAACACCATCTCGAGGCCCCGGGTTCGCTCCCGGCGCTCGAAGACCTCCGCCACCGACCCGGCGACGGCCGCGAGATGCAGGGACGTGTAGACGCGCCGTGGGACCGCGATCCGCACCAGCTCCAGCGCCGGATGGCGATGTCGCCCGGTCTCGGGGTCCCGCCCGGCCGAGACGATGCCTCGCTCCATCGTGCGCGTACCGGAGTCGAGGTAGATCTCGGCCGCCAGGCGCTGTGCAGGGAAATCCTCCTGCGGGATGTGCGGATAGAAGCGCCTCACGTCCAGGAAGACCGCGTGCCCGCCGATCGGCTCGACGATCGGGATCGTGCGCTCCTCGAGCAGCTCGCCGAGCCGCCTCACCTGCAGGATCCGCGCCCGGACGTGCTCGTCGGCCACCGACTCCTCGATCCCGACCGCCATCGCCTCCAGGTCGCGACCTGCGAGACCGCCGTACGTGTGGAGCCCCTCGTAGACGACGCACAGGTTCCGGGCCTCCGACGCGAGCTCAGGGTCCCGGAGCCCGATCCAGCCACCGATGTTCACGAGCGAGTCCTTCTTCGCCGACATCGTGCAGCCGTCGGTCAGGTCGCACATCTCGCGAAGGATCTCGGCGACGCTCTTGTCGCCGTACCCGAGCTCGCGCTCCTGGATGAACCAGGCGTTCTCGACCGCTCGGGCGGCGTCGAGGATCACGAGGATCCCGCGCGCGTCGGCCACCTCGCGGACCTTCCGCAGGTTCGCCATCGAGATCGGCTGCCCGCCGGCCATGTTCACGGTGGCGGCGATCGACAGGTACGGCACGCGCTCGGCTCGCCCGATCACGGCCTCGAGCTTCTCGATGTCCACGTCGCCCTTGAACGGGCACCGGCTCTGCGGATCGTGCGCATCGTCCACGATCACGTCGACGAACGTGCCGCCGGCCAGCTCCTGGTGCAGCCGGGTCGTGGTGAAGTACATGTTCCCGGGGATCGTGTCGCCCTGTCGGATCAGCATCTCCGACACGATGTGCTCGGCGCCTCGGCCTTGGTGCGTCGGGATCACGTGCTCGTAGCCGTAGTACCTGCGGACGGTCTCCTCGAGCTTGTAGAAGCTCCGGCTCCCCGCGTAGGCCTCGTCGCCGACCATGAGCCCGGCCCATTGCCGGTCGCTCATGGCCGACGTCCCGGAGTCCGTGAGCAGATCGATCGTCACCTGGTCCGAGCGGAGCAGGAAGGTGTTCCACCCCGCCGCGTCGAGAGCCGCGCGTCGCTCTTCCCGCGTCGTGACCGGGATGCGCTCTACCGTCTTGATCCTGTAGGGCTCGAACCAGTCGCCGCTGCTCACCGTTCGCTCAGCCCGCTGTGACGATGTTCGCGAGTCGCGGGGCTCGGACGACCACCCGAGCGACCTGCCGATCTCCGATCGTGCGCCGGGCGGCCTCGGATGCCAGAGCCAGCTCCCGGCAGGTGTCCTCGGACGCACCGGCCTCGACCTCGATGCGGTCGCGGACCTTGCCGTCCACCTGGAGGACCAGCACGACCGTCTCCTCGCGCGCGAGCTCGGGATCGAACGTCGGCCAGGTCGAGACGTGCACGCTCTCGGGATGACCCAGGTCCTCGCGCCACAGCTCCTCGGCTGCGAACGGAGCCAGAGGCGCCAGCATCTGGACGATGACCTCGGCCGCGCCGCGCGCGCCGTGGCCGGCGTCGAGCGCGGCCCGCATCTCGTTCGAGAGCACCATCAGCTTGGAGATGGCCGTGTTGAACCGGAACCGCTCCAGGTCCACGGTGACGCCCCGGATCGTGCGGTGGGTCAACCGGTGGAGGGTCTCCGGCTCCTCCGCGTCGCGTGAGGTGGCGTCGCCGACGACGGCGAACACGCGCCCCAGCCAGCTGTTCACTCCCGGCCGTTTGCGAGGATCGCCGGCGATCAGCTCCCAGTCGATGTCGTCCTCGAACGGCCCCGCGAACAGCATCGTCAGGCGCATCGTGTCGGCGCCCCACCGCTCAACGAGCGGCATCGGCTCGACGACGTTGCCCTTCGACTTCGACATCGCTGCGCCGCCGTAGACGACCTGACCCTGGTTCATCAGGCGCGGGAACGGCTCCGTGAACGACACGAGGCCCACATCGTGGAGGACCTTCGTGAAGAACCGTGAATACAGCAGGTGCAGGATCGAGTGCTCGACGCCACCGGTGTACTGCGAGACCGGCATCCACCGGGCGACCGCCTCCGGGTCGAATGCTCGCGTCTCGTCGCGCGGCGAGCAGTAGCGGAAGAAGTACCAGGACGAGTCGACGAACGTGTCCATCGTGTCGGTATCACGTGTCGCCGGCTCGCCGCACGTCGGGCAGGTCGTGTTCACGAAGCTCTCGTGGCGCGCGAGCGGCGACTCCCCGCCGGGGCGGAAGTCGACGTCGTCGGGCAGGAGCACGGGGAGGCGGTCCTCGGGCACCGCCACCTCGCCGTGCTGGGGGCAGTGGACGATCGGGATCGGCGCGCCCCAGTACCGCTGTCGGCTGATCAGCCAGTCGCGCAGTCGGTACGTGACCGCCGGCTTGCCGCGGCCCTGTGCCTCGAGCCACGTCGCGACCTTCGCGATGCTCTCCGGCGAACGCTCGCCATCGAACGGACCGGAGCCAACCATCGCGCCCTCCGCCGCGTACGCCTCCGTCATGTGATCGGGGTCGAGGTCGGCGCCCTCGGGCGCGATCACGACGCGGATCGGCAGCTCCTGCTCACGGGCGAACTCGAAGTCACGCTGGTCGTGCGCCGGCACGCCCATGACGGCGCCGGTTCCGTACTCCATCAGGACGTACGGCGCGAAGTAGCACGGGATCCTCTCGCCGTTCACCGGGTTCACGGCATGTACGCCGAGGCGCACGCCCTCGCGGCTCTCCGCCTGCTCTCGGTTCGTGAGCGGTGTGGCCTGGAGCCGGTCGATCATCCGCTGCGCCTCGGCGAGCGAGCCGCCGGCCTCGGCCAGCCTCGGCACCAGCGGGTGCTCGACCGCGAACACGAAGAACGTGACGCCCCACAGCGTGTCGGGGCGGGTCGTGAACACCGTCACGCGGTCTCCGGTCTCGGCGATCTCGAACTCCACCTCGGCGCCCTCGGAGCGGCCGATCCAGTTGCGCTGCATCGTGACCACGCGCTCCGGCCAGTCGACCAGCTCGTCCATGTCGTCGAGCAGCCGCTGCGCGTAGTCGGTGATCTTGAAGAACCACTGAGTGAGATCCTTGCGCACGACCGGCGTCCCGCACCGCTCGCACGCGCCGTTGATCACCTGCTCGTTCGCGAGGACCGTCGCGTCGTTCGGACACCAATTCACCGGCGCGTTCCTCCGGTACGCGAGACCGCGCTCGAAGAGCTTCAGGAACAGCCACTGCGTCCACCGGTAGTACTCGGGATCGCAAGTGTTGAGCTGGCGCGACCAATCGAACGACATGCCCATCCGCTTGAACGACCGGCGCTGCTGATCGATGTTCGCGTAGGTCCACTCCTTCGGCGCGGTGCCGCGCTTGATCGCCGCGTTCTCGGCCGGCAGCCCGAACCCATCCCACCCGATCGGGTGCAGGACGTTCTGTCCGCGCATCGCCCCGAACCGCGCGACGGCGTCGCCGCCGGAGAATGCCTCGGCGTGTCCCATGTGGAGGTCACCCGAGGGATACGGGAACATGTCGAGCGCGTAGAACCGCGGGCGCTCGTCCGTCGGGTCGTCGGAGGCCCGGTACAGGTCCTCCTCCTCCCAGCGCGCGACCCACTTCGGCTCGATCTCGGCTGCGTTGTACCTGCGCATCGTGACGGTGATGCTACCGGAGATGCCCCGCGTCCCCGGTGACCCACCCAGTGAAGAGGGGGCGTCTGGCCATCGGGCACATGCATGGGCGACGGGATGCCGAGCGACGTAGGGTACTCGCATGTCCGACAGCCAGCCGCCGGTACCCCCACCGCCGTCATCGTCCGTTCCGCCTCCTCCGCCCCCCGCCGGGTCCGCACCGGCACGTGCGGGGCGATCCACCGGCGCGATCGTCGGCGCGGTCGTCCTCGCCTTCGCCTTGGGCGCGCTCGTCACGGCCATCGTGGTCGGCTCGCGGAACGATGGCGGGAAGGAGGGCGAGCAGGCCTCACCCACCGCGTCTGTCTCACCCACCGAGTCGGCCTCACCCACCGCGTCGGTCTCGCCCACCGCCTCGGCGACCGGAACCGCGGTCACCGTGGACGGCCCCGCCCGGACCAGCCTCCTCGCGATCGGCGAGGCGGTCCCGGGCTTCTCCGCTCCCGACCTCGCCGGCGGCACGATCGCCTGGAGCGACTACGTGGGAACCCCCACCGTCCTCGCAGTGTGGGCTCCGTGGTGCCCCCACTGCCAGGCCGAGCTGCCCGTCCTCGCGCAGGTGGTCCAGCAGTTCCCGGACGTGAACCTGGTCAGCGTCGCGACCGCCGTCGGTGAGTACCCGGGACCGTCGCCGGCTGAGTACATGCAGTCGAAGGGCCTGAGCTTCCCCGTCGCGCTGGACGACGCGAACTACACCCTCGCGCAAGCGTTCGGTATCCAAGCCTTCCCAACGATCTTCTTCGTCGGCGCCGACGGGACGGTGCAGCAAGCCTACGAGGGCGAGACGCCGTCGACCGAACTCCAACAGGCGATCCAGAACCTCTTGGCGGCCCCTCAGTCGGGCTGACGCGATCGTCGAGGTCAGATGGCCAGTCCCAGGAGCACTACGCTTGCCGCATGTGGGAGCGAACCCGTACCGCGCTGCCGCTTGTGGCCCTCGCGTGTGTGGTGGGGGCCTTCACCCTTGAACTTGTCGCGTGGGTGCTCATCAAGTCCAGCGATGCCACCTGCGTGACGGCGTGGCGGATCCCCACCCTGATCCTCCTCGCGGCGGGATGCTGTGTCGTTGCGGCGCTAGTCAGCGGTCTCCTCGGCGTTCTCGCAGGCAAAGGGCGAAGGCTCGTGGCAGCGCTCGCCCTCGTTCTCAGCGTGCCGGCAGTGGCCCTGTTGGGCCCCATCGCTCTACTTCTGGCATGTCCATAGGTTGGCCTGGCAGTTGGTGCAGCCGGCGCGTCGGATCGGAGGCGAGTGGCCGATGGTGTGCCGCATCCTGTGGCCCGCGGGTCACGCGCCCCCGCCCCGCTCGCCGCGTACTCGGATATGGGCAGGAGGAGCTCTATCGCAGCCACCCCGCTGACCTTCGGTTCTCTTGTGGGCCCAAGGGGATCCGAACCCCCGGACTCTTGGCTGCCTGGCACAACGAGCACTTCCGGACCTACCTGCGGAAACGACCGAAAGCCCTGGTCGGCGTGGATAACACGGGCCACGTGGGATAGGACCCCTTCGGACCGTTTCGTAAGGCTTCTGCCGCCTCGGCATTGCCGGATCCCGCGCCGGGAAACGGACTTCCGACCCTTGTGTGGGTTCAGCCAACGCGCATAGGGTCGAGCCATCTTCATCGCATCGGAGGGCGCACGCTTCCGCAAAGGGTGGGAGCGCGTCCTCCCCAGAGGGGGGGAGATGCGAAGGACGGCGATGCATCTCACATCGAGGGATCGACTCGCGACGTTCTCCGTCGCCGTGGGCGCGCTCGTCTACGTGCTGTGGCTGACGGGTGTCGGATCGCAGGGGATGACGGCGGTAAGGGTGGTCGCTGGAATCGTGCTCGCGCTCGGGTTCGTGGCCTCAGCGTCGGCCGTCGTGCCCGGCTTCGTCGGACTGCTGCATGGCCCGAGGCTCTACCTCGACGTCACGTCGCTGCTCGGCCTCGGTGCGCTCGTCGCGGGGATCGCAGCGCTCGTGACCGGGCGCGAGATGGCCCTCGGCGTCCTGGTCACGACGACCATCGTGCTGTGGGCCATCTCCACGGTTCGACACACGATCGCCGCCGCAAGCGACCAGCGCGTCGGGGGCACGTCAGCGCCTCCTGGGCTCAGTCACTGAAGGGACGGCCGACCCGCGCCTGCGTGCGGTGCTCGTCGGGATGCTGCGGGAGATGGAGAAACGGACGCCCCGCTCTTCCCGTCGGAGACTCCCTGTCGTTACGCGAGGGCGTGGACGACTAGCACGATGAGGAGAGCCCCGATGAGGAGGACCGCGCACCCCAGGAGGACACGACCCGTGAGCGATGCGAGGACTGGCGGTGACGGCGGCTTCGGTGGCGGTGTCGGCTGCATGATCCGCTCCCTTCTCCCTCCCGCTCAGCATGGTGCCGCATCCGCATCCTGGCATCCGGGGGGCCCCTGTCGAGCGGCGGTTGCGACCCTTGCGCGGGTCTTACGATAGGGACTAGCGATAGGGACTAGGGCCAAGTTGAGGGGTGGCGCGGCATGGGGTTCCTCAGGTGGCTGTGCCTTGGCTGGAGGTTCCCGAGGGAGGAGTAGAGATGTCCGATCATGAGGGAAGCAAGTCAGACAAGTTGGCGCGAGGGGTTGGTGGTGTCATTGGTGGTGTCATTGCCGTTGTTCTAGTTGGACTGCTCTTATGGGGCGGATTCCTTCTTGCGCGTGGGTGGTGGCGGGGGTCGAAGAATGAGGGGAAGACAACGTACACAAATTGCATCGCAGAGGGTGGAAGAGTTGAGGGTGATATCTGCTACCTCCCGCATAGACCAAGTCCCTAGACCGTCACGTCCACGAACGCACTCGGACTGAGAACGCCGAAGCTCCAACGACCTTCCGCGAGGACGCGGACGGTGTTCCGAACGAGGTCCGTCCCCGACCGTGTCGACCGAGATCGTGGGCCTTCATCCATTCCTCAGAACAGGCCGCGCGGCCGCCCTCCGCTCCTCTAGCGGGCGTGGGGACTGAACTGGCCTCTCGGGGGGCACAGGCTAGGAATCCGTCAGGAGACACTTGACATCGCGTGACGACGGGCGGAGCCAGGGTTGGCGGAGGTACTGATCGACGTGGGGGAAGACCCGGCGGCGAGCCTCGGCGTCGACGCGGGCGGCGACCCATAGCTCATGGCGCAACTGCTCGGCCACTCCTCCGCGATGGTCACGCTCCAGGTCTACGCGCATGTGTTCGCGGCTGGGGATGCCGCACTCGCGGCGGCGATGGACAAGCGGATTGGGAAGGCCCGTCGAACGAGCGAAGCGCCTGCCGCCTTTTCGCCGCCTTCTCTACTTCCAGCGGCTCTGCCTGCCGCCGCTGAGTCGGCGTAGATAGCCCCTGACCTGGGCTTTCGTCTGGTGGACCCAAGGGGATTCGAACCCCTGACCTCTTGGCTGCCAGCCAAGCGCTCTACCAGCTGAGCTATGGGCCCGGCGAGCCCAGAGTGTAGCTAGCCCGACGGAGCCGCGTCCGAGCCTTCCCACGAGACCCTCGGCGCGTCGCGCCACAGCCGCTCGAGGTCGTAGTACTCGCGTTCCTCCTCGGCGAACACGTGCACGACGGCGTCGATGTAGTCGAGCAGGACCCACCCGGCCTCGGGCTCGCCCTCCGTGCGGACCGGGCGGACGCCGAGCAGCCTGAGCGCCTTGTCGACCTCCTCGAGGATCGTCTTCACCTGCCGGTCGCTCGAGCCGCTCGCGATCACGAAGTAGTCGGTGATCACGATCAACTCGCGCACATCGAGGATGACTACGCGCGAGGCCTGCTTCGCCGAGGCCGTCCGCGCCGCGGCGACGGCGACCTCCCTGCTATCGATCGCGCCGACCTGTGGCTCAGCCGGCACGGTGTCCTTCGCCCATGCTCACCCGGTCTGGAAGTCCTTCCCTACGACGATGGTGACATCCCCGAGCCCGGAGCGTATCCCGGAGATCGAGACCTCCCCCACGCCCAGCAGATCACGGACGCGCTCGGCCGACGCTTGCTCCTCCTCGGTCCCAGCCACGATGAGCGTCACTTCGTGATCGAAGCTCGACGCGTTGCCGTTCATGATGATGCGGAACCCCGCCGGGATGAGCCGCTCGGCGACCGGCTCGCCCACGCCCGGCACCCCGCTGCCGTTCAGCACTACGACCGGGATCGGCGTCCGGTCCCGTGCACCGAACGCCGTGACCATCATCGCCACGATGGCGTCCTGGCTCGGTTGCTTCAGCCCCCGCGTCACCTGCTCCGTCGGGAGCGGCTGCGCCGAGCCGCCCGCGGCGGCCGTGAGCAGCCCGGGGACCGACGGGTCGTCGAACTCGAGGAGGTCGGTCTCGTGCCACATCGCGCCGGCGGCGAGGAGCCCGTCGACGACCTCGCGCCACTGGAGCGGCCGCCCCCCACCCTGCGTACTCAGGATCTCGGCCACCTCGCCTCCCGACCGTGTCTGTCCGAGCACGTCGATGCCGCCGGCACGGTGCACGACCCTGCCGAGGTGCGCGGCGTTCGTCACGGCGTAGTGCGGGATCCACACGCCGAGCAGGTTCGCGATCGACGTCGCGGCCTCGCGCCCCGGAAGGAGCGCCGCCTCGTTGGTCGTGCCGTCACCCTGCCCCGGGATCGTGATCAGCACGTTCGACGGGATCAGGACGGCCGCCGACGTCGGCGTGCCCGACGAGCCGACGACCGCGAGCAGCGGCCCCGCGTCGGTCCGCACGTCGAGCAGCGTGAGCGTCGACGGAGCGAATGCCGCCGGCGAGGCTTCCACCGGCTCCGATCGCCGGTCGACCAGCGTCACGAACGCGATCCCGGCGGCGAGCAGGAGAACGAGGACGACGGCCGCGACCGGCGCGAGCCGCCGCGTCACCTATAGAGCCCCATCTTCTCGACGTAGCTCTTCACGCCCTCGGGCACCAGATAGCGGATCGGCCGACCCTCCTTCACGCGCTCCCGGATCTCGGTCGAGGAGATCGCGAGCGCGGGGATGTCCATCACGCTCACCTTCGGGTGGCGCGTCGTCGAGTCCTGCTCGAAATGCGCGAGGTCGTAGCCCGGCCGCGTCGCCGCGATGAAGTGCGCGAGCGACAGGACCTCCTCGGGGTCCTTCCAGTGGAAGATCTCGAGCAGGGCGTCGGCGCCGGTGATGAAGTACAGCTCCGCGTCGGCGTACTCCTGCCCGAGCGCGAGCAGGGTCTCAACCGTGTAGGTCGGGCCTCCGCGGTCGATCTCGATGCGCGATACCGAAGATCGCGGGTTGCTCGCCGTGGCGATGACCGTCATGAGGTAGCGGTCCTCCGGCCCCGAGGCGACGCGGCCCTCCTTCATCCACGGTTGGCCGGTCGGCACGAATACGACCTCGTCGAGTGAGAACTGCGAGAGGGCCTCCTCGGCGGTCACGAGGTGCCCGTAGTGGATGGGGTCGAAGGTGCCGCCCATGACCCCGAGGCGTCGTCCCACGCCGCCTATCCTACGGCCGGCTCGCCGAGTGCCCGCGCATCCCTCGGGGCCGAGCGGTCAGGAGCCCGCGGTCAGCCGCTCGACCCATGGGCGGAGGTCGCTGAGGTGCTCCAGGTAGTGCTCGGGGCCCGACTCGCCGAACCACTCGATCGCGTCGGGAGTGACCTCCTCCAGGGCGGCCCACTCCTGCAACGCCCGGGTCCGCGCCGCGGCGAGCTCCGCCCGGACGGTCGCGAGGTCCTGCCGCCGTGACTCCTCGAGGTATCGGTGGTTCAGCCCGTCGGTGTCCCAGTCCTGCTCGATGTAGGTGCCCATCCTGACGCGCTCGAGCTGTCGAGCGGCCTCTGCCGTCCAGCAACACAGGTGCCAGAGCAGATCCTTCACCGACCAGTCGTCGGCCATGCCCGGCTCCTCGAGCTGTTCGGGTGTGAGGCGGTCGACGAGCGCACTCACCTCCGCCCAGAGCTCGTCCTCCTCCTGAACCAGCTTCGCCTTCTCGTCCATGTCAGTCGCCCTCCTCCGGGATGAACTCGAACGCCCGATCCCCGATGACCACCTCGTCGCCTCGGCGAGCGCCCACCGCGGCGAGTCGGCGCTCCACCCCCTCCTTCATCAGGCGTTGCTGTAGCCGAACGACCTCCCGTGGGTCGTCGAAGTCGGTCTCGGCCACCCAGCGCTCCACGCCACGCCCGACCACGCGGAACCGCTCGCCCTCGCGTCGCACGACGAACCGCGGCCGCCCTGGCCGCAGCACCACGTACGCGCGGCGGTCCTCGCCCTCCGCGGCCTTGGCCGCCTCGGCCGCGAGCACCGCGAGCCGCTCTGCGAGCTTCTCGACCCCCTCGCCGGTCACGCCGGAGACGATGAGGGCTCCCGACGCCAGCCGCTCCGACACCTCCGCCGGGTCGGCGACGAGGTCGGCTTTCGTGCCGACGACGACGAACGGCCGAACAGCGAGACCAGGATCGTACGCCTCGAGCTCACTCCGGACCGTCGCCAGGTCACCCGAGGGGTCCACCGCCGACAGGTCGACGACCATCACTAGCGCACGACAGCGGCTGATGTGCCGCAGGAACCGGTCGCCGAGTCCCCTGCCCTCGTGGGCGCCCCCGACGAGCCCGGGGATGTCGGCGACCACGAACCGGTGCTCCCCCTCGGCCACACCGAGGTTCGGCGTGAGCGTCGTGAACGGGTAGGCCGCGATCTTCGGCCGAGCCGCCGTGAGCCTCGACAGCAGAGTCGACTTGCCGGCGTTCGGCACCCCGACGAGGCCGATGTCGGCAACGATACGGAGTTCGATGGAGAGGCGGTTCTCCTCCCCCGGCTCCCCGGCCTCCGCGGTGCGAGGAACGCGGTTGCGTGGCGAAGCGAGGACCGCGTTCCCCCGCCCGCCGCGGCCACCGCGCGCGGCGATCGCGCGGGCGCCCTCCCCGACCAGGTCGACGAGCAGCCCCCGCTCGTCCTCCACGACGGTGCCGTCGGGTACCGGGATCACGAGGTCCTCCCCTTCGGCCCCGCTCCTACGGCTGGAGCCGCCCGGCCGCCCGCTGCCGGCCCGCTGGTGCGGATGGTCGGCGAGCCACGACAGGTCGCGAACGCCCCCGGAGACCTCGAAGATCACGTCGCCGCCGCGCCCGCCGTCGCCGCCATCGGGCCCTCCCTTCGGCTTGAACGGCTCGCTGTGCAGCGAGGCCGAGCCGTCTCCCCCGCGCCCGGCGCGCACGAACACGGTCGCCTCGTCAACGAACGCCATGCCCAGATTATGGGTGGTCGAGATCGCGTTCGGCGACGAAGATTGGCTGTATGCCGGAGCCGAGGACCGTCTGGGCCGTCGAGATGCACCTGGGCCCGCTGGAGCGCGAGGGGACGCTCTCGCTCGAGCCGGACGCTCTGCGGTTCAGCCCCACCTCGAGCGGCCGGGCGATCCGCATCCCGCTCGCCGAGGTGGCCAAGGTCCGGCGGCTCCGAGGCTCGCCGGTACTTCTCATCGTGCACCGGACCGGTGGGCAGACGTTCCGCACCGCCTTCTACTTCGTTCAGCCGCCGCCGCTCGCGCCGGCCCTCGGCAAGGAGGAACACGCTCCCGAACGGCTCTCGCTCATCCCGCGCAACACCCGCCGCCGGGCACGCCGACAGAACGTCGGGTACCTGAGCCTCTCGAACCGGACCAAGAAGGAGGACGTGCGGGAGTGGGAGCAGGCGCTCCGCGAGGCGCTTGGGACGGGGCGGGAGCCGACCTAGCGCGGATCGATCGAGGCGAACCGGCGCCCGCGCGAGGAGTGGAACTTCACGAGGCCAGAGGCCTTGGCGAAGAGCGTGTCGTCGCTGCCCTTGCCGACGCCGGTCCCCGGGTGGATGCGCGTTCCCCGCTGGCGCACGATGATCGACCCGGCGGTCACCTCCTGACCGCCGAAGGCCTTCACCCCGAGTCGCTTGGACTCAGAGTCGCGTCCGTTCTTCGAGGAACCGCCGCCCTTCTTGTGTGCCATCGCGCCATCGAGGGTATCAGACGTCTGCGCTGACCGGCCTACTCGTCGGCCCCGGCCTCGGGAGCCTCGGTCTCCGCGACGTCGCGTGCTCCGTCGGAGTCCGGCTTCGCCGCGGCCTTCTTCGCCGCGGCCTTCCTCGGCGCGGCACCGGGCAGGGTCACGTCGGAGATCTCGAGCAAAGTCATGAGCTGCCGGTGGCCGGCGCGCCGAGCGTAGCCGGTCTTGTTCTTGTACTTGAAGATGCGGACCTTGTCGCCCTTCTGCTCCCCGAGGGGTCGCGCCGTCACGACGGCCTTCTCGGCCTCCTTGCCGTAGTGCGCGTTGCCGTCGTCGTCGACGATCAGCAACGGGTGGAAGGTCACGGCCTCATCAGCGCCGTGCATGTACTCCACCTCGATGATGTCGCCGGGCTTCACCTTCTGCTGCTTCCCGCCCGCTTTGATGACCGCGTACATGGTCCGCTCCTCCTCAGCTCACGTCGTAGGTCAGGAGCACGCCCCGGCCTTCGCAGGTGGGGCACGTCTCGGAGAACGACTCCAAGAGTCCACCAGACACGCGCTTGCGCGTCACCTCCAGCAACCCCAAAGGGCCGATGTCGAAGACCTGGGACCGCGTCTTGTCCCGGGCGAGCTCCTCCTTCAGCGCGTCGATGACCCGTTGCTTGTTCTGCTCGAGCAGCATGTCGATGAAGTCGATGATGATCATCCCACCGATATCACGCAGCCGAAGCTGGTGAGCGACTTCGCGGGCGGCCTCGACGTTCGTGTTCACGACCGTCTCCTCGAGGTTGGTCTTGCCGACCGACTTGCCCGTGTTCACGTCGATCACGGTGAGCGCCTCGGTGCGGTCGATCACGAGGTAGCCGCCCGAGGGTAACCAGACCTTGCGATCGAGCCCCTTGTGGATCTGCTCGACGATGTGGAACTCCTCGAAGACCGGCAGCTTGCCCTGGTGCAGGCGAACCTTCAGCAGGAGCTCGGGCGCGACGACCGCCAGGTACTGCGTCACAGCCTGGTAGACACGCGTCGAGTCGGTGACTAGCTCGCGGAACTCCTCGTCGTTGAACAGGTCGCGGACCGCGCGAACCGTGAGCTCGGGCTCCTCGTAGAGGACCGCCGGGGCCTTCGACTTCTTCGCCTTCTTCTCGATCGCCGCCCACTCCTCGAGCAGGCGCCGGGCATCAGCGGCAAGGGCCTCCTCGTCGGCGCCCTCCGCGGCCGTGCGGACGATGACGCCGTGCCCCTCCGGGCGGACCTTGCGCATGATCACCTTCAGGCGGCGGCGCTCCTCGTCGGGGAGACGGCGGCTGATACCGGTCACGTCGGAGTCCGGGACGAGCACGAGGTAGCGCCCCGGCATGCTGATCTGCGCCGTGAGGCGGGGGCCCTTGCCGCCGATCGGATCCTTCGTGACCTGGACAACGACGGACTGTCCGCCCTTCAGGACCTGCTCTATCCGCGGCGGCGCGCCGCTCTCGAGGTCGTCGGGCGAGTAGTTCACCTCGCCCGCATACAGCACGGCGTTCCGGCCGCGCCCGACGTCGACGAAGGCGGCCTCCATGCCGGGCAGCACGTTCTGGATCCGGCCCAGGTATACGTTGCCGACCATCGACCTGGCGCCGACGTGCGTGACGTAGTGCTGGACGAGATCGCGGCCCTCGAGCACGGCGATCTGGTCGCGCTCGCCGTGCTCGGTGATGACCATGAGCTTGTCGGTGACACGGGGCACGACCGGGAGGGGCTCGCGCCGGCGCCGGCCGCCGGTCTGGCGCCCGCGGCGCAGGCGGGTCGGCGCCGCGGAGGGCGTCGCAACCGCGGTCTCGCCTTCGGGGGTCTCGACGGCCTTCCTGCGGGTCCGGCGTGCCGGAGCCCTGGCGGGTGCCTCCGCTGCCGGCTCTGCGGGGACCTCCCCGGGCACGGCCTCGGCCTTGGGCTTCGCCCGGCTCCGAGGCCGAGAGGTGGTCGTCCGCGTCGTTCGCGCCTTGGGCGGGGCGGGCTTCTTCGGCGCCCCCTTACCGGCCGCCCTTGGTTCCCCGTCCTCGGTTCCGGGTTCACCGGTCGCAGTCTTCGCCGTCCCGGAACTGCGGGGCCGGCGTCTGCGGGCGCCGCTCGCGGCGGGAGCACCCTCCGCACGTTCGCTCGCCCCCTCGGCCGGAGCACTCGTCACGGCGCAGGGCTCCGCGATGGCCTCGGCGGGGGCGCCTTCCTCGGCGCCGCCCTCTCCGGCGCCTCCGGAGCCCGCGGCCGACGGGCGGCCTTTGCCGCCCCGGCCTCGCCCTCCCCGGCGCCGACGGCGCTTCGGCGCGGCAGGCTTCACCTCACCCTCGACCGCGGACGGGGCTGCCACCGCGTCCGGGCCGCCGGATCCGCCGGCCGCCTCTGCCTCCGCCACGCCGACGTTCCCGTCGGCCGGAACGCCGGCCGCGCCGGCGGCTGATGCCGACGTGCGGCCCTTGCCGCCCCGGCCTCTCCCTCCCCGGCGCCTGCGCCGCGGTCGAGGGGCAACGGCGGCGTCATCCTTGGATGTCGTCCCAGCAACCTCGGCCGGTGAGGCCGGAAGCTCCGCAGGGACGGTGGCCGGCTCGGTCCTCTCGGTCATGTGCTCTCCCTTCCCGTGGAGAGGAGGCACGGCGAGAGCGCCGGGAAGGACGGCACGGGTGAGCGCACGGTCTCGGTCGCAGGTGACCCCTTGAGGTCGCCGGCGTCGGTTCCTGCCTGCACAGGGGCGCAGCCGGCCGACTGACACGCGTCCGACGCTCCCCCGCGCGCAATGCTGCGCACGGAAACGTCCTGTCCCGGCGCGGCTCTCTCGGCCGCGGCGCTCCGGACTTGGTGCCGGGCGCCGGCGGGGCCGGGGCCACGCCTCCTCATCTCGCCCAGCCTTCGGGACCCATCGTCCCGGGCCGGACGAGCAAACCTGAAGCAGAGCATAGCAACCTCGGCCGGAGGGCCCCGGGAAGGCACGGCATCCCTTCCGCGACCCATCCCCCAGCCGGGCTAGGCGGATGCGGCTAGCGCAGTGTCGGCTTCGCGCCGAACGGAAACGGACACCTGTGGGATACACACCGACCACCCCGCTCGCGAGACTTGCGAGGCCATGGAACGGGTCGCCCTCGGGTGTTCGACGTCCGCGCACCAGCTGCGCCGGGTCCGCCACCGGATCCGCGTGCTGGTGGCCGACGACAACGCGGGGTTCCGGGAATCCGTGCTCACGCTCCTCGATACCGAGGACCTCCAGGTCGTCGGCGAGGCCGGGTCCGGAGCGGAGGTACTCGAGCTGATCGCCGTCCTCGAGCCCGACGTCGTGCTGATGGACGTCCGCATGCCGGTGATGGACGGCATCGAGGCGACGCGGCGCTTGAAGGCGCACCACCCGCAGGTCGGCGTCGTCGCACTGTCCGGTCACGAGGACCAGGACATGGTTCGCGAGATGCTGGTGGCCGGCGCGTCCGGCTACGTGCTGAAGGACTCCGACGGCGACGACATCCTGAACGCGATCACGCAGGCCGCGCTCGGCGGCGGAGTGCTCTCGCCCGAGGTCACTCCCCACGTCATCGAGGAGCTCACCGACGCGCTCGAGCGCGAGCGCCGGCGCACGAAGGAGCTCGAGGAGGCACAGGAGGCCCTCGTCGAGCGCTCGACGCGCCGTCACGAGATGGTGGCCCGCCTGTCGCACGAGCTCCGTACGCCCGTCACGGTGATCCTCGGCATGGCGCAGACGCTCGCGCAGGGGACCGCACAGCCCGACCAGCGCCAGGAGCTGCTCGGCCGCATGGTCGACCGCGCGAAGGCTCTCGGTCGACTGGTGGAACGCTTCGAGCTCACGGTCGATGTCGGGCTCACCGAGCTCGTCGACGTCGTGGCCATGGCGCGTGAGGTCACCGCGCAGCGCGGACGGGTCACGATCATCGCAGCTCACACCCCCCCCGCCGTCAGCGTGAACCCGGTCGCGGCCGCCCGCATCCTTGATGAGCTCGTCGACAACGCCGTTCGCTTCTCACCCGACGGCTCGCCCGTCGACATCGACGTGTCAGTCGGCCCTGCCTGTGTCGACGTGCGCATCACCGACCGCGGCCCGGGCATCGACCCGTCCGACCGGGATCGCATCTTCGGTGCGTTCGAGCAGCTCGAGGAGCTCAACCGTCGCGTGCACCCGGGGGCGGGGCTCGGGCTGTCGCTCGCCCGGACCGCCGCCCGTGCGATGGGCGGCGACGTCGAGCTCGAGCGCTCGGGCCCGGAGGGCTCGACGTTCCTGTGGCGGATCGCTCTCGACGTCTGAGCGGGAGGCTCGCCTACGTGAAGCGTCGCATGTGCACGTTCAGCAGCATGCCGATCGCGATGGAGTTCGTGAGCAGCGAGCTCCCACCGTAGGACACGAACGGCAGCGGGATCCCGGTGATCGGCATGATCCCGGTAGTCATCCCGACGCTCACGAAGACCTGGATCGCGAACAGCGTCGCGATGCCGGCCGCGACGTAGGTCCCGAACGCGTCCTTCGATAACAGCGCGATCCGGAACGCGCGCCAGATCAGCACGCCGAACAGCAGCAGCACTCCCATGGCCCCGACGAATCCGAACTCCTCCCCAACGACGGTGAAGATGAAGTCGGTGTGCTGCTCGGGTACGAAGTCCAGGTTCGTCTGCGTGCCCTTGAGATAGCCGCGGCCCGTCAGACCGCCGGAGCCGATCGCGATCTCCGCCTGGTGCCGGTTCCAGTCGGTGCGCTGGGGGTCGTTCTGCGGGTCGAAGAACCCCGTGAGACGCGCGATCTGATAGTCCTTGACGAGGCCGAGCTGGAACGCCCCCAGGATGAGCACGACCGCCATGAGCGCGAGGACCCCGAGCTGCCGGCCGCGCGCGCCCGCGACGACCAGCACGCCGACGAGCATCGACGCGATCACGATCGACGTCCCGAGGTCCGGTTGGAGGAACACGAGGAGCGCCGGCAGCGCCGCGATCCCGGTCGCGCGGTAGACGTCGGACAGCGACAGCTCGCGGGAGCGCAGCTCCGAGAGCAGGGCCGCGAGCATGACGATCACCGCGAGCTTCGCGAGCTCGGAGGGCGCGAACTGGAAGCCGAACAGCCCGAACCAACGCTGCGACCCGCGCACCGAAGAGCCGAGTGGCGTGCGCACAAGGACGAGGAGCGCGAGGCTGACGAAGTAGATGATCCCCGCGTAGACCTTGAGGAACCGGTAGTCGAACGCAGCCATCAGCGGCACGACGACGGCGCCGATCACGAGGAAGGCCACCTGTTTCTTGACGTACACGCCGGGATCCATGCCGAGCGCGTTGAGCGATGTTCGCGTCGATGAGTACACCATCAGCAGCCCGACGACGGCGAGGGCGGCCACCGCCGCTAGCAGGACCGGGTCCAGGTGCCGGATCGGCCTGCGCTCCGCCGTGTAGGCCCTACCCGCGACGAGGTCCATCAGTCCGTCCCCGAGTCCCCGAGGAAGCCCGACTGCGGCAGCCCGTAGAGGCCCTCGACGATCCGCCGAACGATCGGCGCCGCGGTCGTCGAGCCGTGGCCGCCCTGCTCGACCAGCGCCACGACCACATACTCCTTGCCCTGCGCGTTCGTCATGGCCGCGAACCATGAGTAGTCCTGCTTGTTGTTCACCTGCGCCGTCCCCGTCTTGCCGGCGATCCACACCTGCGAGAAGGGGAACCCGACGAACGCGGCCGCCGCCGTGCCGGCCTGCGGCACCTGCGTCAGCGCGTTGCGCACGTACGCAATCTCCTGTTGGCTGAAGGGCAACCTGTGCGTGCACCTAAGACGGTCCCGGCGCACGAGCACGCCGGTGGGCGTTCGCACCTCATCGAGCACATGCGGCACGCAGACGCGGCCGTCGTTCATGATCGCCGAGTACGCCTGCGCGATCTGCAGCGGCGTGACGAGCGTCTCGCCCTGACCGATCGACATGTTCACGAAGTCGCCGGGGTACCAACCGCCTTCGGGGAACGCCTGCGGGTTCGCCCTGTGCACCTCACGCTTCCACTCGGCGGTCGGGACGCGGCCGGCTTGCTCGCTCGGCAGATCGACGTTCGTGAGCTCACCGAACCCCGAGGCCATCAGATCCTTCTGCAGCGGCTCCCTGGCAGGCTCGCTGGGCGGGTAGTAGATGGCCCAATAGTCGTACCCGATCGGGTAGAAGACCGTGTCGCACGACATCCAAAGCGCTCTCGCGAGCGTCATGTATCCGAGATCCGCCGTGGTCCAGTTGTGGAACGGGTACCGGCGGGCGTTCGGGTCGTCCTCGTTGTACGGCGTCGTCCAGGTCGGCGGGCACGCGTAGTTCTGCGTCTCGTTCACGAGCCCCTGCTCGAGAGCCGAGAGCGCGATGAACGGTTTGTACGCGGAGCCAGGTGGGTACTGCCCGTAAATCGCACGGTCCATCAGCGGGTAGTTCTGCGTGTGCCCGAACCTCCGCTTGTACTCCCGGTTCGTGAGCGGCTTGACGAAGATCGAGGGATTGAAGGTCGGGGCCGACGCGAGCGCCAGGATCGCGCCGGTCTGCGGGTCCATCACGACGACAGCTCCGGCGTTGGCCTTCAGGTACGCGTTGGTCGCCGCGTCGGCGATGCCGCGCGCGGCCTTCATGCCCAGCGCCAAGCTCTCCTCCGCCAACTGCTGCGTCGGAACGTCGATCGTCAGGTAGATGTCGTTGCCGGCAGCTGGGGCTCGCTGCCCGATCTCCCCGAGGTTCTGACCCTCGGAGTTCACGCGGTACTGGACGTACCCCTCGGTCCCCACCAGGTCGTGCTCGTACACGGCCTCGACGCCGGCCACGCCGACGAGGTCCCCGGCCTCGTAGCCGGCGAACGTCGGATCCTCGAGCTTCTCGGGCGATATCTGGCCGAGGTATCCGAGCACATGTGCCGCGAGCGAGCCGTCGGGGTACGTGCGCACCGGGACCTTCGCGATCTCGACGCCCGGGAAGTCCGCGGCGTACTCGCTCACGTAGTAGACGACGCGCAGCGGAACGTCGACGGCTACGGGCACCGGCCAGTACACCGGATACCGCGGGTCCTCGATGCGGTTCGCCAACTCCTGCGGCGAAACGCCGAGCAGCTTCGACAGCTGGAAGATGATCTCCTCCTCGTGGCCGGCAGCCGCCTGACGGTTCACGGTAAGCACGAGGCTCTCGCGGTTGTCGACGAGGACGTTGCCGCTGGCGTCGTAGATGCGTCCTCGCTTTGCCAGCACGTCGACGGTTCGCGTCTGGTTGTTGTTCGCCTCCTTCCGGTACTGCTCGGAGGCCAGGACCTGGAGGAACCACAGGCGCGTCGTGAGCGCGGTGAACATGAACACGACGAGCCCGGCGAGCACACGCAGCCGGAAGCCGGCCCTTCCCTCCGTCACCGCCGCGTCACCACCGGATGACCCTCCGAGACCGCGAGCTCTCCGCAACACGCCGCAACACCGGGTGAAGGAGCGGGGTGAGGATCGCGTTGTACAACGCCGACAACGCCGCGGCCTTGAACACGTACAGCACGCTCGTCGCCTCCTGCCCTAGGAGGAACGCAACGAACCGGTTGAACAACACACCCACGAATGTCCCACCGCCGACGAGGAACGTCGGCAGGAGTGGCGAGGGGCTGACGATGTACTGACGCAGGGAGCCGACCGCGTACCCCACGAGCGTGAGCGTCAGCGCTGTGATCCCCTTCGGCGCATCCAACAGGAAGTCCTGCGCCATCCCACCGGCGAACCCGGCGACCGCCCCCGACGACGGTCCCTCGAGCATCGCGAAGACGATCGTGACGAGGTACATCAGCTCCGGCCGTACACCGAGGAGCTTCACGTCCGCGAAGACGGTCGTCTGGAGCAGGAGAGCTGTGACGATGACGACGGTGAGGGAGAGGGCGCGGCGCACGGCCTACGAGGCTACCCGCCCTCACTCGGAAGTACCACCAACACCGTGTCGAGCGACGAGAAGTCGACGGCCGGTCGAACCGTCACGAACTTCTCGAGGGCGGTGCTGTCCTGGACGACGCGGGATACCACGCCGATCAGCACGTTCGGCGGATAGAGACTCTCGGCGAAGTCGGGGATCTTGTAGCCCGCCGTGAACACCTGCTCCCCCGCCTGCACCTCCGTCGTCGTCTCGACGAGCCCCATCCTCATGTCCTGCGCCCCCTCGCCGCTCACGAGGCCGGTCGTCCTCGAGGACTCCAATCGCCCGGCGACCGAGGAGTCGGGATCGACGATCAGCCGCACGATCGCCGAGTTGAGGGTCACACGCACCACGTGGCCGACGAGTCCGGCCGGCGCGATGACCGGGTCGTCGACCACGATCCCGGCCCCCGACCCCTCGCCGATCTCGATCGTCCATTCGAAGTTCGACACGCCGTTCGCGATGACGTCCGCCGCGATCGTCCGCACGTCCCCCCCGAGGCTCTGCTGGAGCCCGAGGAGCTCCTCGAGCTGGTGCAGACGATCGAGCTCGGCGGCCGTGGTCCCCGCCTGCTGTTCGAGCTCGGCGATCCGGTCCTTCAGCAGCTCGTCCTCACGGCGGATCGCCGGCAGGTGCACGAGCGTTGAGAAGAAGTTGCCGACCGGGTGCGTGACCTTCGAGACCGCCTCCTGTAGGGGGCTGATGATCGTGAGCGCGGCATCGCCGACTACCGCGAGGGGTCCCCGGTCGCCCTCGCGGTAGTCGATCGTGATCACCGCGAGCGAGACCGACACGAGGACCACGACGAGCAGCCGGGCGCTCCGGGCTCTCGTACGGAGCGCCATCCCGCTACCTGCGGGACGGGCTCACCAGGACCCGCTGAAGGACCTCGAACTCCTCGAGGCACTTGCCGGACCCGATGGCCACGGAGGACAGCGGGTTCTCGGCGATGTGGACCGGCATCCCGGTCTCGTGCCGAAGGCGTTTGTCGAGGCCGCGCAGCAGCGCGCCGCCGCCGGTGAGCACGATGCCCCTGTGCATGATGTCGCCGGCGAGCTCGGGGGGCGTGCGGTCGAGGGTCGCCTTGATCGAGTCGATGATCGCGGTGACCGGCTCCTCGATCGCCTGGCGGATCTCACCGTCGGTGATCTGGATCGTCTTGGGCAGGCCCGAGACGAGGTCACGACCGGGTATCTCCGCGATCAGCTCCTCCTGCATCGGGTACACGGATGCGATCGCGAGCTTGATCGCCTCCGAGGTGCGCTCGCCGAGCAGGAGTGAGTACTCCTTCTTCACGTGGTTGATGATTGCCTCGTCGAGTTCGTCGCCTCCGATACGGAGCGAGCTCGACGTGACGATGCCGCCGAGCGAGATCACGGCAACCTCGGTGGTACCTCCACCGATGTCGACGATCATGTTACCGGCGGGTTCGTGGATCGGCATGCCGGCGCCGATGGCAGCAGCCATCGGCTCCTCGATGATGTAGGCGCGGCGCGCGCCCGCGGCGATCGTCGCCTCTTCGACGGCGCGCTGCTCGACGCCGGTGATGCCGCTCGGCACGCACACCACCACACGCGGCTTCGCGAGCAACCGGCGCTTGTGCACCCTCTGGATGAAGTAGCGGAGCATCTTCTCGGTGACGTCGAAGTCGGCGATGACGCCGTCCTTCAGCGGCCGGATCGCCTGGATGTGCGACGGAGTACGGCCGATCATGCGCTTGGCCTCGTTGCCCACGGCGAGGACCGCGCCGGTCAGGACGTTGATCGCGACTACCGACGGCTCGTTCAGGACGATGCCGCGATGCCGCACGTAGACGAGCGTGTTCGCGGTCCCCAGGTCGACAGCCATATCCTGACCCAGGAACCCGAAAATCCCCTCGGCGCCCGCGCTGCGACCACCCGGGGATGCGGGAAGTCCTCTGCGAACCCTCTCGGCCATGGATTCGCAACCAGTTCTACAGGACCTGGGCCGGGCTGGCAACCCGCGAGACCTGCGGCGGTAGTGGGTCAGAACGCTCAACCACCGACCTGCGGAGACGTGCCGATCCGGCGGTTTCGTGCGACAACGGCGGAAGGAGTAGGGTCGCACCTGCCGTGAAGACCGCTCGCGCAGGAGAAAGGGCGCGGTGGCCGTAGCAGTCCTTTTCCCGGGGCAGGGATCGCAGTACGTCGGGATGGCCGACCCGTGGATGACCCACGAGGCCGGCCGCGCCACCCTCGAGGAGGCCTCCGAGGCGATGGGACGCGAGGTCGCCGCCGCCTGTCAGGACGAAGAGGCACTCGCCACGACCGAGTTCGTCCAGCCGGGGCTCCTCGCATGCGACGTCGCGGCGTTCCGCGTCCTCGAGGCCGAAGGGGTGAGCGCCGGTGCCGCTGCCGGCCACTCGCTGGGCGAGTTCGCGGCTCTCGTGGCTGCGGGTGTCCTCGACCTCTCGTCGGCGCTCAGCGCCGTCGTGACGCGCGGGCGCGCGATGCAGATGGCCTCCGGACAGCGCCGCGGAACGATGACCGCGTTGATCGGCATCGGTGCCGACGAGGCCGCCGACATCTGCGAGACCGCGCGACGCGGCGACGCGCTCGTGGTCGCGAACGAGAACGCGTCGAACCAGGTGGTGCTCTCCGGCAGCATGGAGGCGATCGAACGCGCCGAGGAGCAAGCGACGAACCGCGGCGCGAAGGCGATCCGGCTGAAGGTCGCCGGCGCGTTCCACTCCCCGCTCATGCAGCCGGCCGTCGAGCCGATACGCGAGGCCCTCGCACGGCTCGAGTTCCGCGAGCCCCGGTTCCCGATCGTCGCGAACGTTACCGGGCGGTTCGTCGGCGAGCCGGCGGAACTCCGGGACGCGCTCTCGCGTCACATCGTCTCGCCCGTCCGCTGGGAGCGGTCGATGCGAACGCTCGTCGGGGACGGCTTCAACACTTTCGCCGAGGCCGGGCCCGGCCAGGTCCTGACCAAGCTCCTGAAACGCGGCTTCCCGTCGGTGCGCGCCGTCCCGATCGGCTCCCCTGAGGACGCCGCGGCCTTCGCGGGCACCTTGGAGGGGCAGGGAACTTCGTGACGCTGGAGCGGAGGCGGTCCCTCGTCCGAGCCGAGCAGGCCGGGCGTTCGGAGGTTATCCTCGCCCCCATGCCTGGGAGAACCCCGTGACGGGCCGCCACGCCGTCGTCGCCGGCGTTGGGTCGGCACTCCCCGAGCGCGTCGTCGCCAACGCCTACTTCGAGTCCATCGTCGACACGAGCGACGAGTGGATCCGCCAGCGCACCGGCATCGGCGAGCGACGGTTCGCAGCCGTCGGTCAGACGACCTCCGACCTCGCGACGGAGGCGACCCGGCGCGCCTTGAAGGCCGCCGACGTGGCGCCCGACCGTGTCGATCTGCTGATGTGCGCGACGATCACCCCCGATACTCCGATCCCTGCGACCGCCGTTTGGACGCAGCGCAAGCTCGGCATCTCCTGCCCCGCGTTCGACCTGAACGCCGCCTGCGCCGGCTTCTCCTTCGGCCTGTCCATCGGACAGGCCTTCATCGAGTCCGGCGCCGCCGAGACCGTCGTCCTCACCGGCGCCGAGGTACTCTCGCGCGTGCTCGACATGACCGACCGAGGCACCTGCGTGTTGTTCGGGGACGGCGCCGGCGCGGTCGTGCTGCGCCCGTCCGGAGCGCCGGGGATCATCGGCTCGGTCCTCGGCACCGACGGTGGCGCGGCCGAGCTGCTCATGATCCCCGCCGGCGGTTCCGCGAGGCCGGCCTCGATCGAGACCGTCGAGGCCGGTGACCACGTTATCCGGATGCCGTCGGGTCGCGAGGTGTTCAAACGCGCGGTCGTCGAGATGGTGAGGGCCTGTCGCGAGCTCCTCGAGAAGTCCGGCCACACGCCGGAGGACGTGGATCTGCTGATCCCCCACCAGGCAAACGCGCGCATCATGATCGCCGTGGCCGAACACCTGGGCATCGACCTGGACCGGGCGGTCGTGGACGTGGAGTGCATCGGGAACACCTCGGCGGCCTCGATCCCGATCGCGCTCGATCGCGCATGGCGCGCCGGTCGGATCCGACAGGGCGCGCTCGTGCTCCTGACATCGTTCGGCGCAGGACTGGCGTGGGGCGCGAACCTGCTCCGGTGGACGGCACCGGATCCGGTGCCATGAAGGTCGCGGTCGTGACCGGTGGTTGGCGCGGGATCGGCCGCGCGTGCGCGGTGGCTCTCGCGGCGGACGGCTGGGGGGTAGTGATCGCATACCGCCCCAGCGACGGCAGCGCCGACGAAGCGCTCGCCGCGGTGACAGCCGCGGGCGGGACCGGAAGGGCGGTGCCCATCGACGTGCTCGACGAGGTCTCTGTCTCCCAGGCGTTCGAGGAGGTCGCCGCCGAGCTCGGCACCGTCACCGGCCTGGTGAACAACGCAGGCTTCTCCAGGGACGGGCTCCTCGTGAGGTATCCGCTCGAGACCTACGACCTCACGATGGACACTAACGCCCGCGGTGCCTTCCTGTGTTCGCAGGCCGCACTCCGTGGGATGCTGCGCGCCAAGTGGGGGCGCATCGTGAACGTGTCGTCCGCAGTCGCGTTGCGCGGCAACGCCGGCCAGACGGCCTACGCGGCCTCGAAGTCCGCGCTCGTCGGCATCACGAGATCGCTAGCGCGCGAGGTCGGCGCGAAGGGCATCACCGTGAACGCGGTCTGCCCCGGCCTCGTCGAGACGGAGATGACTGCGTACCTGGACGACGCGGCCCGCGGCTTCTACGTGGACCAGACCCCGATCGGCCGCACGGCACATCCGGAGGAGATCGCAGCGCTCGTGCGGTTCTTGATGTCGAACGAGGCCTCGTACGTGAACGGCGCGGTCATCCCCGTGGACGGCGGACTCACGGCCTGACCCGTGGGCCTGGTCGCGGGTCGCCTCAACCGCTAGGGTTTCGCGACGAACCGTGCAAGAGAGCAGGGAACGACGGAGCAAGGAGGAAGGATGGACAAGGCGGAGATCGAGGTGCGGGTCCGCAAGGTCCTGGCCGAACAGCTCGCGGTGGACGAGGCCCAAGTCGTCCCGGACGCGCGCTTCGCCGAGGACCTGAACGCAGACTCCCTCGACCTGGTCGAGGCCGTGCTCGCCCTCGAGGAGGAGTGGAACATCGAGATCCCCGAGGAGGAGATGGAGGGCGTGAAGACCGTCGGTCAGGCGGTCGCGCTGGTCGCGCGGAAGCTCGGCGTTTCCTAGGGAGGCCCGGTTGCGCAGGAAGGTCGTCGTCACCGGCATCGGACCGGTAACGCCCGTCGGCACCGGCGTAGACGACTTCTGGAAGGGACTGGCCTCCGGACGCAATGGCATCCGGAGGATCACCCGGTTCGACACGTCGGACCTGCCAGTGACGCTCGCCGGTGAGATCCCCGACTTCGACGTCTCGGAGTGGCTCGACGCCAAGGAGGCGCGTCGCACCGACCGCTTCGTCCACTACGCGATCGCCTCGGCGAAGATCGCTTGGGATGACGCCGGCAACCCCGACGTTCCGTCCGAGCGCGGCGGGGCCGTGTACGCCACGGGCATCGGCGGGATCGGTTGGCTGCTGGACCAGCACTCGGTGCTGCTCGAGAAGGGCGCGGGGCGCGTGAGCCCGTTCATGGTCCCGGCGCTGATGGCGAACGCGGCCGCGGGCCACATCGCGATGGCCTTCGGGCTCACCGGCCCGAACCTCTGCACGATCTCGGCCTGCGCCTCGAGCAACCACGCCATCGGCGAGGGGATGCGGCTGATCCGCGACGGCTACCTCGACCTGTGCGTGGTCGGCGGGGCGGAAGCCGCCACCCTCCCACTCACGATCGCGGCCTTCGCCCAGATGACGGCACTCACGAGGAACCCCGACCCCGAGACCGCCAACCGGCCATTCGACGCCGAACGCGACGGGTTCGTGCTCTCCGAGGGCGCGTGCGCGCTCATCCTCGAGTCGGACGACCGGGCGACGGCGCGCGGGGCGCGGATCTACGCGGAGGTCGCGGGCTACGGCGCCTCCGCCGACGCGTTCCACATCACGGCCCCTGATCCGAAGGGTGCGGGGGCCGCGCTCGCCATGCGACGGGCGTTGGCGGATGCCAGTGAGGAGCCCGAGGCCGTCGACTACGTGAACGCGCACGGGACCTCGACGCCGCTGAACGACGCGGCCGAGACGACGGCGATCAAGCTGGCACTCGGCGAGGAGATCGCGTACGAGGTCACGATCTCGTCCACGAAGTCGATGACCGGACACATGATGGGCGCCGCCGGCGCGGTCGAGGGGGCCGCGTGCGCGCTGGCGATCCAGCATGGTGTGATCCCCCCGACGATCCACTATGCGACGCCCGACCCCGACTGCGACCTCGACTACACGCCGAACGAGGCGCGCGGGACGGACGTCCGCCTCGCGCTCTCGAACTCCTTCGGGTTCGGCGGCCAGAACGCGGCCGTGGCCTTCAGGCGCGCGTAGCTCGACACCGCCCGTCCGGCGCGGATCACTCCTCGAACGAGCGGAACCAACTCCCGCCGTCGTAGACGAGTCGTGTCGCCCGGCCGTCGGCGAGGTCCTCGAACCGCATGCGGTCCGGGTGCCAGGGCTCTTCGCCGACCCGGAACGACCCGCCTGGAAGCGGTAAGAGCGGTAGCTCTACGTCGTCCTCCCAGGACGACGTGCAGAGCTTCACCAGCCGGCCCGCCCTAAGGACTATCCGCATCACCGGGATCCACGGGTTGTTGCTCCGGTACACGCCCGGGTAGGCCTCCCACGCGGACGGGTATGGCTCGGGCTCGGGGACGTCGGCGCCCTCGAGCACGAGCCGGTCCGGGCCGTGGAGGGCGAGGACCACCCGGCCCGCGGTGTCCCGCTCGAACCGCAGGTGGAACCGGTCGAGCGCCGGATGCTCCACGAGGAACACGTCCTTGCCGGCGAGCTGCAGGGCGGCCTCCAGCGTTCTCTCCCGGAGCACCAGGCCCTCGCCCTCGGCCGCGATCTCCACCTCACGGCCGCCGCCGCGGTAGGTCCCTGCGTACGCCGCTGCCTCGGGCACGCGCTCCGGGCTCTCGGGCTCGGTCACCTCGGGCAAGGGGTCGCCCCGGAGGGCGGCCCGCGCAGCGTCGAGCGCGAACCGCACCGTCTCCTGTCGATCGCCCCCTCCGTTCAGGAGCATGACCGAGCCGAGCCCATCGTCCGGATCGACCATCAGCAGCGCCGTGAACCCGACCATCCCCCCCGAGTGGCGGATCCGCCGCCGACCGTCCTGCTCTCCCACCAACAGGCCGTAGGAGTAACCGAACCCCGGTGTCTCCAGATCGTCGATCGCCGGGCGGGTGAACGTCGCGAACGCCTCGGGCGACAGCAACGGACCGTTGGGACCGGCCCCTCCGCCGAGGAGCATCCGCGCGTAGGCGCACATGTCGACGACGTCGGAGACGATGCTGCCGTCGGCCGATGCGCTCACGATCCACTGTGCGGGCACGAGGGGGTGCGCGACCTGCGCCGGCCGATCGTCGTGCAGGGGCGCATATTCGGTCGCGAGGTCGACCCTCGTCGCGTTGGTGATGACTGCCTCCGTTGACGTCATGCCCAGCGGTCGAAGGACACGGTCGCGGACCAGATCCTGGATCGGCGCCCCGGCCACGCGTTCGAGGATCAGCCCGAGCAGCTTGTACCCGTCGTTCGAGTACCAGAACCGCTCCCCCGGTGGGAAACCCGGCTCGAGGTCGCGCAGGCGCAGGGCCGCACCGAGAGCTCCCGGGGCGTCCTCGGTCCCCTGTACCAACCCCGAGGTGTGGGTGAGCAGGTGATGCGGCGTGATGGGTCCGTATGGCTGGAGTAGCTCGAGCCACGGCAGCAGCTCGGTCACCGGTGCGTGGAGGTCGAGCCGGCCAGCCTCAGCCTCCTGCAGCGCAACGACAGCGGAGAACGACTTCGAGATCGACCCGATCTGGAACCGCGTCTTCGGCCCCACCGGTGTGCCCGAGGCCGCGTTCGCGAACCCGCGGACCACGACGCCGAGCAGCTCGTCCCGGTCCGTGACCGCGAGCGCGGCTCCGGCCGCGTGGGTGAGGGGCAGGCGATGCTCGAGGAACGTTCCGACCCGATCGAAGGCCTCGGCGAGTCCGGTCACCGAGGCCCACCGAAGAACAGCCCGAGCTCGCGCTCGGCAGAGACCGCGGAGTCGCTGCCGTGCACGATGTTCTCGGTGATGATGAGCCCGAAGTCGCCGCGGATCGTGCCGGGCGGCGCGGAGGCTGGGTCCGTCGGGCCCATCATCGTGCGCCACACGCCGATCGCGCCCTCGCCCTCGAGGCGCGCGACGACGACCGGACCCGACGTGATGAACTCGACGAGATCCCCGAAGAACGGCTTCTCCCTATGCTCGGCGTAGTGGTGCTCGGCGAGGTCGCGGTCGATCGTCATCCTCCGCATCTCCGCGATCCGCAGGCCTTTGGCCTCTGCGCGCCGGAGCACCTCACCGACGAGTCCGCGCCGGACCCCGTCTGGCTTGACGATGAGCAGCGTCGATTCGACCGCCATGTTCGGGACTCCTTCAGGCGTTGCGAGCGTCCGCGACAGTATAGAGAGAGCCCGTCACCAGGATGAGATCGTCCTCACCGGCACTCTCGCGCGCCGCGGCGAGCGCTTCGAGGACCGACCCGAACGTCTCTGTCGGGATCTCCGCGCGCGCGAGAGTCTTCGCGACCCGCTCGGCGTCGCACGAGCGCTCACTGGTGTTCCGCGTCGCGTACGCTCGGTCCACGAGCGGCGCGAGCGCCCCGACGATGCCATCGATGTCCTTGTTCGCAGACACCGCCATCACGAGGTGGAGACGGCCCCACGTGAACGCCTCGGGCAGCGCGGCTGCGATAGCCTGCGCTCCGGCCGGGTTGTGCGCGCCGTCGAGCATGACGAGTGGGTGACGCCCGACGATCTCCAAGCGACCGGGCGACGGGGTCTCGGCGAGCGCCCGACGGGTCGGGTCCTCCGCTATAGCTCGGTCCAGGAACGCTTCCAGCGCAACGATAGCCACGACCGCGTTCCGCGCCGCGTGTTCCCCGTACAGCGGCATGAAGCAGTCCTCGTACACGGCGTGGAGCCCGCGGACCGCGATCACCTGACCGCCGACGGCCTGGCGGCGGGAGGCCAGTCCGAAATCGCGCCCCTCCAACAGGAGCCGCGCCCGTTGCTCGCGGCACCGCGCCTCGATGATCGCCAGCGCGGCCGCCGGCTGCTCGCGGCACACGACGGTCTTGTCGGGCTTGACGATCCCCGCCTTCTCCGTCGCGATCTGCTCCACCGTTGGACCGAGTTCCGGATGATCGAGCGAGATCGGGCAGATCACGGCGACGTCGCCCGCCACGAGGTTGGTCGCGTCCCAGGTCCCGCCCATCCCGACCTCGAACACGCCCAGCGCCACCGGCCTGTCCGAGAACCAGACGTACGCGAGCGCGGTCAGCGCCTCGAAGTAGGTCACGCGCTCGCCCCGCGCGTCGACGTCCCGGAGGTACGGGAGCAGCCGCTCGTACTCCTCGCCGAACCCCTCCTCCGACATCGGTTCGGCGCAGATCGCGATCCGCTCGGTCACCGACCGCAGGTGGGGTGACGTGTACAAGCCGGTCGCGAGCCCGTGCGCGCATGCGAGCCCGGTGATCAGGCGCGACGTCGTCGTCTTGCCGTTCGTCCCGGTGACGTGGATCGTCGGATAGGTGAGCTGGGGGTCGTCGAGCAGCTCGGCTAGCGCCGTGATGCGCTTCAGGTCGGGCACCATACGCTGCGGCACCCGGGAGTCGAGCTCCGCGAGGGCGTCGGCGAAGCGCACGGCGTCAGCCGGCCGCGAGGACCGTCTCGACCGAGAATCCTGTGCACTCGGTCCTCTCGATCGCGGCGATGTTGCCCGCCTCGCGGACGTCGCGCTCGACGCCTTTGAGCGCCGCGAGCCGCTCGGCCGTATCGTGCACGACGGCGCGCTCGACCTCGGCGCGGAGCGATCGCTTCTGCAGCGCCTTGGACTTCCGCACCTCACCGAGGACCGCCGCGGCCACCTCGTACACGAGCAGATCGACCCCGGTCGCGACGACGTCCGTCAGCTCGGCGGAGCCCGGCCACGGGGCACGGTGGACCGATCCCTGCCGCCACCACGACCAGACCTCCTCGGTAACGTAGGGCACGAAGGGCGCGAACAGCCGGAGCATCACGGACAACGCGAGACGCAGTGTCGCGACGGCCGACCCGGCGGCCTCGGGCCCTTGCGCGCCGTACGCGCGGCCCTTCACGAGCTCCACGTAGTCGTCGGTGAAGCCCCAGAAGAAGCGCTCGGTGGCATCGAGCGCGCGCGCGTGGTCGTAGCTCTCGAGCGCGTCGGTCGCCTCTTCGACGACCTGCGACAGGCGTCGCAGCATCGAACGATCGAGCGCGTCGGCAATCTCGCCCTCCGCCGCGTCGAGCGACAGCACGAAACGCGAGGCGTTCAGGATCTTGATCGCGAGGCGTCGCCCGACCTTGATCTGCGACTCTTCGAACGCGGTGTCGACGCCGAGGCGCGCGCTGGCCGCCCAGTATCGGACCGCGTCTGCTCCGTACCGCTCGAGGAGGTCGATCGGCGTCACGACGTTCCCCTTCGACTTCGACATCTTCTTGCGGTCGGGATCGAGCACCCATCCTGAGATCGCAGCATCCGTCCACGGCAACGAGCCGTGCTCGAGTTCGGACCTCAGCACCGTGTAGAACAGCCAGCTCCGGATGATCTCGTGGCTCTGCGGTCGCACGTCCATCGGAAACACGCGCTCGAACAGGTCGTCGTCGTCGCCCCACCTCCCCGCGATCTGCGGCGTGAGCGACGACGTCGCCCACGTATCCATCACGTCGGGATCTCCGATGAAGCCGCCCGGCACGCCTCGTCGATCAGCGGTGTAGCCCTCGGGCACGTCGTCGGATGGGTCGACCGGCAGCCGATCCTCCAGAGCGAGCAGCGGGTGCGCGTGGTCGGGCTCACCGTGCTCGTCGAGCCGGTACCAGACGGGGAAAGGCACGCCGAAGAACCGCTGACGGCTGATGCACCAGTCCGAGTTCAGGCCCTCCACCCAGGACTCGTACCGGGCGCGCGCGTGGTCGGGGTGCCAGCGGAGCTCACGTCCGGCACTCAGCAGCTCGTCGCGGAACCGCAGCGTCTTCACGAACCACTGGCGACTGGAGATCACCTCGAGCGGCCGCTCGCCTCTCTCGTAGAACTTCACGATGTGGCGCACCGGCTGCGCATCGCCGAGCAGGTTGCCCGACGCGGCGAGCAGCACGGCGATGCGCTTGCGGGCGCGCTTCGCCGGTAGACCGGCGAGCTCACCCTGGTGCCTCGTCGCGGCCTCAGCGTCACGCGACTCCCAGCCCGGCTGTCCCCACCTCGGCGGACCGATCGTGCCGTCGCGCTGGACCACGACCCGCGCCGGTAGCCCGAGCTCACGCCACCACGTGACATCGGTGACGTCGCCGAACGTGCAGATCATCGCGATTCCGGTCCCCTTCTCGGGATCGGCGAGCTCGTGCGCGAGGACCGGCACCGGTGCGCCGAAGAGCGGCGTGAACACGCGCTTGCCGATGAGTGACGCATACCGGCCATCGCCGGGGTTCACGACGAGCGCCACGCAAGCCGGGATCAGCTCAGGCCGTGAGGTCTCGATCTCGACGACGCCCTCGCCATCTTCGCGCTCGAACGTTACGCGGTGGTACGTGCCGTCCGTCTCGCGATCCTCGATCTCCGCCTGCGCGACCGCCGTCTGGAAATCGACGTCCCACATCGTCGGCGCCTCGGACCGGTACGCGAGCCCGCGCCCGAGCAGCCGAAGGAATGCGCGCTGTGAGATGCGCCGCGAGCGCTCGTCGATCGTCGTGTAGGTCATCGACCAATCGACCGAGAGCGCGAGCCGGCGGAACAGGTCTTCGAAGGCGCGCTCGTCCTCGGCGGTCAGCCGCCCGCACAGCTCGATGAAGTTCGGGCGGCTGATCGCGACGGGCTCGTCGTTCGGGCGGTCGAGATTGTCGGTATCGAGACCTGGGTCGTACGGCGCCGTGGGATCGCACCGGACACCGAAGTAGTTCTGCACCCGCCGTTCGGTGGGCAGGCCGTTGTCGTCCCAGCCCATCGGGTAGAAGACCGTCTTCCCGGTCATCCGCCTGTACCGGGCCATCACGTCGGTGTGCGTGTACGAGAAGACATGGCCGACGTGGAGCGACCCGCTGACGGTCGGCGGCGGAGTGTCGATCGCGTAGACGTCCCCGCGGGCCTTCGAGCGATCGAAGCGGTAGGTTCCGGCGGCTCCCCACCACTCGTCCCACTTCGCCTCGAGGCCCTCGATGCTGGGCTTTGCGGGCACATTCATGCGGCGGAGTCTACGAGATGGGCTCCAGCGCGACGGTCCTGTCGCGTCCCTGCTCCTTCGCCTGGTACAGAGCTGCGTCCGCACGCGCGATGAGATCCTCGACGGACTCCGATCCGTCCCACCGAGCGACGCCGGCGCTGCACGTCTGCCCGAGCGGCGTCGCCGCGCGCAGTCGGTCGACGATCTGCACCGCCAGCCGGGCATCGCACTCCGGCAGCACCACGATGAACTCCTCACCGCCGACCCTCGCGAGCAGGTCGGCGTCCCGCAGGTGCCCTTGCCACGCGGCCGTGGCCTCGGCCAGCAGCCGGTCCCCGGCCTGATGGCCGTGCGTGTCGTTGAACCGCTTGAAGTGGTCGAGATCGAGCATGGCGAGGCTGAGGGGCTCGCGGGACCGCGCGCTCCGCCCGAGATCCCGCGGCAGCTCGACCTCGAGGAGCCGGCGGTTGGCGACTCCGGTGAGCGGGTCGGTGAGCGACAGGGCTTCGACCTCGCTCCGTTGCCTGCGGATGCGCGCGACGAGCGACTGAGTCGTCAGGCACATCGGGACGAACAGCGCGAGCATCAACACCCCCTGCTCGACGTCGAACCGCGAGATGCGTCCCGTGATGGGGTCGATCGAGCCGGGAACGAACAGCACGACGGCCGACAGCGCGAACCCGATGGCGAGCTGCGTCCGGGTGCCGTAGAGGGCGAGCCAGAAGTCCGGCAACAGGAGCAGGAGGACGAACGGCGTCTTGGAGCCTTTGGAGCCCAAACAGAGCGCGAACACGAGTGCTATGTACAGGTAGGGCACTAGGGTCTCCAACGCATGCGGCAGCCGTTCCCACGGCATCGCGATCGCGACGACGATGACGGCGAGCGTCCCGATCGCGCCGAGCACGCCCTGGTCGACGTGGCCGTGCCGAAGGAAGTCCTGGATCCCGATGATGATGGGACCGACGACGGCGCCCAGTGCGAAGGGGGCCACACGTGCACCGAGGCCCTCCCTTCGGAAAGCACGCTCAGGCGGCGCCTGCATGAGGCGATTATCGAACACCGGGAGGTCGGGGTTGGGAGGTCCCGCGGACCAGCTAGGCCGTGCGCTCCTGGCGCTGGCGCTTCTGGGGCGGCTCCTTGACGGGAACGAGCGTGGGGTTCACGCCGGTCAGAACCACGTCCTCGTCCACGAGACACTTCGTGACGTCCTGGCGGGAGGGCAACTCGTACATCACGTTGAGCAGCACCTCCTCCATGATCGCCCGGAGGCCGCGCGCGCCGGTGCCACGCAGGATCGCCTGGTCGGCGATGGACCGGAGAGCGTCGTCGGTGAACTCGAGATCGACCCCGTCGAACTCGAAGAACTTCCGGTACTGCTTCACGAGCGCGTTCTTCGGCTTCGTGAGGATGTCGATGAGGGACTGTTTGTCGAGGTTGTGCACGTTCGTGAGTACGGGCAGACGGCCGACGAACTCGGGGATCAGCCCGTACTTGAGCAGATCCTCCGGGAGCACCCGGCCGAGGATCTGACCGAGGTCCTTCTCCTCGATGCGGCGCACATCGGCGCCGAAGCCGATGCCGCGGCTGCCGATTCGACTCTCGATGATCTTCTCGAGACCGGCGAACGAGCCGCCGGAGATGAACAGGATGTTGGTCGTGTCGATCTGGATGAACTCCTGGTGCGGGTGCTTGCGGCCCCCCTGCGGTGGAACGGAGGCGGTCGTCCCCTCCAGGATCTTCAGCAGCGCCTGCTGCACACCCTCGCCCGAGACGTCGCGTGTGATCGACGGGTTCTCGCTCTTGCGAGCGATCTTGTCGACCTCGTCGATGTAGATGATCCCGGTCTCGGCCTTCTTCACATCGTAGTCGGCCGCCTGGATGAGTTTCAGCAGGATGTTCTCGACGTCCTCGCCGACGTACCCAGCCTCCGTGAGCGCGGTCGCGTCGGCGATGGCGAACGGCACGTTCAACATGCGGGCGAGCGTCTGCGCGAGGAGCGTCTTGCCGCAGCCGGTCGGGCCGAGGATCAGGATGTTCGACTTCTGCAACTCGACCTCGCTGTCCTTCGCCCCGACCTGGATGCGCTTGTAGTGGTTGTAGACCGCGACCGACAGAACCTTCTTCGCCTGCTCCTGGCCGATCACGTAGTCGTTGAGGAACGTGTAGATCTCCTGCGGCTTGGGGAGCTCCTCGAGCTTGAGGTCGGAGGTCTCGGAGAGCTCCTCCTCGATGATCTCGTTGCAGAGGTCGATGCATTCGTCGCAGATGTACACGCCGGGGCCGGCGATGAGCTTCTTGACCTGCTTCTGGCTCTTCCCGCAGAAAGAGCACTTCAGCAGGTCCGAGTCACCCAACTTCCCCATCGTCCCCTGGCTCCTTCGAACCGAACGGCCGGGCTACCCACCCGGCCTCCAGGGCCGATTCTACGAGTCCGTGGAGGCCGCCGCTGCAAGTTCGGGCTTGATCTTGCGGCTGGCGATGACCTCGTCCACGACCCCGTACTCGACGGCCTCCTTGGCGGTGAGGATGTAGTCGCGATCGGTGTCCTTGGCGACCTTCTCGACTGGCTGACCGGTGTGCGCGGCGATCAGCTCCTCGAGGAGCTTGCGGTACCGAGTGATCTCCCTGGCCTGGATCTCGATGTCGACGGCCTGGCCCTGCACGCCGCCGTAGGGCTGGTGGAGCAGCACGCGCGAGTGCGGGAGCGCGTAGCGCTTGCCCTTCGTACCCGCGAGCAGGAGCACGGCCGCCGCAGAGGCCGCCTGGCCCATCACGATCGTCGACACGTCGGGTTTGATGTACTGCATGGTGTCGTAGATCGCGAACAGCGCGGGGATGTCGCCGCCCGGCGAGTTGATGTAGAGGTTGATGTCCTTGTCGGGTTCCTCGCTCTCCAGGTGCAACAGCTGCGCCATGATGAGATTGCCGGCGTTGTCGTCGATCGGCGTGCCGAGGAACACGATGCGCTCCTTGAGCAGCCGCGAGTAGATGTCGAACGAGCGCTCGCCGCGGCTCGTCTGCTCGACGACGACGGGAACGAGGTAGCTCTTCAGGTCGCTCATGATCCGCCCTCCGGTGGGTCCTTCTCGGGAGGCTCGGACGGTTCCTCGGCCTCCGCGGAGGCCTCGTCGGCCGCTCGGCCCTCGCCTTCGCTCACGATCTCGGCGTGGTCCACGACCACGTCGAGGGCCTTCGTTCGGAGGATATCACCGGCCACTGATACGACTTGACCGCTCCGTTCGAGGGTCCGGGCGATCTCGCGCGGATCGCGTCCCACCGCCTGGGCGAGCGCGGCGATCTCGCCGCTGATCTCCTCGGCCGACACCTGGAGGCCCTCCGCGCGCGCGACCGCCTCCAGGGCGAGATCGGCCTTGATCGCGCGGATCGCGTGGGCGCGGGCATCGGCGCGGAACCGCAGCTCATCGAGACCCTGCATCTCCAGTACCTGCTCGAGCGTGAGCCCGGCGCGTTCGGCGCGCTGCTTCGTGCTCAGCGCACGGCGCTCGGTCTCCTCATCGACGAGCCTGTCGGGCAGGTCGACCGCGACGGCATCCACGAGCTGGCGCAGGACCCGGTCGTGCACCTCCGCGTCGACGGCACGCTCCTTGTTCTGCCGGAGCTGCTCGCGGAGGCTCTGCCGCAGTTCCTCGAGCGTGTCGAACTCGGAGGCCGTCTTCGCGAAGTCGTCGTCGGCCGAGGGGAGCTTCTTCCCCTTGACCTCCTTCACGAGCACTTGGAACGAGACCTCCTGACCGCCCCACTGACCGGCGCCCTCCGGCAGCCTCTCGTTGAACTTAAGGATCTCGCCAGCGCGCTTGCCTTCGAGCTCGTCGTCGAGCTTCGGCACGAACTCGCCCGAGCCGACCTCGTACAGGTAGTCGGGGCGCGTGGCCTCGGGAACCTCCTGGTCGTGGACGGTCGCCCGGATGTCCATCACGACGTAGTTGCCCTTGCGCGTCGGGTGCCCTACGGGTTCGAGCTCGGCGAACCGGTCACGTAGGCGATCGAGCAGGCCTTCGACGTCCCGGTCGGAGACGTCGGCGGAGGGCCGCTCCACCCGGATGCCCTTGTAGTCGCGCTCCTCGAGCGTGAGACGCGGGCGGACCTCGACCGTGGCCGTGAAGACGAACGGCTTACCCTCCTCGATCTGCGCGATGTCGATGTCGGGGTCGGTGATCGGTGCGAGCTCGTGCTCGCGGAGCGCCTCGCGGTAGTACTCGGGCACGGAGTCTTCGAGGAACTCCCCGACGACGGCCTCGTGGCCGATCTGCGCATCGATCACCCGGCGTGGCACCTTCCCCTTGCGGAAACCGGGGATCCGGACCTGCTGAGCAACCTTGCGGTAAGCGCGATCGAGGTCCTTGCCGAACCGCTCGGTGTCGACCTCGACGGTGAGCTTCACCGTGTGCTTGTCGGTCTCTTCGACGGTCGTCTGCATCAGGCTTCCGAGGGTATCGGAAAAGCCAGCGCACGACCCCCGCTATCCGGTACCGTTGGCCTTGATGTACGAGGAAGAGCTGGCGTTCGCGAACGACATGGCCGACCGCGCCGGCGAGATCGGCATGTCGCTCTTCGGTCATGACTTCGACGTGCGGCTCAAGCCCGACCGGACCCCGGTCACCGACGCCGACATCGCGATCGAGAAGATGATCCGTGACGCGGTGAGGGAGCGCTTCCCCGGCGACGCCGTCCTCGGCGAGGAGGAGGGGCTGGAGGGCGTCGGGAGCCGCCGCTGGATCGTCGACCCAATCGACGGCACGAAGAATTTCGCGGACGGCATCCAGGTGTGGGCGAACCTCATCGCGCTCGCGGTCGACGACGAGCCCGCGGTGGCGGTGGTGAACGCCCCGGCCCTCGGCGAGCGGTACGAAGCGGCGAAGGGCAGCGGCGCGTGGCTGAACGGGACCCCGATCAAGGTGTCGCGCGCTGACCGTGTCTCCCGGGCGTTCGTCGTGCACGCCGACGTCGCCGACTGGCTCGACGGGCCGTACGGGACGCCCATCCGGGAGTTGCTCCGTGACGCCCGCCGTGACCGGGGTTTCGGCGACTTCTGGGGGCACATGCTCGTCGCGCGGGGTTCGGCGGACGTGATGCTCGAGCCCGAGCTTGCGACCTGGGACTACGCCGCGTTGCAGGTGATCGTGCACGAGGCCGGCGGCCGGATGACCACCTTCGACGCCGGCCCGCTCGAGCACGGTGGATCGGTGCTAACAACGAACGGCGTGCTCCACGACGAGATCGTCGCGCTTCTCCGGGCCGCCCGGATCCGCTGAGGCGGGTCAGAGCGCGATCCGCTCGATGCTGGCGCCGGCCCGCTCGAGCACCAGCTGCGCCGCGGCCACGTCCTGGACGCCCACACCGGTGAGGTCGCACACCGTGAGCTGCTCCTCGGACGTGCGGCCGGGCTTGAGATCCGCGCAGATCTCGCCCAGCTCGGTCACGTCATCGGGTAAGAGCACGATCTCGGCGTCGAGGGCGTGGTGCAGCTCCCCGATCTGTGCGCACTGCGTGCGGCTGTCGACGACGAAGAGGTCGGCGCGCGCGAGGACGCCCACGTCGAGCTCCTGCTTGTCGGCGCCGTCCGACCCGAGAGCCGTCACGTGCGTGCCCGGCGCCAGCCACTCGGCGCGGACGAGCGGCTCACGGCTTGCCGTGCACGTGATGACGACGTCGGCCCCGGCGACGGCCTCCTGCACGGTCTCGGCGACGCCGAACGTGCATCCTTCGGGAAGCCCCGGTCGCACGCGGAGATCCTCCACGCATCGCGCGGCGTGCGCCCGGTTCCTCCCCCATACGCGCACCTCATGGAAATCGGGCCGGGTGACGGCGAGCGCGTCCAGTTGGTGCCGAGCCTGCCCGCCGGTCCCGATCACGGCCACGTTCCTCGTGGCGGCCGGCGCGAGGTGCCTCGCCACAACGCCGCCCGCCGCCCCGGTACGCGCGTCGGTGACGAACCCGTTGTCCAGGAGCAGCGCCGCAGGTGCGCCCGTCGTCGCGTCGAACACCACCAGCATCCCGTCGATCGCGGGCGGGTCGAGGCCGTAGAACCCCGACGCCATCTTCACCGCGTAGTGCGACCCGCCGTGGAGATGCCCGGCCTTCACGTGGATCTCGCCCCGGCGTTCCGGCACGTCGAGGTGGATCACACCGGGCAGCTCGGCCCGTCCGCCCGAGTACGCGACGAACGCGCGCTCGACGGCGTCGATCAACGAGGGCATGTCGAGCGCCGCCCGTACGTCCGCCTCCCGGAAGACCAACACCTCGCGTCCCACGCTCCGAAGCGTAGTCGGCGGACGCAGCAGCCGCGACACGGAGCAGCGACCTGGAGTCAAGCCCGCCACTTCCCCCCGGGGCCCGCGGCCTGCTACCGTCGGACCGAGCCGACCGAGGAGGTCCCGATGGGCATCGACCTGTTCCGGATGGAGAGGATGCAAGCCCTGTACTGGAACGAGGTCGAGTACGACCTCTCCGAGTCCGGCGTACTCCCGATGTCGATCCGTGACCTGCTCGGACCCCTCGCGGACGCGGAGACGTTCCTGGCCAGCAAGCTCGGCTACCCGCTGTCGGAGGGAGCGGACGAGACCCGCGCCGCCATCGCCAACTGGTACCCAGGTGCGACGGTGGACAACGTCACGGTGCTGAACGGAGGATCCGAGGCCAACTTCCTCGCGCTTTGGACCCTGCTCGAGCCTGGCGACCGCCTGGCGTTCATGATGCCGGGCTACATGCAGGGCTGGGGGCTCGGTCGCCACTTCGGCGAAGCGACCGACACCTTCAGGCTGGAACTCCACGACGGCCGGTGGGCCCTCGACCTCGACGGGCTGGAGAAGGCCGTCACCGAGAAGACCAAGGTCGTCATGGTGTGCAACCCGAACAACCCAACCGGAGCGGTGCTGACAGAGGAGGAGATGGACGCGATCGTCGTTGCGGCGGGCCGGGCCGACGCGTGGCTCCTCGTGGACGAGATCTACCGCGGCGCCGAGGTCGACACCGACGTCACCTCACCCACGTTCTGGGGCCGCTACGAGAAGGTCGTGATCACGAGCGGCCTGTCGAAGGCCTTCGGGATGCCCGGCCTGCGGATCGGATGGGTGGTCGCGCCGGCGGATCTCATCGCCCGGATCTGGCAGCGCCACGACTACACGACGCTCACACCGGGGATGCTGTCGGACACGCTCGCCGGGACAGCGATGGTGCCCGAAGTGCGCGAGAACATCCTGGCCCGGACCCGGAAGATCATCCGCACGAACCTGCCGCAGCTCGAGACGTGGATCCACACTCACGACGACATCTTCGAGTACGCGCGGCCGGTCGCCGGCGCCATCGCCTACGTGAACTACCGGCTGCCGATCGGCTCGACGGAGCTGGCCGAGCGGATCCGCACCGAGCAATCCGTGCTGCTCGTTCCGGGCGACATGATCGGCCTCGGCAAGGGCATCCGATTCGGGTACGGCCAGGACATCGGCCGCACGCTCGATGGCCTGGCGCGCGTGGACGACGTCCTGGCGCAGGTGGCCGCCGGCGCCTGAGCGGCCGGACGGCTGGGCGGGAGCGCCTCGCCTCATCCTGTACGATTTGACCTCTGGTCAGTCAACGACCTCGTCCGTGACGTATCCCTTCAGCACGAGGAAGAGGAACGGTGAGCCGTGCAGCATGACCTGAGGTCACAGGCGGTGAGACCGCGCGCTGCAGCCAAGCGCGAGCTGATCGTCGACGCAGCGATGCGCCATTTCGCCGAGAACGGGTATCAGGGCGCACGGATCGAGGACATCGCCGCCGATCTCGGCATCGCGAAGGGCTCGGTCTTCCAGCACTTCGGGAGCAAGGCCGGGTTGTTCCTCGCCGCCTACAGGAAGGCGGTGATCTCGCTCCCCGCCTGGCTCGACGCCCCGCACGACATCCGCGAGGAGGGCTTCTGGGCGACGTTCCTGTACTGGCTCGAGCGGACCGAGCACCTGATCCACGACGACTTCATCCCCTATCGTGTCTCGCTGATCGGGAACTACGGGACCGACCTCAAGCTGAAACGCGACATCAACCGTTTCCTCGTGAGTGAGGACCCCTACGGAACGCTCGAGTTCGTCGAGTTCGGAGTGAAGCGCGGCGAGGTACGCAACGACATCGACGTCGAGATGGTGGCGTCGATGATCGACTGGCTGGCCGAGCGGTTCCAGGACGCACTCGTCACCGAGGAGCTGGACCCCGGTCTGTTCCACCGGCACCCGAACCAGCCGGGGCGGCGGCAGCTGCGCATCGAGCAGTTCGTCGAGCTGCTCAGGCGAGCGATCGGCGCCTAGGGGTCCCGGCGCAGCGCGGACTCGGCGTCCTCGAGGGATACCGCGCGGCGCCGGTAGTTGCGCAGCGCGAAGCGGTCGCAGGCGGTCTCGGCCGCCGACTTCTTCCCGAGACGCTCCTTCAGGTACCAGTGCATCCACTCGTGCAGGTACAGGAAGCGGAGCACCTCGCGCGGGGTCCTGAATGTCACGCCCTCGGTCAGCCAGATGAAGCGGATCCCTTTGCCCGGCCTGCGCCTCGCCCCGTAGGGCACGACCTCCCCGAACGGGAAGAAGGGCTCGGGAACCTGGAGCACGATCGTGCAGCCGTCGAAGTCCGTCCACGCGGAAAGGTGAGGCCGTTCGCGGTAGCGGAGAGGCTTGGCGAGCACCCGGTAGCCGGGCGCGCCTGGCAGCCCGCGCAGCATCGCGCGCACCCGTGCCGAACCGATCTCCGGAATCTCCGAGACGACCCTCACGCCCTGGAGCCTACCGGCCGTCAGTGACGCCGCGTTCGGCCTCCCGAGCAGCGACTGTGACGCCCCACCTGCGCCAAGAAGCAGCAAGGTAGCGGTTTAGTAGCAACAATGGGATTCTTCGTCGCTGGATCTGACCCCTCGACGCACTGTGCCGAGAGCGCTCAGCCGGCAGACGGGCCACACGAGGGTTCCCGGTGATCGCGAAGATCGTAGAACCTGGCTAGCTCAACCTGGGTCCGCCCGATCATGCAGAACCCACCCTCGCCGATCGAAACCACGGTGACGATCGGCTGGGAGACGTTCACGAACTACTGCGTCGACATCGGAACATCGCTCGCCCACCACGGTTTCAAGCGCATCTTGTTCCTGAACGGGCACGGCTCGAACATCCCGCTGCTTGACGTCGCCT